>Ga0182024_10000150_pt1 | contig 157722 bp, 133 predicted proteins | sample P32metaG_FD_120480 | JGI IMG/M metagenome (GOLD analysis project Ga0182024, IMG submission 120480) | Permafrost microbial communities from Stordalen Mire, Sweden - P3-2 metaG (Illumina Assembly) | ecosystem: Environmental > Terrestrial > Soil > Wetlands > Permafrost | place: Sweden: Stordalen...
CATCGCTGACAAAGAGTTCATGTCGTCGAGCCATTGAAAGGTCTCCTTTCAACAGCCTTGATAACGTAACTCCAAGCAGGGCGCAAGTTTAATTCAAGCAGGTTTTGAAACCAGCTCTAAGAGCGTGGTGCTGCGAACCACAGCACCACAGCCAGAACTAGGGTTATTGCGCCCAATGCGTGCAAGAATAGATGAAACACGTTAGGTCGCGGGTTATCTCCATGCGGGGGCAAAACCTGGAGGGTTCCCGCATACATTTTCGAATACAAGTCCTTGGTTTTCTGATCTGTTCCACGGAAATATGGAATCCACCACATAGAGATTGCGCCCATAACCACCAGTGAGCAATAGATAAGCCAGTAATTCCACACACCGGGCGGCGCGGGTTTTTGCCAATAGTAAATTGCAAACGCTGCAGCGATTCCAGGGATGAGGCAATTGACCGCCGTGCCGATTACCATCTTCTTTACGCCGATGGCCGCGCGAACCTGTCGGCCGTGGGTCCAACCGGGAATGTCAATCCAATCGTGAAAGCCATTCACTAGGAACCCCAAGATCAGCAGGATGGTGAACAAGGTTTGGAGCATTATCGGGTGCTGTTCGTATTACTACCCACCTACCCAATCTCAAGTTTCATGGCTCACACCCGACAAGCAGTGGTTAGGTTCGAATTAGCCAAAGATGTCTTTCGCATTGATTCAACGCAGATTGAAACTAATACGAATTACAAGCAAGGTTGACGCAGCTGGTCAACAGCACTTTTCATCTCGCTGAAAACGATGGGTGAATTGTGTTCAGTGCATGGGACCCAGATGAAAGGAATTGCTGCGCGAGATATTCTTGGTAGCCGCTGGAGAATTCAAGTTTGCTGAATCGCAACTCGCCGATTGAGCGGACACTGGCATATCACCAGCGGACCAAGCACCACCTGCGCCAGTACGCACGGTCCCCAGGGTATCTCGACTGGGCAACGCAACCGGACCCCTTCCGCACTTACGCCGGAGCGACGCGGATCGAGTGATGGTCGCGCCCGGAGCCAGGTCGATTTCATCATTGATATTTCCCTGTCCAGCGCTTTGCCCATTAATTGTGACCGTACTCTCTCCTTCCACGGTCTCGGATACGATGCCCGCCGCCGTTCAAAGCTATTCCGTGGTCGGAAGTATGTTGAGAGATTTCGCACGACAAGCGCATCTGAGTTTCAGCCCGTTGCGGACGTGATGAAAAGGCAATTACAGCGTTGGCACCTGGATGTCGCACATGACGAAAGCCCATTCCGGGTATTTCACCTCTTTTTTACAACGCTCGTACGTCCCGATTTCTCAACCAAGCTCGCTGATAAGGACAAAGGACATGCCTACTGGAAATTTGCAGATCGCCTTCCCGGTGACCTCTCTTCCAGTGGTTGGACGTGTGACGATTTGGACCAATTGGAGAAAGCGCTGTGATCGCTGCTTTCGAATCTTCAAAAACCAGAATCCCCGCTTGGGACGACGCCAGAAAGCCTCGTTGAAGCCATCGGCAGAGCAATGGACTACGATGAATGGGTTAAAAAACAAGCCGACCCAATGATTAAGAACGAAAAACCCTCATCGCCGGAACTGGCGGAGTTTGTTGATCGGTTCAAACACTGATGATAGGTCACTGCCAATCAGGAATCTGCTCCGGGTATTTAAACTGCTTGAACAACTTATCGCCAGGCAGCGAATAGCCCGCCGCCACGACCATTAGCTCATCCTGGCGTAACTCGGCGGCTGCTTGATCGTATTCCGACAACGGCCCTGCTTGGGACTTGGCGGCTTTCGTTGATCCAACCCATACACGACAACCGGTCAGCCACTCGGGAGCGACCTGCTAGCCCGGTGTTACCAAAACTGTTACTTTTTCTCCGCGCTTCTCGGCGCCGGTTGCACCAAATGCCGATTGGCGATTATCATTATCTTCGATGTTCAGAGGGTATCCGAAACCTTTACATGCACCAACTGTGGACTGAAAATCCGTGTGTCGCCGGTTCAATCCCGGCCCTGACCACTAAGAAGTAGTTACCGCATTTGCAAGTTGGTCAAACTGTTAGGCCGGCTCAAATCGATACCACGAGTTGGCACAAACATCCCATCGAGCACGCACACCGATACAGTACCGCGCACCGATTAAGTGGTCCCCTTGTTCAACCAGAAGAGATTTGATTTCGAAAGAAAAATATTTGCGAAGATGGGCTGGGATCATATCTCGTAGTAAGCGATTCAATCCTTTGCCATAATCTTTTAACCGAGCTACTGTGATGTCATCTTCCAAATAAGCAGGTAAATGGATATCAATCACGGTACGATCATCTTCTCCTACAAAGCCATCGGCTCTGAGACTGAAGTTACTATTGGAACCGCTAATATTAGCCAAGTAATCCTCAGTTGCTTTACTCAGTTTGTTCACAAGCTGACCGACTTCCGTGGCGGCGTTGTGAAAGACAGCTTGAATCACTACATCGTCAGACATATGAGGCCTCGTGTTGATAGCCAACGAATCATTTACTTTCTAACTTTGCGATTTTATGGTTGGAGCTGTGGCATCGCATGATTGTGGCTGACAACTTAACATAATAGGCATGTGGTTTATCGGAAGTCTATGGTGAGGCCGCCACTCAGAGGATTGGGGTCGGTTATTGGCACACTGATCGCATTCCTATTGAGACCGATCCATCGACGCGGAATTAAATCTGCTCGTTTTGCGGAGAAATAGAACATGAAAGAACTACGACGGTTGTCATTGGCAATGGTTGTCATCTTGGTGATAGGATTTTCGCTGGGCGCGATGTTCATTACTGAGCATGCCGGGCTGGTATCGGCTGCGCTGACCGAATTGAAGTTCGAAGCACAGCCGGGAAATCCTAAGCTGATTGGCGCTCCGCCGCAATTGAAAGTGACCAAAGCCACGATTGATTACCTCCTGAAATTGCAAAAGGACGGGAAGATTGTGGAAGTTGAAAACGATGGTTCGTTGAAAATCAAATGAAATTGCGGCTGCTGCGAAAACGACGGCAGCGACTAACCTGTTGGCAATATGAGGTTGTTTATGGATTCCATTCGTGCAACCATTTCCCGGCGATCGTTTTTGGCCAGCACGGCGGCGTTGACCGCCGGCGCCGTGTCCCTGGCTGCCAGCATTGGGACGATCGGCGCCAGCCGCGGTTTGGCGTGGGATGTCTCTGGGGAAGAAAAGACTCTCGGCTTTGCGCTGGTCGGAATTGGCAATCTCAGTATGGGGCAGTTGTTGCCGGCATTCGCTAAGTGCAAGACGGCGCGGCCAGTCGCACTGGTAAGCGGTCATCCCGAGAAGGCCAAACAACAGGCGGAGAAGTACGGGATCGATCCGAAATACATTTACAACTACGAAAACTTCGATTCGATTAAAGATAATCCGGCAATCGACGTCGTTTATGTCGTTCTACCCAATGGGATGCATGCCGAATATACGATTCGGGCGGCTCAAGCGGGGAAGCATGTATTGTGCGAAAAGCCGATGGCCAACACGGTTGAAGATTGCCAGGCAATGATCGATGCCTGTAAATCTGCTAATCGCAAACTGATGATCGGTTATCGCTTGCGATACGAGCCCATGACTCAAAAGGCGATTGCATTGGCACATTCCGCGGAGGATGTGGGCGACATCAAGCAAATTACTGCCGAGGCGGGGTTTAACGCCGGTAATCCGGATCAATGGCGATTGAACCGAAAACTGGCCGGCGGCGGTTCGCTGATGGATATGGGGATTTACGCGCTAAACGCCGTGCGCTATTTGTCCGGACAAGAGCCGACGGAAGTCTCGGCAGTCAGTTACTCAACGCCCGGCGATCCGCGGTTTAAGGAGGTCGAGGAAACGATCGCGTTTGAGCTGCGGTTTGCCTCAGGGATTGTCGCCTCGTGTCTATCGACGTACGGTTTCAATTGCAATCGATTTCGCCTTTATGGCACGGAAGGCCAGCTGGAATCGGAGCCATTTCAGGCATATCAAGGAAACCGATTGGGGCAGGTTCACGCTCGTAGTCGTCAGCAAGTAAGTTACGAGCCGGTGAACCACTTTGCGGCGGAAATGGACGATTTCTGCCAATGTATTTTCGGCGACAAACTTTCGCTCACTTCCGGCGAAGAAGGTCTCAAAGACTTAAAAGTTATGATGGCAGCCTACGAATCCGCACGTGCTGGCAAAGCAATTAAAATCGGGTAACGCCGGCATGAATGCACTGGAATTTGCCGCTTCTAATTGCCCGTCGCGGTGGTCCGGCAGATTTGGCTTGCAGGATTTCACTTGCGAAATTATGCGAATTGTTTAGGATGATGGGAGGCAGGCAATTCCATCTCACCTTGAGGGTCCGAGGAGTGTTGACCGAAAAAGAGGTTTCCGGAAGCTGGCATGCCCTATTCAAAGGGGGCGGTTACAACGACGAAACGTTTGCCAAAGCGCAAGATTTATTGGACGAGCTGCGTGCAGAGAGTCCATTGCGGCACCGGCTGCAAACCGAGCTTGATGAACTGCGGAAGCTGCAAGTCGCCGACGGGTAAAGGTTCGCTGTCGCTAAACCGAGAATTACAAGCCGGCGCTAATCCTGCACTTTCTTTTCACAATCGGTGCGGGTTGCGAGCTCTGTTTACCGCGCTGCAGCGCTATCGATTGACGGTAATGCCGATGTTCACGCCGTCGGTGAAGAAGCCGTCGTTCTTATTCGAGTTGTTAATCTGCAAAGCGGGCACAACGTAATCGATGCGGCGGGCGGCCCGGCTGATACCGCCGCCACCCAATGCATTGTAACCGGCTTCAATGCCGATGGCCTTGGTAAGCTGATAGTTCACGCCGACGCGCAATTCGCCGACCGGAGCAAAAGTTTCGTCGTATTTCCAACTGCGGAACGATGTGCGCTCCAGGAGCAACGGTTCATTGGTCCGGTTCAAGGACGCGGGCTGTGTTGTAGGCCCGGAATCCAAACCCGAGGCTAACTCGCCGTCCAAATGGGTCGACTGGAAGTTGACCGCGGCCATAAACCGAAGTTCCGTGAGAATGTTAAACCGAGCCACATCATGGCTGTACCGGAAGCCGATTTGGGGTCCGACCATGTCATTGTCGACGATGTTATTCCAAAAGCTCGTGCCCGGCATAGCCTGTGGGTTAGTCGCCACGGGATTCTGAGGCAAGGAGGTGCTGGTTTGGTTGCTGATGGCGACGACGCCTAATTGATCTTTGAGCAACAGCCAGCGGACGCCGAACAGCAAATCCCAAACGCCGTAGCTCGTTGTAGGATAGCGCCAATCGCGGGTGATTTCGGTACCGGTCATGCTAGTGACGTTGATCGCGGTAAACGTGGAGAAGATCGGCACCAACGGGACCTCATCGCCGAAATCCGTAAAGCCGGCATTTTGATTCGGGATGCCAGTGGGCGGACTATTGGTATCTTGATTAACCAGTGTTGTCGAGCCGTTAATCGCTTTCGGCCTTCCATAGACGCCGGGCACGCGGTAGGTCGACGAACTAGGCACGCCGGGGATGCCGATATTTGTGTCGTCATCGAACCCGTCACCGTTGGTGTCGACAAACCCATACAACAAATGCTGAGGATCGCGGAATAACACCACCACGCCGGCAGGATTCGTGTTCAGGCCAGACTGGGTCGTTGGGTTGCCGGTGCCAAATGCGAAGGCTTGCGTCTGATTCTGTAGGTTAAAGATGCTGACGAGCCAACCCTTGTCGTCTTCCATCCAGCCTAGCTCGTAGCGATTTCCCCAAGTCTGATCGGCCTGGATGAAACCGGTATCGGTCGAACTGCCGTAGGCTTGCAAAATGAATCTAGGATTCTGCGCATCGAAAGGTGGATTAGCTGTCGGTATGAAATTATTGTTTCCGGTGTCGGCCATAAAACCGAGGGCGGAGCCGGTCTGGCCGATAGGTGTTCGTCGGGGACCGGAAAGGGCCCAATACAACCGGTCGTATTGGAAGAAAAATCCTTCGGCCGGCCGGGGCCAATTGGCGTATGCGCTGAGATCGGGCGGCGCAAACAAATCGAAATCGTAGCGCACATTGCTAGGTCCAAATGGACCCACTGGAGGCGTATCGCCACTCTGGGCGTACACCGAACCGGCACCCAATGCCAGAACGATTGCTGTTAGCAGCCACGTCTTGTAGCGAACCAGTTGCATAGTTGCCACGCACCTCAATTGCTCAAAAACCGCAGCGCATGGCCTCGCCGTAGAGAGTCCGCGCTGTCAGCGTGAACGGTAGTATCGGTTTTGCCGTGTGGGAGAATTGACAAACTCCGGCAATCTTTGCCGGAAATGAGGATTGTACGGGATTGTTTCTGCGAAAATAGTTAATATAGGAAGCCTGCATTTGGGGCGTTTGCTGTGAAGGCGGCGATCGGGCCGGGGCGTTCGCTGCAGGCAGACCCCCAAGCATGTCAGAGCGCTGCTGACTCTTATGTTGATTTTAAAAATATCCTTTCTGGCCGTAATTACCGCACTTTGGCAAGTTGTCGCTATGGCCCAAGCGGCATATACTCGGACAGACGACGTAAATTACAGGCGAAAGCTGCTCTCGACGATTGACCACTTATGCACCGCCCCGGCCGACACTTCTGCACTTTTTTGACGCTATTGATGTCGGTCCTGGTGATGGGCATCTCCTGGGCGGCCGCCGGCGAGCCCGGCCACGATGGAGCATTTCCCGTCCTCAAATTATCCGCCGCTAAAGCTCAGACCGACGACAAAACCGATTCTGACGCTAAACGCTACGTGCGGGTAAAGTACGACGACCGCGGAAATCCGCTGGCATTGGAAACGTCCATCGTCCGGCTTGTTCCCCAGGGGAACGATCACGCGGGTTTGCAAATCGATTTGGTCAGCGCTGTCCATGTTGCCGAAAAAGGTTACTACGACGCTCTAAACAAGCGCTTTGCCGATTACGACGTGGTCCTGTACGAACTGGTTGCGCCTGAGGGAACGGTCATTCCCAAAGGCGGCGGCAGTCCGAATCGAAATGCATTGTCTTCAGTGCAAAACGGCGTAAAAGATCTGCTGGAATTGGAATACCAGCTGTCCGGAATCGACTACACGAAGAAAAACTTTGCGCATGCTGATCTTTCGCCTGATCAGTTTGCCCAATCGATGAAAGATAAGGGCGAAAGCTTCTGGACCATTTTCATGCGGTTGATGGCTGCAGGCATGGTGGAGCAGGCCAGCAATCCGGGCAAATCGAACGAACTGGATATTCTGATGGCATTGTTCGATCACGATCGGGCTTTGAAGCTCAAGCGGATCATGGCTGAACAATTCGCCGATTTGGATACCGTAATGAGCGCCTTCAATGGACCGGACGGATCCACGCTGATTACCGAGCGCAACAAGGCGGCGCTGAAGGTGCTGGGAAAGGAAATTGAGGGCGGACGCAAAAAAATCGCGATTTTCTATGGCGGCGGGCATATGTCCGACATGGAAACCCGCGCCATCGCCGATTTCCACTTGAAACGCGATAGCCAAGAATGGCTGGAAGCGTGGAATCTACGCGACAAAAAATAGCGGGCTGGTGTGTGCTATTCGCTTTTCGCCCGCAGGCTTCACACTTACCGACTGCCCATGCAGCGTTGCTTTACACATTGGCTGCGATGTTCCATACTAAGCCGCGTGGAATGTCAGGCGGACTTGGATTGGTTTTGCCGCCCGCGCCGCCTGGTCGACGGAGTGAAAGATTGTTCGCACGGCACGGAGATGCCTTATGCCGCGGCTTTCGATGAACGAAATGACGACCTATCGTTGGTCGTTCGACCAAGACGTGCAGCACTACTGCGCAGCGGGCATTCCGGCCATCGGCGTCTGGCGGCGGAAGCTTTCCGATTTCGGGGAACAACGTGGGATCGAGCTGCTTAAAGGTTCCGGTCTGGCGGTTTCAAATCTGTTGTGGGCCGGCGGATTTACCGGCAGCGAGGGGCATACTTTCCGCGAAAGCATCGACGACGCTGTGGATGCCATCCGGTTGGCCGGGGCCATGCGAGCCAGCTGCCTTGTGATTTACAGCGGGGCACGGGCCGGCCACACCCACAATCACGCGCGGAGGTTGCTCATCACTGCATTGAAGGAGTTAGCGCCTCTGGCGGCCGAACAGCAGGTGATATTGGCCCTGGAGCCGATGCACCCGGCGTGTGCCTGCGATTGCACATTTCTCACGTCGCTGGTCGACGCATTGGCAGTGGTCGATCAAGTCGGAAGTCCGCAAGTGCGGCTTTCGTTCGACACTTACCAATTGGGCGGCGTTGATGGCGCGCTTGATCAAGTGCGGCAGTTCGCCGGGCGGATTGCTATTGTACATTTGGCCGATGGGCATCCGCCCGACGAGGAGCAGCACCGCACGCCATTGGGCCGCGGAAGCGTACCGCTGAAAGAATTGATCGGCGCGCTGCGCGAAGGAGGTTATAACGGTGATTTCGACGTGGAACTGTTCGGCGACGAAGTGTTGCCTGACGATTATGCAGACCTTTTAAGCGAGAGCAAAGCCACCTTTGAACGCTTGATTTGCATGTGAGGCGTCGATGCTGTTTATCTCGCCCCGCATTCAAATTCCCGAAAATGAGCTGCGGTTCTCGTTCGTTCGCAGCTCGGGTCCCGGCGGACAAAATGTCAATAAACTGAATACCAAAGCAGTGTTGCGCTGGGCCGTGGAGCGCAGCGCGAGTTTTCCGGATGACGTCCGGCAGCGATTTTTAGTCCGCTATAGCCGGCGGATTACCGGGGCGGGCGAAATCGTAATTAGTAGCCAGCGGTTCCGCGAGCAGGGACAAAACCAGCGCGATTGCTTGGAGAAGTTGCGTGAATTAGTGGTTGCCGTGGCCGTGCCTCGCAAGCGTCGCAGACCCAGTCGGCCTACTAAATCTTCCGTGCAACGTCGACGCGCCGAAAAACACGCGCATTCGCAGAAAAAGCAACAGCGGCGGCGGATGCCATCGGACGATTAAATTCGATAGCCTCCGATCAGCCGCTATGTGTCGCGGTGAACCGTTTCCGGTGAGAATGCCGGCAGACAGACAGCGATGTACTCAGCTCCATCGTCACCCGGCGTACTATATTGTACCCAATGACCGTGAGGCGCGATCACCGCCTGGCCAGCCTGCACGTCGATGATGCCCTCTCGAGTCGTCACGCGAAGCGATCCGCGCAGCACGACGGTGTACTCGTCGAAGTCCGGCGTTTGTCCCGGCTCGACCCAGCCTGGCGGACTTTTCATTCGCGCGATGCTGAGGGCCGGAGTATGGGAATTTACACAACCGATGAATTCCTCAATCTGTTTAGGCTTATTTCCCGCCGCTTGCACAACCGTTGGCTTTGAAATGAAGGTGGCCATAGGGCAAACTCAGTCTTTCAAACTATCGCCGCCGTTTCGACCCTTGATACGCAGCAGTTTCTTCATCCGTTCATGCAGTTTGCGCCATTCGGCTGTAGGCATTGCCGCGGTTAAGTCGCCGGGAAATTCCGCGACGCGGCCGTCGTCGTTCACTTGGGCGAAACCCAGAAGACCGTCCATCCAAGGTCCGTTTTGACCGGGCAGCGGCGTGCCGATCAGTCCGGTCACCAGGTACGCCCGGGTGCAGTGCAAAACAGCACCGCGGATTTCCACAAAGGAGCCCTGCGGCACAGGCTTGTAGCATTCGATCGTCAAAACGCGCCGCAAAAGCAAGTTGGCATCGTGGCCTATGAAGCGAAATGCTGTGGCGTAGGCTGCTTCGAGCGAGATCCGTACCAATGATCCGGCATATAGCGTGCCGTGATGATTCGTGTCGACCGGCAGAATCAAGCGATGAGTAAGCGTGACGTCGTCGGACACAGGTGCGGACGGGGTCAGGGGTTCAGGAATCAGGATACAAACTAAAAAGAATCACCTGGGAATCCGTCCACCAGCGAGTAAATCATACGTCATGTTTTTTGACAATCAGCGCTTATTTCCGCGTGCTTGGCGTCCGAAGCGCCGTGATGGCGCAAGTGCGAGGGGTCAATCTTTTTCAATTCTTCGGTTACGGCATCTACGGTCGCGCGAATTTGCTCCTCGGTGTGTTTGGTTGTGACGAAAAATCGCAGCCGTGCTGCGCTTTCCTCAACCGCCGGGTGCATGATCGGTTGGACGCTAATGCCCCGCTTAAACATCGCCTCGGAAAGTTGTACGGCATGCAAAGAATTGCCCAAAATCACAGGCACGACAGGGGAATCTTTACTGCGGCCGGTGTTCACTCCACGGCTTTTCGCTAGCGAGAGGAATAATTTGCTGTTGGCCATCAATCGTGAAACTCGATCTGGATCTTCTTCCAATACCCGCAACGACGCCAGCGCCGCAGCGGCATTGGCGGGAGGCAGTCCGTTGGCAAAAACGAAACCGGGCGCTGTGTATTTCAAATACTGCACCAGCGATTTATTGCCAGCGATGTATCCGCCACAACTGCCCAATCCTTTGCTCAGCGTGCCCATCCAAAAATCGACGTCGGCGGGCTCGACGTCAAAATGCTCACCGATTCCGCGACCGTGTGGACCCATTACACCCAATGAATGTGCCTCATCGATGTATAGAAGTGCCTTGTGTCGCTTTTTGATTTCGATAAATCGCGGCAGATCCGGATAATCGCCATCCATGCTGTAAATGCCTTCGATGGCGATTAGGACTCTGCGATACTCATGGCGCAATTCGCCGAGCAATTGATCGAGCGTTTGCCAATCATTGTGTGGAAACGGCCGCCGCCGGGCTCCGCTGAGGATGCTTCCTTGAACGATGCTGTTGTGCGCCAGCGCATCGTGCAAAATTAAATCGCCTGGGCCAAACATGTGACCAATCGTGGTTTCATTCGTGGAATGGCCGCAGACAAACGTGATGGCGTCGTCTACGCCTAAAAAGCTCGATATGGCCCGTTCTAATTCGCGGTGGATGGTTTTCTCGCCGGACACTAAACGACTGGCCGAAACACTAGTTCCGTAACGGTCGATGGCTTCTTTGGCAGCAGCGGTCACCGCCGGATCGCCCGACATACCCAAATAATTGTAACTGGCCCAACTGATCATCTCGTGGCCGTTGATCACGGTGGTGTCATCAATGAACCGCTCATGAACCTTGAAATAGGGATTCATCACGCCTACGGCGTCGAGTAGTTTTCCTTGCTGCTCTAGCGCCACGCATTCTGGAAATTGATCGATCGTGTAGTACGACTCGGGGATTTCCGCGGTCGGCAGGCCCGAGCGCTTTCGCGGTGTTTTGCCCAGGTATTTTTCCACGGATGCCACCACGTCACGCACGGTGATCATGTCGGGGAGCACTTCTTCGGGAAATCGGCCGCCGAAGGTATCTTCCAATGCGGCGATAATTTCCATGCGCTCCAGCGAATCCATGCTCATTTCCAAAATATTGGAATCCAGCGTTAGGCCCTTAGCGCGTTCCTTGGCTACGCGGGCGATTTGTTCCATTACGATGGCTGCGGTTTCATCCGAAACGGGTGGCAGCCGCTCAGCAAGGCTGGCCCGCTGACTGCCGTGGCCATTGGACGGTGCGGCGGATAGCGCTTCGACAGCACTTCGCGGAGCAGGGGAGGGTGTGGGAGCAACAAATGGCAGCGTTACGGGAACCGGAACTGCCTCCGGTTCGGTTTCCCAACTGCACCACTGCGAGACAACCTCCAAATCCTTGCCGCGCAAAAAGCCATTGCGGCAGGCATGTCGTTGAATTTTTCCGCTGGATGTTTTCGGAATGCTGCCCGCCTTGATCAACACGATGGCTTCCACTGGCACTTCGTGTTCAGCGGAAACGGTGCGGCGGATCGCGGCCAACACTTCTTCCAATTCTTCCGGCGTTCGATTTCGGCCCCGTTCGATTTCGGCGACCACACCCAGGCGTTCGCGGCCACCCACTTCTACTGTGAAGACGCCCGTGGCGCCGGCTCGCAACAGCGGATGCGCCCGTTCGATCGTTTGTTCGATATCCTGTGGATAATGATTGCGGCCGTGGATGATGATCAAATCTTTTAACCGGCCAGTGACGAATAACTCACCATTGTTCACAAAGCCTAAATCGCCCGTGCGCAAATACGGCCCGCGACCGCTATCCTTTAAATAGGCTCGGAACGTATTGGCGCTTTCCTCGGCCCGGCGCCAATAACCCTGAGCCACACTCGGGCCCGCTACCCAAATTTCTCCGACACGTCGATCCGGCAGTAGCGTCATTGTTTCTGGATCAACAATCATGATTTCTTGATCCAACAATGCGGCCCCACAACCGATTAGCGTCCGGGCGTCCTCTTCGTCAGGCAAAGTTTCGACGACCTGATTGCTTTCCAAACTTTTTGCATCAAAGGTTCGAATCACCGGCAACGAAGTTTTGAATCCGCCGGTGACCATCAATGTGGCTTCGGCCAGACCGTAGCAGGGATAGAATGCCTCGGGATTAAAACCACATGGGGCAAACGTACGGGTGAACTCGGCGAGGGTTTCCGGACGAATCGGTTCCGCGCCGTTGAATGCCAGCGACCAGGTGCTCAGATCGAGCGTCTGCCGTTCTTCCGGCGTAATGCGGCGGAGACATAGATCATAGGCGAAATTCGGTCCACCGCTGACGGTGCCTTTGTATCGTGTAATCGCCTGCATCCAACGCAACGGTTTTTGCAAAAACGACATCGGCGACATAAGCACATTGGGGCGTCCGACGTACATTGGCTGTAAAATGCCACCGATCAATCCCATGTCGTGATAACTGGGAAGCCAAAACACACCCACGCCGCTACGGGTATGCTCGAAAGCGTGGCAAATCAGTGCGGAGTTGTGAATCAGATTGGCGTGGCTCAGCATCACGCCTTTAGGCGTGCCGGTGGAACCGGAAGTGTATTGCAAAAATGCCAACGTATCGCCATGCACTTCGGGATGATGCCAGTCGCGCTCCATTCCAACAGGAAATTGATCGGTCGCGCCCCAGTGGAGCGATTTCAGGCCGGGATTTTCGTCCAAGACGCCTTGCACTCTGCGGAGCACTTCTTGCGTGGTGAGGGCGACTTTAGCTTCGGCGTCGTCGGCAATCGCTTCAATGCGTTCCAGCGATCGATTCTTTCGCGGCGGATAGGCGGGCACTGCCACGACACCGGCGTAAACGCAGCCGAAAAAAGCGGAAATAAAATCCAACCCCGCCGGATACAGCAGCAAAGCCCGTTCGCCTTGCAGACCAAGCGATTGCAACCAGGCGGCAATGGCCCGAGCCCGGCGGTCCAATTCCGCATAGCTCCACAAGATTTCGTCCGTTTCACCATCGACCAGATAATGAAACGCTGGATCGTCGGCCTGATGATCGGCGCGGTGTCGCAACAAGTCGACAAGATTCGAAGGACCGAAAAACGATCCAGGCAAATGGTCAAGGTGCACGATTAAGCTTCTCCGGGCAACAGCGTAACTGGATATCGCAGGCAGTCCACGCTGGCCTGCGGCTTCCGGGTTCCCGTATGTTTCCCAATCGTGGAATCCAAAGTGGCCGTTGCAATTGCCACATCAAGAATTTTGATGATCCACTCCGCCAATCGGAACGGGCCAGCGGGGCAATTGCTATGGGACATCGGCAGGCGGGAAAAAAACGATTTTAACAGCTTACCACGCTGGACCGAAGCGCACAAACCGGCCCCCGGCAAATCGGCGTGTTTTTTGCGTTATTTTATGACACTCCATAGCTTTGCGCGCATCAATTGCTACAGGTTCCGAGCGGCGTCACCACCGACAGGTTATGAAAATTGTTGGCGCGTTTCGCCAACAATTTCTTTCGAAAAACCTTGCCCGACCGGGAGAAATCGGACAGTAGCTAACAAACTGCATACCGTCACAAACAACGTGGTAGGATGCGAACGCCCAACCAGCAATCTAGTTTGATTTCGCGATGCTTCACATACCCGCTAAGGCGAAGCGCTGGCTCGAAGTTCGTCGTACTTCGCCCGCAATTCGGCATTCTCCGGTTCGCATTTGACCCATTGCGCAAGTGCATCACGGGCAAGATCGATGTCTTGAAGCTGTTGGGCCAAACGAAACCGGCTGGAATGGAGCAGCACTAAGAATCGCTTCCTGTGGCTTTCCGGCCAGTTGTCCGGAAGTGGTAATGCCATGGCCGCAGTAAAGAACTCGCGTGCATCATCCCATTGCTGCTGCTGGACGGCCAATTGGCCAAGCATCAGCGGAGTTACAGGATAGTTTGGTTCTTCCGTCCGGGCCTCGCGCAAAAACCTTTGCCCTAACTCCTGATCGCCGTTGGCAGAGCAATAGACCGCAAGCAGAACTTTAGGCGGATGTGTATAAGGGGCTAGTTCGCGTGCTTTCTGGCAATATTCAAGGCATTCATCGTAGTTTTGCCGTTTCGCGCTTATCTCGGCCAACTTCAAATAGATGTTGGCCATCTCAGGCGAGTCGCTAAGTGCCGCGGTGCATTCTTGGGTGGCTTCATCGAAATGACCTTCTTTGACTAATAAATCGGCTAGGTTCAAACGCGCGTCAACTAAACCGGGCGCTAGTTCCACAGCTTGGCGGAATGCTTGCCGGGCCGGCTCGGGTTCTGTTTGAGCCGCAAACGCTTTCCCGAGCCCGAACCATGCGAGTGGGTATTTCGGATCCATTGTTGTCGCTTGGTTAAATTGCTTTTCCGCTCGCCCATTTTCGCCGCTAGCCAACAAAGCCATCCCCAGACTGACCAAAGGAAAAACAGCGGGCGGGCCTGTTTTCAATCGCTGTTCGAGGATGCCGATTGCCTTGCTGGGCTCTCCAAGGCCAACGTAGGCCGTGGCCAGTCCTTCTTGGCTCCATGTATTGTCAGGATACATTTCGAGCGATTTGCTATAGGCGGCAACTTGAGACTGCAATTCATATCGCTTGTGGTTTTCCATCAGCACCTCGCGCTGATCGGGATGAACCGCGGTAACCTGCAGATAGACGTCGGCCATCTCGTCTTCTGCATTTGATCCGTACACAACTCGTCGTGGCGGATGATTTCGATTGCGGACGTTTTCATCTGTGTTGTCGTAGGCAAACGTTGAGATCAGGCGGGTTCCCCACGGCAACCGAACCGGCTGCCGGTAACGATACGAATCGTGCCAGTTTTCGTCGAAATGCTCGATCGAAATGAGCGGTTTGCGCGTGCCATCTGGAAGTTCAGCGACTACATGTACTTCCTGACAGAGCGAATGGGCATGTGGGAAAATCGTTTGCACGTCGACATCGATGGGCAAAACGTATTGATCCATAACGACGTGATGCTTGACGCCTGCCGGAATATCGATATCGCAAGCACCAATCCGAAGCATTGCGGGATGCTGCCGCGGAGGTTCGTCGGCAAAATGGATCCCGATGCGGAATTTAACAGTTTCGGGCTTGCCGGAAGGCTGCATATGCGTGTGCAGGACGAGGCAGGTGTTGGGAAATAGTCGCCAAGCGATGCCCGGTGTTCCGGGCGTCGCAATTATGCCTGGCGCCCAGATTACGAGCTGACCATCGGGGTCCTGCGCCCAAGCCATTCCGGCGTAACCAGGTTCTGGATCCTCTGCGTCTCGACGTATCGATTCATTTGAACTATCTACGCCAAGTCGTGCATGATGAGTTACGCGAGGATTTTCTGGACGCAATTCAATCGATTGAACCCAGCGAGGCGTGTCTAATTGGATCGGTATTACAAAGTTGCGGAACACATCACGCTCTTGGCTCTTGAGCGTGTATGCCGGACTCTCCAGCAACAAGTCGGGAGTTCCGGTTTGCCAACCATCCGCAAATACGGGCATGGGGGGCATTTCCGATTCGACGCCGGGCGGAGTTCCCGCCTCCACCCATTGCTTAAGTATTTCGAGTTCGTGGTCGGTGAGCCGCCTTTCGCCGACAAAGTCGCCTTGCCCTTCGGTTGGGAGCCACGGCGGCATGAACCGCCTTTGTGTTACGTCGACGATTTGCCGCGCTCGGCGTCGAACGTCGTCGTAGGTTAGAAGGCTGAATGGCGCTGCCTCGCCCGAACGATGGCAACTGGAACACTTTTGAAACACAATCGGGGCAACATCGCGGGAAAATGTGACCGATGTTGCAGCGCCTAATAGTTCAGCCGATGGGGCGGGTTTCTGTTGACAGCCGCAATTGGCCATCGTCATTACGCTGCAAGATGCGGCAAGCAACCACCGCCACATATTTCTCGACCGTTGGGTGTCGCTAGAAAAAATTCGCGATTCACAATTCGGTGTTATTCGCACAGATGCATCACAAGAAGTGCCGGCATCAATCTTTCAAGTCGGCAATCGAACAGCCAATTGCCCTGGTTCGTGGCGTAGCAACGGGCTGGCCTAGAACTGTGGATTCAATTGCATCCGCCAGATCGTTTGTGGTTGGCTGGGCGCGAGGTGTGCCGAGTTCCACGTATAAGTCATTGACGCGGCCCTGATAAGCAATTTCGCGATCTTTATCAAAGACGACGGCCTCGGGAGTTGTCGTTGCATGGCAATACGCAACCAAAGTGTGCTGTGGATCGCGTAGCGCCGGGCACGCGTAGGCAAACTCGTGTAGATGGTGGCGGATATCATCCGGTTGTTCGCGCGGATCGACGTATACCAAATAAAAGTCCACTCCTCGCGGATGATAAATCTCATACAGGCGGGAGATTTCGGGGGCAGCACGGTTTGAAACCGGGCAGTCGGTCCGGGTGAATATCACAACACAGATGCGTTTCGCTTCCCACTGCCAGAGATCGAAAGAATTCCCGTCCAGATCGATGAGGCGGACTGGCTGATTCTTTGTCGCGGCTGCAGAGTTAGCTAGCGCCGATGTGTCAACGGAACCATCTTTCGTGCAACCCAACATGCCAGTTAGCAGGATGGCAGCGACGATGCCTCGAACGTGTCTACGGTCCAGCGGCGGCATACGTTTCACTGGTTTCGAGATTGAAGCGAGCCGAGAATCACCAATTTTTAGCTCGAAACGGCTCGCCGGGTGTCAGCAATTAATTTTAAATTGCCGTCTCGATTTCCACAACAAACCGCCCACCAGCGCGGCTAATAAACATGCATTTGGCTCAGGAACGTTGGCCAGGGAGAGGGTTGAAACCCACTGACGACGAGAAGTCAGAGGGAAATTGCAACCCGACATTGCACGAAACCGCCTGCACTGCCAATCGATGTATATGCATTGTAACAAGTTACTTTCTGGATCAATACTACTTTTTTGGGCTCCCCGCACATTTTAACGGGGTCATACAACTGAGGCCGGCTGCACTTCGATGGGGCTGAGTAAAACCGGTCCCTAGAGTCAATTATGCACATTGGGCGCTAATGGCGGAGTAATACCGGGCGCTAACTACGCCCAATCCAGCCCCGTTCCCTGCTTGATGCGGTGTTCGTAATCGCCTAACAATCCGCCGATTACATCCCAGCGGTCGCGGCGGCGGACTTCTATATCTCCCTGCAAGTTCACGCGCACCAGGCACTTGTCGGTCAGGCCGGCCTTGCGCAGTTCATCGGGCTTGATTTCATCAGGGCTTAAGAGGTGCATCAATTGCGCGCCCCGCATTTCGATAAACTTCATACGCCGGCTCCTGGACAAAACGCACGTTGGGCCAACGCTGCTCGCCCACCACGGCCCACGTTCCCGCCAGATTACCGTCACCCATCGCCGGAGGCAATAGCTGTGGCCGCTATGACATGCGTCGGCAACTGTTTATGGGCACCAAAAGATCGATCGAGGGTCCGCGGGCAATGCGATTGGGAGTTAAAAGATCGACAACGCCAATCAATGGGCATGATCTTTCAGGAATGCTTGATCCGGCTGCGACAATGAGGCCACGGGCACGGTGAGAATCTTGCCATCGAGACCTTTCAGCACGACCTTGTCGTCGACTTTGGCCACAAATTGAGCTTCTATTTTGAATTTGCCAGTCTTATCGACCCAGGTACGAAACTCATCGGGCTTGGAGTTGGCGCCGCCGTCTTGTCTCACCGCGCCTGTCAAATCGGCGGCAGTGGCGGCAGAACCAGCAACGGAATCAGAAGTCGAGCGACCGCTGGACTTGTTGTCGAAAGTTTTGGCGGTATTTGTTGCTGCATCGCCGGTATTAGCCACTGCGGAGCCGGCCGTGGTGGTTGAAGCACCCGGCGATTGAGCCGAACCGCCGGTCGATGAACCCGTAACATTGTTCGCCGGTTTTAGATGCTCCTGAAGTACATCGTCAGGCATTTCGCGGAGGACAAACATATTCACTTTGCTGTCGGACTTTTTATCGATAAACGTTTCGGTGCCGGCAATATACATGACCCGTCCGTCCAATTTCGATCCAATGGCCAGCTTGCTGGTATCTAAACCTCGAACCGTGACCGGAATCCTTCCAAAAAACGTTTGAAACTCGTCCTCATCGTCGATCAAGCCGATGGTTAGGTCTGGCACAAAGCCCACGTCGCCGACCGTTTGCAGCGATAGTTCAGGTCCGCCGTTCTTCAGGTAATTCAGCATGCCTTGCTGGGGCTCATCGAGTTTTTTCACGAGCTCGTCGATCTTGCCTACGATTTTTTGCTGTTCATCAACGCACTTTTGCTTTGTATCGACGTCTGGAAACAAGTAATAGGTTTGGCCGCGGACATGGTTGGTCAAATAGTCGGCTCCGTGCGCTTTCGCCTCCGCGGCATAGGAACTATTGGTAGTGCCGCTTTTCATGGCCCGCAATTGTTCGTTCGCTTCACGGAGCTTGGTTCGAGCATTTGCAATTGCCTCGTGATAATGTTTTTGCGCATTATCGACGAAGACATCGATCGAGCCGGAAGGAACGTCTTTGGCGGCCAGTTCGTGCCTGGATTTTGGCTTAACGCGATGCTCCTTGGGCTTGGCTTTCGCCGCGACATCAGCCAGTAAGGCTACTTTTTGCCCCTTCGCTTTTTGCAGTGCATCGGCGACATCAAGCGATGATATGGCGAAATTCAAATTTTGGCCAATCAGCAATACCATGGTGTTCATGGCCACGACTTTGCCGTCGCGATTTACCAACGGGCCGCCGCTGTTTCCGGGCGAAATCGGCGCGGTGGTTTGAATCCAAGTGCCGGGCAGCGTTTCCCCCTCGGATAGTTCGTCCCCATGCCGAACCGCGCTGACGATGCCATCGCTGGCGGAAAACGAAAGTCCTACCGGCGCACCGAATGCAGCCACGGAATCTCCCTGTCGAGGCAAGACATCCGCAAGCGGCAACACGGGCAACGGCTGCTTGTCGATTTTCAAAATGGCAATGTCACGCTTCTCGTCCAACAGCAAGGTGCCAACGACCTTGGCGGTGTCGCCATTTTTGAACACGGCTGTCGCTTCATTAGCGCCCGCAATGACGTGATAGTTTGTCGCCACTACACCGTCTGCCATGAGTACATAGCCACTGCCGACGCCACGCCCGTCCCCCTTCACCACATCGATTCGAACAATGGAAGGCTCTATCTTTTCGATTAGATCGGCCAAACTGCCGGAATCAGCGGCGCGCGAAGACAATGGCAACGCAATTGACACCGCGACGAATAGCGGCGCGACTAGCCACAGAAGCGGCACTCTCGGCGTAATAGCCAGGTTCCGCAACTGGCGACACGAATAACCGAGACACGTCATTTCGATGGTCTTTCCAATGTAAAGAATTCCCAAGGAGAAGCGACTTGGATCATGCACTCTCGGATCGATTGCCGCGAACGCGCTACATTCCGGGGTGAAAGTCAGGAGTAATTACAATTTATGCAGGCTATTCGTTGGGGGCAAGTAATTGGCAAAAGATCGGAAAAATTGGGCCTACGGCTTCGATGCCTGAGGAAGGCGCCGCCGCACTTTTTCGCAAAGCGACAACATTTGGTCCACGCTCAATTCCTCGGCCCTGGCGGTTGCGGAAAATTGGAGGTCGGACAAGATCATGTCGATCGTCGGCTTGTCCAATTGTTCCTTGCACGCCGCAATCAGCACGCCCCGTAGAAATTTTCGGCGATGCAAAAATAGCGAGCGAACAAACGCGTGAAAGAATTGCCGGTCGGGAATTGCATCGCGGCGTTGCGGTTCAAGAATGATTTGCACAATCGCTGAATCCACTTTCGGCCGCGGCCAGAAAACGGTGGGTGGCATGATCCGCAAGATTTCCACGCGGCACTGGCACTGCACCCAAAAACTCAGCGCGCCGTAGTCTTTCGTGCACGGTTTGGCCGCTAAGCGTTCGGCCAACTCTTTTTGGATCGTGACAGTCATCGATTCGGGCGGCCGGTCCAGCTCCAGCAGATTTGAGATTAGCGGTGTTGCCACGGCATATGGCAAATTTGCGACAAGCTTAAAGCGGCGATTCGGCGCCGCCTCCAAATACTGCTGCACGGCAGCGAGTACCGCGGGTTCAATCACGTGCTTTTTGCGCAGGGCATCGACCCCGAGCAGTGTGACATTCGGAATGTGAATTAGTTCCTCGCTGGCTAATTGTGCCAAGCGGGGATCGATTTCCACGGTCACGACATGTGCCACGTGCGGGGCAACCAGTGCCGTCAGCGATCCCACCCCCGTACCGACCTCCAGCACCACATCGTCGGGCGAAAGTTGTGCGGAATCAGCAAGAATCCGCAACAAATTCAAATCGATTAAAAAATTCTGCCCATGTCGCGATTGCAGCTTAAGGCCAACCTGTTCGAACCGCTGTTTCAAAAAAGTGAGCGTTTGATGCGACATTATTTGTAGGCGATTAGCGGTTAGCGCCGATCGTTTGGGTCTGCCGCTAGTTGTCGCTGCACATATTTTGCCAAAATGTCCGTCTCAAGGTTCACCGCATCGCCCGGCCGAAGTTTGCCCAGCGTTGTGACTTCCAGCGTATGCGGAATCAACATGACGCTAAACCGCTCGTCTTCAACGTCGACCAGAGTCAGGCTTACCCCGTCAATTGCGATTGATCCTTTGGACGCCATCTGCCGCATCAAATCCGTTGCAGCACGGAACCAGAACGTCGACCATTGACCGGCATCGGTCCTCGATTCCAATGTGCCTTGGCCGTCAATGTGCCCGGTGACGAAGTGCCCACCCAGCGGATCGCCAAGGCACAGCGAGCGTTCCACGTTCACTGCGCTGCCCGATTTCAATTGACCTAAATTCGTGCGTCGGAGCGTTTCCTCGCCGGCCTGAAATTCCAAACGGTTGCCATCAACGGCGACAGCTGTCAAACAACAGCCGTTCAACGCGACGCTGTCGCCAATTCTAATCTCACTTTGGCGAGCATCACTGGAAATTATCGATATGCCGATCGCAATTCGTACTCCGGATGGTTCGGGTTGAATTTCGATAACCGAGGCCAGCGATTCGACAATACCGGTGAACATGACAGAGGTGGGCGAGGCTAGAACAATGGCTCGGTTTCTTGCTGACGGTTGCGCCAGCGCTGCCACGCATAACGCAGCGGCGGACCCAGCACAAAAAGCGAGCAAATGATTGGAATACTGTAACCCTGCACCGCGATAATCACTACGGCGGAAAATAACAGCGCTACAATATGTCCCAAACTGCGCTGCCCGCTAAGTAATTGATTCATCACGTGCGGATACGGGATGCGCGACACCATTAATGCGCTTAAGATCAGCGTGAATACGGGCAGAACGCGCCGCATGTACCAGTCGACGTCGTCGGCATAGGCTAAGTGACTCCCCTGCACGCGCAGCGTGTAAAACAAAATGGCGAATCCAGCAATCGACCCGGCCGCGGCCGGCGCCGGCAGGCCGATGAAGTTCAAATGATCGTCGTCGTCATCCGTTTCGACATTGAAGCGAGCCAACCGCATGGCGGCACAAGCGGCGAATGCCGCTGCAATAATCCACATGGCTTCACGATGGAAAAACGTGAGATCGGGGCACATTTTCACCACTAAAAACGCCGGGGCGACGCCGAACGTGACTAAATCGCATAAGCTGTCCAGTTGAGCGCCAAAATCGCTGGTGATTTTTACCAACCGCGCGACGTGGCCATCCAGTGCGTCAAAAATCATCGCCAAAAAAATTAGCCAGCCGCTGAGCATGATATTGTGCGTCGGATCACTGGGATCAAACGCAGCCAGCGGATTGACAGGATTGTTAATGGCGATTTCCGGCGCCTTCTTTATCGTAATATCGGTGGGCGATCCTACCCGCGACGCCACGGCGATTGCGAAGAACCCACAAACGAGGTTCGCCAGCGTGAACATCGTGGGGAAAACAGCGACCGTGCGAATTTTTTTCATGGTATACGAGTAATTAGTAATCTGCGAGTAGCACCTGACAGCGGGCATTCGAGCCATTGCTAAGAAAACAAACAATAGCTAGTTGCTAATCGCTAATTGCTAGCTGCTGTACTTTCCCACCACGTCTCGGCCGGCCTTGATCCATTGCCCGACGTGAACTTGGGCCTCAAAACCCCCGGCCGGAACGATCAGTTCGGTTCGCGACCCGAACTTTATCATCCCAAATTTCGCGCCGCGATCCAACACCTCTCCGGGCCGCAAATCGCAGACAATGCGGCGTGCCACCATGCCGGATACCTGACGGCACACCATGCGGCGATAGGGTAGTTCGTCCTGTTCCAGTCCGATCCACATGCTTTCGTTTTGCGTAGTGGCCTGCGGGTGGTCGGCGTGCAAAAATTTGCCAGGCGAATATCGCAATCGAATCGTCCGTGCCCGGCACGGCATGCGGTTGATGTGCACATTAAATAGAGTGAGAAAAATGGCAATCCGCACCGCTGGGCCGCCTACGAACTCGTCGTGTTCAAGGTTTATTACTTCTACAACTTTTCCATCCGCCGGCGACACCAACAGACCGTCCGCTTGCGGAATGCGCCGCGGCGGATCGCGAAAGAACGATACGACTAACAAAAACAGCGCGCCCGTAATGATCGCCGCATACCACCAAGTGAAGGCCAGCAGCACGGTGAGGGCCAACAGCGGCCAGCCCATGATTTGCACTTCCGCCAATCCCCACCGGGCGAGCGGAATTTTTTCGCGCCAACGGAATGGATCATCCTGGGGCTGCCAGTGGCATTCGGTCTGATTGCAACAGAATTTTAGATCGCGGGGGTCGAGAATTTCGTGCCTGCAACCCGTCGGCTCGCCAATGCGCAAATTGGCCATCCGCTTTACATATCCTGGCCGCAGCGTGCGCAAATGCCATCTCCGAAGCTGACCCCAAACTTGTTCCACCGAATAACAAAACCCGCCGCCTGGTTGCGTACTGCGGATATTTTCCGGCAGTGACTCTGGCTGCAAGCGAGGTGAAGTCTCAACGGCGTGGGTGTGCGTGGCCTGATCCATTACGTTATATCCTATCGGGGTGTGCGGCAATTGAGAAGGAAGCGACAAACGGCTAGACTATTTTCTTAGTCGATCCAACTTCATCCTCGATCCCGTCTAAAATCTTAATTCCAACTATGAGCGAAATTATTGCTATCCATGGCCGACAAATTCTCGATAGCCGCGGCAACCCCACGATTGAAGTTGATGTTGCACTGGCCGACGGCTCATTTGGTCGCGCCGCAGTGCCCAGTGGCGCTAGCACCGGAGTGCACGAAGCTTGGGAACTGCGCGACGGTGACAAGGCGAAATACCTCGGTCGCTCCGTCGAAAAGGCCGTCGCCAATGTGAACGATAAACTGGCCAAAGAGCTAATTGGTTGGAGTGCTCTCGATCAGGCTGGGCTGGATCGCCGCATGATTGAATGGGACGGCACGGAAAACAAAAAGAACCTCGGGGCCAATGCAATTCTCGGTGTATCGTTGGCAACTGCACATGCTGCCGCCGAATATTGTGGCCTGCCGCTATTTCGTTATTTGGGTGGGCCGGGAGCGCGAGTGTTGCCGGCGCCGATGATGAACATCGTGAACGGCGGGGCTCATGCCGACAACGCCGTCGACGTGCAAGAGTTCATGGTCATGCCGCTGGGCTTCACCAAATTCAGCGACGCGCTGCGGGCCGGCGTCGAAACTTTTCACAATCTGAAAAGTGTGCTTAAAACAAAGAAACTGAACACGAACGTGGGTGATGAGGGTGGCTTCGCGCCCGATTTGCGCAGCAATGCTGAAGCGTTGGATTTAATCATCGAAGCCATCCAAAAGGCCGGTTACAAGCCGGGCGAGCAAGTTGCCATTGCCATCGACGTCGCGTCGAACGAGTTGTTCGACGAAAAGACGAAAAAGTACACCGTCGATGGCAAGCCGCTCGGCTCCGCTGAGTTCGTTGAATTTTTGGCCGGCTGGCTGGCAAAGTATCCGATCGTGTCGATCGAAGACGCTTGTTCCGAAGACGATTGGGAAGGCTGGAAGATGCTTAGCCAGCGATTGGGTGACAAGGTGCAACTGGTCGGCGACGACTTATTTGTCACCAACACCAAGCGTTTGCAGCGCGGCATCGATGAAAAAATTGCCAACAGCATTCTCATCAAAGTGAATCAAATTGGGTCGCTCACCGAGACGATCGAATGCATTCAAATGGCCCATCGCAACGGTTATACAAGCATTGCCAGTCATCGCAGCGGCGAAACCGAAGACTCGACCATTGCCGACCTGGCTGTTGCTTTAGGCACCGGGCAAATTAAAACCGGCAGTGCCAGCCGCACCGACCGCATGGCCAAATACAACCAATTATTGCGCATCGAAGAAGAATTGGGCGATTCGGCCATCTACGGCGGCCCGCTATTTCGCAAGCGGTGAGCAGTGTTAGTAAGATCCAAGTTAAATCTTGTCATACCAGTTGGGCCGCCAGATGCCTTCACGTCATCCTTCGTACCAACCAGTCGCCTAGGCGCGGGAAAAGCTGGATCACGGCAATAAACAGTCGGGCCAACGGCGGATAAATCAGTTCCGGCTGACCGCGGCGACATGCTTTCAGAATGGCTTGCGAAAGTCGTTCCGGACGAACGGGTGAAATCCGCACACCGGCGCCCGGCTTGGCAGCCCTGGCAGGCAGGCCCGCGAGCTTGTCGGAATGACGTTGGGTGGAATCATCTCGTGCAATCGGTCCGGGCGAGACTAACAATACATGAACTCCCTGCGGCCGCAGTTCGAGTCGCAACTGCTGAGTGTAGGCCGCCAGCGCAAATTTTGTGGCCGAATACGCTCCCACGTAGCGGCTGGCCGATTTTCCCGACAGCGAACCAATATTCACCAAATGCCCATGGCTGCGGATCAAATGCGGCACCGCCGCCCTGGTGCAGCGCACGACGCTCAAGAAATTGATGTCCATTAAACTGGCAAAATCCTCAGGCGTGATTTCTAGCAACGCCCCGCGGGTGGAGCGACCCACATTGTTCACCAGTACGTCGAGCCGGCCGAAATGCTTCACCGTCTGCTCGATGAGGCTGTCGACTTGATCCAGCTGCGTCACGTCGGCGGGAATCGCCAGTACTTGCGTGCCAAACGAGCGGAGGTCCGCGGCGACCGTTTCTAGCGCATCGGCCGAGCGGGCGGAAACCACGACATGAGCTCCGCTGCGTGCAAAGGCCTTGGCCAAAGCGCGGCCCAATCCGCTGGAACTGCCCGTAACCAGCACCACTTTTTCGGTCCAATAGCCCGTCATGCCGGACGACGCTTCCATGAGCGAAAGCGGCTGTGGATCGTTATCGGCCACGGCTGACGACAATGCAGCAGCAGGGGCGGGTGGAGTATCGCCAATGGTCATGATGCTCATCCTGCACCAACGCGAAAGCGAACGGGCAAATTCAGCGGGGCTTCTCGCCCACTTTTAGTCTAGCCATCGCCCACAGGTCTGGCCAGCGCAGCGAGCTGCATTGTGCTTGCCCCCTACGAATAAAGTCCGTACGATGCGAAACAAACAAAGACATAACCGCTCCTTATGAATTTGGTTCCAGCGCGTCGGGATCAACCAGCCAACTGCGATGGTAAAGCTAAACGAACAATTTCAGAACATTATCGACCTGGCCGCTCGATTGGCCGAGGTTGTCAGCGCCGATGCGCTAATGATTCTGCTGGAAGGCCCGACCGACTGGCAGGAACTTCGCGAGGCGACCACCGGACAGCGCGTTGTTTTGGCGGCCGATTATCCGCTGGAGTTGGAAGGGGCGGCCGCAGCGGGCTTTCCGCTGGTCGTGCTCAATATGCCCGAAAGCGCCGTGCATGAAAAATTAACTCAAGCACTGCTGGAAAGTGTGGCTGATGATATTCTGGCGGCCGGCGCGCGGGTGGTGGCGATTTATAGCGGCTTCGAGGCCGACACAATCGATTCGATCAGCGTCATTCACTTGGATGAACACTTGGGCCGGCTCACGTCGCACGATCTGCGGCAGCTGGAAACCAAGGCGCCACTGGATACGCTGAAAACGGTCGTGGAATTGGCCGTGGAAATTGGCCGGGAAGGGCGCGAAGGCAAACCGGTGGGCACGCTGTTTGTCGTCGGCGATACGCGTAAAGTGATGGCTAGCAGCCACGCGTTGGTGTTCGATCCGGTGCGCGGATACAGCCGCAAGGAGCGAAACCTGTTCGATCCGAAAGTACGCGAAGGCATTAAGGAAATCGCCCAAATGGACGGCGCATTCGTCGTGGCGCTGGATGGCACAGTCGAGGCGGCCTCACGCTATATCGACGCGTCGGCGGAAAGCATCACGCTTTCCAAAGGATTGGGCGCCCGGCACTGGGCTGCGGCGGCGATCACCAAAAAAACCAAGTCCGTGGGAGTTGTGGTGAGTGAATCCAACGGCACGGTGCGCATTTTTTCCGACGGCGAAGTTTTTCTGCGCATCGAACCCTTCCGCCGCGCAATGAAATGGAAAGACTTCGAATACGAACCGCCGGCGCTAGATTGAAGCGGAGTTCGGTTTCTCCGCGCAAGGGCAGGCTGAACAATCACTCACGTAACCGACGACCCAAACAGCGAACCGGCCGTGGCCGTTCCTTGCAAACCGAGTAGGCCGAATCGCCACAGCTGTTGATTTTTCTTAACAATGCCGGTTGTCGAGCCGTAATCGGTCTGCACAGCGCCGACATTCAACAACGTGCCGAAAGCTTGGTGCGGAATGCCAATCGACAAATCAATATAGCCGTCGCCGTTGTAGTCGCCGCTGGTGATGCTTGCGCCGAAATTATAGCCGGCGGTAGGGGTGGCCTCCGTCATGGCGACGGTGCCGGTCGCCGTCAGGCCCGTGCTCGCGCCGTAAACAATTTGCACAAGTCCGGCATCTTTTACTCCGTTGACATCGGCCATCGGAGTGCCAATCGCCAGATCGGCATACGTATCGCCGTTAATATATCCGGCGGTCAAACAGTAGCCGAATTGGTCGCTGGTTGACGATGTTGAACCCAACGAAGTTCGGGTCACAATTTGATTGTTTAGCGATGTTAGTCCCGTGAAAGCAATACTGCCAAAGATAATGCTGACTGCTCCGGCACCGGTTGCCGAACCCACTTTAGTGCCGGGCGCGCCAATAGCCAGGTCCGGAACAAAATCGCCGTTGAAATCGCCAACCGCCAAGGACGATCCAAATAGATTTCCCACTGCCGAGGTTCCTTTGAGCCCGTTATAGCCTGCGAACCAGATTTGATTGTTTGTCGAAGGCAAACCGGTGGAGTCGCCATAGATCACATTGACGCTGCCGCCTTTGAGAATGTAGTTCGGAGCGCCCACAACTAAATCGGCGAAGCCGTCGTCGTTGAAATCGCCTGTGGTTAAAGCTTGTCCAAAACCCGCGCCCTTGTTGGCATCGCCCTGGATGCCGGCCGTGTTTTGAGTAATCAATTGCGCGGACGTGTTATTCAAGCCTGTGGCAGAGCCAAATATGATGTAGACCCCCCCGGCCTTGGTGTTTCCATCCACAGTCATAAACGGCGTGCCAATGGCCAGATCAGCGTATCCGTCGCCGTTAAAATCTCCGCTGGTAAGGGCGTAGCCAAACTCGCTTCCGGCAACGAGCGTGGTGGAAGAAAAGATGCTAGTTTGTGTGAACAACTGGCTGCGCGTAGCCACCAAACCATTTTGCGATCCATAAATAATACTGACCGCGCCGACTCCCTGGATTAGGCCAACTCGAACTCCTCCGATTAGAGTGCTGACGCTTCCTGGGGTTCCCACCGGCACAATCGCGTTGCGGCCCGGCAGGCCAATGGCCAAATCTGCATATCCGTCGCCGTTAAAATCGCCGACAGCCAGGGCCGATCCAAACGCATCCTTTGTCTGCGTGCCGCCGACCATCCCCGGTTTGCTCATGCTCCAAAGTTGGTTATTTGCAGTCGCCAAGCCAGTCATGTTTTGTCCGTAAATCACACTTACCCCGCCGGCGCCAGTCGCAGATCCGAAAGTCAGCCCGGGCGATCCGATTGCTAAATCGGTCAACCCGTCGCCGTTGAAATCTCCGGATGCCGACAATAGTTGCCGTGATTCGAGAGCTTCAAAGCCCGTCCGGTGATGCGATCCAAATCGTCCTGTCGAGGCCTGGCGACGATTTACTTTCCGTCCTGAGTTGCGGCGTTTCCAAAACGGCAGCATGGCATATCTCCCTGGAGGGACTGGTCCCAACGGCAATTGGCGTTTTCGCACCGGGCTACGGCAGCGTCCGCCATTTGCTCGGTGGACTTGTCGATCTTTGCAGCGAAGCGCCGGGCCGTAAGGTCTGCCCTGTAAAACTAATCCGCGCGCGTGTTGCGCACCGCATACCCGTTTAATTCGATCCTCGGCATACAGATGCTCATCACTTGACTGATGCGACTTGCAATAAATGTCGCCTCTCGGCGGCACTTTCGCTCCAAGGCTTTGCAGGTCTACAATTAGGTGCGACGTGCGGAACGGCGCAGTTTTCAAGATCGATTGCGGGCCGCCGGCAAAATCAGTCCAGCCGCTACATTTTGCCGTCGCGAGATATCCGCGGACTACGGTTGAGCACAGTTACATAGGCTGGGAACTTGTTTCTAATGAAGAAAAATCGACAACGCCAAATCGAACTGCCTGGTCTTGAAGGGGGGGCCGCCCCGGCGGTTGCTGACCCGCGATCTTCGTCGGAATGCGAATTTCCTGGGACTCCGTCGACGGCCCAAATGGGCGCAGATCCAACCGAACGACCGATCGAGCCGGTCGAAGCCAAAACCGCCGTTCCCGACCTGACTGGCAAAACCGTATACGTCATTGATGCCTATTCGCTCATCTTTCAGGTATTTCACGCGCTGCCGGAAATGACCAGCCCGCGCGGCGAGCCGAGCGGCGCCATATTCGGCTTTGCACGCGACCTGATGTTTCTGTTGAACGATAAAAAGCCCGACTATTTGTTTGCCGCATTCGATATGTCGGGCCCAACGTTCCGGCACGAGCTGCTTACGTCCTACAAAGAAGATCGAACGGAAATGCCTGATCAGTTGCGTCCTCAAATTATCCACATTCGCCGGATGTTGGCGGCGCTTGGGATTCCAGTTCTAGAATGCGAAGGCTTTGAGGCCGACGATATCTTGGCAACTATGGCCCGCTGCGTTGAGCAAGCGCGCGGAATGTGCCTGTTGGTGACCGGCGATAAGGACTGTCGCCAGCTAATTTCCGACTTCGTCGGGGTTTACAATATTCGCAAGAATTTAGTCTTCGACGCTGCTGCGCTAAAGGAAGATTGGGGCATCCTGCCCGACCAGGTCGTCGATTTTCAGACCCTGGTTGGCGATTCGATCGACAACATTCCAGGGGTGCCACTCGTCGGACCCAAAGTGGCCGGCGAATGGTTGACTAAATTCGATACGCTGGACAATCTTCTGGCGCACACCGAAGAGTTGCCCAAAGGCAAACGCAAAGAAAATCTGCTTGCCAGTCGTGACCAAATCAAAATCAGCCGCCGTTTGGTGCGGCTTGATTCGGAAGTGCCCATCACTGTCGCTTGGCAAGGCGGTCGGGCAGGGCATTTCGATCCTGCCGGCGCGGCCGAACTGTTTTCCGAATTCGGTTTTCACGGCCTGACGAATCAAATGCGGGCGTTGGCAAAAGCCGACGCGCCGAAATTCACGCACTGTTATGAAACGATTGCCACGCCGGAGCGGCTTCAGTGGTTGATCGAGCAAATGGGTCGACAGAAGCAAGTTTCCATCGATACGGAAACGACCAGCGTTTATCCGCGCTGGGCAGAAATTGTTGGTTATTCGTTCGCTTGGCGCGAAGGAGAAGCGTATTACGTGCCGGTGCGTGCGCCGGCGGGCGAGCGGTGTCTGGATCCCAAAGCCACCTTGGAATCGCTGCGGCCCTTGCTGGAAAACCCGGCGATCGGAAAAATCGGCCAGAATCTGAAATACGACATGATTGTGCTCCGCTCCGCGGGTGTGAATGTGGCCGGCGTGCAGTTCGACACCATGCTGGCCAGCTACCTACTCGATGCCGGCGAACGAAATCACAATCTCGATCAATTAGCCGGGCGATATCTGAATCACGTCACCACGAAAATCGAAGCGTTAATCGGCAGCGGCAAGAATCAAAAGCGGATGGACGAAGTGCCCATCGCGGAGATTACGCACTATGCTGCGGAAGACGCCGATGTTGCATTGCGGCTAATGTCGCCGTTGGCCGCACGCCTGAAAGAGGCGAATTTGGAGGCCCTGTTTCACGACCTTGAGGTTCCGCTGGTCGAAGTGCTGGTGGAATTGGAATCCAACGGTGTGAAAGTTGACCCCGTGCGCTTGGCGGTGCTCAGCGAGCAATTCGGTCAGCGAATGGCTGCACTGGAAGTGGAGATTTTCAAACTGGCTGATCGAGAATTCAACATCGCTTCGCCGAAACAACTCCAGGAAGTGCTGTTCGTCGAGCAGAAGCTGCCGGTGCTCAAAAAAACCAAAACCGGTCCCAGCACCGATGCTGAAGTGCTTGAGGAATTGGCCCGAACGCATCCGCTGCCGGCGAAAATCATCTCGTACCGCCAATATGCCAAACTCAAGGGCACCTACGTCGATGCGTTACCTAGCATGGTGCATCCGCAAACAGGCCGCGTACATGCTTCGTTCAACCAGGTGGTCGCGGCCACCGGACGGTTAAGTTCCAGTGATCCGAATTTACAAAACATTCCCATCCGCAGCGAGGAAGGGCGCGAAATCCGCTCGGCCTTTCTGCCGGGTCAACCCGATTGGTTGTTGTTAGCCGCCGATTATTCTCAAATCGAATTGCGCGTGCTGGCGCATTTTTCGGGCGACGAAACTTTGTTGGCCGCATTTGAGCGCGATGAAGATATTCACGCCCGTGTCGCCAGCCAGGTGCATAACGTGTCTTTGGAGGAAGTCACCTCGGAAATGCGGCGCGTGGCCAAGGCAGTGAACTTCGGCGTAATTTATGGCCAAAGTCCGTTTGGCCTCTCGAAGATGCTTGACATCCCGCAGGACGAAGCCGCTCGATTCATTGACGCCTACTTCAACGGTTATCCCGGCGTCGAAAAATTCCTCCGCGAAGTCCTCGTCGAGTGTCGGTGGCAAGGTTATGTAACGACAATATTGGGTCGTCGCCGCGCCATTCAAGGCGTGCGCGACATTACTCTGACAAAGCCGGGCGATCCCGCGGCCCGCCAACGCACGTTGCCCGAGCGAACGGCCATTAATACGGTGATTCAAGGCAGCGCCGCCGACTTGATGAAGCTGGCAATGCTGCACATTCACCGCAGACTTGCACACAGCAAACTGAAAAGCAAAATGCTGCTGCAAATTCACGACGAGCTAATCTTCGAAGTGCCGTCGCAGGAGCTGGACGAAATGAAAAAACTGGTCCGCGACGAAATGTCGGGCGTGATGCCACTTTCGGCGCCGCTGAAAGTCGATTTAAAAACCGGCCGCAATTGGGCCGACTGCGAGTGATGTTTTGAAAATCCATCGGGCAATTGCCGGCGCCTAAAGCCAGCGGCAAGATCATGAAAATCCTTGGCCTACTAGGCGGCGTAGCCAGCGGTAAAAGCACAGTAGCCGAGATGTTCCATAAACTCGGCGCCGCGGTGCTGGATGCCGACCGGGCCGGGCACGAGGTGATGCGGATGCCCGCGGTGCGCGCTGCCATTGGCGGACGATGGGGTAAGGACGTGATTGGCCCCGACGGCGAAATCGATCGATCAGCTTTAGCCCGCATCGTGTTCGCACCGCCCCCTGATGGACCGTGGCAACTGGCGGAACTAGAGAAGATTGCGCACCCGGAAATTCGTAAGCGGCTCCGGGCTGAAGCCGACCAGTTTGCCCAACAGGGTGCCCCACTGGTGATTCTCGATGCACCAGTAATGTTAAAAGCCGGCTGGAATGCCTTGTGCGATGCGATAGCATTTGTCGATTGTCCGGTCGATCAACGGCTGGCCCGGGCCGCCGCCCGCGGCTGGACGGCTGAAGAATTCCGCCGCCGGGAGGCGTCGCAGGAGTCGATCGCGGAAAAAAAGGCCCTTGCCGATTTCGTGCTGGATAATTCGCAGGACGTAAGCTATATTCAAGCGCAGGTTGAACGTTGTTGGCAATCGCTATTAAAGGCTGAGTCGTAATAGTAGTACACTTGCCTAGGAACGCGGTTACCAGACCGGCTGGCGATGGGGCAATCGCCGCCACCCCTTCTGCAACGTTCGGCCTCCCACCGAAAATCATCGGACGACCCATCGACAGTTTCCCCGCGACGGTTTTCCCCAACCTCGCGGCTCACCAACAACCGGCATGGCGGACGGAGAAATACATCTCCGCTGAGCTCGGCACATCACCCGAACGCATTCACTTCACCAATTGCACGGCCCGGACAACATGAGGTTGCCGAACTGAATCAATCAGTCTCAAAGTCGAATCGTCGAAAAATCGCCGAGTTAATGTGGCGAGCGGAGCCACTCTGGGACGCTTCGATTTTTTGGACTTTTTGTCCCTTGATTTTTTGAACTTCAACCTATTCACCTCTCGCCCATCGACCCTCGTCCCTCACCTCTTACATATAGTATCGCCATGTCGGAATCGAAAACTGCAAACACCGGACGTACCCAGCGTGGACCGCACGCTTTTGGCAATCTGAAGCCAGACGATTCTGCCCGCCGCACGTTGGACGAAATTGAAGCCCAGCTTGAAGCCGAAGGCGAACCCCTTTCGCTGGCCGAAGAAATTGCCGAACAGGTCGATGCCGGCGAAACCGACATCGTTCACGAGCATTATCAGTCGGTCAAGCAAGGCGGCGATATTCACATCGCCGAGTTGCAAAAAATGACCACCTCGCAATTGATCGAGGAGGCTCGTAAGGAAAACCTGCCAGAAATCGCTGGTATCCGCCGCCAAGATTTGATCTTCAAGCTGCTTAAAGAGCGCGTGAAGATGAACGGGTTGATGTTCGGCGAAGGGACGTTGGAAATTCTACCCGATGGTTTCGGCTTCTTGCGCAGTCCCGATTATCATTACCTTTCCTGCCCCGACGATATTTACGTTTCGCCCAGCCAAATTCGCCGCTTTGGTTTGCGTACCGGCACCACCGTGGCAGGCCAAATTCGGCCGCCGAAAGAAAACGAACGATATTTCGCCCTGCTGCGAGTAGAAGCAATCAACGGCGACGATCCAAACAAGCTGGTCGAAAAAGTTTTCTTCGACGATCTCACTCCGCTGCATCCCGACAAGCGTGTCGTTCTGGAAACCACCGCCGAAGAGCTGAACATGCGGGTGGTCGATTTGATCGTGCCGATCGGCTTCGGCCAACGCGGGCTAATCGTTAGTCCGCCGCGAGCCGGCAAAACTATTTTGCTGCAAAAAATGGCCAAGGCTGTGTTGCAGAATTTTCCGGAAGTGTACGTGATTATGCTTCTGATCGACGAACGACCGGAAGAAGTAACGGACATGGAACGACAAGTGAAAGGGCCGCAGTGCGAAGTGATTAGCAGCACGTTCGACGAAGATGCGGCCCGGCATATTCAGGTGGCGGAAATGGTCATCGAAAAAGCCAAACGGATGGTTGAATTCGGCCACGACGTGATTATTTTCCTAGATTCCATCACGCGTTTGGCCCGTGCCCATAACTCGGAGTGCCCCAATTCCGGACGCGTTTTGTCCGGCGGTGTTGACGCCAACGCCTTGCAGCGGCCGAAAAAGTTTTTCGGTTCAGCCCGCAAGGTGGAGGAGGGGGGCTCGCTCACCATTTTAGCCACCGCGCTGGTCGACACCGGCAGCCGCATGGACGAAGTCATTTTTGAAGAGTTCAAGGGAACCGGCAATTTGGAAATCGTGCTCGATCGTTCGCTGGTCGACAAGCGTATTTGGCCATCGATCGATATTTCCAAAAGCGGCACCCGCCGGGAAGAAATGCTGTTGGATCCTGAAGAGCACCGCCGCATCAGCATTTTGCGGCGCGTGATGCACGACATGAGTGCGCCGGACGCGATGGAATTCCTCACCGGCCGGCTGGAAAAGTGCAAAACCAACGGCGAATTTCTGATGAGCATGAACATGAAGGGATAGAGCCGCTACCTTTTCAGCGCATTTTCTATTTTTCGCGCGCGCTACGGGGGCTCGATTCCGTTTAAACTTATGGCGGATCGATAGCTCGCTCCCACGCAGTCGCTTCTCGCCGAGGGCGCGCGGGGCTGGAACAGAACTTTTCGAGAAACAACCCACGGCCAATAGGCTCATCGCGTTGCCGGTCGGCGGCGATCTCATCAAGATAGACTTGTCGAAATCGAGGAGAGGCCCAAGATGTGGCGTATTTTATTGCGTGCCTGCGCCGTTAGTTTGCCTGCGATTATCCTGCTGTTGTGCTGCTGTCAGGAGGCGTTAATCGCTCAGAGCGACGGCTGCATGAATGGTTCGTCGACATCGGGCGCGTCGGCATCAAGTTCATCGTCATCCGGCACTTCAAGCGGCAGCACGGTAACGTCGCAGCAATTAAGTGCGGCAAGCTCGTCCCTTCAGCAATTACTGCAAAGTGGTCTGCTTAATTCCGCCCAGCAGCAACGGGTGACATCGATGCTCAGGGCCGTACAGAATGCCCAGGCTGGCAGCACGCTAAGCGCGGCGCAAGTGCGGCAAATCAGTGCGGCAATGTCTGCGGCCAGGAACATTGCCGCACGCCAATCGAGCGCCGCCGCGACCAGTAGCAGCGTGCAGGCATCGTCGGCCCTGAGATCGAACTCTCTTGCCGCGGGTACAGGCTCGGCTGCAGCGAGGCAATTCGCTGCGATGGGTCAACGATCGTTACAAGCCGCGCAAACACGCGCAAGATAAGTTAATGAAGCACTTTTGTTATTTTACCGCCAGCATCCGCTCCAGCGCTATCAGGGCATGATGGGCGGTTGCGGCGTCGACATGAATGATGTTCACCCGCGTGCCGGCAAGCAGATTTTCCAAGCTCCAGCACAAATGCGCCAGATCGATCCGGTACATGGTCGCACACATACAGACAACCGGGGACAGGAAATGGATTTCCTGCTCCGGGTGTTCGTGCTTCAGGCGATTCACTAAATGAAGTTCCGTGCCGATGGCCCACTTGGTGCCCGGCGGAGCATGCTCGACGGTGCGAATGATTTTGCTGGTGCTGCCGCTGACATCGCTTTTGTCGACCACTTCCATCGAGCATTCCGGATGCACCAGAATTTTGATGCCGGGGTATTTGGCTCGAAACGCATCGACATGCTCCGTCCGAAACATCGCGTGGACGCTGCAATGCCCTTGCCATAAGAGCACCTTCGCGTTTTCCAGCGCGGGAGCAGCGTTGCCGCCTAGTCGCTCGGCGTGCGGGTTCCACACCACCATTTGTTCTAAGGGAATGCCCATTGCTTTGGCAGTATTGCGGCCCAAATGTTGATCGGGAAAGAACAGTACCCGCTTGGTCCTTTTGAAGGCCCATTGGAGAACTGCCGCAGCATTGGAGGATGTGCAGACGATACCACCATGCCGACCGCAAAACGCTTTCAGATTGGCCGCGGAATTGATGTATGTGACCGGTGTGATGTCGGCCGTGTCGATCACTTCGCCCAACTCTTCCCAGCAGCTTTCCACTTGATCGATGGCGGCCATGTCGGCCATGGAGCAGCCGGCAGCCATGTCGGGCAGCACCACGGTAACACGCTGGCCGCTGCGCTCCGCCAATTTGTCGGGCCGGTTGGCGACGATGTCGGCCGTTTCGGCCATGAAGTGCACACCGCAAAATGCAATGAACCGGCAATCGCGGCTATCGGCGGCCATCCGGCTAAGCTGATAACTATCGCCCTGTAAATCCGATAGAGCGATCACTTCGTCTTGCTGATAATGGTGCCCCAGAATCAACAGCCGCGGTCCAAGGTCCGCCCGAACTACGTTGATCCGGCGCGCAAGTTCTTCGTTCGACAAGCTGCGATAAGGCTTGAACTCGAAAGCCGGCGAACCCGGTTGCGACTGTTGAACGATACTGACAGACATAGGTGAAGAGTGAGTTGTGAGTGCGGTGGAAAACGGAAAAAACGGAAAAAAACGGTTAAAAAACGGCGTTTAAACGGAGGGGAAACGGTGAAAACGGTGCGGTTGAATTGCGGCCGAACTTGGCCAGCGAATGAACCTCGGTTCGTTATGTGTTCATATGTATACATTCATCTTCATTGTGCCAGAGCATGACTGGAATTCCAAGATTGAAATGAGCCACCATGGACTGCGGGATCGTCGCAACATTCAAATTATATCCCAGTTATCCCCCCAGCATATGGTGAACTAGACGGCCTAAATCGCGCACTGGCCCGGTCTGCTGGCAGGGGATAAACTAGGAACGATTTGTTTGTCGCTGTGGCTGATGATACCCTCGGCTTTTATCAAAGGCGAATCATGCTGTATTTGAATATTTGGCTCACGGTGAAAGACGCGGCCGACGTACCCAAGGTGAGCGAGCTGTTGGCGCAGCAGGCACGACTGTCGCGGCAAGAGCCGGGCTGTGTGCGGTTTGAAGTGTATCAATCGAGCAACGATCCGACCCGGTTTTTGCTGACCGAACGTTGGGAATCGCAGGCGGCTTTGGATGCCCACCGCACGGCAAAGGCCTACACAACTGTGTACCATCCGCAGGTGCTGCCGCTGGTTAACCGCGAACCTCATCCGTCGAAACTGGTGTCGGGATAAGAGGGCAGGCAGTAGACAGTATGCGAGAGGCAGTCAACGGACACTTAGCATGATTGTGCTGATCGACAATTACGATTCGTTCACCTACAATCTCGTGCAGCGATTAGGCGAAATCGATGCTGCGCTGGATTTGGGAGTGTTTCGTAATGACGAGATCACGACGGACCAGATTAAGCGACTGAACCCATCGCATCTGATCATTTCGCCCGGGCCGTGCACGCCCAGCGAGGCGGGCATTTCGTGCGCATGCATCGAGCAATTTTCCGGAAAGTTGCCGATTTTAGGCGTGTGCCTGGGACATCAATCCATTGGGCAGGCAACTGGGGGCAAGATTGTGCGGGCCAAGCAGTTGATGCATGGCAAAGTGGACCGCATTCATCACAATGGCGGCGGATTGTTCGAAGGGTTGCCGAATCCGTTTGAGGCGACGCGATATCACAGCCTAGTGATCGAACCGAGCACGCTGTCGCCGGAGTATGAAGTAACCGCTTGGGCGGATGCGCCAGACGGTGGCCGCGAAATCATGGGCATTCGTCACCGGCAGCATCCGACCTTCGGCGTGCAATTCCATCCGGAAAGCTTTCTGACGCCGAGCGGCTATGACATCCTGCGGCGGTTTCTGGCGGTCAGAATACGACCCGGCGGAACCGGGGGTTAATGTGCCGGCGTTGCGGACAAAGAAAAGATATGTGGCGACTTGCACTATGATTTCCGTAGCTGAAGCGCTGAGTCAAGTTCTGGAACATGCCCATGCCAAGTCGCCTGGTGAAGTTGCGCTGGCCGATGCGCTTGGATTGGTGTTGGCCGAAGATGTCGTCAGCGACATCGACAGTCCGCCGCACGACAAATCAATGGTTGACGGTTATGCGGTGCTGGCCGCGGATTTGATCGATCATCGTGCGAAACTTGGCGTACTGGAGGAAATCACCGCAGGCGCCGTGCCCAGGCGCAAAGTGGTGCCCGGATTTTGCTCGCGGATTATGACCGGGGCGCCGCTGCCGGAAGGGGCCGAGGCAGTGGTGATGGTGGAGCGGACACAATTTACCCCTTCACCACTTACCCTCCTACCGCAAGGAGAGAGAGGAAACGGCGGCACCCTCACCCCGGCCCTCTCCCACAGGGAGAGGGAGGGAGAAACTTTGGGGATTGTTGAAATGTATGACGAGCGGTTTCGCGCCGGGCAAAACATAATGCGCCGCGGCAAATCGTTGCGACAGGGCGAAACCGTTCTACACCGCGGCGCCGAATTGGGACCCGCCGAGATTGGATTGCTGGTAGAAGTTGGCAGAACACGGATTCAAACGGTTGGCGCGGTAAGTGTGGCCATTATTTCTACAGGCAACGAACTGGTTGCGGCGGGCGAAAAGCCCGGTGCGGGATTTATTCGCAATTCCAATAGTCCGTTATTGGCGGCTGCGGTGCGACGAGCCGGCGCCGCAGCGAATGATTTGGGAATTGTGCGCGACGATGCAAACGAATTGCGCCGCGCCATTGGCGCCGGCTTAGCGAGCGACGTGCTGGTGATTTCCGGCGGTGTATCGGCCGGCGTGCTCGATTTGGTGCCGGCGGCTTTGAATGAGCTTGGGGTGCGGCAAGTTTTTCACAAAATCAATATGAAACCAGGCAAGCCACTTTGGTTCGGGGTTTATGATAAGCAGACGGCACGCTTCCGGGCAGAGCCCGGGGCTAAGAGCGGCGATTGCACTCTTGTTTTCGGTTTGCCGGGCAATCCAGTCAGCACTCTGGTGTGCTTCGAGTTGTTCGTGAAGCCAGCCATGGCTCGTATCGCAGGACGACATTGGCAACCGCCGCATCGGACTGAATCGGCCAAGCTAACGGTCGATTTCATGCACCGCGGCGATCGGCCGACATATTGGCCAGCAAGTTTTATTGCTTCGCCCGATGGGCCACTGGTTGAGCCCAAACCATGGCAAGGGTCGGCCGACCTCCGTGGCTTTACCGGCGCGAATGCGCTGATTGCCTTCCCCGCGGGAGACCGACGCTATCAGCCCGGCGAGGACGTGGATGTGCTGATGCTATAGCGGGGCTGGCGTAATTCATCTGGTTTTGACGTCCACGTTGCTTTACGCTTGAACTATGGCAGCAACAACGGCTGGCGTGCAAAATCTATCTGGTAAATCAGCCGGCCAAGAATCTCCGGTCTTCGGCGCGGCAATCGAAGGGTCATTAGCCAGTCGGCTGGCAGGGTTCCTGCAATCGACGTTGGGCTTGGGTTTGCTCGGCAGTTTGCTGGTTTACTTGGCGTTGCCACCGTGCAATTTGTGGCCGCTGGCATGGGTTGCGCCGGTGCCGTGGCTGCTGTTGGTGCGGCAAGCGGAATTGACAGGAAAGCGGCCATATCGGGCGCTATGGCTAGCCGGGTTTGTATTTTGGCTAGCGGCCATTCATTGGCTGCGGCTGCCGCATTGGACGACGTATTTCGGTTGGCTGGCGCTGTCGTTTTACTTGGCGTTTTATGTGCCGGCGTTTGTGGGATTGTCGCGGGTTGCCGTGCAGCGGTTGGGGATATCGGTTGTGCTTGCTGCGCCCGTCGTGTGGACGGGGCTGGAATTGGCGCGCGGACATCTGCTGAGCGGTTTTACGATGGGGGCGCTGTCGCATACGCAGATTCGCTGGCCGGCCGTGATTCAAATTGCGGATGTGATTGGTGATTACGGCGTGAGCGGCCTGGTGATGTTCGTTGCCGCTTGCGTGGCTCGGATGATGCCTTGGCGAGGTCAACGATTAACGTTGGGGCCGGCGGTGCCGCTGGCGGCTGTTGTTTTGGCCGCGCTTGGTTATGGCCTTTGGCGTACGGCCGGCGACCATACTCGCCCCGGGCCGGCTGTTGCGCTGATCCAAGGCTCGATTGATGCCGAGATTAAGGCCGACGAAAAAAAACTTAACTCGGTGCTGGACGAATATCTGAAGCTGTCCAAACAAGCACTTGATGAGCAGCCGAATTTAGATTTGCTGGTTTGGCCTGAAACGATGTACCGCTATCCACTGTTCACGTTTGCAGACGGTTTCAAGCCGCCGACCGACTGGGCTAGCACGCCGGCCGAGCTATCGCACACCAGTCTGAAAAACTTACGCGATCTGCAGGAATACTTTCGGGCAATTGTGGAAGATAAATATGGTGCGCCGCTGCCTCCGCCGCTGCTATTGGGCATTGACGCGGTGCATTTCAGTAACGAGGGGGGCAATCATTACCAAGAAGACTATTTTAATAGCGCGCTGTTTGTGAATTCGCAGGGCGAGCCGCTGTCGCAATACGACAAAATGCACCCGGTGATGTTCGGTGAATACATTCCGCTGGCCGATTGGTTTCCGTTTTTGTATCGCATTACGCCGCTGACGGGCGGACTAACCAGCGGCACCAAAGCATTGTCGCAAAAGCTGGGCGACGTGCGTTACGCGCCCAGCATCTGCTACGAAACTGTCATTCCGCATCTCATCCGTTGGCAGGTACTGCAACTGCGAGCACAAGGGGAAGAGCCCGACGTGCTGGTGAATATCACCAACGACGGATGGTTCCGCGGTTCCAGCGAATTGGATATGCACTTGGCTTGCGGCGTGTTTCGGGCCATCGAAATGCGCAAACCGCTGTTGATTTCGGCCAATACGGGCTTTTCGGCCTGGATCGACAGCGAGGGCCAAATTGTGCAACAAGCGGCGCGTCGAGCTGCCGACGTGATCATCGCCAAGCCGCAGCTCGACTGCAGGCAAAGTTTTTATTTGGACCATGGCGACCTGTTCTCCGGCATTTGCCTGACGGCCTGCTTAGGGCTGGCCATCGTCGAATTGTGGGACTGGCGACGGAAGCTGCGTGGAAATCACCCCGCAGAAATTAAGCCCCCGTGGTAACTGTCCGCGAAAACGATCGCAGGAAGTCTGCCCACCGAGCCGCCTAATCCTCTCAGTTTGCCGGGCTTTACGTGGTTTCCATTGACATTAGTGCTTGACCGTAACTATACTAAATGAGTTAGTCCAGGGAACTTATCTCCTGACAGATTGCGAACTTATCGACCAATTGACCGGTGCGGAGCATCCGGTTGGACGGGTAGGTTGTCGAGCTGAGCACTTTAGTCGCGGCTGACTCACGGAACTGGCAGATTTCCCCGCGGTGTGCCCAGGGCGGCTTAAAGCAACTTTGCGCTGGCCAGTGCGGCTGGAGCACGGAGCGGAAACGATGAACCTTGTCGGCAGAATTTTCGTGGTGCTCATTCTGATCATGAGCATTGTGTTCGCCACGTTTTCCATCATGGTCTACGCCACGCACACCAATTGGCGGGAAGAGATCATGCGCACCGCCGCCGAAGTGCGCGGCAATCAAACGGTAGGCTACAAGGAACGGTTGAAAGAAGCCCGCGAAGAAAACGCCAAGCTGACGAACGACCGCAACGAGATGGAATTGCAGTTGACCGCCGAGAAAACGGCGAAAATTCAAGCGTTGGCAAAATTGGAAGCAGCAAATGGCGCACTGACAACGGAGAATGCGGAAAAATCAAAACAGTTGGCCGCCAAAGAGAAAGAATTGGAGGCCAACACCAATGCTCTGCACGTGGCGCAAAACAACTTGTCGAACTTGACCGCTGAAGTGCAAAAGCTGCGCGATGACATTGCGGCCTCGCAGCGGGAAACCGACGAGCAAATTAAAAAATCGACCGATCTGGCCGACAAGCTGGCCGTTGCCAGCGGCGTGCTGGCGAACTTGCAGGAACGCAATACGCAGTTGACCATGGACGTTAGCAAGGCCAAGACCATTCTCAAGGGCCTGGGGATGTCGATCGAAGATCCGGCCGACGCCAGTACGATTCCGGTCGCGGGTATTATCACGGCCGTTTCGACCAGCAAAGTGGAACTTTCCATCGGCACCGACGACGGCGTGCGGATTGGGCAGCAATTGGATATTTATCGCCGCGACAAATACGTGGGCCGCGTGAAGGTGGTCGAAGTCAAAGCCGACACTGCCGTGGCCGCGATTCTGTCCGAATACCAACAGTTTCCGATTCAGCGCGGCGACAACGTCGGCAGCCAACTGCAATCGCGCGTTTCGCAAGCTTCTCACACATCGGGGTAACTATGTCGTATGGCGATTTGAATCAACCGGAAAGCCGTGGCGTGTTTTTGCTGAAGCAATCGGCTAATATTTACACCGCGATGTTGATTTTGGCCTTTGTGTTCATCGCCATTGGTTGCTTGTTTCTGTTTTTGGAGATGAAGTCGTATAACCTGAGTGTAAAAGTGCCGGCCGATGCCAAAGTGCCGCAGGCCATGTGGTCGCCGGCGCCAGACAGTTCGACGATCGCGCTGAATGGATTCAGCCCGGTCATGGATTACCGCGATATTTCGATTCTTTGATTTTTTCTTTTTCGCATTGTGAGCAAGGATGCTCCCTCGACTCTCCACGCTGCTGCACGCTGATTTAGCGGTCGACCTGGGCACGGCTGCCACGAGGGTGGCGCTACCGGGTGAAGGCGTGGTGCTGGAAGAGCCTTCGGTAGTGGCCGTGTCGCGCGGCGCCAATCGGTTGCTTTCCGGCGGCTGTGCGGTAGGTCATTTGGCGCGGCAGATGTTGGGGCGTACGCCCGATTCTGTCACCGTTGTGCGGCCGCTGGCCGGTGGCGTCATAACCAACTTTCAATTGTGCGAGGCCATGCTGCGCTATTTTCTGCGCAAAGCTCGGCCGCTTCGGTTTGGTTTGCGTCCCCGCCTGTTGATGGCGGCGCCCGGGTGTCTGACGCCGGTTGAAAAGCACGCGATTTACACCAGCGCCCACCGCGCCGGCGCTGGTCAAGTGCTGCTTATCGGAGTAGCCCAGGCGGCGGCGTTAGGTTTGCGCATGCCGGTGGCCGAGCCGGTAGCCAACATGCTGATCGATATCGGGGCCGGTGCGACCGAAGTGGCGGTACTTAGCCTGGGCGGCGTGGTTTCGCAGCAATCATGCCACACCGGCGGGGATCAGATGGATCAGGCCATTGTCGATCATTTGCGCCGCAGCCACGGACTGCGCGTTGGTTTGGCGGCCGCCGAGCAACTGCGCATCGATTTAGGAAGTGCGTGGCCGGTCGATGATAGTCGTGTTACCGAAGTGCGCGGGCTGGATATTGCCAACGGGCTGCCGCGACGCATGGAAATCAATGCCGCGCAAGTGCGCCAGGCTTTGACCGAGCCACTGGAAAAAATTGTCGAAACCATTCGAGGCGCGCTCGACGGGTGCAGTCCCGATTTAGTTTCCGATTTGGTTGATCGCGGCGTGATGCTCTGTGGTGGCGGCGCGCTACTGGCGGGATTGGACCGTTGGATAACGCATCGCACCGGTTTGCCGGCCCAGGTAGCGCCGGAGCCACAGACGGCAGTAGTGCAGGGGACGCTGATTTGCCTGGAGCATTTGGATACCTGGCGAAACTTTGTGGAATCGAGCGATGCAGCCTTCTGATCCGCTGGTACAACGCTGGCGACTAATTTCACCGTCCATGGTATTGGCGGCGATATTGGCTGCCGCGCTGGCATTGGGTTTCACTCCGCGTGGGGCTACCCAACCGCTGCGCGACGCCTGGCGCGAAGCGCTGCGACCTGGTCTGTTGGCGCTGGGCGGCACGGCGGATTGGATCGGCAACCGCTGGGCGGAATTTCGCTGCGGCGATTCCAAATTGCCGGAAGCCGAACGAATAATCGCTGCACTTAACGAACAGATGCGCAAATTGCAAATGCAGTTGCTTTTGGCGCGGAGCGAATGCGTTCACGACGAGTCGGTCGAGCAATCGGATCAAGCACATTCATCGTCGGATCCGGCGAATCCACCGCCGCTGTTAATCTCCCAAACCGTTTCCGCCCGTGTTTTGGGCCGGCAGGCGCAAATGTTCCTGCCACCGCGCGAATTGCTGGATGTCGGCAAGTCGCAGGGGGCCAAGTCGCGAGCGCTGGTAATTGACGATTCCACGTCGTCGCTCCCATCGTCTGCTGCGCCTCTGTTGGACGAAGGGCGTGACGCGGCTGTGCAAACGGGCCGATTGGTGCTGGCTGGCAGCCGCGTGTGGGGGAAAGTGGCCGAAGCAGGTCCGCACACCAGCACCGTACAGCTCGTGTCTGACGCTGGGTACCGCGATTTGGTTCAATTGGTCCGACAGAAAGACGGCAAATTGCAATTTGCCGGTCGTGGCATGTTGGCCGGTCGTGGGGAACCGCTTTGCAAAATCGAAATGGTTGAATCCGCCCAGGCGGTGACCATTGGCGATTTAGTGTTCACCGTGGACGACGGCATACTCGATGCACCGCTGTTGTACGGCCGCGTGGCCCGAGTCGAGCGAAAACCGGGGGCCCAGCAGTGGGAAGTTTGGATGGAGCCGGCGGTGGATGCTCGAACCTCGCCGGCTCGCGTCGCCGTGCTGAAAATGGAGTTGAATCCGGCCCGGTTGGCCAGCGTAGGCAAAAATCCATAAACGATATCTTTCATTTCTAATATTCCTGCTGAGCGTGTCTGATGTCGCCACTATTTTTCATTCCCTTGATTTATTTTGCCGCGATCGTGCAAGCGTGGTTTGCGCCACGATGGGAAGCATTTGACGCTGGGCCGAACTTGTTGGTGCTAGCCGCATTTTTATGGCTGACCCAGTCGCCCACGCGGCGCGGCCTATTGATGGCGGCACTGGCTGGCCTGGTCAGCGATTTGAATTCGCCGACGCCCCTGGGGCTGGGGATGGCGATATTTGGTTGCGCGGCCTATTGCGTCGTTTGGATTCGCCTGCGCATTAGTCTTGATGGGTTTGCGACGCAATTGGGAGTCGTGTGGTTTGCAGCCACCAGCATCACACTATGGCAGGGAATCTTTATCAAGTGTTGGGGGATGTCGTCGGTCGCTTGGAGCATGCTGGTGCAACGAAGCGCACTTGTCGGGCTGTACACGATGATTGTGGCCGTGCCGATTTTGATTTTTTTATTCCGGCGAACTTCTCCCCGAAAGCAATTCGCGTAATCGGCGCCAACCGGCTCACTTTCTCATGAGTTTTGAACCAAGCGACGTCCAGCTGCCATCAGCCGCCGTGCGTAAACGATTGCGCTGGTTATTCGCCGGTTTCGCCGTGTTATTGCTGGCGGTGTATATTCGCCTGATTGCATTGGAAGTGCGCGACGGGCCTGAGTATCGGGCGATGGCCTTGGAGCCGATCGTACTTAAACAAACCGTGCCTGGCATGCGCGGCCGAATTTTGGCCCGCGACGGAACCGTGCTGGCGTACGATCAGCCGTTGGTCGATTTGGCCGTGAACTATCGCTGGCTGGAAGAGCCGGCAAACCCGCGCTGGTTGCTGCACATGGTCCGAGCACGATTATCAGCCGCCGAGCGGCGCGATTCCGTCCGGGTTGCCCAGGAACAGCAAACGTTTCTCGCCGAGCGCCGCCAACTATGGGAACGCCTGGCATCACTATGCGGAATAACCCTGGAACAAGGGCAGTCACGAACCGAGCGAATTCAACGACAGGTCGAAACGATGGCGAGCGGTGCGAGTTTCCGACGCCAAAGTAAAAACGATGCTCGCAAGCTGTCCGGGGGCGCCGATGAATCAACGGGAAGTTTTCCCATTGGATGGTTGGCGACAATTGGCCGCAGCATTGGTGAGGCGCTCTCGGCTTGGGACGACACATCCGCGCCCGCCTCGCTTACCATCGAGGAGGAACTCACGGATCATGTGATTTATCAAAACCTGCCGCTGGAAGTGGTGGCGGAAATCGAAACTCATCCGCAACAATATCCTGGCGTAACGCTAATTCATTCCTATCGCCGGGCTTATCCCGAAGGAGATTTGGCTGCCCACCTGGTTGGATACTTGGGTCTGGCCAGCGCAGAAGAAATAGCTGGACATTCAGGATCGCAGTCCGATGGATACCAGGCGGACGATTGGGTGGGGCGCGCCGGCGTGGAGCGCCAATACGAAAAAACGTTGCGCGGACAGCGCGGTCTGACAATTGTTCAACTCGATGCGCGGGGGCATACAATCAAGTCCACGGTTGCGCAACAGCCGGCCGCGGGACGCGATGTTGTGCTGACGATTGATCCGGCTTTACAGCGCACCGCGCAAACGCTGTTGGACGAGGCTTTGGATCGGCGGCTTCCCAGCGGCGACGGCCAACTCGATGCGTCCGCCGGCGGCGCTCTGCTAGCCATTGATATTCACTCCGGCGCCATTTTAGCTGCCGCTGCAGCGCCACGCTTTGATCCGAGCAAGTTTACCGATGTCGATAACCAATCGATCAACAGGTGGCTCGGCGATCCGGCGCGGCCATTATTCGATCGGACGGTGCAGATGGCGTTGCCACCTGGATCGGTATTCAAGGTCATTTCGGCCGCGGCCTTGTTAAGTGCAGGAGTGGAACCGGACGCACCGTTTGAATGCCAGGGTTATTTGCACCAGCCGGACGCGCTGCGCTGTGCCGTATATCGCCGCTTTGGAATCGGTCATGGGCCGGTAACATTGGCCGACGCTTTAGCTCGAAGCTGCAACGTCTATTTTTTTCACTACGCAGAGCAAATTGGCGCGGCGCCGCTGATCGATTGGGCCCGGCGATTAGGAATGGGCTATAAGAGCGGCGTCGATTTGCCCGGCGAGGTCAGCGGAAATGTCCCCGCCACTTCGGAAAGTGGTGATTCCAATGTTGCTAGTTTATCGCAACCGGATCCGTTGATGGTTTGCATCGGCCAGGGGCCGATTACCGCCACCCCGCTGCAAGTGGTGCGAATGATGGCGGCGATTGCCAACGGCGGATATCTGGTTAAGCCGCACGTGGCGCAGCGGTTAGCATCGCCTGCGGGCGATCAGCCGGCAACGGCCGGGAAGCGGCAAACGCTAGCTCGATCCTCCGGCGATATCGTCTGGCCCGAACCGCGACCTATTGCCGGTCTGAATTCGCAAATTCTTGGGGTCATTCGCAAGGGTCTGCGGCAAACTGTGGCGGACGAACAGGGGACGGCTCATTCGGTCATCGATGTTGGACAAGTGACTATTGCAGGCAAAACCGGGACGGCAGAGACGGGGGGCAATCAGCCGGAAAACGCCTGGTTTATGGGTTTTGCGCCAGCCGATCAGCCGCAGGTGGCTTTTGTCGTAGTTCTTGAGCATGCCGGCAATGCCGCCCCTACGACCGGTCCGGTGATCCAGTATTTGGTGAAGCGCATGGATGAATTGGGCTATTTTGGCACTCAGCAGGTGCGGATGGTTGGTAGCCTAAACCGGCGCGAGATGGTTAAATGATTGCTTACCTGGCCAACGATCCCCAAAAAGCGGCGACTTTGGTGCGAACTGCAACCCTGCCGGAGCGGTCTATCGGGGCATGGACGACGAAGCATTTCTCCGACAGTTCGAAGATTGCACGTGGCCCTTTGACCAATGGCACCATCGGCAACACGTGAAAGTTGCCTATCTTTACTTGCGGCAACTTCCGCTCAAGGAGGCCCTGGACCGGATGCGAGGTGGTATCAAGCGGTACAACTCTGTCCATCATGTTCCCGAGGCACCGGACCGTGGCTTTCATGAAACGCTAACGCAAGCCTGGATGCGATTGGTTCATTTCACTCTGTGCGAGTATGGGCCACGCGCAAACGCAGACGACTTTTTCGATCAACATCCGCAATTGTGGCAAATGAAAGTGCTCCGGCTGTTCTATTCCCGTGAGCGCATGATGTCGGCAGAGGCAAAAGCCAAATTCGTCGCACCGGATATTACTGGGCTGCCGATTTGCAAAAAGCTTTGAGCCAAACCGCGGATGTGGCGCAAAGCTTTTGATTCAATGAACTTGTGCGCGATTGGCAACGAAAACACGCATTCGACGTATTTTGTCTATCTGCACATTGTGGCATCGGTGGGGGCTTGAACATCACTGTTTGATGTGGTCTAAGGGTTGACGCTCTGACGTTAAATACTTCCCAGTCTAGCGAATTTGACATCCGCAACTGGGCATGATTGGCAACGGCGGAGCATCGATCGCGCGATGCAAGCATCGTGCGGTCCGCTGCCGCAGCGGCGATTGAATACGTTCATGGACGGCTGCTGGCAGTGGGTTAGTGTCGTGTTTTGTTGACCCTTTGTTTTATGTCAGTGGAGGATTTGATCATGAAGTTTGTGAAAATTGTGGTTTTGGCCGCTGCGGTTGTGGCTGCTTCGTTGCCGGGTTTGTCCCAGGCTTGTCACCATCGTTGCCGCCACTGCTGTGAATCGTCTTGCTCCAGCTGCAGCAGTTGCGGTTCGAGCGGATGCGCCAGCAGCGGATGCGATGCCACCGCTAAGTAGTTGGTAAAAGGGATGGAATCCAAGCGGACCGCACAGGAGGCGGGCGGTCTTTTGACCGATACGTGCCCCGCGCTCGCCAGACAAGGCTGGTAAGCGCGGGGCAACTTTTTTATAGACGTAGATGGGGGTTAGAAACGGAGACGGGCCATTTTTCACGCATTTCGGATTGCCACGTCCGGGATCAAGAAGCCGAAAAGCCGAAGTGGCTTGCATGGACCCGGAAGCGATCGGGCGAAGAAATTACGGCAAAATGGCCATTCAGTTGGCTGCCGCGTGTGGTTGCGTAGCGTTGGAGCCCGTTTGGTTGGCGGCTTCGGTCTCCTGGACTCCATTGGCCACATCCTTTGGGCCGCTTTCGATATTCCCTGGGAGGTGTTCGTCCGGTTGCTCCCCGCTCGTTACTTTTTGTGCCGAGGCGGTAGCGGAGGCCTGAGCAGCCTCTCTTGGTTCCTCTTGGTGTTGGCAGAACTGAAGTAAATCGCTGAATGTCCGGAGGGGTTCCTTGCCTTCGATCATTTCCTTGGTAATCGGGATCAGCGGCTTAGGTTTTGGCTTGGGGCCGCTATGAGCACGATGATGTTGATGCTGGCGGCCCTGATGTCGCCGATGCTGGGGCTTGCCACCTGTATGCGGCGGACGAAAGCCCGAACCTGTCCCTGTGGAACGCGTTGGCGATGGCGCTTTTGTCTCTGCACCGGCGGGAATTGCTGGAGCACCGCCTGCCGCATGCGAGTCGGTTTGATCGGTTGGTTGCGTCGGCGGTGGTGAGCCGTTTGGTGCACCGGCTCCAGCATGGCGTTGGCGCGGGGGGCGACGGCCGCGCGGCGGCCTGGATTCTCGCGCCTCGCCCCCGGAAGCCCGCTGAGGGGCATGCCGAGGCGTACCGGGCGCAATCATCGTCAAGGAGACCCGGCGACGCGTTTTATCGATTTCCACGACCCACACCTTGACGATATCGCCGACGGAAACCACATCGTGCGGATCGCGCACAAAACGGTTTGCCAATTGGCTCACGTGCACCAATCCGCTATCGTGCAAGCCAATGTCGACGAACGCACCGAAATCGACCACGTTCAGCACGCTGCCGAACAGTTCCATGCCTGGCTGCAAATCGTCGAGTTTCAGTACACCGTGCTTAAAAATCGGCGGAGGAAAATCTTCTCGAGGATCGCGGCCCGGCCGTGTCAGCTGCGCTAAAATATCGCGCAACGTGAGCAGACCGACTTGCCAATCGGCGGCCAGTTGTTCCGCTTGTCCTTCCAATTCGGAAATCTTTTGTGCTACGGCCGCCGTCGTTTCCTTCTGCCGCAAGTTCTCGACGGAAAAACCGAGTTTCCCCAAAATCTTCCGTGCCACTTCATAGCTTTCGGGATGAATCCAGGTTGCGTCGAGTGGATTGTCCCCCTCGGCAATCTTCAGAAAGCCAGCGGCTTGAACGAATGTGGCCTCGCCGAAGCCCGACACGTCTTTCAATTGCTCCAGATTGCGGAACGGGCCATGCGCCAAGCGATGGTCGTATAACCGCCGGGCTGTAAGCTGATTTAACCCGCTTACATAGCGCAACAGTGCCGGACTGGCCGAGTTCAAATCGACGCCGACGTAATTGACGCACGATTCCACAACCGCGTCCAGCGAAGTTCGCAGGTGCTTTGCCTTAACGTCGTGTTGATACAGACCCACGCCGAGGCTGCCCGGGTCAATTTTCACCAGTTCGCTCAAGGGATCCAACAGCCGCCGCCCAATATTGATGGCGCTGCGAAGCGTGGCGTCGTATTGGGGCAGTTCCTCGCGTCCTAGCGGACTGGTGGAATAGACGCTTGCGCCCGCCTCGTTAACAATCACATAAGCCACGCCATCGTCTTTCAACTCGTTGGCCAATAGTTCTGCCAATAAATCTTCGGTTTCGCGGCAAGCGGTCCCGTTGCCCAGCGCGATCACTGCCAAATTGTGTTGCTTTACGAGCTCCACTAATTTCGCGCGGCCTTCGAGCTTGCGTTCATCTTTGCCGACCAAATGAATGACCGCTTGATCGAGCAAATTGCCGAACTCGTCGATGGCCGCCAGTTTGCAACCGCTTTTGAACCCGGGATCCACCCCTAGCACGCGCCGCCCGCATACGGGAGGCAGCAGCAGCAAGTTGCGTAAGTTCTTCGCAAACACGACAACCGCGTGAGCTTCTGCCGCATCGGTCATTTCCCGTCGGATCTCGCGCTCCAAACTGGGCAGCACAAGCCGCTGGAGCGCATCCCGGGCACAAGCGCGAATGAATTCGGCATGCGGATGATCGGGCGCGGCCAGCAACGTCTCGGTTTCGTGGACGAGTGCGGCTTCGTCGGCTTCGATTTTCACGCGCAATAGCTTTGCCCGTTCTCCACGATTGATGGCCAGCACTCGATGCGGCGGAATTTTGTTCAGCGGCTGCTTAAAATCAAAGTAATCGCGGAATTCTTTTCCTTGTTGCTCGGCGATTTCGGTTTTCGCGCTGACCAGTTGCCCGGTCTTCTTAAGAATTCGCCGCAGCCGGCTCCGCAGATCGGCGCGTTCGCTGAAATCTTCCGCCAGAATATGGCCGACCCCCAGGAGAACGTCGGCGACGTTGTTGACTTGCCGATCGGCGTCGATGAAGTCGGCGGCTCGGCGATCTAAATCCGCGGCGGTCGGATTGCCGCTTAGAATTTCCGCCGCCAGCGGCTCCAATTTACGTTCGCGGGCCAGCGTCGCCAGCGATTGCTTTTTGGGTTTGTAGGGCAGATACAAATCTTCCAGCCACTTGATGCTTTCGGCCGACTCAATCTCGGCGGCCAGCTCCGGCGTCAGTTTGCCTTGGCTATCGATGGAGCGGAGGATGGTTTGTTTCCGCTCCGCGAGCATCCGCAAACGATTCACTTCATCCTGAATCCGCCGGATTTGCTCTTCGTCCAGCCCGCCGGTTTGATCTTTGCGATACCGTGTAATGAACGGAATGGTATTGCCGGCATCGAGCAGTCGCACCGCACTTTCCACCTGCCCCAGCGGCAGCGAAAGATGATGGGCTACAGGCGCAAGATCGATGGTGGTGGTAAAGCCCATGCAAAAAGCCAAGCGAGCCGCATTCCGTCAGAAGCGCGCCAAGGCGCAACGGAAATTAATTTAGCGTATGCGCGTGAGTTGCAAATGAAACCGCCCCGGTGGCGTCAAAGCGAATATAGTAGAACGCGCAGCAGTGACCGCGCGCTTTTTACACCAACGAACAATCTATGCTGCCGCCGGCAAAGTTGTCAAGCTGTTCGGTGTAGTCATCAGCTACCGACGTATTTGGCATACACGCTGCGGGCTTCGGCGATATCGGACGTGCCGCCAATGATTGCCCGGCCGTCGGGAAATAGTGTGATCATATATGGCCCAACTGCACAGCGCAGTAGATATGGGTTGCGAATAACATGACCCACGGCCGACAGTTTTTCGACCAGCGCGTCGAAAGGCATTTGCCCCGATGCGGTATTAGCAGGGTGACTTAGTTGCACGGAGTTGCGCCCACACAACACGGCGCTACGGCTGCCGCGCTGACCCAAAAGCCAAGGAAACCTTTCTACAGATTCCGGTCCCGGACGGCATGTGGCGCAGCCTTCAGCCGATCGTAAACGATCCAAGTTGAGTTGCCGCATTTGATTGTCCCACAGGTCGACGATCGTAAGTGTTCGACTGACCGCCTCGGGATGGCCGGATAGAATTTTGATCGCCTCATTGGCTTGCAGGGAGGCGATCACATTCACAATGGGCCCCAAGATGCCGACTGTATCGCAGGTGGGCGATGACCCCGGCGGGGGCGGTTCGGTCATCACGCAGCGAAAGCAGGGGGGCTGGCTGGGCAGTACGGTCAGGGTTTGCCCTTCGGCACCAATGCATCCGCCGTAAACCCAAGGAAGTTGCAATTTCGCCGACGCTTCATTGAGCAAGAAACGCGTTTCGAAATTGTCGGTCCCGTCGAGAATGATATTGCAGCCGTGACAGAGAGCCAAAATGTTGCCCGGATCCACATCGGCCACGATCGGTTCGATTTCGATGTTACTGTTAATGCGTCGCAGTTTATACGCCGCCGCCACGGCCTTCGGAAGCGCCGCGGCCACGTCGGCCTCGTCGAACAACACTTGCCGCTGCAGATTGTTTAGTTCCAAAAAATCGCGGTCCACGATCCGGAGCGTGCCCACTCCTGCGCGAGCTAATGTATTGGCGATTACACTTCCCAGTGCGCCGCAACCGCAAATCAGCGCTTTGCTGGCGAGCAACCGCCGCTGACCTTGTTCGCCAATTGGTGCATATCGGATTTGTCGTGCGTAACGGTTCAGTGGTTTAGATTCAGTGTCGCTCATGCAAAGCACTTGATGAAATTACTCTTTTACACAACATAACCCGCGAAATCGCCCAGCGGTGCTAAATCTCTCTGTAAGGCATCGCAAGCATCGCGGGCCGCTTCGATTTTAACCTGCTGAGCCAACCTTCGCACCGCAATCACTGGCCGGTTGCAATTCATCGCCCAGTGTGCAAAATCGTCGGGTTCGCCAACTTTTGCGAAAATGATTTGTGCATTTTCGGCAACCGACAGGTGCTCTGCGGCAGTTACATATTGGCCAATTAACAAATTATGCACGGCTCCTCTAATTTCGATCGAAGGCAGCGTATTGGCATCGACGATGGCCATCACGACGGCTGGCCATCGTGCGACAGTCCGCACCGTTTCAGCTGCGGCGCCGCGGCTGGAATCGGTTTCGGCCGTCCGCAAATCTGCGACGATCAAGATTCCACACTTACTTGCAAGCTCGCACAATTCTTTGGTTGGCCAGGAAATGACTACTGCGGTCCAAGTTTGCCGAAGAAAAGCCATTTCCAGTGGAGATTCCCATTCGGAATTGCCGCCGATGCCGCGCAGCACAAATCGCTTGCCTTCGAAATACAAGTCGCGCCCACGAATTCCTAGCCGGCGAATGCCGATCTGGCGATCGATTTTCACTGACGGTTCGTCGTCCCGCCGCAGTTCCAATACTGCGCGGTACAGAAACGGCAACTCAGGCGTCCAAAAACACGGGTCCGGCACAATAGCTTCGGCCAACAAACTCTCGTCCGCTGGGCGATGAACAAAAGGAATTCGCGCCGAAAGGGTGTGGGCAAACTCACACTCTGGTCCAATCAAATGGCCATTCCATTGGAACTGCTTTGGTTCGAGCCGAAACTCTTCGGCAAGTGCTGCCACAGCGTAGACCCGCGCTTCCGTCGGATCGGCGGAACCGGAAAACACTTCAATATGCCGCATTAAGGAATCGTGTTGGAAAATCACGCCGGCGCTTCCTCCACTTGTTGCGCCAGCGCAGCGGCCAGAAACCGCCCGGTGGCCGATTGCTTGCAGCGCGAGATCAGTTCCGGCGTCCCTTGCACGACAATTTGGCCTCCTTCGTCGGCCGCGCCGGGACCTAAATCGATAATCCAATCGGCGGCTTTCATCATTTGCAGGTTATGTTCCACCACGATTAACGAATGACCGACCGCCAGTAGCGCGTCGAAGCAATCCAGCAGTTGCACGACATCGGCAAAGTGCAATCCGGTCGTCGGCTCGTCCAGAATGAACAGCGTGCGGTTGCGTTTTGCGGCCGACATGTATCCGGCCAGTTTCAATCGCTGCGCCTCGCCGCCCGAAAGCGTGTTGGCAGGCTGTCCGAGACGCAAATAATCTAGCCCCACGTCGATTAGCAGTTTCAACTTCGCCTGGACCTTCGGGCAACCGCGAAAAAATGTGAACGCTTCGCGCACGGTCAGTTCCAGCACCTCGGCAATGTGTCGCCCGCGATATTTGATCTTCAAAATCTCCGGTCGATAGCGCGTGCCGTTGCACTGGCTGCACTTCATGAAGACGTCGGCCAAAAACTGCATATCAATCTCAATGTAGCCGTCGCCATGGCAGGCCGGGCAGCGGCCGCCATCGACATTGAAACTGAACTGGCTGGCCGTGTAGTTTTGCATTCGTGCTTCGACGGTTTCGGCAAACACGTTCCGGATTTCGTCAAATGCCTTGATGTACGTCACCGGATTAGATCGCGGCGAACGACCGATTGGACTTTGATCGACCAGAATCACCTCGTTCATCTGCCCGTCGCCGTAAACATCATTGTGCTCGGCGGGCCGGGGCGCTTCTAATCGCAGGCGCCGCCGCAGGGCAGGGTACAGCGTGTCTTCCACCAGCGTGCTTTTGCCCGATCCGCTGACGCCTGTCACCAAACACAGCACGCCAAGCGGAAACTCGACCGTGATGTTTTTTAAATTGTTGCCTCGCGCGCCGGCTAGGCGAATCCAGCCATGATCGGTTGCGCGGCGCTGTCCTGGAGCACTGTGTCCGCGGCGTCCCGCTAAAAAATCGCCGGTGACACTTTTCGGACAATTTTCGATCTCCTGCGGCGGCCCTTGAAATACGACCTGGCCGCCGCGTTCGCCGGCGCCGGGACCAATTTCGATCACTTGATCGGCGGCGCGAATCAGCGATTCTTCATGCTCGACCACGCACACACTGTTGCCCCGATCGCGCAGCGAAACCACAGCTTTAACGAGTCGGTCGACATCGGCCGGATGCAGGCCGATCGACGGCTCATCAAGCACGTAGAGCATGTTTACCAGGCTGGACCCCAGAGCCGTGGTTAAGGAAACGCGTTGTGCCTCGCCGCCGCTGAGTGTGCGCAGCGAACGATCCAGCGTGAGATATCCAAGTCCAACGGCCTCCAAAAACCCGAGGCGGGCTTGCACCTGCTCCAGCATGCTGCGGCCGATGGCTTGTTGCCACGGAGGGAGCTGCAACTCGCGAAAGAACCTTAGCGCCTCGCGAATTTTCAGCGCACAAAAATCCGCCATGTTACGACCGGCAATTTGCGTGGCCAGTGCCTCGGGCCGCAATCGGGCGCCATTGCAGGCCGGGCAAATTCGATAGCTGCGCCAGCGGCTGAGGAACACGCGCAAGTGCATTTTGTATTTATGTTTCTCCAGCCAGCGGAAAAATCCGCGTAGTCCGCCGAAGTTGCGATCCGGCACGCCTTCGCGGATGAGCTGCAAATGCTCCTCGGTCAGACTTTTGAACGGTACGTCGAGTGGAATTTGATAATCGCCTGCCAACGCGATCAGTTCTTCCAGTTCGTGTGCGTAAGCCGGCGTGGTCCACGGGGCGATGGCCCCTTCGCGCAGCGATTTGCGCGGATCGGGCACAATGCGGTCCATGTCGATGTCGACGACATTGCCGAAGCCTTCGCACTCCGGGCATGCTCCCAACGGACTGTTGAAACTGTACAAGCGCGGTTCCGGCACTGGATATACCCGACCGCACTGATCGCAAATCATCTGATCGCTGAAATTCAACCGCTGCCAAGTGTGGCCGTCCAATGAGTACGGCTGGCCGCGAGTTTTTTGATCAAGCTGTGGTGGGTTGGGAAAATCGACAAAAACAGTTGCCTTTCCGCTGCCGTGTCCGAACGCCGCTTCCAGCGATTCGCTGACCCTTTGCACGGGCGCGCCGGCTGTTAGACGATCGGCAATAACATAAACTGTCTCGGAAGCCGGCGGCAATTCCGGATCAGGTGATTCAGTTAGATTGAACTGTTGATCGCCGGCGATTACTCGCACAAAGCCAAGTGATTTCAACGTCGGTAGACCGCGGGCATTTTGTTCGAAGGTTAATAAAAACCGGGTCCCAGCGGGCAATTGCGCCAGTGCTTCAGCGGCCGATTGCGGAGTCTCACGCCGAACTTCATGCCCACACGTTTGGCAAATCACCCGGCCGATTTTCGCCAGCAGCAATCGCAAATAATCGTTCGTTTCGGTTACTGTTCCTACGGTGCTGCGGTTGGAGCGATTCGACGATTTGTGCGTGACGGCTACCGCGGGCGGAATGCCGGTAATTTGCTCCGCAGCGGGCCGCTCCAGTCGCTGCAAAAACTGCCGAGTATAGGCGGAAAACGTTTCGATGTATCGTCGCTGTCCCTCGGCATATAAAGTGTCGAGTGCCAAGCTGGTTTTGCCGCTGCCGCTTAGCCCGCAAAACACCACGAGCTTGCGATGCGGAATATCCAGATCAACCCCTTTCAGGTTGTGCACCTCCACGCCGCGCAGCGAAATGAAACCTTTGGTCACCGCAGTGCTCCTCGGATTGATCCAGACACAATGCGCCAACCTGTTATCATAGCCGACACAAACAGGCTGGACCAGCAATGGATTTTCGCGGTCGCAAAGTGACGATCATGGGTTTGGGACGCCACGGTGGCGGCGTTGCCGCAGCACGCTATTGCGCGCTAGCCGGCGGGATTGTGACGGTGACCGATTTAGCCGATCGTACCGCATTGGCTGAATCGCTCGCAGCACTTCGTGACGTGCCGATTGAAAAGGTCACGATTGGTCAGCATTGTGAGGCGGATTTTTCAACGGCCCATATCGTTGTGGTGAACCCGGCTGTGAAACCCGGCGATCCGCATATCGAATTGGCGCGGCAAGCCGGCGCCACGATCACGTCGGAAATCGAACTGTTTCTCAATGCGTGTCCGGCTACGGTGATTGGCGTCACCGGCACCGTGGGAAAATCGACCACCGTGGCGATGCTGGCGGCAATTTTGCAAGCAGCCGGACGCCGCACGTGGCTTGGCGGAAACATTGGCCACAGTTTGCTGGCTGATTTACCGCGCATGCGGTCCGGCGACATCGTCGTTCTGGAAATGAGCAGCTTTCAACTCCACTGGTTGGACGATGCGGCCCGGTGGCCAAAGGCGGCCATTGTCACCAATTGCTTGTCCAATCATCTGGATTGGCACGGCGATTGGGAACATTATGCGGCGTCGAAACGAAGGCTAATTTCCCATTTGTCGACTGACAGCGTCGCCGTGTTAAATCCACACGATGCTGAAATGCGGCGATGGCGATCAGAGTACCAGAATGCGAAGTTCTGTCCTGAGCCATTAGAAACTATGCCACTGCTGCGTGTTCCCGGCGAACATAACCAAATCAACGCGGCCTGCGCAGCAACGATGGCCAAACAATTGGGCGTCGATGACAAAACAATCGCAGGCGCATTGGCAAGTTTCACCGGACTGCCGCATCGACTGCGTCTTGTGACCGAAATTGCCGGCCGGCAGTTTTTCAACGATTCCAAATCCACGACGCCAGCGGCTACTATCGCAGCATTAAATGCGATGGACCGTCCGACCTGGCTGCTATTGGGGGGCGCGGACAAGAAAACCGAATGGTCCGGGTTTGTTGAATCGACGGTTCAGGGGGTCCAAGGGGTTGTCGTTTTTGGTTCGGTAAGCGGCAAGCTATATGAATTATTTTGCCGAGTCGACGAAGTGAGCCGCAAACCATTTCCACGCTTCCGCTGCGACACTTTGGCTGAAGCACTTGCTTGTGCGTGGCAAAACTCAACTGCTGGCCAAGCGATTTTACTTTCGCCGGCATGTCCGAGCACCGATCAATTTCGCGATTTCGCTCACCGCGGCGAAGAATTCGAAGGACTCGTGCAAAATCTGCAGGTAGATTGACCGGCAAGATTGCAAACCGAAATGTTTGCCGCGGCAAAAAGCAGCATTACGCAGCGCGCTTGGCCACCATGTTGCGGCGGCGCTGGTCGAACTGTGAAACTACCAGCGCCACGTTCTGTCCGCCAAAGCCGAAGCTGTTGCTCAATACGTGGCGGCAAGTGATTTCGCGGGCAGTATTCGGTACATAATCTAAATCGCAGTCCGGATCGGACGTTTCGTAGTTGATTGTCGGCGGCAGCACGCCATTGCGAATGGCCATGGTGCTGATCACCAGCTCGATCGCTCCGCCGGCCGTGGTGAAATGCCCCAGCATACTTTTGGTACTGGAAATGGGCACTCGGTAGGCCGTATCGCCAAACACCCGCTTGATTGCCAGCGTTTCGACCTTGTCATTCAGCACGGTGCCGGTGCCGTGCGCGTTAACGTAGCTAATTTGCTCGGGCTGCAAGTCGGCGTCTTTGAGCGCCAGGCTGATGCAAGTGGCGGCGCCGCGTCCTTCAGGATGGACATCCGTAATACGGAAAGCATCTTGTGCGGAGCCATAGCCGGTAAGCTCCGCCAAAATTTCCGCGCCTCGCCGCTGCGCGTGTTCCAGCGATTCCAGGACCACCATGGCGGCGCCTTCGCCCACGACAAAACCATCGCGATCACGATCGAATGGCCGCACCGCATGTGTCGGATCGTCGTTCCGCTGCGACAGGGCGCTCAGGCGATGAAATCCGCTGATGCCAAACGGATGAATCATGCTGTGCGCTCCGCCGGCCAGCATTAAATCCACCTCGCCGCTGCGAATCATTTCGGCCGACTCGCCAATGGCCTGGCTGCTCGAAGCGCAGGCCGCAATGCAATTGGCGTTGGGTCCCTGAGCGTTAATCATGGTTGCCAGGTGCGCCGCTGGCATGTTCAATTCAAGTTCCAGTTCGTCATTGGGCCGCCAGAGATGCAACGCCTGCTCGGTGAATTTCTCGGGCCGGAATTCCTCGCCGACCATCGATTGTGCCATCTGCTGCGTAAATTGATTCCAATCTTGATACGTTTCGCCGCAGCCCAGGTAGACGCCGAATCGCAGCGGATCGAATTTAGTGTGAGCGCTGCCGTTGCCATTGGTTTCAAAGCCGGCACTGCGGACAGCTTTGATGCCCGACGCAATTGCGAACAGCGTTTGCCGTGGATGGTGTTGCCAACGCAACGGATCCAATCCTACTTCCGCTATGCTCCAATCTTTTACTTCGGCGGCAATCTGCACGGGAAAACGGCTTGCATCGAACAGCGTCAGTCGGCCCACACCGGAGCGGCCGGCGGTCAGTCGATTCCAAACTTCGCGCACGTCGGAGCCCAAGGGCGTGACGCAGCCGACCCCAGTAATAACGACCCGATTGCGCATAATGAAATGCTTTCCAGCTGTCCGATTACCGATGCTTCCCGGGTGGGATCGCAGGTCGAGAAAATATTCCGCCGGTTCCGTGGCGCGAGTTTTTGGTAGGGAGCGGCCGAAGGATACCTGTCGGCGATGGACCCACAAAGGTCGATTCGCCGTAGGGTGTCATTGGGCAGTAGCCACTTTTACCTGACGGAATATAGCATATTCTGTTAATCTATGGGAAATGCGTAAAGATTAGCAACGCGGTAAGTACCGTCGTGTGGGAAAGTGGCCAAATTCCACGACATAGAAAAAGACTCTCACGCCTTAATTCAGCCCGACCGTAAGCTTTCCGATGCAGTGATATGTGAAGCCCTGCAATTTCATTTGTCGCGGGCTGTAGAGATTGCGCCCGTCGAAGATGACTGGCTGCTTCATTCGGCGGCGCATTTCGTCGAAATCGGGTGTGCGGAACTCGCCCCATTCGGTAAGGATGGCCAGAGCGTCGGCTCCTGTTAGCGCGTCTAGCGGCAGTTCGGCATAGGTGAGTTGATCGCCGTAAGTGGCCCGCACATTGGGCATCGCTTCCGGATCGTGAACTTGTAGCTTGGCGCCGAGTTGCAGCAGCCGATCGATGAGTACTAGCGCCGGCGCATCGCGGATATCATCCGTACGAGGCTTGAACGCCAGCCCCCAGACGGCAATCGTTTTACCTTTCAACTGGCCGCAGAAATGCCGTTCAATTTTTTCGACCAGGACGATTTTTTGGCGGTCGTTAACTTGGTGAACGGCATCCAAAATCTGCGGCAGCACGCCGTGTTGCCGAGCCATCGCCGAAAGCGCAAGCACATCTTTGGGAAAACAACTGCCCCCATAGCCGGCACCCGGAAATAAAAAGGCAAAGCCGATTCGCTGATCGTGTCCGATGCCGCGGCGCACCTCGTCGATGTCGGCCTGCATCCGTTCGCACAAATTTGCCATCTCGTTGATAAAACTGATTTTGGTGGCCAGCATCGCGTTGGCCACATACTTGGTCATTTCCGCGCTTTCCGGCGACATCACCAAAAATGGCTTTTCCGTGCGCAGGAATGGCGCGTACAAAGTGCGGAGCACTTCAGCCACTTCCGGACGCCTGACGCCGACCACAATCCGGTCGGGCCTTTGAAAATCGTCCAGTGCCGCCCCTTCCTTTAAGAATTCCGGATTGCTGGCCACGTCGCATTCGCGCCCAGTCATCTGTTTCAACCTGGCGGCAATTTTCGCGGCGGTGCCCACCGGCACGGTACTTTTGGTGACGACGATTGCGTCGGTACGCAAATGCGGCGCGATTGACTCCACGACTTTCCACAGCGCCGACTCGTCGGCCGAACCATCGTCGGCTGCCGGCGTGCCCACAGCCAAAAGAACGATCCGGGCTATTTTCACCGCAGCCACTAAATCGGTCGTGAAGTGCAGGCGCTGGGCTTGGGTGTTGCGCGACACCAGTTCGGCCAGACCCGGTTCGTAAATCGGGATTTCTCCGCGACCGAGCCGCTCGATTTTTGCGCGATCGACGTCGACGCAGGTGACTTCATTGCCGGTTTCGGAGAAGCAAGTGCCGGTAACTAATCCGACGTAGCCAGTGCCAATAACAGCAATGCGCATAGATGTTCCAAAGTAGCGGATCCGAGCTTATCGCTGACTGCGGAGTTGCGGTCAACCGTCCGACGAACCATACCTAGAGTAACCCGAAACCCAAAATGTGGAAACTCGAACTACTCGGCGGTCTCCCCTAGTTCTTCCGGCGGCACACGGGCGATTGCGACCAGCGTGTCCCCTTCTTCCAGGCTCATGATTCGCACGCCGTGGGTATTGCGGCCGGTAGTGCGGATTTCCCGCACGGGCACACGCTGGATTTTTCCCCGGGCGGTCATCATCAGCACTTCGTCGCCTTCGTACACGCAGGAAATGCCCACCACCGGTCCGTTGCGGTCAGTCCGAATGTCGCGCACTCCCAGCCCGCCGCGATTCTTGGTCGGATACCGGGCTGCCGAAGATTCGGTTTCCTCACCTTCCGCAGATTCGGGTTCATCGCCCGCAGCTAGCGGTTCATCCGCTTCCGGCGGGCTTTCTGCAGCCCCGGCCAGCGGCTCCGTTTCGTCGTCGACACTTGCGGCCGCAGGTTCTTCTTCCGCCGGGCTATTGGGTCCAAAAAACGTGCGCTTTCCGAAACCGAGTTCGCATGCCGTGAGCAGTGCGGCCTCCGGATCGGCCGCGACCATGCCGACCACTCGGTCGTCGCCGCGCAACCGAATGCCGCGCACGCCGGTGGAATTGCGACCCATGGGTCGGGCATTGGATTGGCGAAAACGGATGGCCTGCCCACGAGCCGAGGAAATTACCAATTCATCGCCGGGCTTGGTCAGCACGACGTCCACCAATTCGTCGTTCTCGCGCAGATTGATCGCAATGATGCCGATGCGCTTTGGTCGGCTGTAGGCGTCCAGTGCGGTTTTCTTGACCAGGCCGTTGCGCGTGGCCATGGCCAGATAATGGTCGGGCATGGAAAAATCGCGGATGTTTAAACAACTGGCGATTTTTTCACCTTCGGCCAAATTGAGTAAATTCACGACCGCCCGGCCGCGGCTTTCCCGGCTGAGCTGCGGCAAATCGTACACCTTTTGCCAATACACTTTGCCGTAGTTCGTGAAGAACAGCAGATAATCGTGCGTGCTGGCCACAAACAAATGCTGAATAGGATCTTCTTCTTCGGTGCGAGAGCCGATGATTCCCTTGCCACCGCGCCGCTGGGCCCGATAAGTGCTGGACGGAGTTCGCTTGACGTAGCCATTGTGGCTGATGGAAACCACCATCGTCTCTTCGGTGATCAGCTCGTCCAGATTCATCTGGCCGATTTCCTCGCCGCTGATTTCGGTCCGGCGCTTGTCGCCATGTTTCCGCTTCAGTTCCAGGCAATCGCTGCGAATAATGGCCAGAATGTTTTTTTCGTCGGATAAAATGCGCTGATGGTCAGCAATTTCTTCGAGCAGTTGCTTATGCTCGCCGGTGAGTTTCTCCTGTTCCAGATTGACCAACTGGCCCAGCGTCATTTTCAAAATGGCGTCGGCCTGCACGGCGGTTAGAGTATAAGTGTCGCGGACGCCGCGCTCTTGCTGGAACAAGGCGAAGCCGGCATCGCCCAAGGCACGTTGCATCATGGCCGCGGGTGATTCCACGCCCATTAGCCGAGCCTTGGCTTCCGGTTGAGTTTTGGAAGAGCGAATGATGCGGATGATTTCGTCAATATTGGCATAAGCCAGCAGCAGGCCTTCCACGGTATGCTTGCGCTGCCTTGCCTTGCTCAATAAAAACTGCGTGCGGCGGCGAATGACTGCGGCCCGATGCCGGATGAATTCTTCCAGCAAACTCTTGAACGACAACACCCGCGGCTTGCCGTCGACCAGCGCCAGGAAGATGATCGAGAACGTGTCTTGCAACGGCGAGAATTTATACAGCTGATTGAGGACGACTTCCGGATCGGCGTCGCGCTTGAGTTCGTACACCAGGCGCACCGGCTCTTTCAAATCGCTTTCGTTGCGGCCCGCCGAAATGCCGACAATTTTATCCTCCGCAATCATTTCCGCGATTTTCTCTTCCACGGCGTCGCGGTTTTGTTGAAATGGCACTTCGCTGACAACAATCCGGAACCGGCCTTTGCCGAACTCTTCAATCTTGGCGCGGGCCCGCAAGGGAATAGTGCCACGGCCCGAGTGGTATGCCCGACGGACGCCGCTGCGCCCCATGACGATGCCGCCAGTGGGAAAATCAGGCCCCGGACAAATTTCCATCAATTGATCGATCGATACTTCGGGCTCGTCGATCACGCGCACAACGCAATCGCAGATTTCGTTGAGGTTGTGCGGCGGAATACTGGTGGCCATACCCACCGCAATGCCGCCGGAACCGTTGACCAACAGATTCGGCAATTTCGAAGGCAGCACCGTCGGTTCGCTACGACGTTCGTCGTAGGTCGGTATGTAATCGACCGTGTCCAACTCCAAATCGTCCAGCAGCAAAGCCGCATGGGCCGACATTCGTGCTTCGGTATATCGCATGGCGGCTGGCGGCAAACCGGCGATGGAGCCGAAGTTGCCTTGCTTGTCGATGAGCACGTAACGCATGTTCCATTCCTGGGCCATGCGAACCAGCGTGGGATAGATCACACTTTCGCCATGCGGATGATAGTTGCCGCTGGTGTCGCCGGAGATTTTGGCGCACTTCACGCGGCTGGCGCCGGGAGTGAGATTCAAATCGTTCATGGCGACAAGAATCCGCCGCTGCGACGGCTTCAGGCCGTCGCGCGCATCGGGCAAAGCCCGGCTGACGATCACGCTCATGGCGTACGTCAGATAGCTATTCTTCAATTCCTGCTCGATCTGCATTTCGATGAGCTTGCCCTGCGGCGGCAGATCGCCACTGTTGCTATTAGCAGAGCCGCCATTTTCTGATCCGCCGTTTTCGCCCGGGGGCAGAACATCGTCCGGTCCGTCGGTGTCGTTTCCGTCTGTCGACAAGTGTCAAATCCTTTCGGTCTGCGTGCGATGCTCCAAGCCCATCGTGGTGCAAAGCAACTTATAACAGGCTCGGCATAGATGATATTTCTGTACTGAATTCCGCTTGTTCGGCGGACTCAATACAATCGCTCCAAAATCCTTGAGCTCTTTGCGGCAGGCATCGCACTTCGGCTTGATCGCCATCTGGAAGAACCGCCTGATTGATCCGTCGAAAGCCGATTTCGGCAAACCAAAAATATAACCGCTGTTGGTCCGTTTCACAATTGGCTCACGGCTCTAAATTGCGTTTAGCAAAGGCTTACTGTGGAAAAGCTTATGTCGCATGTTTTGCTGGGCGATCAGAAGCTCATTCAGGCTTCGAAGGCTCGTATCAAACAAGGCATCTTCTGAAGGCACGGAAGAGCATATATCCCCTAAAGAGGTCATTCAATTTTATTTATATCGATTTGCATTTTATTAAACCGCGTGTTACAAGAGAAAAATCGCTTCACAACACCGCTGGCTGGAATCAGAAATGAAAACCGAGACACAGACCGGCCATCCTTTGGAGCAATTGGACGATGCAGACCGCGAGTTTGTTATTCGCTTCGTGTTGGCTTCCGGATCGCTCAAAGACGTGGCGAAAGGTTACGGCGTCAGCTATCCGACCATCCGGGCCAGGCTGGACGGGCTGATCGCGCGGCTTGCGGAATTGCGGCGGGGCCAACCCGTCGATCCGCTCAAAGAACTGCTGGCCAACATGATCGCCAAGGGGGAAATCAATCCGTTGGCGGCGCGGCGAGTTTTAGTCGTGCACCGTAAAGAAATTGAACAAGCAAAGGAGAATTGAACATGGCAGAACCGTGGTTTGAACCAAATCATTTTGGCGCATGGTATGGCACAATTGCCGGAGGCGTAGGCGGTACGCTAGGAGGCCTTCTGGGTGCGCTGTCGAGAACATTGGCGCCGCGGGGCACGGGCCGATCATGAATTTTAGGATTCATGTACGTGTTTGTTGCAGCGGGAATTACGCAATTACTGTTCGGTATTTATGCGTTGTTGGTTGGCCAACCTTATGGAATTTGGTACGGGCCTATGCTGTGTGGAACTGTGTATACCATTGTCGTTGGCTCGCTAATCCCTGTGGTGTGGAAACGCTATCGGCAAGCTGAAGAGCGGCGTTTGGACGCCGAAGCGCTGCGGAACAGTTGAAGTTCCTTAATCCATTTGGTTGTATTCGTATTGCCGGACGATCATTGGCCCAAGTATCGGCCTTGCGTTTTTCAGCGCCTCTCTGGACCATGATAGATGGGGTTGGCACGGATCTCATTCTCATTCTGCTGGGGCTATTTACTGCAGAGAGACCGGAATGACGACGTTAATCACCGGTGCCACCGGTTTTGTCGGGAACAATGTGGCACGGCTATTGGTCCAGCGAGGCGAAACGGTGCGCGTGTTGGTGCGCCAAAGCACCAATCTGCAACCTCTTGCCGATTTGGCCGTGGAAATTGTCCGGGGCGACGTCCGCGACGCTGCCGCCGTCGAACACGCCGTTGCCAGCGCACAGCGCATCGTTCACTGCGCCGCGCAGGTGCACATCGGTTGGAGCAGGTTGCCGGAGCAACGAGCGGTTAACGTCGAGGGAACCCGGCATGTCGCCGAAGCAGCCTTGCGATACGGCGCCCGAATGGTTCACGTTTCCAGCATCGATGCTTTGGGTATTCGTACGCTGGATAATCCTTCCGACGAAAATACGCCCCTCAACGGCGAAGTGCCTTGTCCCTACGTGGTCACCAAGCGCGAAGCGGAGCAAGTCGTTTTGAATTGCGTGGCCCGAGGGTTGGACGCCGTAATTGTTAACCCAGGTTTTATGCTGGGCCCATGGGATTGGAAACCATCGTCGGGGCGCATGCTGTTGAAAATTGCTACCGGCTGGGCAATGCTTGCGCCGCCGGGCACGAATTCTTATTGCGATGTCCGCGATGTCGCCGCCGGAGTTGTGTCGGCCTTGGAACGTGGGCGCACGGGGCAACGGTACATTCTGGCCGGCAAAACGCTTACGTACCGAGAAGCGCTGACGATAATCGCCCCGATTACCGGGCAGCGGCCGCCATATCGAACCGCGATAAAGCCAACGGTGAAGTTAATTGGTTTTCTGGGCGATTTGCTGGCTTGGGTCACAGGCCGTGAAACGGATGTGAACTCCGCCGCCACGGAAATGTCGATGCTCCCTAAGAACTTTTCCAGCGCTCGGGCCGCCGCTGAACTGGGCTACCAAACCCGCGACGTCGAACAATCTGCCGCCGACGCCTGGGCATGGCTAAAACAATACGGCTATGCAAAGGCGGAATAGCAGTTTTGCCGATGAATTATCATTCAGGCTTAATCGGCCGAAATAATAAGTGCCGCGGCATGCCCAAGGCGCGACGAGCTGAGTTTCAGTGCGGCACGTTTGGCGAATTTGCTCTCGCCAGCGGCTCCAACCCGTAGCGGTTCGCCGCGAATTACATTAAGGGGGCACTCTGGATCGGGCTTTTCGTAATTCAGCGTGACAGGAATTTCGCCAGCGCTCAGCCCTAGAATGGAAACGGCCAACTCCATAGCGCCGCCGCCGGCCCCCAGATGGCCGAAAAAACTCTTCGGCGCAGTTACCGGCGCATCGCCCAATACGCCACGGATCGCGTGCGCTTCATAGCGGTCGTCGGCAATCGTGCTGAGCCCATGAGCATTAACGTGACCAACGTCTTGTGGTTCAAGTCCGGCGCGCTTGAGCGAGTCGATCAGAACCTGCCGAATCGCCGTCCCGGTCAACTTTTGCGGTCCCAATGCTAGATTTCCAAGCAGCGGCTCATGAGCGCTTGCATAACTGAGGACTCGGGCCAAAATCGGTGCGCCGCGCCCCTGGGCATGTTGCCGGGTTTCCAGCACAAAAGCGGCCGCTCCTTCGCCGTTCACTAGACCATCGCGGCCGGCATCGAATGGCCGACTGGCACGTTCAGGCTGGTCGTTGCGATGCGATAAATCACCGGCGCCCCGATACGCAAACAGTGTCGGATGAACTCGCGATCCAACCGCGCCGGCAATCATCACGTCGGCGGCGTTGCGCTCTATGGTCCGGACCGCCTCGATAATCGCCCCCAAACTGCTCACGTCGCTATGGCCGATGGTGTTGCAGGGTCCGCGAGCATCATGCGCAATCGCCACATGGCAGGCAATCATATTTGGCAAATTTCGCAACAGCCACAGCGGAAAAAGTTCGCGAGTCGCCGCCTCGTACCAATGGGTAAAATCGAACGAGCCCGCCGACAAGCATTGGCGATAAAGCAATTCCAATTCCGCCAAATCGCAATAGATCATTTCCGCGCCGTACACGATACCGAACCGGTCCGGCTCAAGCATACCCGGAGATATCGCCGCTTCGTTCATCGCGAAATCAGCTGCCGCAAAACCGTACTGGATTTCGCGCGACATGACCTTCAAACTTTTCCGCGGCCGAACATAGGCCTTCGGATCGAAGTCAACGACCTCAGCGCCAAAATGAACAGGAAAGGCACTCGTGTCGAATCGACTAACCGGCCGCACGCCGCTCCGCCGGGCACACAGCGATGACCAAAATGCTTCGCGCCCAATACCGATCGGGCTGACAATGCCCAGCCCTGTGATGACGACATCGCGTGGCTGGTCGGTGTGGCTCATATCCGCCATGGAAACGCTGCCAAATGCCTAAAGATTCAGTGTCTGAAGAATCACGAGGTTTAAAATTACGAAGCACGGCGTCTGCTGCCATACGCGCGCCATGTTCTATGCTTCGTCATCTGTGCTTTGGCGGACATTAGGCATTCGTGAGCGGCCGTTCAACTTTTGCCGTCCGATTTGGCGAATTGTTCGGTGGCTGGAAAGTCGTACAACCGGTATTTTTTGTACAGCCGCGCGCCTCCCTTTTCCAGACTCCCGACGGCCAGCGTATTTGCTTCGGAAACCCAAGAAAACTCGGCTTCTTCCATGCCGATGGCCAGCCCTTTGGGGATCAGGCTGACGAGCAGGATAATGCCGATGCCCCATTTTTGATATTCGGGCACAACGTTGGTACTGATGAGCCGCACGCGCTTCAGATTCTTCTTTTTGCTTAGGAGCTTTAAAAATCCGAACGGGAACAGGCGGCCATCGATTTCTTTGATACGTGGATTGTAATCGGGCAGGCCGAACACTGCGCCGATGGCTTTTCCGTCGACTTCGGCGACCGCGGTCAGTTCGGGAATGATCAGATGCTTCAGGTCACCGGCCATCCACTCCATTTCGGCCTTGGTGATCGGCACGAAACCCCAGATGTGCTGGCAGGAATCGTTATAGACCCGGAGAAATGTTTCCAAATCTTCCTGAAAGCGGCGCTTATCCATGGGGCGCGTTTTGACGTTGAACATTTCGTGGACGCGATCGACCAATGTTCCGACGCGCGGAAGCTGATGCTCGAGGTCCTTCTTCACACCGATGTACGCATATAAATCGTGCGCTTTGGTGAAGCCGTAGGATTCGATCAGCTCGGCATAGTACGGCGGATTGTACGTCATCATGAAAGTGGGCGGATCGTCGAAGCCCTGAATCAATAAGCCGATTTCATAATTGAACGACGGGTTGACCGGTCCGCGCAGCGCTTGCGTATTCCGCTGGGCCAGCCAGGAACGGACCGCATCGAACAGTGCGTGCGCTACTGCTTTGTCGTTGACGCACTCGAAGAATCCGAAAAACCCGCGACGCTCCTTGAAATGCCGGTTATGCTCGTGATTCACAATGCCGGCAATGCGTCCAACCACCTGCCCATTGCGCCGCGCGAGAAAAGTTCCGACCTCGCCGATTTCCTGAAACGGATGATACTTCCAGCCCACCAATCGCTTAAATTCTCCGCGCAGGGGTGGAATCCACATTGGATCGTGGCGATAAAGCTGCCAGGCGAACTTCATAAACGTTCGGCGATCGCGCCAAGTGCGCACGGGCTGAACGTCGATATCTGCAGCCGCCATAAGAAAACGTTTGCCTGAAGGAGAATGCGGAAATAACCCGCGGAAAACGTTGCACTATGGCAGTGCCATCAAGCGCGGTCAAGTCCGAAGAATGCCGATTTGTCCCATTCTGTTCCCCCTTTCACTTCGAGCAAGGGCCAGGATAATATCACTCGACCGATTTGTTTTCGCGCGAATCAAACATCTGATTTGAGCCTGCCATGTCCACAGCAACTGCGCAATCGCAATACAAAATCGATCTTGCCGACGGGCTTTCGCTGTGGTTGGCCACGCCGCAGCAGAAGGCCGCAGCCGGCTATGTTGTGAACGAAATCTTTAAAAAGCAGCGCTACAATTATCCCGGTTTTGAAATTCGACCTACCGACACCATTGTCGACATCGGCGCCAACATGGGCGTGTTTGTGCTCTGGGCCGCCAAACGAGCAAAGCAAGGAAAAGTCCTGGCTGTCGAGCCGACCAGCGCCATGGATGTTTTGCGGATGAACGTCCAGCGCAACGGACTGACCAACGTCGTGCCGATTCAGGCGGCGGCTGGAATCGACGGCGGGTCGTTTGAAATTGTCACTTATCCGGGCTTCAACATCGTGAATCACCATGCGGGTTGGCAGCCCAAAATGTGGACGAAGTTTTTCATCTGGCTGCTGTACCGCAAGTATCAATCGGCGCCGGTTACCGAACGCGCATCGGTCAAATCGCTGCGAAAAATCCTGGACGAAAACGGCGTCGACCGCGTGAATTATTTGAAGTGCGATTGCGAAGGGGGCGAATATGAAATCTTTCGCAGCTTGGACGACGAGACGTTTTCACGTATCGACAAGGTCGCGATGGAATTTCACGAGTACGCGCCGGGCCAGAATCGCAGCGAGCTGATCGAGCTACTTGAGCGTCATGGCTTTACTGTCGAGGTGCACAAATCGTGGTTCGAGTATACCTTCATGAAGTACGGCATGCTTTGGGCCACGCGGAAGTGATTGGAGAGGGTCAGGTTCCTGCCGAGCCTGTCCGCTCAGCCTGCTGCCGCTTTCAATTCCGCCAAATGCTGAGCCGTGCCGACCAGCCGATCCCAATTAGCATGAATGTATTGTGGCGGGCCGCCGATCTGCGCCACCACCTGCGCCACTTGCTCGGTCGGGACCATTTCAATGGCGTCCCAGGGGCACACTTTCAAATCGTAAGGATTCGATTTCTTCCCCGGTATGTGGACGCATACCTCGCAGCCCACGCAGCGCTCTAGATCGATCTCGCAGAAGCTTTGCAGATTCTGGAATTGGTCGTACTGCTGCACCTTAAAGATGCAATCGACCGGACAGACTTCCAGACAGGCTTCGCAACCCGTGCAGTTGTCGGCGTTGATAACCGCCAGTTCCTTGGGCAGTTTCTTGCGGGGGCCCTGTTTGGCCATATCAAAAAACGCGTATTTCGCGGGTTAATTGCTTCGGCGGTTCAAATAATCTTGATACCTAATCATAGACCCAAACTGCCCTGGGGCCAAGGACAGATACGGCGATTTTGCCAAGCTGCATGCCATCGGGTGGCATGCTCTCGCTAAGCGTGAGCATGAATCACATGGCGACCTCGGTTGCGCCGATGAAATCATGCCACACGATTTTCATCACGCGGGGGGGATTATTTCCCCCCGAATCATATCGTCGAAACTTTGTCGGACTCGAATCAAATGCGCTTGCCCCTGGCGAATTAGAACTTCCGCCGCCAGTGGTTTACTGTTGTAGTTGCTGCCCATGACAGAACCATAAGCGCCGGCAACTTCCAGGACCAATCGCTCACCGACCTCCGCCGCCGGCAAGTTGCGAGTCGATACAAATCCTCCTGCTTCCTGCGTGAAAATATCGCCCGACTCGCACAAGGGACCTCCCACCACGACATCGCGCAGTGGTCGATCTGCGCCACCATTGCCCCCGCGCGGCACAACGGACATCGGATGGTACGCCCCATACAAAATCGGCCGCGCCAAATTATTGAAACCCGCATCGAGCAAATAAAACGTGTTGCCGCCCGCCCGCTTAATCGCGCGAATTTCCGCAATCAAGTAACCGGCTTCCGCCGCCAAATATCGCCCGGGTTCAATTTCGAGTGTTAACTTGTGTCCAAATGAATCTTCCAGCCGCTTGCGCGTTTCATCCCACAGCCGGAAATAGGCTGCCAAGTCGATGTAAGATTCCTCGGCTCGATAGGGCACGGGCAAGCCGCCTCCCGCGCTAATACTAATCAGGCTGCGGCCTACTTCGCGAGCCGTTTTCTCCATCGCCTGACAAACATGCCTTAAATGCTCCAAATCAGTCCCGGAGCCAATATGCATGTGCAGGCCGGCAACACCCAGGCCATTGGCGTCGGCGCGACGCAAACACTCGGCAACATCCGCATGCCAAATGCCGTGCTTCGATTGCTCGCCCCCCGTATTCGTCTTTTGGCTATGCCCGTGGCCGAACCCTGGATTGATGCGCAGGGATATATGTCGCCCCGGCGCACGCTCGCCCAATTGATCGATCATATCAGGCGACCCGCAATTGGCATGGATTCCTTTCTCGACAACCAGATCGAGCGATTCGCGATCGAAAATGTCGGCCGTGTAAACCACTGGCGGCGGAGCATTAGGCTGTTTGGCATCGACCGGGTATCCGGCAGCCAGCGCACGCCGAATTTCCCCCGCGCTTACCGTATCGACATACGCGCCCTCTCGACGGACTAAATCCAGAATCGCCAAATTGGAGCACGCCTTCATCGCGTAGCGGATGACGTCGAACGATCGCAAATCGTTGATTCGCTCAACGATTTTCGCCGCGTCGTAAACAAATGTCGGCGTGCCGAAGCGATCGGCCAATTCGTTGACAGCAATCCCGGCAATCTCGGTGCGAAGCGGACTAAATGTTGCTGTGCTGGGCATGGTTTGCGAAGATGAATTCAGGTATTTTCAGCCGGGCATTGATCAAGAGACCGTTTGCCTCGACAGGTTCGCAATACGCAACCGAGTGTAGCGCTTTAACGTGCGGATGAAAAGCCGGCAGGCTGGAATTGTCGAAGACCTCATCCAGTAAAACACCACCGTCGCAGTCCAAATCGTCCTGACAAAAAAACAGCCCGGCGTTTTTTCGCCGGGCTGCTGTAATCATCAGATTCAAATTCCTAGCTGATCACTTACCAGGGCCGCCATGCGGCATTCCTTGCTTTGGGCCACCGCCGCCTTTTCCGGCCATCGCGGCCGCTCCAATCGCTTTCAACACGCCTTCTTGGAGCTCAATCCGATACGAAATTCCATTGGAAATCATCCGGGCATTTACGGTCACGTGATCTTTGCCGGGCGCCCCATTTAATGCGTTTTTGATCACTTCGGCGTGCTCGGCATTTTGTTCATTAATCGAGCCGACGAAGTCGGCAATCGGCGTCAAGGCGATGCTCATTTGCACCGGTGGAACTGCCTTATTTGGATCGGCGGCCGAACGGTCGATAATCGATTTCACCAATTCCAGGCTTCCCTTGCCTGCGGCAACATAAGCGCTCGTTGGGCCGGCGCCGATGTACACGTCGACCGTATCACCAAAAATCTTCTTGGCGTCATCGCCGGCTTCGTCCGGCAGCTTCACGGTGATCTCGTGAAACATTACATTCTTGTACGTTTCCAAATCGAGTTTGACCGTGGTTTGCGACTGGAATTGCGGCTCGCCCTGGGCCAGCGTGATCAAATCCTTCACCGCTTTTTCCAGTGCCGGGCCGTCGGAAACAAATCCGCCGGCGGCCGCTTGGAATTTGCCAGCGCCTAATTGCACTACTGCGCCGCCATCGGAAGTGCCCGACTTAACGGTGTTCTCGATGACATCGATAAACTGAGCGAGAACTTTTTTCACGCTGTCTCGCTTATCGTCGGCCAGATCTTGGTCTTTATCGATCGCGTCGTTCGCCTTAGTTTTTAGCTGGTCCAAAGTGGTCAGCGTCTGATCGATATTTTCCTGAGAGTTCTTGGCGCAAAAATTCAGAGTGACTGCCGCGTCCGGCATGATGAAGCCGGCAAAATTCGTGCGAACCTCGGCCATTTGCTTCAGCTCTTTATCGAGCTGTGAGCCCGGCACCGCGGTGACGACGAAATCCAAATAGGTGTTCTTAGCTGCGCGATCGATTTTCCAACCGATGGTAATTTGATCGGCTTCATTCAACAGCCGTTCGATCGCTGCGACCTGTTGTTCCAAATTCTTTTCATTCAACGTCGCTAGCGGATTATCGCCGGCCTGTTGCCGCTGCTGAGCGGCGGCAAATTCCATGAATCCGCGAAACTGCTCGATTGCCGATTTCTTTTTATCCTCCGGCACATTTTGCAACAGGACACGCACCGCGATGTCGTAATCGGGGTTCAGCCCCGTCAGCAGCTTCATCGGATCGTCCGTCGGTAGGGCGGAGTCCTTTGCCTGCGTCACTATCGCCCAGCCGTTTTGATCGCGGACAAACAATTCTTGGCCGCCGGGCGCGGTCAGCTTCATGACGCCCCCGTCATCTTGTGCCGGGCCCACCACGTGTAGCTTCTCCAACGTGTCGGTCAGATCTTTGGTGCTGCTTACCGGGATGTACGCCACCGGCGTAAATTGCCCGTCGGCGCCCACGCCGACCGCTAAGCTAAGCGGCCTGGATTGATCCAATCCTTTGAGTCCTTGCCCCTGGGTCATGCCCATCAGCATGCCGTTAACCATTTGCGAAGCTCCAGGCTGACCACCCAGTGAGCCCAGGAAATCGATATTGGCCAATAGCTCGCTCATGCTAGGCAGCGAAACCACCAGCACCGGCTTAGAGGCTTGAGCTTGCGCAATTGTGGCGCCAACCAGCAGTACAACGATCCCGCACATGGTTGCGCGACGTAGAATTTTGTTCAAATGAATCTTGCTCACGTTCGTTATCTCCTAGTGGAAAGCGTTTCCGTTAGTTGAGCGATTTGAAAGCAACGCCCGTGCCGATTTATGGCTGCTTAAGAGCGCAAAGACTTCGGGCGAAACACACACGAAACAATACCTCGCCAAAGCTGGTACGGTTTTAACGGATTTGAGAAAAATCGCTAGACGGCGGCCCATGCCGAATAGGGCTCAATTTACAGGGCAATTTCCGGTTAGTTCCGATAGCCAGCGGAATCCGTCGAAGGTCCCAAATTAAACCGGGCTAACTGTTTAGCACGCCGGGAGCTTAGGACGGAAACACCCTTGCCCAAAGCTTGCTGGCACGCGATCAAGAAATTCTTTTGCTCCCTTCGTCTTTACGCGCGGAATAGCACGAAACGAGATTTAAGAATTTCCTCGATAGCTCTGGCAAACTGCATTGTGCCACCAGAGCGACAGCCGCGTTAGCCTTCGCGGCCAGAAGCGTAGCGATCACGGCCAACGAGTTAGCGTTCACGAAACGTGATACGGCCTTTGGTCAAATCGTAAGGCGAAAGCTCCACTTTTACCTTGTCGCCCGGCACAATGCGAATAAAATTTTTCCGCATCTTTCCGGCGACGTGGGCCGTCACAATATGGCCGCCTTCAATTTGCACTCGAAACCGAGTGTTCGCCAAAGCCTGTAGCACTTGGCCATCGACTTCTAGCGCTTCTTCTTTTTTTTTTTCTTCGGCCATCGCTTCCGCACCTAACGCAGGACAATGCCAGCTGAGAGAACTCCCCTTTCGGACGCTCTCCATCATACCATCTGCAAAACGTTGCAGTCTAGGGCATTGCGCGACGTTCGCACGCTGAATCTGGTCCCGATTTAGGCAAAGTCATCGTGCTGGGGACCACAAAGATATGGATACCGTTAGAAACTCGGCGCTCTCGGATTGGGCAGCGCCTTCGTGGAATTCCGTGGCCTTGTTTACGAATGTCGCCTGGGCTGGGCAATCACCTTAAAAATCTTAATCCCACACACTTGGTTACTGCCACCGAAAATTCTGGTGTTCCGGCCAGCCTATCCGGCTTTGTGTTTTCTGGCGTGCAATGCCGCGCGGTGTTCGTCCGTCGCCACGACAATACAGCCTGATGTATACAACAACCCTGCTCCGCCGATCGTGGCGAATGTCCGTCCGTCCTCAAGTTGCACAAACACCAGGCCCACGTGCTTTACGTCAGCGATCTCTAAGACTTCATCGGCTGACGCCGCATCGTACGGCATAACAGCTACTTGCTTGACGCCGTAGAATGTTTGATACGACATAGGCCTACATTCGCCCTAGCTCGTTGAAGTGGTGGGAAAAAATGGCAGGAAATCGCGTAGGTCTCCCGTAAAAAGCAAACCGTGCGCCGGTCATTTTGGCATCCTTAAATCGCGTCCTCCGCAGGGCGAAAGTTACGCCAATCAATTTTGAGTTTTCGCATCCGTGCACGCAGTGTATGCGGATTGATCCCCAGCAATTTTGCCGCCCCACGAGGCCCTTCAATCCGCCCCCGCGTGCGATGCAAGGCAGCTTCGATATGCTCGCGCATAGCAGAATCGAGCGCCGCAAAATCGCCGATGGGGGCTTGAGGCACGGGACCACGAGAATCCCTAGGATATACTAAAGCGACACTGCCCGATGAACTTCTTGGCTCCTGATTCCTGACCCCTGATCCTAAATGCCCAGGCATTGAGCCCTGAGTCCCGAACCCATCCCCGTCCACCTTCCCCTTTCCGCCCTCCGCTTTACTAAGCGGCGGTCCCACCCCCAGCGCTGTAATAACATCCAGTCGCATGCCGTCGCCTAAAATCGCCGCACGTTCAATCACCGCCGATAATTCACGCACATTTCCCGGCCAACTGTACGTAGCCAATAGATTCACATCCGCCGGAGTTGGCATGCGTCCCGGCATACCGAATCGCTTGGCGGCGCGCAGCGCGAAATGAGCGGCTAGTGCTGGAATATCTTCCGGCCGATCCCGCAGCGGCGGCAAATGGATCGGAAACACGGCCAGCCGATACCACAAATCTTCCCGGAATGTTCCTTCACCGACCATGCCTTGCAAATTACGATGTGTGGCCGCCACCACCCGCACGTCGACATGCATTTGCTTTTCGCCACCGACGCGCTCGAACGTGCCGTCCTGCAAAATTCGTAGCAAACGCACTTGCGCCGCTGGCGGCAGCTCACCGCACTCATCCAAAAACAATGTCCCCCGATCCGCCCGTTCAAACCATCCTTTGCGCAGCGAAGTTGCGCCGGTAAAGCTCCCCCGCTCATGACCAAAAAGTTCGGAATCAACCAGCTCGGGCGGAATCGCTCCGCAATTCACTCGCAAAAACGGACCGTTCTCGCGGCGCGATTGTTTATGAATCGCCCGCGCCACCACTTCCTTGCCCGAGCCCGTTTCGCCCAGGATCAACACCGGAATGTCAGCCCGCGCCACTAGGCTCACACGATCCATCACGCCGCGCAAGCCCGACTCGACTCCGACAATCGCGTCGCTCAAGTCATTGCGCCCCAACTTGGTCAACAGCGAACGGTTCTCCGCTTCCACTTTTTCGCGTAGCGCTGTCAATTCGCGCAGCCGCCGATCGTTTTCCACCGCCACCGTAAATGGCTCAACAAGCACTTTCAGCAATTCTTCGTGCTCCGCCTGGAACGTCCGCGACGAGGGTGCTATTGCCACCACTGCGCCGCGCGATCCATCCGGCGTATTGAGCGGGCCGGCCAACACATCTCCGGCGCTGCCTTCTGGCACCAAGCCAGGTAAACGATCATGCAAAACTTCCGATTGTTCGTGAACGAGTTCTCCCCGCCGGCACCACTGCAGGAGTCGATCAATCGCATCCGGTGTGCACTCGGTTCGCAGCCGCAGGGTGGGCCGGCTGTGATCGCGCGACGTGGCTGCCACCGTGTCCACGGCGCTGCGTTCCAAGTCGATGATCCGCAGCACCAGCTGATCCAGCGGCAACTGGCGCATAATTAACGGCGTAATTCGATCCGTGGCATCGGCAATTTCAATATGCCGGCACGCCTCGCGCCACACGTCTAATAAAATTCGGCTGTACCGTTCCACTCAAACCGCTTCGGGAATTGCTGGTTAGACTTCGCCATCAAGTCCGTGATATTTAACAGATAGTGAAACAGCATATTATCACGGTCAACCATCAAATGCAATGGATTATAGATGGAAATGTTAGCTCATCTTATCAAATCTGTTGCCGATGCTAGTAAAATCGGGCATTTTCACTGGTTGGCATGGGGTGTGCATCCTGACCACTGTGCTCGGCCTATGGATAGGGCCGCGATCGCGATTTCTTCCGCAATTCCTTCTCTAGCCCAATTGGATTCCCGCCATGGCCTACTCACGCCGCGCCGTGACCGCAGTTTTTTTGTCTTCCATCGCAGTCGCCATGATTGCCATCAGCGTTGCCGGTTGCGGTGCTTCAAATTCCGGTGCATCGTCCACAGATAAATCGGCCGTCGGTGCTTCCGTAGCCAATGCTGCGGAAGCTCAGGCCCCAACCGCCAATACTGGCCCCGTGGAATTATTGAATGTCGCCTGCGACCCCACGCGCGAATTGTGGCAAGCCATTAATGAGCAATTCACCAAGCAATATGAACACGACACCGGTCGCAAGGTGACGATTAAGCAATCGCATGGCGGCTCGTCGAGCCAGGCCCGCGCAGTAAACGACGGTTTGGAAGCCGACGTGGTTACGCTGGCGATGTGGCCCGATACCGATCTAATCCGCCGCAGCGGATTGATTGCTGAAGGCTGGGAAAAGCGTTTGCCGGAAAACTCGCTGCCGTATTACTCCACGATTGTCTTCGTTGTGCGCAAAGGAAACCCGAAGCAAATTCATGATTGGTCGGACATCGTCAAACCCGGCGTGCAAATTGTCACTCCCAATCCGAAAACCTCCGGCAACGGCAAATTGAGCTTCCTCGCCGCCTGGGGTTCGGTGGTCACGCGCGGCGGCACTGAAGACCAAGCCAAAGAATTGGTGACCAAACTTTATCAACAGACTCCGGTGCTCGACACCGCTGCCCGCGCCGCCACCATTACGTTTTCCAAGAAAAATATCGGCGACGTACATCTCGCCTGGGAAAACGAAGCCCAGCAAGAAGTCAAAGAATCCGGCGGCGAATTGGAACTCGTCTATCCGCCGGTCAGCATCCGCGCCGAGCCACACGTGGCCTGGGTCGATGAAAACGTGAAGCGCCACGGCACTGCCGACGTGGCCCAAGCGTATCTCGAATTTTTGTACAGTCCGCGGGCGCAATTGATTATCGTCCAGAACTTCTATCGCCCCAATAGCCAAGGCGACCGCGAAAAGTATGCCGACAAGTTTCCTCCGATCAAATTGTTCACGATCACCAATGTCTCGAAAAACTGGGACGACGCCATCGCGCGGTTTTTCAACGACGGTGCGTTGTTCGATCAGATATTCGAAAAGAAATAACTCTGAAATCTCGATAGGGCGAGGCGCCCGCCGAGGCAGCTCGATCGTAGGGATACGAACTAAGGACAAAAACCAAGGGACTGTTTGTGAATCGCACGCTGCCAGGTTTTCGTCTTACGCTTAGCATCACGCTCATTTATTTGGGCGTGCTGCTGGTGGTTCCGCTTGCCGCGTGCCTGTTCAAAGCCGCGCAATTAGGCCCGGCGGCATTTTGGGCCGCCGTTTGGACCTCGCGCGCACGTTCGGCCTATTTTCTCACCTTTAGCGCCAGCTTTATTTCGGCCGCAATTACGTCGTTGCTGGGACTGCTGATCGCTTGGGTGCTTGTGCGCTACGAATGGCCGTTGAAGCGAGTTGTCGATTCGCTAGTCGATCTCCCGCTTGCGTTGCCAACCGCCGTTGCCGGATTAGCTTATTCGGCACTGTATGTAGAAAACGGCTGGTTCGGCCGCTTTTTGGTTCCGCTGGGAATTCACGGCACCTATTCGCGATTGGGCATCGTACTGGTGCTCACATTCATTGGATTGCCATTCGCCGTGCGTGCCGTTCAGCCCGTGCTGGAAAGCATGGAAAGCGACGCCGAAGAAGCCGCGCTGCTACTGGGCGCCAGCCGCTGGCAGACATTTTGGCGCGTGATTTTACCCACGCTTAAGCCGGCGCTGATCACCGGCTTCGCCCTTTCGTTCGCACGGGCAATCGGCGAATACGGTTCCGTCGTTTTCGTGTCCAGCAACAAACAAGGCGATACCGAGATTGCGCCGATGCTGATCGTTTCAAAGTTGGAACAAAACTCCTACGCCGAAGCGACGGCCATTGCCCTGGTGCTGCTGGTCATGTCGTTCGGCATGCTGGCGTTCATTAATGTCCTGGAGCGCAGGAGCCGTCGACATTATGTCTAACGCCGTCGCCACTTTTGCGCCTGCTCACTTCACCGCTGCTCGTCGTCGCGAATCCGCATTGGGGCGCCGACTGCTAATCGGCAGCGCTTTGGCTGTGGTCGGTATTTTTATCGCCGCCCCCGTGATCTTGATCTTTTATTTGGCGCTCCAAAACGGCATTGGCGCGTATTGGCATAATCTGATCAACAACTCGGCCACGTTGCATTCGATCAAACTCACACTGATCGTGACGCCGATTGCCGTAGTTTTGAACACGTTTTTTGGAATTGCCGCCGCCTGGCTGATCGCACGCTTCCGCTTCAAGGGCCGCACGCTGCTGACCGCACTAATCGATCTGCCGTTTTCCATTTCGCCGGTCGTTGTCGGTCTGATGCTGATGCTTATTTTCGGCCGTCTGGGTTATCTCGGCCCCTGGCTGCAAAAAATGGATATTCACGTCGTCTTTGCTTTGCCCGGCATCATCATGGCTACGACATTCGTCACGCTCCCCTTTGTGGCTCGCGAATTAATTCCTGTCATGGAGGCGCTGGGCAACGAAGAGGAAACCGCCGCGATTAGCCTCGGCGCCAACGCCTGGCAAATGTTTTGGCGAGTCACGCTGCCCGGCATCAAATGGGGACTTTTGTACGGCCTGATCTTATGCAATGCCCGGGCGATGGGCGAATTCGGCGCCGTGTACGTGGTATCGGGCCGGATCGAAAATCAAACCACCACCATGCCGCTACAAGTTCAAAAACTGATGGAGCAGGGTTACGACTCCGACGCTTTTGCGTTGGCCTCGCTGTTAACTTTGCTGGCCCTGGTAACCCTGGGCCTGAAAGTCTGGCTCGAACGCAAAACTCGTCGGCAGCTTATGACCGCCGCCGCCAGCGGCATTGTTGACTCGAATTCAGAAACGCAAACCACGGTGACCCGAAACCGGGAGCTTGAAATCCGATGAGCATCAGCATTCAGCAAATCAATAAAACGTTCGGCACGTTTCGCGCCGTCGACGACGTCAGCCTGGAAATCGCCGGCGGATCGCTCGTCGCTCTTTTGGGTCCCTCCGGTTCCGGCAAAACAACGTTGCTGCGAATCATCGCCGGCTTGGAAACGCCTGAAACCGGCACCGTAATTTGCCACGGCGAAGATATTACACACCGGGCTGCCGCCGATCGCAACGTCGGCTTTGTATTTCAGCATTACGCATTGTTCCGCCACATGACGGTCTTTGAAAACGTGGCCTTCGGCCTGCGAGTGCGAAAACGGCCCAAAGCAGAAATCCAAAAAAAGGTGCGAGAGTTGCTTGCTCTCGTCCGGCTCGAGCGGATGGAGAATCGCTATCCGTCGCAGCTCTCCGGCGGACAGCGGCAACGAATTGCACTGGCCCGGGCGCTGGCCATTGAACCCAAAGTGCTACTATTGGACGAACCGTTCGGTGCCCTAGATGCCAAAGTCCGCCAGGAACTCCGCGGCTGGCTCCGCCGGCTGCACGACGAAATTCACACCACCAGCGTGCTGGTCACCCACGATCAGGAAGAAGCTTTCGAGGTTGCCGACCGCGTAGTCGTAATGAATCAAGGCCGCATCGAACAGGCTGGTACGCCCGCCGAAGTATTCGAGCAGCCCGCCAATCCGTTCGTGATGGATTTCTTGGGAAACGTAAACGTGTTTCACGGCCGAGTGGAAAACGGTCACGCCGTAGTTGGCAATTTAAAGGTCGATTATCCCGCGTACCCGCACGCACAACCGCAAGCCGCCACGTTGTACATGCGGCCGCATGAGCTGGACATCGCGCTCAAGCAGAATGGCGTGCCAGGCTTATGGGCCAATGTAAACCGAGTGAATCCAGCCGGCTCTGTTGCGCGAATTGGGCTGGTCGCTGTCGACCATGATACGGACATTCAAGTGGACCTCAGCTTGGATCGCTACACAGAATTGAATTTAAAGCCGGGTGACACCGTCTTTGTATTGCCCAAAAAAGTGCGTGTCTTTATCCCCGAATATGTGATCTGACAACAGACAAAATTAGGAGAGGATCCGTGGCCAGCGGAATACAAGTCATGTCGGACGCAAAAAAACAATCCAGTGTTCCGTTAGCGCCGGGTGCGGGTGCGGGCAACGGAACCCTTGAAGCAGCGATCGAGCAAATCCGTGATGCTTTGCGTGGTCTGCGGTTCGGCAATATTTCGATCGTCGTGCAAGACGGAGTGGTCGTGCAAATCGATCGAACAGAAAAACGACGCTTGCGATAAATTCGGCACGGCGTTTGCAATGTTATACACAACGATTTCGAACCAGCAAATTTAACGGCTTTGTTTTACCGCGAACCAAAAGTCTTGATAACAATCCTTTACGATAAGCCCACTCGTCCGTGCGAGAGGCTTCTAAAATCAATCTATTCGGCGTTGCTCACTGGACCTGCCAGAGGCGCGTTTCAAAGGCACAGGGAAACGTGCGGCTGGTCATGAATCTTACTTGTTGTTGACGCCGATTCTGCTTTGCCCTCCGGCCTCGCCGCGCACGTATTTTTGTGTCCGGCCCTTACTCGCCGGTTGGTTGCACCGAGTGATCCGACCTAGGGCCGATGCCGCTGGTCGGTTTGTGATGGACGAATCGCCCCAGTAGTGCACTGTGCTGTTAATCAAAACTGCGTTGTTAAATCAAAAAAATTCGGAGGTTGCCATGTTCTGTTGTTGTTGCCGCGAAACATCGTGAGAATTCATTTGCAATTCAACGCATATCAGAACAGGAACCCGTACCATGTTGCTCAACACTAACCCGACAATCTCGATAGTCCCTGCCCTCGTTGTTTCGAGTCCCGCCGATCACGTTGATAACGACTTGCGGCGCCGTGTAAAAACGTTCCTCTCCACGCGTCATCGTCCCGGCTTGCGATTGCTCGACGTCGAAGCGCACCGCGGCGTAGTCACCTTACGTGGAAAAGTAAAAACGTTTTACGAAAAGCAGCTTTCCGCCCAATTGGCGCGGCGAGTAGCGGGCGTAGTTCGCTTGATCGACGAAGTCGTGGTGAACCATCCGGCGATAGACCATCGGCAAGGCGTAGTCACCGTCAAATTGAACGTCGCCAATTTGCAACCCACGGATCGGGCGGCGAATTCACATCGCGGCGAGTGACCCCGCCTGAACTATCCACAGATAAAAGTTTCGCGAGACATTTTTAGCATTGTTCGAAAGTTCACTAACTTGATAATGGAGCTTTTTCATGCAGCGTCAGTTGAAGGGGCAAAACAGTAAACCCGGAAGTTTGTTCAGCGCTGGTCGCATCTGGCTGGTATTAGTTCCGGTTGTGTCGTTGGCAACAATCGGCTGCGGATCGGCGCAGGATCCAAACCGGCTGCCGGTTTTTCCTGCGACTGGAAAAATCAGCTTTAAAGGCGTAGTTCCGGACGGTGCATATGTCGCCTTGCATTCCAAGACCAATGCCAAAGCGCCCAATGGCCAGGAAGTGGTCCCCACGGCAAAGGTGAAGTCCGACGGCACGTTCGACCTCAGCAGCTACGCCGCCAACGATGGCGCGCCGTCCGGCGAGTACAAAGTCACCGTCGAGTGGCACAAAACCATTAAACCGGCCGGAGGTGATCCGACCCTTGGACCCAATCTACTCCCGCCGCAGTACAGCAAGGCCGATACATCACCGCTGACGGTGATTATCGCAACCGGACCCAATCAATTGAATCCAATCGTACTCAAGTAGTTTTCCATTTCTCGCCATTTAAGCATGACAGTCAATTTTGACCTTTAGCAACGGAGACCCAGTCGTGAATAATTTCCAGTCATCCCGCAATCGTGTCGGTTTTACATTAGTCGAATTGCTGGTGGTAATTGCCATCATTGGCATTTTGATTGCCCTGCTGTTGCCGGCAGTTCAAGCGGCGCGCGAAGCCGCCCGCCGAACGCAGTGCGCGAATGTCGAAAAGCAATTAGGCCTAGCCGTGCTTAATTTCGAAAGCGCTAAAAAGCAATTGCCCGATAGCACCCGTCCCGGCGGTTCCACCACCGCGCCGCGAATTTCAGGATTCACATTGATCTTGCCGTTCCTGGAAGAAGCGCAGTTGTATCAGCAATACGATTTCACCCTTAACTGGGACGCCATTAGCGGCGCGGGTGGCGCGAATTTATCGGTTACAAAAATACCGATTCCCGCCTTAATATGCCCTTCCGATCCCCTTGATCCGAATCGTTGGGACGGCGATCCACAAGTTCCAGACGCTTCCGGACATCCTGCTTGGACTCCCGAAGTAGCGGTCACCGATTACAGTCCGGTGGTCGGCGTTCATCCGGATTTGGGCAATGTCTCAGGGATTTCGCCGTCGGGAAGACCACTTTTGAATCTTGTGGACCAAGCGACGATTAGTTTTGATCCGCCCACAATTGCGGGGGCGCCGGCCAAACCGAACAATAGCGCCAACAGCGGTTTGATGCGGAAGAACGCTACTTGCCGACTGAAAGATGCTACGGATGGTTTATCGAAAACCATTATGTATGCCGAATCGGCGGGTCGGCCTTACATCTTTCAAAATGGTGTCCAGGCTCCTGGCGATTTGAGCACTGTCCACCAAAACGGAGGTGGCTGGTCGCGGGCGGCTACGGATGTCACGCTGCACGGCTCCTTGAACGATGGATCGCAATTGAACGGGCCGTGCCCGATGAATTGCACCAATGGCGAGAATTATCCCACGTACAACGTGGCGCCGTATTTCTCGGAAGGCACGTCCGAGATTTATTCGTTCCATCCGGGCGGAGCCCATCTGCTGTTTGGCGATGGTTCCGTACATTTCATCAGCGACAAAATCGATATCCGCCAATTGGCCCGGCTTATCGCCCGCGCCGACGGATTATCGATAACCGGCGTCGATTTTTAGTGTACCGACGAGTTCGGATCGAAAGAGAAGATTTCCGTCGTCCGGGGCCGTCCGCCTGCAGCCTCGGCGCCAGCTTTCAAGGACCATAACTACATGAATCGTTTACTCGGCAGTCCTCGTATGTCTCAAATATTTCCTCCGCAGTATGACGACGATCCGGTCTCATCCGATTGGGACGACGGGCTCGACCACATGGAGTTGCAATTCACGCTCCAGAACAATCCCAGCTTGATTCATCCGCTCGTCTCGTATTTGACAGAGCGTGCTGCAGCATTCGGCCTGTGCGATAACACACTGGAAAAGCACGTTGCCATTGCTTTGGAAGAGGCGCTGTTAAACGCTTTGTATCATGGGAACTTGGAGCTCAGCTCCGCCGACTTGAACCGGGCTGGCGACGAGTTGCTGGCGCAGGGCAACGCGCCGTCGATTGCGCACCGCCAGCGCGCGGCCCCGTACTGCGATCGCCAAATCCACGTGCGAGCAACTTTGTCCCCAGACCAGGCTGAATTCGTCATTCGCGATGAAGGGCCCGGTTTCGATTATGCCGTCTGCACGCCGCTGGTGATCGACGATGGCGAGCTCAGCCGGCCAACGGGCCGCGGCCTGCTGCTGATGTACTCGTTTATGGACGAAGTGCGCTTCAATGCCCGGGGCAACGAAGTCACGATGCTGATCCGGCGCGACGTCGCCTAGGACTGCCATTTACGCGGCGGCGGCTGGCTTGAAAAAGCCGCCAGCAAGAATGGCCGCTTTCAGCAAAATTAATTTGCCGTAGCCGCCACGACGTTCACCCGCCGACCGGCGCGATCGAATTTCACTACGCCTTCGACCAGCGCGAACAACGTGAAGTCCGTGCCTTGTCCAACACCCTTGCCGGGGTGAAATTTATTACCCACTTGCCGGACGATAATATTCCCCGCGATCACCGATTCACCGGCATAGCGTTTTATGCCCCGGCGCTGCCCGGCGGAATCGCGACCATTGCGGCTGGAGCCCTGACCCTTCTTATGTGCCATGACACGACCAACGGTTTAATGTGACAGACGCGAATCGGCGGCGTAAGTGAGGCCCGCTAAATGCCCGCGTCCAAAAAGATTGACCAAAAGCTGAAACTACTTATTTACCGAAAAACCCACTCGTGGTCAACCTGTCCCGGAATGCCGTAATAGATTTCTTCCTTCGCCGGATCGTGTTCATCCCCCGGCCGCCAGAAGTTCAGCTTCAATGTTTTCTGCGCAAAAAGCCGGCCCGTGCCCGGCGCATCACCCAATTTGTAAGCCCCGGCCGGATCTGCAAAGCGATAGGCATTGGTCAGCCCCTTCACATAGACATTGAAAAAATCGATCCGCGGATCAATGTATTCCCATGTTGCCACACCCCACACGCTATGGTCGTCGTCCGCCGTGCTTAGCGGAATTGGTTGCTCGCCCATTTGCACCGTATCCAACAGTTTTCGGTGCGGGTCTTCCCGTTTTTCAATCGCTTCCACTGCCAGCGGCAACACTCGATCCAAATACGCCTTTTTGAACTGCGGGCTTTCCAGCACGAACTGTGGATGGAAATGAATCTCTTCCGTCGTTGGCTGATTCGCCGCCAGGCTTTGATTTTTGTTTCCCTCCGGGTCGGCTTCCAAATGCTGACCCAAATTCTTTACTCGATATAGCATGTACCAGACCAGCCGGTCGCTCATCTTGCCATCGGCCAGCGGCATATCGACATTAATAATACGTAGCGGCTTGAACGTGAACTCCAAATACCAGACGCCGCGGCGGAACGGAATATCTTTGGTCAGCACCTTCAACGTATCGCTCGACGATTGCGTTTCCGGCTTCCAATCCAGTTGCTTGCCTTCCGATTGAATCTCGACAATGTCGTGCGTCGTGACCGTATCTTGCGGATTGGGCTCTGCGGCAATCGTCGTCTCCACTCCCGGCCCCAGCTTGCGATAGCCCTTCGGCGGCCCGCTCGCCAAGCTTTGCGGGCCGAGCGCCGTCACCAAACTCAGCGCGGCTATAAATGCCAAAGCGATAACTGAACCCTCTCCCTTTGGGAGAGGGCATGGTGAGGGTGCAGGAGAAAACAATCGATTCAGCATGGCGGCGCCCCGAGTTACGATTGGCTAGAAAAAGACCGTGAAAACGGCTCTCTCTAGTATAATTGCCGTTTTTGCCCTCAGTCAAACAAGCGGAAAACCCGTAGTAGGTCAGTCTAATCTTGAGATTTCTTTGGACCATTCCATATTATGCGATTCGATTCGTCGCGACTGACCTTCGTGTATTTCGCACGTCCAAATCCACCCATGCGCTGCGTCGATTGCTTCTAAACCATACGACGATCAGAGCCGCTATGAAGCACTATCTCGACACACACCCCGACGAACGAGATAGCATAGACCTGCCACATGGTCGTGGCGAAAGTCGCACAGTGGATGTCGAACCGTATATGGCGGAGGTTCGCCGCCTTTTTGACGGTGGGGAAAGCAAGCTGGCGCTGACAAAGAAGTTTAATTGGCCATCGTCCGCTGTGGACCGAGCGCTCGAGCTATCCTATGCGAAAGAGGGCAGGAGGGTGCCGACGAACAAGGAGCGACGTCAGCAACAAATCAATCGAGCACGGCAGCTTTATGAGGATCAACTCAAAAAAGGCAAGGTTTCGCTGGCGGAGATTGCTCGCGAACTTCATGTTTCCGATGTTACTGCCCGAGATTATCTTCGCGAATCGTTTAAGGCCCAGGGCAATCCGGCACCGCTGTGAAACTAACCACTGGTGCACCAAAATGAACGCGGCCGAGTTTACCTGCGTTGATCGGTGAGCGACGAATGGTTTGGGACGTCGTTTGTGAGTGGCCGCGGACAGAATTGTGCACCAGTGGGCTGGGATGTGCCATAGCCAGTTTGCGACAGAATAATTGGCGTCGCGCCACTCGTGACGGCTTTAGCCTCGGTGATAACCCTAAATTCTCTCGCGTTTTGCACCATAAGTTATGGCGGAAGGATTAGTTGTCCGTGGCACATTCAGCTACGGACTTCTTTCTGAATCCACGCTGATTGAACGACGCCGGTCAGTAACATTCTTATTTGACGCCCTGGCGCGGTGCTGGGGCGGTCTTGTTTTTTACCAACAGGACCGCCCCAGCTGGGCGGTTCTCCTGCAGGAGGAGTTGCACATGAATGCCGCTGCTGCGATCCGCCCCGTGCTGGTCGTTTTGGAAGGCGCCAATGACATCGAGTTCGTCCAGCGACTGTCGTACGATTACACGCGGACTGTCCTGAAGTTGTGGACTTCGCGCGACTGCACGCGCAAGGCCGCATTCTGTTTGTTCCCATGGGCGGTGGGAATTTCTGCGATTGGGCCACACGCTTTACCGGGCTGGCCTGCGGGAAATTTCACCTATATAACCGGGAACTCGCGCCCGAGACGGAGCGTCGCCAACGCGCGGTGGAACTGGTTAAAGCCCGACCCCAATGTCGAAGGTTTCTGACCGCCAAGCGGAGCTCGGAAAATTATCTCAATTCTCGGGCCGTCGCCCAGGCTGGCGGCGGAGAGGTCCCCGTGGGGGACGACGAATGCGTCGGTTCTGTCCTGGCGCGCCACTGGTATGAATTGATCCCCCAGCGCGAACCCTGGTCGCAGCTGTCGCGCCGAGCACACCGCAGGTTGGTGTACCGCGCCAAGCGTTGGTTGAACCGCCAGGCCGTCGAGCAGATGACAATCAGCCTGCTGAATGAGCACGATCCAGATGGCGAAATTCTCCAGTGGCTGGAAATCATCGCCGGCATGGCAAGGGCGATGTCTTAAACAGCGCACGGCTGGATGTCTCTTAGGTGCCGAAGCTGGCTGCGTGGTAGCAAGCGTCTGCCCGCCTGGAATATTTTAACGCCCCAGCGCTGTGCTGGGGCGTACCAACAGGACCGCCCCGCGCGGGGCGGTCCTCATTCCCAAAGAGGAGTCGTTCCCATGATTGCACCGTTGAGAACCAGTTCCGTTGAACATCAATCCGAATGTGTTCAGGACCAGTTTCTGGCCATGCTGCCACAGATTCAACGGCAGGCTCGGATCGCTTTTCGTGGCCTGGGTATCGAAACCCGGGAAGAGTTAGTCCAGGAGGTGGTCGCTAATGTTTTCTGCGCGTTCGTCCAGCTTGTGCGCCGCGGTAAACGGGCCTTGGCGTTTCCCAGCCCCTTAACAAAGTTTGCCGTCCGTCAGGTCCGTGCAGGGCGGCGTGTTGGCAGTCAGCTCAACAAACAGGACCTGCTGTCTCCCTACGCCCGTCGGATCCAGGGTTTCACAATTGAGCGGCTCGACCAGTTTGAAGAGCAATCAGGCGGTTGGCATCAGCTGTTGGTAGAAGATCGCCAAGCGGGCCCTGCCGAGACGGCAGCTGCCCGGATTGACATCGCCGAATGGTTGAGCATGCTTTCCACTCGGCAACGCCGAATTGCAAACGCGATGGCGCTGGGGGAGCCGACCGGTGTCGTAGCCCGGCGATTCGGTCTTTGTCCGGCTCGCATCAGCCAACTTCGCACCTGGTTCCGTCGGAACTGGAAAAGTTTCCAGGGCGGGACACAGCCTGAGGGGTGTGTCGTCTGAAGAAACCGTGGTGAGCGACCTTTTCCATACTGTCGCTTTATCCCAATCCAACAGCAATCAGCGTGGGAACTGGTGTTTGGTAATGGGCAACCGTACGTTCTACGCGGCTAGCCTACAGACCAAAATTCGATAGTGCTTATGTCTCCCATCTACCAGCTTAATATGCTGGTAGATGGCAAGGCATCTATCGACTTACTCTCTTGAGGACCATTATTGGCCCTTCCCGAAAAGCTGAACCGGGATTCTTGGTATCGAAATCGGAAACATCACGCTGAAAAACATCGTCCAGGCGGGTGCTGCGCGCGTCTTCGGCGGTTGGCGCACGTCGCACCTGACTGTGCAGCGCGATGAGGGTGAATTCTTTTCTACTTACAATTCGACGGTATCGACTCGACGGCCGTTTTCATTGTCGCAGCGGCAAAACCGCTAGGCAGTACAGCAAATGCGCACAGCCAGATATCTTGACATGGGGCACCTCTAAATTGCGCCATACCTAGCGCAAATGATTACCCGAAATGACTTTGCGGCCATTTTTTGGAACTGGCGCTAAAAAAATTGCTAATTTTATCCACATTTCGCAAAAAATCTAAAGTGCGGATTAGTGGGTAGTGGGTCAGTCTAATCCTGAGATTTCTTTGGACCATTCCATATAATGCGATTCGATTCGTAGCGGCTGACCTTCGTGTATTTCGCACGTCCAAATCCACCCAGGCGCTGCGTCGATTGCTTCTAAACCAACTATCCACAAATCCGATACCATTTCCGGTGCGTCGCCGCCACCCCTAGGGACGCTGAAGAGCAAAGCTCCAAAGTACGATCCGCGATCCAGTACAAATGACTGCGCGGCATCGACGGCTTCGTAACGTGTAATGCGTGCCATCCCCCTATCATACCCGATCAGCCTTGCAAAGTAGCAGAGCGGACGCCTTAGAGGGTCAGTCTAATTCTGAGAATTTTGGCAATTTCGTATAGGTAACTCAGCGCGTGGGAAAAATAAATCCTTGGCGTGGCAGTGTCGAACTCTGATAGTTGGGTGGCGATCTGTTGGTCGCTTACCAGCGTAAGTGTTACAGTATCTCTTTATCTGCCTCGGCCATGTGAGATCTGAGCGAGCTCGTCGCGCTAGTTGCTGTTTAAGTGCGCTCGAGCGATTGGAGATCACATGAACCTGCTCGCCTCCACGAAAAAAAGAGCCGCTCGCTTTAGGAATTTTGTCAATACACCCTATCGCCGATTGGCATTACGCCGCGCACTGCAACAGGTAAGCGAATCGTTCACTACCGGTGAATTGGCGACAGCCACCCTATACAACCTGATCTATGGATGGGGCGACAATTCTTGGTCAGCCAAGGAAGAGTTCATCCAAGCCACGGTACAGGCTGCGCGGCAGGTTCAAGGGCCGATTTTAGAGTGTGGCTCAGGATTAACGACTCTTCTCTTGGGGTTAGTCGCCGGGAAAACCGGCCGCCGGGTCTGGATCTTGGAGCATAATACAAGTTGGGCAAAAAAAGTTCAAAATGCGCTAGCCCGGCACAACATTCCTGGAGTTAACGTTTGTTTGGCCCAATTACGCAACTACCAATCGTACGTTTGGTACACAGCTCCGAAGGAGCATATGCCCACCGACTTTGCCCTGGTGGTTTGCGATGGCCCTCCGGGCGAAACCCTGGGCGGACGATACGGCCTATTGCCGCAAATGCGCGCCCACCTTCGCCCCGGCTGCATCGTCTTGCTCGATGACGCTGTACGCCCCGGCGAGCAGCAAATATTACAGCGTTGGGCCCAGGAACTCGGCAGCACGTACACCATGGTCGGATCGGCCAAGCCATTTGCCCGATTGGTGGTTCCCGGTTAATTATTGGGTAATGGTTCTCTAGTATGTGAGATGAAAAAGTTTTATAAGCTTCACGGGCTGGGCTTTTTCATTTCATATCCCGATCAGCCTTCAAAACTCTAAGCGATCGCCGAATTAGGACACATCGCTAGGCCAGGTTGCTGCAAATCAACGTCGTCGTTGCTGTTGATACCTTCGGCTGGCATCGGCGAGGAATTGCCGCTCTTCCGCGGTCAGGCTGCTTTCGCCTGTACGGCTAATTTTTTCCAGCAGTTGATCTACGCGCTGCTGAATGCGGCCTGTCGTAAGATAATCATCGGCCGGCTCTTCCACCTCGTCAGACTCTCGGTGCACGCGCAATTTCGGGCCTGTGCCGGGAATCCGAAATTTGGGCACCGACCAACCACGCGGCCAAAGCCGAAACAAATTCCAACCGGTTTTGTAGTACAAAAATCCAAACGCCGCACCGCCCAAATGCGCCCAATGCGCCACGTCACTTTCGTGACTTTGCGTGCCCAGTAAATCCAGCGCCACGAAGCCGATCACCAAAACAAAAGCCGGCACCGGCAGAATTCCCCAAATGTAAAGCAACCGCCGTGGAAAGTGGCAGGCAAAAATTACCGCGACGCCCATAATCCCCCCCGAGGCGCCAATTACGCTGCCGCCTTGATGCATGGCGGCTTGTAGTGCCACGTTAAACAATCCGGAGAGAATGATCAGGCTGAGATACAATTTGTAGAATTCGCGCTTGCCATAAACATTTTCCACCTCGGCCCCGAATACATACAGGGCGATCATGTTGAACAGAATGTGGCTGATTCCGTTCGGGTCGTGCACGAAGCCATAGGTAAGCAGCTGCCATACCTGCCAAGGATGTTGAAACAGATTTGACTGTAGCGCCAGATGATTGGCGACCCAATGATCGCCGGTGAACATGTCGGTTACAAACACCGCCACGTTGATCGCAATCAGCGTCGCCACCGCCGACCAATTGCCGACGACGCCCAGCCGAATGCCGGGCCGATCATCGCGATAATAATCTCGGTCGTATAAACCCATGGCGAAAGACTAGCCCGACCGTATCGGTCGGGAACCAATTTCAATTAAAACGGTCGTTTCATAAAAACTGGCAGGCAGCATCTAAATAGACCATACGTATAATATCGTTCAAAGATTGTACGTGACAACGTCGCTGAAAGTGCGGGTCCGTAAGAAATGACTCAAATGGCAGCGGCTTTGCCGGAACTGCTCTGCCCCGGAATTCGCTGCTGGCATACAATTTTCCCGTCGGCAGTAGACCAGAAGGAGCCGGTCCCGACGACCAACAAACCGATCACGGAGCAGATTAAATGATCATCGCAACGCTCAAACGCCGTCCCAGCGTCCACATCTTGACCTGCTTGCTTTTCCTTGCCGGCTGTAATAGCCAGCTTCCTGGCGAGAATTCCACGGCCGGGCCTCCTAAGCTAAGCATCGCCGACGGGCAGGGGAGCGATAACGGTGGTTCATCGAACAATATTCAGCCGTCTCCGACAACCGCCGGAACCACTTCCGCCAATCCAGAAAGGAGCGACAACTCAAAGCAACCCGCCGATCCTGAACTGGCCGCGTTGCTTAACGAGCTCAAAACCAACGCCAAAGCATGGCAAGAAGGAAAACCATTTGACTTCGGCCCAGCGGCCGCAAAAATTTCTCAGCGATTATCAACCGATTTCAATCAAATGCAGCTTGAATTAGCGCACGAAGGCGGCCAGTTATTTATCATGGCCGGTGCTAATGACTTGGCCCGGCAAGTTTACACGGCCCTGCAAAATGCCGCCGAAAAATCCTCAGATACACAAATCGCGCAGCCGGCGCTGGAAATTGCCCACGCTGGGCTAACCCGACTGAATTTGCTGAACAGTTCGCCTTCGATCGAAGGGGAACTGTTCGGTGGCGGACAGCTCGATTGGAGCCAGTATCACGGTAAAGTCGTGCTGATCGACTTTTGGGCGACCTGGTGCCCGCACTGCGTGGAAGAACTACCCGATGTGAAACAAATTTACGAAAAGTTTCACGACCAGGGTTTCGACGTCGTTGGCATCAGCCTGGACGACGACAAGAAAGCACTCGCCGATTTTCTCGATAAAAAGCAGTTGCCCTGGGTCACTCTGTTCAATGAAGACCCAACCAAGCAAGGTTGGGAAGGCGCCGCCATGACCAAGCAATTCGCCATCGAGGAACTGCCGACCATGATGCTCGTCGATCGATCCGGGAAGATCGTTTCGATTTCTGCCCGCGGCGAAAGCTTGCCGCAGCAAGTCGAAAAACTGCTGGCCGAAAAGCAATAGCCGCGCCTCGCAATTATGGCCGGCGCTAGTTACCGCTTGCCGTCGGCTCCGGTGGTGTGCCCCGCAACATTCGCCTCCGCCGACTGATTCAAATAACCGAATAAGTCGGCGATTTCTTCTAAATTCAACGTGTTCAACAAACCCTCAGGCATGGCGGAGATCTTGCTGGGCAAAATTCGGTCGATGTCGCCCGCTTCGATCGTCGCCTTCTGGCCGTTCGATTGCAGCACCACCAGTGAGCCGTCCGGCTGGGGCGCCGCCAATCCGGTAATGCTGCGGCCGTCGGTCGTCAGCACTGTCTTGCTGGCGTATTGATCGGAAATCACTTGCGATGGGAACAAGATCGATTCCAGAATTTCCTTTTTCTGGAAGCGCCGGCTCACCGTCGTTAAATCGGGGCCGATTCCATCGCCGCGAGTTCCAAATCGATGGCAGTTGATGCACTGCGCTTTCGCAAAAACTTTGGCGCCCAAATCCGCATTGCCATGCGATCCTTCCGGTCCGGTCAAATAAGTAAACAATTCATCGTAAGTCCATTTATTATCTGCCGACTCCACCGGCAGCTTGGCTTCGGGCTCGTCGGGGTACGTCTCGGCGAACCATTTTTGCCAAGCGGCCAGCGCCACATCCCAAGTATCGTCCGGCTGGCTCACCTGCTTACCGGTCCACTTTTCCAGCAGCTTCACAGCCTTCAGGCCGCCATTTTCTCCCAACTTCAGCCCGCGCAGAATCACTTGCCGATACGGTCCCGGCTTATCCGGAGTTTGATCTACATTTGCCAATGCAATCAGCACTTGCTGGGCAAAGGCGCCTTCCACCACGGGCAACGATTGCACCAGCAGCGGCCAGTTATCGCCGCTCGGATTTTGCGTCAGCGCCATGGCAATGTGCCCGCGGCGTTCCGGATATTTCTCGTAAACCTCCCGCAGATACGCGCTGGCCGCCGGATCATGGCAGCGCCCCAGCACCGCGATAATGCCAATGCCCAGCTTGTGCGAAGCTTCGCCTTCGGCGCCCGCAATTTGTTTGTCCAAGGCGATAATTTGCCGAATCGTGGCCGGCGAAATATCCTCGGGCAATTTCGCCAGCACCGCCAGCGCGGAGTTAGGCCATTTCGCCCCGTCGATCAAAATCAGCGACCTTTCGTCGTCAGTCAGCTTCGCAAAAAAATCTCGCGAAATACTGTCGACGTATCCTTCAAAGCTATGTCCGCCGGGCACCGTGCGAACACTTTCGTAAAACTTCAACAATTCCAGTTTTTGTGCAGTTGTCCAACCGTTCATATAACGTGCATACAGCGCCACCTGTAATTTTTCGGACGATGGAATATCGATGGCCAATTGCTCCAGCATCCGCGGCATGGCCGATTTGCCTTGTAGGAAAACTACCAGTCGCACCAATTCGTGATTCATCTGCGGGTTGCGTGTTGGATATTCCCGCGCCATTCTTTCGCCAAGCTCCGGAATATCGCTCGCCTGCAGATTCCCCCGCGCCAGCGACAATTGAATCACGCGCACCATGTCGAGAAAATCCGGATCGTTGACGAAGCCGTCCATCAACGTTTCGCTGCGCTTCAATAGGGCCAAGCAATCTTCCGAGCTCGGATCCATCACCAGCAATGCCAGCGCGCCCTGCACAAATGCCCTGGGATTATTCGTCTTTAAAATAGCGTCGCGATATTCCTCCGCTGGCAACGATTCCAACAGCCGCGTCGCTGCATAGGCGACATATCGATGCGTGCTTCCCAGCAGCGGCGCAACGTCTTCATATTTCGGCTTCTGACCGGCCCGCACCATCGATTCGCAGGCCACTCGTTGCACTACCGGATCGCGATCGTGCAGCAATTGCGCCAATTTAAGATTCGTATCGATGTCGGGATGCAGCCCCATCAAATATGCCGTCTTGGCCCGAATTGTCGCATCCGAATCGCTCGCCAATCGCACCAATTGCGGACCCGTTGGAAACGGTCCGAATAAATGCATCAAATCCAAAGCACGGCACCGTTCCGGCTTCGTGAAGGCCGGATTCTCTGCGATCTTCGGCAGTTCTTCGTCCCAGACACTTCCCAGTTGCTGCTTGAGGGTCGCAATTTTCTGCCGGGCAAATGCACTGTTCAATTGCGGTTGATGAAGCGCCTGTTCCATGCCACGCCCCAACTCGGTGGCTGTGGCTGGTACTTGACCACGCCACACAATCCGATAGATTCCTCCTTCGGTGCCGCGCCCGCCGGTGCAAAAGTACAACGCGCCGTCCGGACCAACATCCAACCCCGTCACATTCAGCGGTTTGCCGGCGGCAAACGTTTCAATTTCGGTTTGATACGTCCCGTCTTTCGCTTTGGGATAGATCGCTAGAATTCTGCCCCGCGACCAATCGCCCACGAAAATCGCATCGTGATAACGCCGCGGAAACATCACGTGATCGTAAACTGCCATCCCTGTCGGAGATCCGCGGCCGGTGTCGGTCATCGTCGGCAAGCTATCAAAATAATAGTCCGGCCATACACTCCATCCGCTCCGCGAACCGAATTCCGCCCCCGGCGTTACGTGCAGCGCCCGAGTGGGCCGATACCAAGGCAAGCCCTCGTCCCACTCCATATCCGAATCGGCCGTAAATAATTCGCCTGCGCGATTGAATGCCAGACTGTAACAATTGCGAAAACCCCCGGCAAACAATTCCACAAAGCTGCCGTTAATGTCGGTCCGCGCAATCGTGCCGCCCGGCGCCTTAATGCCCGCCGCATAACCATGCGGGTCTTCGTACTTGGGCGTCAGCAAATCGCCTTCGTAGAAATGGTGATGGGGACTACTGGCGTCTACTTGCTTGTCGACTTGGGTGTGATTACCCATTACCACGTACAGCAATCCGTCGGGTCCCAGCGTCAAACCGTGCGGTCCATGTTCGACCGAGTCGCCGGTGAATTTCAGCAGTGTTTCAACTTTGTCCGCGTGATGACCGCCCGTGGTATCGCTCAGTCGATACAAACCCAACCCGTCCGGCCCTTTGCCAACCGCAAATACGGTCCCATTCAGTGCCAACAATCCCTGGCAATTTGTCACCTGGTCGGCAAACACTTCCGGCTTGCCGAATTTTCCATCGTGATTCGTATCGCGGAACAGCAGAATGCCGGCCCCTTCCTTGGATGCCAGGACATCGCCGAATTCGTCGAATGTCATCATCAACAGCGACCCGGTGTCTTCCGGCGAGAGGACGGTATCAACACGGAATTCCGGCGATGTTTCAAATCGTCCGGCCGGCGCGCCTCCAGCCATTTGCACGTCGTCCAGCCACGGCGGCGTGATGCCCAATGGGCCGATCACTCGGGCCGAAATCCATTGACTGTCGTTAAACGACGGTTTCGACCATTGAGGAAATTCCTGCAAGCTAGTGCGCCAACTGCTGTCGCTGTTGTACGCCACATACGTGCCGCCCACATCTTTAACAACAACTCGCGCAACCAGCCCCGCGCTGCCTAATTCTTTAACAATAGCCTTGATCGCTACCGTGTTGCGTCCAAAAGTTAAAAACTTGGTGATATCGTGCGATTTCATCACATGCCAGTTGTCTCCGCTGGCAACCTCGCGTCCGTTCACTAACAGTTCATACGCGTTATCGCATGCGATTTGAACCTCGCCGCTTTCTGGCTGACCAATCGTGAACGATTTGCGGAAATAGCAAGTGCCGGCCGGTACGCTTTTTTCCAGCGGTTGCGCTGGCGACCAAATCCACTGCATTTCCTGCTGCGATTCCGCGCCAGGCTTCTTTTCAGCTTTGGCCTCAGGCTTTTTTTCGAGTGCTTCGTCGGCACTGCCTTCAGATTGTACGGCTGCTGTTATGGCAGTTTTAGTTTGAGCGCACGCACAGCGCACGCTGTTTCGTCCAAACCAGGCCAACGTCATCGCCAATCCGATCAAGAAATACCAGATTGCAATTCTTGCTCCGCCTTGCTTCCATGCATCCGCTGATCGCATAACAATTCCTCAACCGCCTTTAAGGACTATTTTTGCCGCCACTCGCAAACAGACATTTAGACACAGGCCCTAGAGACACCAATACATCTCTGGGCACCCAAGCCTTGGAAGAGTACTGAGTTTCGGTAATCCAAGCAACACGGCTTCCCACGCTAGCTCGAGCGTGCTTGACCGCTGCCCAACTGCCGGTTTAGCATGCGGTCTCTGGGTAATTTTGTTGATCGTCGCAAACACGGGAATTGCTTGCGTCGGCGCCCTATAGAAATGGATTACAGTGGAGGGCTGAAGATAATGACGGATCGATGCACATGGCGTTGGGCTTTCGCAGGCTGTTTCTTTTTCTTCGTCCTGTGCGTCTTGCCCGCCGGTTGCGGTAGTCCGGAAAATCCAGCGCCCGTCGCCAAATCACAACCGGCATCCCCAGCGGCATCATCAGCCCAGAGCAGCAATTCTGAATCCGCCGCTCCGGCGGCCGCCGAGCAAGGCGCCGGCGGGCAATCGACTGCCGGGGTGCAATCTTCGTCGCCCGCATCTGGCGACACGGCGGAAAAGACTCCGCCTGAAGAACCATTTCATCATCCTGCCACGCTCGAGGAACTGGACAAAACTGTTGAATGGGAAGATCGCCCCGTACACGACTCCCTGAAGCTTCTCTCCGAAGATCTGGCCAAACATCCCGCCGAGATAACGGTGAAAGAAGCGTTGGCGATGAAAAACAACAGCTCGGAGGACAACACAAAAATTCTGAGCGCCTTAAGCCGCCTGCCTGAGGGCGGTCAGCAGCCCAATTGGGACGCCAGCGTTACGCGCAGCATCATCATGGACATGAACAGCATGAATCCAATCATGACCGATACGGCCTACGAAGCCATGGTTGCACAACTCTACGTTCCCTTTTTGATTGCCTTCGATTGGAACATGGAGCCGTATGCCGATGCCGACTTCGTCGTGCGTTGGCAATCCAGCAAAGATCATATGTGCGACAAAATTACGATGCGCCGCGACTGCACCTGGTCCGACGGCAAGCCGTTTACAGCGCACGATGTCGAATACACATTCCATTCCATCATGAATCCAAAGCTCCCTGTGCTGGCCGTAAAATCCAATGCCGACAAGCTGCGCGACGTCGTGGCTTACGACGACTACACGGTCGTGTTCTTTCAGAAAGAGCCTCGGGTCACCAATGTTTGGAATATAGATTTCCCGATGCTCGCCAAGCATATTTACGAGCCGCTTTTTTCGCAGCTCGATAAAATCAGTTTTGAAGAGTTGCAAAACAAACCAGAATATCAGGCAACGGAACTGCACCCAGTTTCCGGCCAAGCATACGAGTGCGTCAGCCGCACCCGCAACCAGGAAATTGTGTTTCGCCGCCGCGACAATTGGTACATGCAAGATGGCAAACAAATTCGTGCCAAGCCATTTTTTAAGGAAGTGCGTGTTCGCATTATCGAAGACCCCAATACCGCCTTGTTAGCCCTCAAACTTGGCGGCGATGACGGCGGAATCGACGAATATCAAATCTCTCAAGAGCAATGGGCCAGCCAAACCAACGGGTCCGATTTTTACAACAAAAACACGAAATCGTTCGGGACCGAATGGACCTATTTTTTATTCGGCTGGAACAATAACGATCCGTCCGCGCCGTTTTTCAAAGATCGCCGTGTACGGCAGGCCATGTCGTACGCCGTCGATTATCACGAATTGCTGCAAACGCTGCTGCATGGGTTGTGCGAACAATGCACCGGCATTACGCATCCTGGTGCTTGGTATGCCCCCAAAACTCCGCTGAAACCTTACGTGCAGGATTTAGACAAGGCTGAGAAACTGCTCGACGAAGCGGGCTGGACCGACAGCGACGGCGACGGCATTCGCGACAAGCTTGTCGACAGCCGGCGGGTAAAATTCGAGTTCAGCATTCTGGTGAAAAATGATCCGGAACGCGTCGCCTTTTGTCAATTACTGCAAAACAATCTCGCCCAATTGGGCATTCAGTGCAACATCCAAAAAATGGAGGGCACCCGCCTCTTCGATCGACTGAACAAAAAACAATATCAAGCCTGCTTCTTCGGTTGGGGCACCGGCACAGACCCCGACGACGACGAAAACATCTGGGCCACCAAATACATCACGGAAGGTCGCAATAACTTCCAGTATTCCAATCCCGAAGTCGACCGCTTGTTCGAGGAAGGCCGCCGCGAATTCGACCAAGAAAAACGCGCCGCCATCTATGCCAAAATCGACGAGCTCATCTACGAAGATCAACCCTGTACCTTTCTCTACTGGCGCAATTCATTTTGGGGCTGGAACAAACAATTGCGCGGCTACCGCTTCAGCCCGAAAGACCCATTCGACTATTACCCCGGTTTCATGAGTATTTGGAAAGCCGCGGAATAACTGGCGGTTGACTTCATGTGGAACTATCTCGTTCGGCGCCTGCTGCTGGGCGTTCTCACGCTCTGGCTGGTCACGTTTTTAGTCTACGGACTTATACGCAGCATGCCTGGAGATCCCACGCTGGTCCGCATGGAGCGCATGGCCCCGGGAAAGACAATCCGCTCCGAAGATTTGGCCCAAATGCGGAAAATCTACGGGCTCGACAAACCCTGGCCCGTCGCCTATTGGGCATGGCTGAGCAATGTCGTGCGGTTTAATTTGGGCAACAGTTTTTCGCGTTATCAGCCCGTTACGGAAGTCATTAGCGAGCGTATCGCACCAACGCTGCTTCTTTCCGGCACGTCCCTGTTGTTGGGATACTTGCTGGCCGTGCCAATGGGCTTATACGCAACCGCCCGCGGCGGCCGCCTCGACGAACGCACGCTCAGCATATCGCTCTACATGCTCTACTCGTTGCCAGCCTTTGTGGCCGCGCTGTTTCTGCAAATGATTTTCGCCGTCAAGCTGCAGGGAACTGGTTTTGAACTGCCGCTCGACGGCATGACCAGTCGCGGCTTTGCAAATTTATCGACCCTAGGCAAAGCCTGGGATCTATTTCGCCACGCGCTGCTACCTACCCTTTGCTTGACCTATGGCACGCTCGCTTACGACACCCGTTTCATTCAGGCCAACATGCAGGAAGTGCTCCGCCAAGATTACATCCGCACCGCCCGCGCCAAAGGGGTCTCGCGGTTTAACGTGATCGTTCATCACGCCTTTCGCAACACGCTGATTCCATTCGTTACCATGCTCGGTTTGGAATTGCCGTTCGTCCTTAGCGGTGCAATTATCCTCGAACAGATTTTCACCTGGCCCGGCATGGGCCGTTTGTTTTTCGAAGCCATCAGCGAATACGACTATCCAACCATTATGGGTCTAATGCTGCTGTTTTCGATCCTGACACTGTTAGGCCAATTGCTGGCCGACATTTTATACGCCGTCGTCGATCCCCGCGTAACGTACTCATGACTCGATTATTCCGTCATTAAATGTCTTCCGTCCCCACAGTCCCGCCGCTGGTCGATGAAATCGCTGCGCCCGCCGCCAAATCGCGCGGATTTTGGGCCGAAGCGTGGCTGCGATTCCGGCGCCGCAAACTGGCAATGACGGCGCTGCTCTTTGTCGGCTTTCTTGCAATGGTCGGCATTTTTGCGCCGGCCATCGTCGGTACCAAGCCGCTCGTTTGCAAATACAAAGGCAAGATTTATTTTCCGGCTCTTGGCTATTTTGTCAGCGATTGGGAAAATGCATATCTGCGGACTCAAGTTCGCCTGATTTATCCGCTAAATTTGCACGCCAAGGACCCCGATAGTTGGGCCATTTACCCGCTGGTTTACCAAGACCCGTTTCGCAGGGTAAAAGACAACGAATGGGGCACTCGGCCCGGTAACCCATCCGGCGCTGAAGGTAGCCCCGACCGGCAGAATTTCTTCGGCACTACGGATTCCGGCTTCGATGTCTTTGCCATTATGGTGCATGCCACGCGGACCGCAATGTTAGTCGGCTTTGTCTCGATGGGCATCGCTGGCTTCATCGGCATTGTCCTCGGTTCGCTGGCCGGATATTTCCGCGGTCCAGTCGACTCCGTAATCAGTCGAATCATCGAAGTCGTCCTTTGCATTCCTACGTTGGTATTGATTCTGGCGTTGGTCAGCGTGTTGGAACGGCCCACGATCTGGCACACCATGGCGATCATCGGCTGTACGCGGTGGACCAGCATTGCCCGTTTGGCCCGCGCTGAATTCTTGAAGCTCCGCGAATCGGAATTCGTGATGTCGGCTCGGGCACTTGGCGTGCGCTCAGGCCGCATTATTTTTCGCCATGTTTTGCCTAACGCTTTGGCGCCCATACTCGTCCCGATTACATTCGGCATCGCCGACGCGATATTAATTGAAAGCGCCCTCAGTTACCTCGGCTTTGGTCCGCCGCCGCCGAATCCAAGTTGGGGCGATTTGCTTTCGCAAGGTCGCGCCAACATGCAAATGTGGTGGCTGATTTTATTTCCCGGCCTGGCAATTTTTCTCACCGTCCTGGCCTACAACCTGATCGGCGAAGGCCTCCAAGAAGCCACCGACCCACGCCTCCGCGAAGCCGCAAAATAAAATTGGCCCCGACTGTCACCACTTACTTACATACCACTCACGTATTTACCAGTGCTCATGCCTCCCCTCGTCGAAATTGAAAATCTTTGCACTTGGTTCTACACCGACGAAGGTGTTGTGCGCGCTGTCGACGATGTCACGCTCACAATTCCACGAGGCAAAACCCTCGGTCTGGTCGGCGAAAGCGGCTGCGGTAAAAGCGTCACCGCGCTGTCAATCATGCGATTGATTTCGCCTCCCGGCCGCATCGCCGGCGGCAAAATCGTCATGCACGATAACGGCTCGTCGGTGGTCCTATCCGAATTGCCCGAGCCGCAAATGCGCCGCATCCGCGGCGAAAAAATCTCCATGATTTTTCAGGAGCCGATGACCTCCCTCAACCCGGTCTTCACCATCGGCGCGCAAATCAGCGAGGCCGTTCGCCTGCATCAGAAAGTGAACCACTCCGAAGGCCGCCGCCGAGCCATCGACATGCTCCACAAAGTCCGCATTCCCGCGCCGGAAAAACGCGTCGACGAATACCCTCATCAATTTTCCGGCGGCATGCGGCAACGTGCCATGATTGCCATGGCCCTCTCGTGCAATCCGCAGTTATTGATTGCCGACGAACCGACCACAGCACTCGACGTCACCATCCAGTCGCAAATTCTAGACCTGCTGCGGTCGCTCAAAGACGAACTTGGAATGTCGATGCTGATCATCACGCACGATTTGGGGATTGTCGCCGAAACCGCCGACGATGTTGCCGTGATGTACGCTTCCAAAGTCGTGGAACAAGCTCCGGTGAAAGAGCTGTTCGCTAATCCGCTGCATCCCTACACCGTTGGCCTGTTCCAATCGCGCCCCGAAACTGGCAAGCAGCGAAGTGAAAAGTTGCGTACGATACCCGGCATGGTTCCCAGCCCATTGCATTTTCCCAGCGGCTGCAAGTTTCATCCGCGATGCCCCTACAACGACAAGCAGAAATGTGTTGCCGAGGAACCCGAGCTTCGCGAAATCGCTCCCGGCCACTTCGCCCGCTGCCACTACGCCGGGCAATTAGATTTTTCTGCCGAGAAGCGTAAGGTAGTGTAGACAGTTCAGATTATTAATCGCCGTGGAGTTGTCGTAGCCGGCTCGACAGCCGCAGCATCAATTGCGCTCGCTCGAATTCATTGAGCCATTCTTGCACGACTGCATCCAGTAAAGCCTGATGCGGCGGATTGATTCCGGTTGGGCAAGAGGGGCCTAATTGATCGACGGCCATCTGACGATACTTCGAAAGTGTGCGATCGCCATACATCCCTAGAAATTGTTCGTCCTCGCTTAGGAAAACCAAAACAGGGACGCGCCTCCCGCCGCAAAGTTGCAGCGCGGCAGTTAAATCGCCATGCACGTCGCGATCGAAATAGCGCATGACAATGCGCGAGCTAGCTTCGACAAATCGCTCGAAAATCGGGCATTGATTCACACAGTCGCCGCACCATGCGCCGGCCAGACAAAGGACTTTCATTTCGCGCACAAAGCCGGAAAGAACTTCGCGCTGCTCAAGAGTCAATTGCACTCGCTCGTGAACGGCCGCCCAGCGGTGGCGATGGTCTTCGCGGCCATGTCGAACCAAGAAATCGTGGTAACTCAAGCCGTCGGCGAACTTCGCAGCAAAATTAAACATGGGCATGCACCGTTTCCGATTAAAAAAATGCACCGGGTAAGACGCCTTTTCGGTCGGTGCGTCATCCGATATGATCGGGCTTTCAACCCCGATCAATTATAGCGCCCCGAGGAGTTCCCACACCTATGTCCGACGAAAAAGTTCACGTTCATTGGCACGAGCACAGTGTTGGCCGCGAAGAGCGCGAAACGCTCAATAAGCACAAAGGTTGCGTCGTCTGGTTCACCGGTCTCAGCGCTTGCGGCAAAAGCACGATCAGCAATCTAGTCGACCATAAACTGCACTCGATGGGCCTGCGCAGCTTCGTGCTCGACGGCGACAACGTTCGCCTGGGCCTGAACGCCTCGCCCGCGTTGCTCAAGGAACGGCACGGCGAAGAATTTGCTAAACGCTTCGGCCTGGGCTTCTCCGCTCAAGATCGCGAAGAGAATATCCGCCGCATTGGCGCCGTCGCCGAATTGTTTTGCTCAGCAGGCGTCATCGCCCTAACGGCTTTCATTAGTCCCTATCGTCGTGATCGTGACGCCATCCGAGCGCGCCTTAAGCCCGGCGATTTCATCGAGGTGTTTGTCGACGCGCCGATCGAAGTCTGTGAAAAGCGCGATCCCAAAGGCCTTTACAAAAAAGCCCGCGCTGGCGAACTCAAGGGTTTCACCGGCATTGACGATCCGTACGAAGCGCCGGCCCAAGCCGAACTCCATTTGGATGCTAGCAAAAAAGATGCCGAGACTTTGGCCGACGAAGTCATTGCGCATCTGCGCAAATCGGGTAAAATCCGCTAGGCATATCTGGGGAACTTTATTGGTCCCGACAGGCTTCATCATTTCTTAATCTAGCGCCGTGGGCTTCGGGGTTGACAGTCGCTGCGCAATAGCGCTACAGTGAATTGACCGCGAGTAGCCTGCTTTGTTGATCCTACAGCTTGAACTGCTTTGGCGTACCGGAAATGATTCCGCCGGATGAACCATCCGGCAAAAAATTGCGTATCTCCTCAGGAGTGTTCTCAATCGCCAGCAACACGGAAATTTTAGCCACTCGTTGCTGCGCATTTCGCCAGCCGCGAGCCTTAGTGCAGGATTAGTCATGGCTGTACAAAACACGTCGCCCGCCGCTGTGAAGTCCGTAGACGATATCGTTCTGCCATCCAAACCGCAGGATGATCAGCGCCGCCGTCTGGCGCGTGTCAAGCGTGCCATTCGTCGCCAAACCGGCGGCGGTGTGCACCAATTGAAAGTCGAAGTCAACGGTGAAACGTTGCTTTTGCGCGGCCGATGCGCCAGCTTTTATTGCAAGCAGAAAGCCCAGCACGCCGCCATGGGTTATCTCTCGGGCGAAACTTTGATCAACGAGATCGAAGTTGATATAGTGCCGCGATAATTTTTCTTAGCGGTGCTCCGGCAGCGTGAGTTCCGGCCCCGCCATTCGCCGGAAGACTTGCCAATCAAGCCACCGCTTCCAGCGCATCTTCCCATTGATCGAGCGGAAACTGCAGCACGTTTTTTGCTTCATGCGTTTCACCCAATATCCGCGGACGAACCACCAGATGAGCTTGCTCTGCCAGACGTTGCACATCTGCTGAATTCTCAAGCGCCACCAGCACGTTACAATCGGCCGTACCGCTGAATTCGCCTTCGCCTGGCAAAAATAGCATTTCCACCTCCGGCCGGCCGCGGTCAACCCGAGGCGAAATTCGCCCGGCGATCATTCGTTTTACTTCCTCCGGTCGAGCGGCCCGGCCGACAATTCGGACGGCCAGATCCTTCCAACTTCGTTTCACCAGCCCGTTGCGGCAGCAAATCAATTTCCCTTTGCGCCATTGATATCGGGCATTCGGAGCCAATTTCGGCTTCATCGGCACGGTAACATCAATCGGATGCCACAAATGATACGAATAAGTCCACCGCATCAGCGAGTACAGCCGCATACCGGCCCGCCGCAATCGCCAGCCCAAATCGTCGTCTTCGCCGCCCCAGCCGCAAAAATTTTCGTCGAAGCCGTTAACCCGGTCAAAATCTTCCCGCCAGATGCTGAAATCGCCGCTTCGTAAACTGCGCGGCTTGGTCGGATGACGAATGAAATTGTACATTCGTGACTTTATGTCCAATTGGCGAAGTCGTCGCCGCTCTTTAGCAGTAAGCAACGTGGAAAAATCGCCGCGGCGAATCGCATCGACAGTAACATTTTGCGAAATCGCTTGTTCCACACGACCGCAATCACCGCTAAAGACAATATCCCGCCGACGATGCTCCAAATGCGTTGCCACATGTTGGGGCGGCAAAATGCAATCCCCATCCAGGAACAGCAAATACGGGGCCTTCGTCGCCGCCGCGCCGGCGTTTCGGCACCGCGCCGCTTGAAAAGTCAAATGCGGATGCGTGATAAACCTGACCGAAAACGGTGCCCGTCGTCCAAAATCCTCGACCAGTTGCTGCGTTTCATCCTTCGATCCGTCATCGCTAACCACCACTTCCATCTGTTCAGGCCGCACCCCGCGCTGCACCGCAATCGACTCCAGCACCAGGGCCAAACTGCGGGGCCGCTCGTAGGTCACTACGCACAAGGCAATTTCCGCCACGTTTGGCATACTTCGCTCGATCGCCAAGGAACCACCTCAAGTACCGCAGAAAATAAGCGGCGAATGGTAATAAATCGCGTTGCCAGCATCAAGGCGAATTCGATCCGGTTCTCTCCACAAAGCACAATATCGCTGTGGTTCCCCCCCTGATTTCTCGCTACGATTCTCAGCACCCAATTGTCGACCGATAGCGTCGCGTCGGGTGCGTAGGGGCGCCGGTCGCAATTTAAAATCTCGCCATGCACATTTCCGTCATCCTCAGCACGTATAACCAGCCCGTCTGGCTAGAAAAAACAGTTTGGGCATTTAGCGTGCAATCGCATCGCGATTTCGAACTCGTCATTGCCGACGACGGTTCGCACGACGAGACTCGCAAAACCATCGATCGATTGTGTGCGGAAACCGGCTTGACCATCCGGCACGTGTGGCACGAAGACCGCGGCTTTCGCAAATGTACGATTTTGAACCGCGCAGTTGTCGAAGCGCAGGCCGACTATCTCGTGTTCAGCGACGGCGATTGTGTCCCGCGCCACGATTTTCTAGCGCAGCATGCCCGCCTTGCAGAACCAGGTTACTTGCTCTCCGGCGGTATTGTTCGCTTGCCGATGGAACTTAGCGGCCTGGTTTCGAGAGATGACATCGCATCAGGTCGTGCCCACAAGGTCGCCTGGCTTCGCTCGCACGGCCTGCCGTGGAGTCCCAAGAATGTCAAACTGACAAGCAATCCGCGGCTAGCCACTTTTTTAGATCACGCCACCACGACCAAAGCCACTTGGAACGGCGGTAATGCATCCACTTGGAAGGAAGCAATTCTGCGCATTAACGGCTTCGACGAGCGCATGGAATATGGCTACGAAGACCGCGAATTTGGCGAGCGGCTCATTAATCTCGGCTTTCGCAGCAAAAGCCTACGGTACCGAGCGGCATGCGTTCATTTAGACCATGGGCGCGACTACGTGCGGCCAGAAGCCTTCGCACGCAATAAAAAAATCTATCGCGAAACTCGCCGCACCCGCGCCGTCTGGACTCCGTTCGGCATCCTCAAGCAATCCCAGCCGCATCTCACCCGCGCCGCTTGAAAAACTCCGCCCCGCACAAAAATCCAAACATCATTTTGCCGCACCCGGCTGCTGGGATTGATTCAACCTCGCCAATAGCCACTGCTGTGTTTCGCCGTCTGCAAAGTGCACTAACACTCCCGCTGTATCCTGCGTGAGATTGCCAAGCCCAGTTTCCATCAGCGGGCGAGTTTCTCCCACCGCCGTCCATGCTGCGCGTTGAGTTTCCTTGTCCACCATCCCCTCGACCGATTTCACGACACCCGTGGCCGTATTTTGGAAGGTGCCGGCAAGGATGCCCTGTTTGCTCACAGCCAATTGCAAAAACATGGTCGGATCATCGTTTGCCGATTCGCCATCTTGCGTGACCGCAAAAACTCCCAGCGGCATCCAGTCTTCCGCCGCCGGCTGCACGTCGGTTGGAATACTCGTGGCAATCGCCTCGGCTTGTTGTGTGTACTCGTCGGCTGTGGCAACCGGCTGATCGCCATAGTAAACCGAATCGCCATCGTAGTAGACGTTGTCGCCGTAGTTGTAGTAAATCGGCTGATTCCAGCCCCACGGCAACCAGCCCGTTACTGCTGGCCAGGCCGCCCATCGCCACCAATTCACGTTCGTCGGCCATCGCCAACCGTCGCACGGATGATTTGCCCACCAATTGCCATTGAACCAGTGATTGCAATCGTGCCAGTTGTTATGCCAGCGATCTCCCCAGTTGTTGTTGATATTAGTCCAATTATTCTGCCGCCAACCGTTCCACTGGTTCCAATTGTTGACATGCCCCGGACGATCGTTGGCCCACCCATCGCCGCCAGGACGATTCGGTCGATTGCCACCGCCGCCGGGTCGATTATCTCCCGGCCGCCCTTGCTCGCCGCCGCCACCTTGGCCGGGTCGGTCTGGTCGATTGTCGCCGCCGGGACGAATTTGCTCGCCGCCTCCACCTTGACCAGGTCGACTGGGTCGGTTGTCGTCGCCCGGTCGCCCTGGCCGATTGTCACCGCCAGGGCGAAATTGCTCTCCGCCACCTCCTTCGCCAGGACGAACTCCGCCGCCGGCCAGATCGCCCGGTCCCGGGCGATTGCCGCCAGATGGTCGATCGTGCAGAAACTCCGCGGCTGCTCCGCCGGCTAACGCTCCGCCCGCCAGCGCCGCTCCCCCGGCAATCGCTCCGCTAGGTCGCTCGCCACTGGGACGAGCTCCAGGCCGCGCGGCTCCGCCAGAACTTGGCAGGTCCAGAAAATTCTGCAATTGCCCTTGGCTCGGTCGCCCGCCGGATAACTGACCAGCATTTGGCCGGTTCGTGGCCGAATTGCCGGCTCCTGGTAAGGTGCCGTTCATCGGTCGATTTCCTGCGAACGTGCCGCCCGATGGTCTCGCACCAGGCGTGGGTAATTGACCGAGCGCTTGACGATTGCCGCCGCTGGGTCGATTTGCCGCTACATTGCCGCCGCTCGGTCGATTGCCCGCATTCATGCCTCCACTGGGGCGATTAAATGATTGTGCCGGACGCGACATCGACGGCGCGCTTCCCATCGACGGGCGCGTACCGCCACCACTCATGCGTGCGCCGCCACCACCACCGGCTCTGGCGCCGCCACCGCCGCCACCACGACCTCCGCCCCCCATGCCGCCGCGGCCCCAGAGCGCTTGGGACAATGGAAACGCCAACAGTGAGGCTGCCACCGCCAGGAACAAGAATTTTTTCATCGCCACACCTTATGATCGATTGAATATTGCTGGTTGATCGTACCCACCGCGCAACTTCAGGGGTTAGATTTTCGCACAACCAGTACAGGATCGACGTCCGGCAGCAGTTCACCGTCAACATCGCGATTCACCGATTCCCATTTCAACGAGTCGTCATCCAGTCGGGTCATAATATTCAGGCTCGTCGCCTTGCCGCCGTCGGGCAGCGTGCCGGTGTTCTGAATGAACCACTTGCTGCCTTTGTGGGTCCACGTACCTTCCCCGTAACCACCATCGGAATCGAACACCCAGGAGTGAATTTGCTTGGCAACCGGGTCCCAACCGATAATCTGCATTCCCGATTTATTTACTTGGTCGCCAATAGCAATCGCGAACGACCGAGTCATGAAGTTTTTGTTTTTCGTCCAAGCGCAATCGGTTTGAATTTCAACCGCCGGTCGCGGATCGTCGTCGTGCCAGGAACCGATCATCCACTCCAGTTCTTTGAGATGCTCGTAATTCGAGGGCGGGGCCTTTTCTTTTTCTACTTCTGTAACGCGGTCGATCAGCCACTTCCCGTCCTGCTTCACTCGTACTGAAGTGAAGTCCGAATCCAGCGGTTCTTCCCCCGGTCGGATCACATGGGCCACGCCGCGCACGATCGCCACATTGGGTGACAAAAACTCAATCGAATTGACATCCGCTACTAGTTTGACATCTTGCTTGTCGGCAAACGCATCGGCGAAAACTTTTTCAATCGCCTCGCGCCCCACCGTCTGCTCGCCGGTAAGCGGGTCAACATAAACCGCCTCGGGCGACCACAGCGCGGCCAGTTTCTTTGCGTCTCGGGCGTTGTAGGCTTCCAGAAACGCAGCGCCCGAACTGCGAATCGCCGCTTCATCGGCCGATCGCGCATCGGCCGTAGCGCCGGTGGCCGGCGCAGTATCATCCGCAGTCGTCGTGAGCCCTCTCGAAACGACCAATGCAAACACACACGAGATCAAAAGAAATATTTTTTTCATAGTTGGAAACCTCCACAGGGTTCAGGATCCAATCATGCAATGAGTGTGATTAAAAAAATCTCCCGCACGCTCAAACCGTGTTTCGTAATCCAGGATTAGCTTTTGCCGATCGGGATAACTGACGCAAAAAGGCGCAGTTCCATCCGCCTACTTTGGACCAAATTTGAATGTCGTCGCGCGCAACGTTGGCATTGCCGGAAGAGCCCTCCATTTCCCCTTACACGAAAGTGCAATGCGAGAGTTAAAAATCCTTGCCAGACTGCTCTAAATAGCCCCGACCGCTTTACGCACACCCACAAAACTTTGGTGTGCTTTCAAACATGTGGCCCGGAACGCCTCAGGATAACCCACTCCCACTAGCCGCAATGTTTCGACTTGCCCTAACTTGAAAACCATATCTCCCGCGGGATACCACGCCTGGCCCGGCCGTACTTCAATGTCGATGTTGTCGAAGTGATCCAAATCAGCATACTGTTGCGGTTTGAATTTCGCGCCCGCTTCCACTACCACTCGCCGGTTGGTCAATCGATATCGCCGCACGCTCCATGGCGCTAGCATCCAGAAAAACAAAAACAGTCCAATCGGCAGCGTCAGCAGCATGAACAATCGCCCGACCGTGAAAATCCAAAAGCCAGCCTTAATTTCATACAGGCGCCCTAAGAATCGACCGATCCCCGTTGCCGCAATGGTCGGCCATTCAATCGTAACGGTCACTTCCCCCAACTGGCGCGGGGCAACGCCGGCAATCGCTTGGTTCATTTTTCAGGGCAAAAAGGTGGGAACAAAAAGCTTGCAATCAGCCAAAAACCTAACAAACCCGCTTCCGGATTGCCAGGGTGGGCCTCAAAAACGATATTTGTGCTTCTGATAAAATCCACGCAACGACTCTACGAAAATGCAGACAAACGTGAACCATCCCAACGATATTCTCATCGTCGGCGCCGGCCCCGTCGGCCTGATGATGGCCGCCGAATTACACCGCCACGGCGTCCGCTGCCGACTTGTCGAACGACTGCCGCAACGCGCCCCTTATTGCAAGGCGCTGGGCATCATGCCCCGTACCTTAGAAATGTGGGACGACCTTGGCATCATTCAGCAAACGCTTTCCGCAGGGCTCGGCTTAAAAGGGGCCATCAACGTCGTCGCCGGCGATGTCAACCAGCAGGAAAAAATTGGCGTCGCATTGTCGGAAGGGGCGTACAGCTTTCTGACACTGGCTCAATACGATGCCGAGCGAATCCTTGCCGACCACTTAATTTCACTAGGTGGCCGAATTGAACGCTCTGTCGAACTCGTGGGATTGGAGCAAAACGATAATGCAGTCAGCGTGACCCTCAAACATGCCGACGGCAACTCCGAAACGGTCGACTGCCAATATGTGGTCGGTTGCGATGGCGGCCGTAGCACGGTTCGTCATGCGCTAAATATTCCGTTCGAAGGCGAGCATTACGAACAGACATTTTTTCTGGTCGATGTGGAAATCGAAGGCGACTTTGAACGCGGCTATGCCTATCGCATGGTCCGCATCGAGCAAGGAAAACCTGTCGGCGGCGGCGCTTGCATTCCAGTCCCCGGCAACACGCGACGTTACCGCTTCAGCACTGTGGCGCCCGAGTCGATGGTTCCGGCACAGCTCACTTCCGCCGGTCAGCCCACTCAGGGAATCGCCGATGTTGGCCCCACCCTCGAGCAAGCCCAAGAGCTTTTGAATTGGTTCTTTCCCGCCGGCGCAAAGGCCAGCAACTTGCGCTGGTCCGCGTTCTATCGCATCAGTCATCGCGTGGCTGCGAACTGCCGCGTCGGACGCGTTTTTCTGGCCGGCGATGCCGCCCATCTGCACCCGCCCATCGGCGGCCAGGGAATGAACACCGGGCTGCAAGACGTTTACAACCTGGCCTGGAAACTGGCTCTCCATGTCCAAGGCGTGGCCGCGCCAGAGTTGCTCGACAGTTACGAAGCGGAGCGGCGGCCCATCGGCCAGCAAATTGTCCAGCGCACCACCAAGCGCATGAACAAAATGTTCGAAGGCAAAGTCGACGCGCAAGATCCGCTCCGCGAAGACTCGCAACTGTTCTTAAATTATCGCGATTCGGCTATCGTTGCCAACGATTTGCTCGCAGAGCCCCAAAACACCGCCGGACCGCTGGCCGGAGATCGCGCCCCCGACGTCCGCGGCCTCCAGCACGCTTTCACGCGCCACGAAATTCGCTTTTTCGATTTGCTCCGTGGTCCGCATCACACGTTGCTGCTGTACACCGCCAGCGCCAACCCAGCACAGGATTGCAAGAACTTCGCTGAACTTGCCACTGCACTTTTCCAGCGTTTCGCAGGCCGCATTCAAACCTACGCAATCATCCATTCCGACTGTGACGTACCCCAAATCGAAGGCTTGCCCACCGTGATCGACCGCCGCAACGAATTCGGCCAGTTGTATCGCCCTCAATCCGGCGCCAGCTACTTGATCCGCCCCGACGGCTACATCGGCTACCGCGCCGACATCTTAAACCTCGATCAGCTAAATTTGTTCCTGAAGCGTGTATTCCGCAACGACGTGGCGCAATAAAAAAGCCCGACTCAAAGTCGGGCCTTTAATGCATTTTCCAAGGAATTGCGCGTCGATTATCGCCGCGCGAATCGCGCGTCTTCCAGGCCGAGCCGCTTCATCTTCTTGTAAAGCGTCGTGCGATTGATGCCCAGTTCCTCGGCCGTGGCCTGTCGGTTCCAACTGTTCCGCTCCAGCACTTCCAAAATAATTTGCTTTTCCGGAGCGGTCATCGCTTGCTTCAGGCTATGGCCCGGCTCAGGATGCGCCGAAAGCGGCGCCTCGGCGGCCAGTTGCGGTGGCAAATCTTGCACTTCGATCGTGTCCGATTTTCCCAGCAGCACGGCTCGTTCAACCACATTTTGCAATTCCCGCACATTGCCTGGCCAGCGGTAACGTTGCAAGGCCGTTAAGGCGTCGTCGCTAAAGCCGTTTACTTTGCGGCCCGACTCCTGGCACACTTCTTCCAGAAAATGCTTCGCCAGCAGCGGAATGTCCGATAGCCGTTCCCGCAGCGCGGGCAACTCGATGTTGATCACGTTAACGCGGTAATACAAGTCCTGGCGGAATCTACCTTCGGCCACGGCCTTAGAAAGGTCTTCGTTCGTGGCCAATATCACACGGCAATCAGTATGAAATGTTTTCGTACCGCCGACCGGTTCGAATTCAAGTTCTTGCAGCACCCGCAGCAGCTTCACCTGCATCGCCGGGCTGGCGGTGCTGATTTCGTCCAGGAAAATCGTGCCCCCGTCGGCCAGTTTGAACTTGCCGATCTTATCTCCTGTCGCTCCGGTAAAAGCGCCGGCAACGTGGCCAAATAGTTCGCTTTCCAGCAGCGTTTCAGGTAATGCCCCGCAGGCGACTTCCACAAACGCCTTATCCCTTCGGGCGCTGTGGCGATGAATGGCTCGTGCCACCATCGATTTGCCCGTTCCGCTTTCGCCGGTAATCAGTATGGTGGCCTTGGTGTCTGCAACGCTTTCGATCATGTCGAACACGCGCCGCATCCGGTGATCGTGTCCCACGACATTCTGAACCGAAAACCGCAGGTCCAACTGGGCCTTGAGATTCTTATTTTCTTCCAGCACTTCCCGCTGGTTCAGCGCTCGCTGGATCGCCAATTCCAATTCTTCGTCGATTAAAGGCTTGGTGAGCAAATCGAACGCCCCGGCTCGAATTGCTTCAATGGCAGTTTCCACCGTCCCGTAACCCGTGAGCAAAATCACCGGCACGGCTGGATATTTTTGCCGCGAATATGCCAGCACATCGAACCCGTCTTTATCGGCCAGGCGAATATCCACCAGCGCCAGGTCGTAAGTCTTCTTATCGATCGCAGCCACCGCTGAGGCGTAGTCGCCCGCCACATCCACTTTGTATCCCTGCTCTCGCAGCCATTCCGACATCGACGTAAGTACGTGGCGGTCGTCGTCGACCAGCAGCAGTGAGCCTTTTTTCATAAAATCACCATCGCGGGCAGCATCAAAGGATGAAAAACAACCACCGTTGTGGTAATTAGCCGGTAGTGGAAGTAAACACTCGTTCTGTCGAAGTTTATTTACGTCACCCGTGCCGAAGGTCAACGTCCCAGCGGGTTTTGCACCAGGGGAGTTTCACAGGTGCCGGTTGTAGGAGATAATCGGTCCCTCGGCATGTAAATGGGAGGGCAAGGCTCCCGCCGGGCCAATTCCTACTCGCGACTTATCCCTTAACCGCTTACTACCGGACCTAACCATGCTCATCGCCGTCGGTTGCGACCATGCCGGATTTCCCCTTAAGGCGCATACGATCGAGCAGATTCGTGCCGCCGGTCACGACGTTCTCGATTGTGGTGCCACCGAACTAATTCCCGGCGACGACTACCCCGATTACGCTCTGGCCGTGGCCCAAGCTGTCCGCGCCGGCCGTGCCGAGCGCGGCATCGTGGTCTGCGGCAGCGGCGTCGGGGTAAGTGTGGCCGCCAACAAAGTTCCCGGCATTCGGGCCTGCATGTGCCACGACACCTTTTCCGCCCGCCAAGGCGTGGAAGACGATTCGATGAACGTCCTTTGCCTCGGCGCCCGCGTCATCGGCCCCGAACTGGCCAGCGACGTCATCAAAGCTTACTTAGCGGCCAAATTCTCCGGCGCCGCCCGCCATCAACGCCGGCTCGACAAAGTCAATAAGATCGAATCCGATGCGCTGACCGGCAAGTTAAAATAACCGCGCCGGCAATCCGAATCCGCATCGCATACCAGCAGCGCAAGCAGGGCATCGTGACTCCCCTTAACCTGCAATCGCCGACCAAGCCTCTTTCATCGTTGCAAGTGACTGTCGGCGCGGCGCTCATCGTGTTATTGACCAGCATACTCTATCTACCTGCGCTCCATGGCCCTTTCATCTTGGACGATGATTTCCTCACACAAAATCGCTTGATCAAAGCGCCCGACGGACTCTACCACATTTGGCTAACCACCGAAGCGACCGATTACTGGCCGGTTACCAACACCAGCTTCTGGCTCGAGTGGCGTCTGTGGAAATTAAATCCCACTGGCTACCACATCACAAACTTAGTGCTGCACATTCTCGATTCGTTGTTGCTCTGGGGGGTACTAAAAAAATTGGCGATCCCGGGCGCATTTCTGGCGGCACTTCTGTTCGCTATCCACCCAATCAATGTCGAATCCGTCGCCTGGATCGCCCAGCGAAAAAACGTGCTGGCGCTGCTGTTTTTTCTTCTCTCCACGCTTTGTTATCTCAAGGTAGGCACCAGGGTCTCCACCGCTTCCAACGACGAGCAACGCCAAATTTTCGGTTGGTATTGGCTTAGCTTTTTAGCATTTTTATTTTCCATGCTCAGCAAAGGTTCCGTGGTAATTTTGCCCGTCGTGCTGCTGTTAATCGTGTGGTGGCAGCGCGGGCACATTACGAGATCAGACGCTCTGCGCATGCTCCCTTTTTTCGCCGCCGCGGCGCTGTTGACCGTCGTGAATCTTTGGTTCCGCAGTCACGGGGCAGAATCGGAAATCCGCCACGCCTCGTCTGTCGAGCGGGTGTTAGGCGCCGTCGTCGTCGTCTGGTTTTACCTCTGCAAGGCAATCTGGCCGGCCAATTTACTTTTCGTTTATCCGCAATGGAACATTCGCGCGGCGGATCCGCTGTGGTGGCTGCCGCTATTGGCCGCCGTTGGTTGCACTGCCTGGCTGTGGCACAACCGCCGCTTGCCGTGGGGCAGGGCACTATTGTTCGCGTGGCTTTATTACTGCGTGTGTTTGCTACCAGTGATGGGCTTCGCCGACGTGGGGTTCATGCAATATTCCCTGGTGGCCGATCATTATCAGCATTTGGCACTGATTTCCGTTGTGGCCTTGGCTGGAGCTGCCGCGGCATTGCTGCGTCAGCGCATCGGTAGTTATGGCTACGCATTGGCCGTTGCCGTCAGTGGATTCATAATCATGATTTTCAGCGTGCTCACGTCCCGCCAAGCTACGCTGTACGGTAGCCCTCGCGCCATTTATGAAGCGACGCTCGAGGGAAATCCCGATTGCTGGTTGGCTCTTAATAATTTGGGAAAAATTGAAGCGGATGCTGGGCACATTGAAGTCGCTGAAGCGGACTTTCGTCGGGCGCTGGCGATCAAACCCGATAGCTCCAACGATCACTACAATCTGGCTGTGCAGTTGGCTGCTGAAGGTCGGATAGACGAGGCATTTGCACATTATCATGAAGCCCAGCGGCTAGGCCCAGAAACGGTTGGGATCTACAACAACCTAGGTCAGCTCGAATCGCGAACCGGCCAGCGCAAAGAGGCGCTCGCCGATTATCTTCACGCGCTGAAGATCGACCCCGACGATCCCAACGTGCACTTCAATCTCGGTATCCAATTAGCTGCCGACGGCAATCCGACGGAAGCCATCGATCATTATCACGAAGCGATACGCCTTGGACTGGAAAGTGCCGATTTGTACAACGATTTGGGATTGGCCGAAGCCGAGACCGGCCATTCCGACCAGGCCATCGCGCACTACCGGCGTGCGCTGGAGCTGAATCCCAATTACGGCAAAGCGCACTACAATCTCGCAATCGAACTAGCCGCCCTCGGTAAACTGTCCGACGCAATCACACATTACCAAGAATCGCTCCGGCTGGGTCCTGTCACCGCCGATCTTTACAACAACCTCGGAATTTCCCTGGCCATGACTGGACAATTCGACGAGGCCGTTCGCAATTTCGAATCGGCGCATCGGCTTGAGCCTGGCAATGTACAGGCCAGCGTGAACCTTGCCGCGGCCTACGCTCACCTGGGCCGATTGCCCGAGGCCATCGCGCTGGCCGAGCAAGCGCAGTCGCAGGCGAAAGCGCAATCCAACGACGCCTTGGTTCAGCAAATCGATCAGCAATTGCGACAATACAAATCTCAACAACCGCAATCTGCCGGCTCCCCCAAAGTTCCCAATACAACCCACCCTTAAGCTGCCTAATTCGTCGCACTTCGCTGCGCCATCTCCGCGTCGTTCACATCGCAGAGTGAACAAGCCCGTGCGATGGATTTATCCAAATCAAGACTATCAAATCGATTAGGTCGATTGATAATTCCCATTACTCGCCACCCGCGATACCGCTACTATTATCTGTGGCGGACGGCCCTGGCAGCGAGCCCGCGGCTGACTTTCATTTTTTCACTCAGCCGTAAATACTTTATCGAAATGTCAACTGAACTTGAACAACAGGTCGGCAGCCTCAGCCTGGAATTCGTGGAAGGTTTGCTTGCCGACTATCTGCAAAATCCCGACAGCGTTCCGCCCGACTGGCGCACTTACTTCGACGATATGGTCCGCAGCCAAGGCATCGAGTCCAACGGCGGACTGAATGTCCAAAGCACGGACGGCCATGGAAACGGCCACGGTCTGGGCGCTGTCACTCAGATCGGCCCGTCGTTTCGTCCGTCCAGTCTGTTCAACCCGCCGCGCACGATTACTTCTGTCGCGCCCCCAGCTTCGCCTCTTATTTCTGCGCCGGCTACTCCGCAGCCAGCCAGCGCCATGCCAACCTCCACACCTGCCGCCGCATCCGATCAGTGGCACATGGCGGTCCTGCAAGATCGCGTCGATCAGTTGATCCGTGCCTACCGCGTTCGCGGCCACTTGATCGCACAGCTCGACCCGCTCGGATTTCCGCGCCCCGAACTGCCCGAACTAGAGCCCGCCTTTTACGGTTTCACCGAGGCCGACTTAAATCGCGAATTTTCCACCGCCACGATCGAAGGCCCGCAATCGATGACGTTGCGCCGCATCATTGAGCGCATGAAGAACACCTATTGCCGCAGCATCGGCGTGCAATTCATGCACATGGACGATTTGAAAGTCCGGCAATGGCTCCAAGACCGCATGGAAGGCACCGAAAACCGCTGCAAGCTCACTCGCAAGGAGCAGCTCCGCATTCTCAACGGCCTGACCAGCGCCACCGTCTTCGAAGAATTCATCCAGCGCCGTTTCCTGGGAGCGAAAAGTTTTTCGCTCGAAGGAGCCGAAACGCTGATTCCACTGTTAGATCTATCGATCGAACGCGCCGGAGAGCACAAAGTCCAAGAAGTCGTACTCGCTATGGCGCATCGCGGCCGCTTGAACGTGCTGGTTAACGTGATGGGAAAAAGTGCCCAACAGGTTTTCCGCGAATTCGCCGATATCGACCCCGAATTACACATTGGCCGCGGCGACGTCAAATATCACCTCGGCCATTCGACCGACATCAAAACTTCCGGCGGTCAGCGCATTCACGTCTCGCTGTGCTTCAATCCCAGCCACTTGGAGTTTGTGAATCCTGTGGCCATGGGCCGTGTACGCGCCAAGCAAGACCGTGTAGAAGATCACGATCGTCGCCGCGGCATGCTGCTTCTCATTCATGGCGATGCCGCCTTCGCCGGCGAAGGCATCATTCAGGAAACGCTGAACCTGAGCCAGCTTGAGGCCTACAAAATCGGCGGCACCCTCCATGTGGTTGTCAACAACCAAATCGGTTTCACCACCAGTCCGTCGGAAGCCCGCAGCACCACCTATGCCACCGACGTGGCCAAAATGCTGCAAATCCCCATCTTCCACGTCAATGGCGAAGACCCCGAAGCGGTCGCGCAGGTTACCAGTCTGGCAATGGACTTCCGCCGCGAATTCCAGCGCGACGTCGTCATCGACATGTACTGCTACCGCCGCCGCGGCCACAACGAAGCCGATGAGCCGCAATTCACCCAGCCGCTTTTGTATCAGGCCATTGAGCGCCGCAAGAATGTCCGCGAAGGCTATCTGGATCACTTGCTCAAACTCGGCGGCATCGAACGCGAAGCCGCCGATCACATCGCCGACGAACTCCGCAACCAGCTCGATCAAGAACTGTCCGTCGCCAAAAGCGACGAATTCGTCCAGCGCCCCGATCTTGCCAGTTTTTGGGCGTTCTACATCGGCGGCCGAGAGCGGGAAGCCGCCGAAGTCGAAACCGATATGAAAAAGGAGCAGCTTGTCGACCTGCTCGGCATGCTCTCGCAAGCGCCGCGCAATTTCACACCGCATCCCAAAATCAAGCGTTGGCTGGATACCCGCCGCGAAATGCTCGACGGCACGCGCCCCATCGATTGGTCTGCCGCCGAAGCGCTCGCCATCGGCAGCCTTGTTGTGCAAAAACTCCGCGTGCGAATCAGCGGGCAAGACAGCGAACGCGGCACGTTCAGCCATCGTCATGCCGTCTTACACGATGTAACCACCGGCCAGCGCTATATGCCGCTGGCGAATTTAACGTTCGATCAAGCGCCCGTCGAAATTTACAACAGTCCGCTTTCCGAAGCCGGCGTACTGGGCTTCGAATACGGTTACAGCCTCGATTGCCCCGATGGCTTGGTGATGTGGGAAGCGCAGTTCGGCGATTTTGTAAATGCGGCGCAGGTCATTATCGATCAATTCATCGTCAGCGCCGAAGACAAATGGCGTCGCCTCAGCGGCGTCGTACTCCTCCTGCCGCACAGTTTCGAAGGCATGGGCCCAGAACATTCCAGCGCTCGGTTAGAGCGGTTTTTGCAACTGGCAGCCAAAGACAACATTCAAGTCGCCAATCTCACTACACCAGCGCAGCTGTTTCACTGTTTGCGGCGCCAAGTTTTACGCGTCTGGCGCAAACCGCTCGTTCTGATGACCCCCAAAAGCCTGCTGCGTCATCCAAGCTGCGTCAGCAATCTGGATGAATTAGCACACGGAAAATTCGATCGGGTATTGCCCGACGTCCCGCCGCAAGGCCCAGCCATCATCGATCGCATTTTGCTCTGCTCTGGAAAAATCTATTACGAGCTTGACCACAAACGCCGCCAATTGAACCGCAACAACGTCGCAATTCTGCGTATGGAACAGCTTTATCCATTGCCCAAAGAGCCGCTCAAAGCTGCCCTGGCCAACTATCGCGATGGTACCCCCGCGTTCTGGATTCAAGAAGAGCCCGAAAACATGGGCGCCTGGCGATATCTCAAAGTTCATCTGGGCGATCGTCTTTTCGATCGTTTCCCCTTCGCCGGCATTTATCGCCAAAGCGCCGCCAGCCCTGCCACAGGCAGCCACAGCAGCCACAAGCTGGAACAAGAAGAACTACGGGCCCGCGCGATCGGCGAATAGTCTCGCTCCCTCCGCCTTTGAGGCCAGCTAATTTTGTGCTAGGTTCGATTCAAAATTCATCTCTCCGCAAATTTCCCGGTCATGCCCGTCGAACTCAAAGTGCCTGAAGTCGGTGAGTCGATCACCGAAGTGCACATTGCCCAGTGGCGAAAACAGGTGGGCCAGCGGGTTGAAAAAGACGAAAACCTTGTCGAAATTGAAAGCGATAAGGCCACCGTCGATATGCCCGCGCCCATCTCCGGCACCCTCACGGAAATTCGTAAGCAGGCTGGCGAAACAGCTCACATCGGCGAAATCATCGGCACCATGACCGCCAGTTCTGAAGCCACAGCGCCAACCTCGTCCGACCGTCCAAAGCAGCCGGCAACCGTCATAGAACCCTCTCCCTTTGGGAGAGGGCAGGGTGAGGGTGCAGGGCCGTCACCATCCGCGACAACTTCGAGCACTCGATCAGACTCCTCTTCAGCTCGTGTCATGCCTGCCGCCGAACGGCTTATGGCCGAACAAAAAATTCCTGCCGATGCAGTCGCGGCAACCGGACCCGGCGGCCGGATCTTAAAAGAAGACGTCCAGCGCGCAATCGACCAGCGCGCCGCCCAGGATACCGCGCCTATCAGCGCTGCCACAGCGACGGCGCAAAGCCCGCAAGCGCCGCCAATCTCACCACCAGAACCACAACCACGCGGCGAAATCGTCCCCGCCGATTTATCCCGCGGCTCAATCCGATCCAATTCCTCCGCCTCGGGTTACCCGCGCGAAGAAGAGCTGGTCGTAATGAGTCCCATCCGTCGCCGCATTGCCCAGCGCTTGGTCGAAGCCCAACACTCTGCTGCGCTGCTCACCACGTTCAACGAAGTCGACATGAGCGAGGTGATTTCGCTTCGCTCGAAACACCGCGAACAATACGAAAAACAATACGGCGTAAAACTCGGCTTTATGTCGTTCTTCGTCAAAGCGGCCGTCGATGCGCTCAAGCATGTCCCGCAACTCAATGCCGAAGTGCGCGATCCGCACATTGTCTATCACAACTATTACGACATCGGCATCGCCGTCGGCGGTGGCAAGGGCTTGGTCGTGCCGGTGCTGCGGAATGCCGAGTTCATGAGCTTTGCGGAAATCGAACAAAAAGTTGCCGACTTCGGCCGCCGCGCCAAGGAAAACAAACTCAAGCTGGACGAACTGCAAGGCGGCACCTTCACCATCTCCAATGGCGGCGTGTACGGCTCGATGCTTTCCACGCCCATCATCAACCCGCCGCAAAGCGGCATTCTTGGTTTGCACGCCATTGAACAGCGCCCCGCCGTGCGCGAAGGTCAGGTCGTCGCCCGCCCGATGATGTTTCTCGCCTTGACATACGACCACCGCATTGTCGACGGCCGCGAAGCCGTGCTGTTCCTCAAGCGCATCAAAGAAACTATCGAAGAACCCTCCCGCATGCTGCTGGAAATTTGACGGGCGAATGACCAATCACGACCTGATCATCATCGGCGGCGGTCCCGGCGGTTACACGGCGGCCATCCGCGCCGCCCAACTTGGTTTGAACACTGCATGCGTGGAACGCGAACCGCGGCTCGGCGGCACATGCCTGCGGCTCGGCTGCATTCCCAGCAAGGCCATGCTCGAATCGAGCGAAAAGTTTTCCGAGGCCCAGCACAAACTCGCCGAGCATGGCGTGAAAGTGGCCGGCGTGGAGCTCGATTTAGCGACCATGCTCCGCCGCAAAGAGCAAGTCGTCGACACGCTCTGCAAAGGTATCGATGGCCTGTTCCGTAAACACAAAATTACCCGCTATATCGGTTACGGCCGCATTGCCGGCCCCGGCCAGGTGAACGTGACTGCGGAAAACGGCAGCGTGCAGCAGCTCGCGGCCAAACATATTATTCTCACTCCTGGCAGCAAACCCGCGCTACTGCCCGGTATCGAACTGCACGCCGACCGCGTCGGCACTAGCACCGAAGCGCTGTCCTATACTGAAGTGCCGCAGCATTTGGTCGTGGTCGGCGGCGGATACATCGGCATGGAACTCGGCTCCGTCTGGAACCGCCTCGGCTCAAAAGTCACGGTTCTGGAATTTCTCGACCGCATTTTACCCGGCACCGACAGCGAACTGGCCGGCGAAGCGATCGAGTTGTTTCAAAAACAGGGCATTGAATTCCGACTCGGCAGCCGTGTCACTTCCGCTAAGTTCGATCCATCGCAGAATACGTGCGTCGTGCAATGCGCCGGCGCGGCACCAATCAGCTGCGACCGCATTCTAGTCGCTGTCGGCCGCACTCCCGCCACGCAGGACCTCGGCTTAGAAACGGTTGGAATTTCACTGGACCCCAAAGGCCGCATTTCCGTCGACGATCACTTCCATATTCTTTCAGCCCCTGGAGCCCCCGGTTCTACCGGGGGACCTGTCGGCCAAACGATTCTCAACCTCTACGCCATCGGCGATTGCATCCCGGGCCCTATGCTTGCCCATAAGGCGGAAGAGGACGCCGTGGCCTGTGTCGAAGGCATCGTCACTGGTTACGCACACGTCGATTACAATCTCGTTCCCTCCGTAATTTACACGCATCCCGAAATCGCCGCGGTCGGCAAGACGGAAGATCAACTGCAATCTGACGACACGCCGTATCGCAAAGGCACCTTCCCGTTCCGCGCCAACGGCCGCGCCCGCACTCTGGCCGATATGGATGGCAAAGTGAAGATTCTTGCGCACCAGCAAACCGATCGGGTGCTGGGCGTTCACATCCTGGGCCCGCGCGCCGGCGATTTAATCGCCGAAGCCGCCGCCGCCATGGCCTTCGGCGCCTCCAGCGAAGACATCGCCCGCACCTGCCATGCCCACCCCACGCTTTCCGAAGCCGTCAAAGAGGCCGCCCTGGCTGTCGACAACCGCACGCTGAACTTGTAGGTGCGCGGATCACGCTATGGACGGTTTAAAAATTTTCCGGTGTCATCACTCCTGCTGCTTTTGTTGCGTCAGAATTGACGTATTCAAAGCTTTGTGTCCGACTGCTTGGTGGATACGAAATGGTACCCATCGGAATCGAATTAAAATACAATGCGATTTTCGGGCCACGAGATAGAAAGAAAATTTCGATACGCGCAACTTGCCGCAACTAATCCGCCGCCACGTGCGCCCCTTTTTCAGCGACGGAGCGTTTCATGAAGAAAACCAGAAACACCAGGCAAAAAGCCACGATTGCGGCCACCCAAAACACATCGAAAAACGCCAGCGACGAGGCCTGCTGTTGCCGAAGATTGGCAAGCGCCTGCCACGTCATTTGCTGAGCTCCGGGCCAATCGCCGTAGTGTTGAAAGAAGTATGCCCGCATCTGCTCGGCAAAGGTATTGAGATTGTGATTGAACAAATCGAGCTGCTCGTTCAGTCGCAACAGGTGAAACTGTTCCCGCCGCTCCTGAAGCGTTTGGGCGATCGACGTGCCGACGCTCCCGCCTTCATTGCGCAACAGGCTGAACAAACCGACGGCTGCGGCACGAAGCTCGCGCGGAGTGTACATGTAGGCGGCCACATTTAGCGGAGCGAAAATCAGCGACAATCCCATGACCATCACAATCCGCGGCCCGGCCACTTGCCACGGACTGATTTCCAAATTCATTTGGCTCATCCAGTAATCGGCGCCGCCGACAATAATCAGGCCGACTAGGATGAGCCATCGGGCATCAACACCAAACCGCAACAGCACGCCGCCGACCAGCAAAACGCCGATCGCAAAAATGCCCGCCGGCGACATCACCAAGCCAGAATGATAGGCGTCGTAATTGAACAGCGACTGCAACAAACCGGGAAGCGAAATGCTGGCCGCGTATAGTACTCCGTAAGCGCAGAAAATGATGATGCACGACACGACAAAATTGCGTTCTTTCAGCGGACGAAAGTTGACCACCGGATTATGAATCCGCAGTTCCCGAAAAATGAGGAATCCGAGTGCCAGCGCGATAAGAACCGTAAGCGTTTGCACTCGCCAGAACGGATCGCCAAACCAATCCCATTGTTGACCTTTGCTCAGCACCGTTTCCCAGCACGACATGCCCAGGGCCAACAGTCCGAAGCCGATATAATCGAAATTCAACGGCCGCTTCAGCAATTCGCTTCGCTGCTCGCGGAGATAATCGGGATCAGTGACCGTTTTATAACAGGCGGCCAGCGCAATCAGACCGACGGGCACATTGATATAAAAAATCCAGCGCCAGTTGTAGTTGTCCGTGAGGTAGCCGCCCAGTGTGGGACCAACCACCGGCCCCACCAGCGCCGCCAGGCCGAACACGGTCATCGCGCCGCCTTGTTTTTCCGGTGGAAAAGCATCGAGCAAAATGGCCTGACTGCTCGGCTGCAATCCGCCGCCTGCCAAACCTTGAATCACGCGAAACAAAATCAATTGCGGCAAGCTAGTCGCTAGGCCGCACAGCATGCTGCTGGCCGTAAACACTACGATGGAAAGCATGAAATAATTCCGGCGGCCCAGGCGTGCGGATATCCAGCCGGAAATCGGCAGGATGACTGCGTTGGCAGCCAGATAGCTGGTGATAACCCATTCGCTATCGACGACTGCGGCCGACAGGCCGCCGGCAATGTATCGCAGTGCCACGTTGGCAATGGTGGTATCCAATACCTCCATGAACGTTGGAATCACAACCGCGGCTGCCACAAGCCAAGGATTTACAGTCCGTCGATTGGCCGGCAACGATAATGCAGCGGTGCTCATGCCGTTAGCCTAAATGTGGTAGGCGTTTATTTCGAAGGCTGCTTAGCGTCGGACGATTGCGATGATTCGGCCGCATGGGTATCGGCTTTTTTTTCACCCGTTTTAATTTCGGGATTAGTGCCATGTTCGATGGCAGATTTTTCTGACTGTCGCGAAACGGTCGGCAGCGGCAAATAAGGCTGCAGGAAATTGCCGGCATCAGGACCGGTTGGAGCTTCCTTTACGTAGACATAAGGAACCACGGAAAGGCCGATGAACAGTGGAAGTTTATCCGGATCGTAATTGATCGGATCAATGCGCACCGGAAGCCGCTGTACAACTTTGATAAAATTGCCGGTCGCGTTTTCAGCCGGCAAGATTGCCAACGTCGAGCCGGTGCCCATGGTAAAGCCGCTGATGCGACCCTCGAATTCGTGATGCCGACCATACATATCCACTTTCATCCGCACATGCTGGCCAATCCGCAACCAATCGAGCTGGGTTTCCTTGAAATTGGCGTCGATCCAAATGTCGGTTAGCGACCGAATTGCCATCAGGCTTTGCCCGACTTGCACGTTATTGCCTGGATTTACATTTCGCCGCGTGATGACGCCGTCGATTTCCGCCAACACATCGCAATAACTCAAATTCAAATTCGCCTGATCCAAATCGGCCTGCGCCTTTAGCAACTTTGCCTGAGCCAGCTTGATGGCCGGCGCTTCCGGCAGAAGCTTCGCGTAAATCCGATCCAAATTTCCTTCCGGATCGCGCTTGTAAAACGACGCAATGACTTCTTTCGGCGTGGCGTTCCAAGACGGAGGGACAATGCCTAGCGGCGCGGCGCTGACCATTAAATCAGCAAGGGCTTGGCGCACTGTTGAGAAATTCTGATCTAAATTTTCGGGCACCTCGGTCAAATCGCCGCTCTTTGGCTCGGCAGGCAAACCCAAACTTACGCGGATTTGATAAACCTGCTCCAATGATTGCTTCACCTGCGCTTGGCCGACACGGTACGCCTCTTCGCGAAAGTCGACATCTTGTTGACTGATAGCGCCGGGAGTCCTTTGGACGTCTTTGGCACGGTCCCAATCAGCCTTGGCTCGCGCTAGCCGCGCTTTGCTTGTGTCCAGCGCGGCAACGCTGGCCCGCAATTGCGCCACTTGATTGTTGACATCTTCGATCGTGTGCTCGAGTTTAAATCGATTAGCCCGGGCGTTGGCAATCATGCCGCGTACCTGGTCCTCTGCCACCGCCAGTTCGGCCTGGGCCGTCACCACCAAGGCTTTATCTACTTCAACGGCAACTTGATATGGCGTTTTGTCGAGCTGCACCAGTATGTCGCCTTTGCGCACCCGATTGTTGTCGTCGACCAACACATTCACAACCTGATCGGGAATTCGTGCGGCGACAAACGTGACGTGCCCATTTACATAGGCATCGTCAGTCGAGACGGTGGTTAGAACCGTGTCGACAAAAGGAATGCCGAAGAGCACGATCACCGCCACAACAACCACTGCCAGCCCAACCCACAATAGCCGCCGGCGCGTAACGATCCGGCTGCTCATTGTGGCAGGAAATTTCGCAGAAGCAGGCGGTGGCGTCGGAACGGACATTGTGGAATTTTACCTTAAACGGCTGAGATCGCCGGAATTATACCGTCACCCCTGCGACATGGTGTAAAACCTTTCTACATAGAACGTTGCGGTTCATGGCAATCCTGTGCGGACCTACTCTGCGCCAGTGGCTGCAATCTGTCTTTATCGGTTTGGGAGGTTCGGCTACGCTTGCGTCCGATCGGGCCGCCGCGCCCGTGTGGCAAAGTGCAATTTCGAGCAATCACAGACCATCCGCGGCATTCTCCATGAATTCAAATCGCGGGAATACATCATGCAAAAATATCAAGCTATGAAAACAAGCTCCGTCTGGATCGTATGCTGTTGCGGCATCGCGCTGGTCAGTGTATTGGTGCGGTCGGCGTCTGCCGAAGAGTTCCGAGTCGAGTCGAAAGTGTTTTCCGGCAAAGACGAAACATCGACGAGCGAAAGCATTACGTTGTTCGCCGATGACCGGGTTTACGACTTCCTAACGTCCCCCAGCGAAATTACCGTTTTCGATTTTCCGCGCGGCCGCATCGTGCTGTTGGATACTAACCGTAAGCTGCGCACCGAATTGACGACCGACAAATTAAACGAATTTACCGATCAACTTCGGACGCGGGCGGCGCGGCAAACCGACGCGCTTTTGAAGTTTGTCGCCAATCCGAAGTTTGATGAAAGCCACAGCGACGCCGAATGGCTGGAGTTTTCCAGCCCGCAAATGACTTATCGCGTGCATCCGACCAAGCCAGACAATGCAAAAGTGGTGCAGCAGTATCGAATGTTTTCCGACTGGTCGGCGCGGCTGAATTCCATGATTCGCCCTGGCGCCATGCCGCCATTTCCGCGGCTAGCGGTAAACGCGGCCTTGGAACGGGCCGGCGATGTGCCGGAAACCGTGCAATTGACGCTCGCAGCGCAGAATCATCTGGTCGGCAAACCCACCGTCCTTCGAAGCGAACACGAACTAGCCATACGGCTGTTGCCGACCGATCGCAAGCGGATTGACGACGCCGGGAAGTACCTAGTCACATTTCCCGAGGTATCGATGGAAGAATATCTGCGCCCAATCCAGCAACAGGCAAAGCGGTAGTTGGGCAGGGAGTTCGTCGGGCTTCATTGCGCTTGCCGCACGCGGTTCAGCGAGGCTTTTAGCAAGCGCTTTCTTATCGGCCCATTCCGGCTTAGGAAGTCCGGCAGCAGTTAAACAGAGAGGGTCGCTCGGCTGATATATCGTTAGCCGATATCGATTTGGCTCCGTCTTCAATCCCGCTGTATCTCGATGGCCACGGTGCAAACACAAGTGCTTTTGCGGTAATTGTTGACGATGGAAGAGACACACCGGGTAGCAACCGCTACGGCAGGAGACCGGGAAGTGGCTATTGTTGGGTGGACTGGCCGTGTTACAGTTGGAGTGGTATATCTACAATCAGTCGAGTTAATTGTGACGGCTGGTCGAAGAAAGGATACTTAGTTCCTCAAGACGAGGCCGGCGGATGTCTCAAAGCACATTGCTAAAATCTCCCAGGCGACGGCGCAAGGTTTTTAACCGTCTGGTCGAAACCAAGCTGTGGGAAAAGGTCAGCTATTCTGAATACCGCGACCAGGTACGCCGTGTATACGCAGGTCCGAAGGGGGCGCTGTTGTGGGCTTGCAGCTTTGTCTCTTTGCACGCCCCGCTGGGCGATCGGTTGTTCCGGCAGCGGCGATTCGATTTGCGGGGCTGCAAAAAGATACTCGACGTAGGCAGCGGCGCCGGACAAATTGTTCGTCATTTGCTGAAATATGCGGACGACGATGCAAGCATTACGGGTTTGGATATTTCGCCGGAAATGCTGCGGCGGGCGCGCGGAAGGCTAAAGAGCGATCGTCCGCAATTGCTGTCGGCCGATCTTAGCCGACTGCCGTTTGCCGACGGTGCATTCGATTGCATCACGTGCGGCTATGTGCTGGAACATCTGCCCGATGCACGGTTGGGTTTATCGGAATTAGCCCGGGTGCTGGGTCGCGGTGGTCGGATGTTGCTGTTCACGACCGAAGACAGCTTTGGGGGAGCGTGGACGAGCCGGTTATTTTTATGCCGTACTTACAATCGGCACGAGCTGTCGCACATTTGCCGCGAAGTGGGGCTGGAAGTGGTGCAAGAGCTATGGCTATCCGATGTTCACCGGGCGTTGCGTGCCGGTGGAATCTGCTTGGAACTGCGGCGGGTGTGAAGCGATCGCTTCAGCGGCGTGGTTTTTTACCCCGATAACTTGCATCCAACAGATCCATTGGATGATAAATCGGCAGGCGCTGGCCTTGTTGGCGCGCTTCTTTGGCGATTTGTAGAATGCAGCCGGCGTTAGCGGTAATCACCGCACTAGCCCCGGCGCTCATGATGTTTTGCAATTTGCGGCGCGCTAGTCGCCCCGCCATTTCCGGCTGGGTCAGGTTGTAGGTTCCGGCGGCGCCGCAACAAAGTTCACTCTCGGGCAATTCGCGCAAGTCCAGTCCGGGAATCATGGCTAGCAGTTTGCGGGGCGCCTCGCGCACTTTTTGGGCGTGGACCAGGTGGCAGGCATCGTGATACGTGGCCGTCAAATGGATTTCACCGTGCGGCGCGACGGGGCCAAGCTCGTCGAGGAACTCGTGGACGTCTTTTACTTTGGCGGCGAACTGTTCGCGCTGCGGCGATGGATCGAGCGGCCAATCATGGCCGTAATCCTTAAGCATAGCGCCGCAGCCGGCCACATTAACAATGACGGCGTCAACTTCGTCGACTTTGAAGGCCGCGACGTTGGCATCGGCAAAGCGCCGTGCCGGTTCACTCGACCCGCTATGAAAATGGATCGCGCCGCAGCACTGCTGGTCGCGCGGCACAAGCACATCGCAGCCATTTTGCTGTAGCACGCGGGCGGTCGCCCAATGGGTTTGTCGAAAGAAAACATCCGCCACACAACCGGTGAACAGCGCCACGCGAGCCCGGGGCTTGCCAATCGCAGGTAGAATTTCCGGCAAGCGGCGGCCCCGACGCCTGGCTGGCGGCAACATGGCGGTCAGTTGCCGAAGCCGCGACGGTAGCAAATGCAGCAATCCTAAGTGTTGGCCAAGCCAAAGCAGGCCGGTGCGCTGGGCGAAACGCACAGGGCGCAGGAAGCGCGCCATCCGGCGCGGATAAGGAAACAATCCGTATAAAATCCAGCGATGAAACCAATCGGCGCGTGGCGCAGATTCTTCGCCCAGTTGCCCCATGGCCAAGCGGAACGGCTCGATCAGCCGGCCATATTGCACTCCCGACGGGCAAGCGGTTTCGCACGCCCGGCAATCCAAGCACAATTCCAAATGGTGGCGAACCTCCGGCGAAAGGTCTAGCCGACCGTCGGTCACGGCACGCATCAAGTAAATGCGGCCGCGGGGACCGTCGTTTTCGTCGCCCAATTCTGCATACGTGGGGCACGCGGCGGTGCACAATCCGCAATGTACGCACTCAAGGAATCGCTGATAATCGATTTGGGCGCCGGGGTTGGTGATGCGGCTGGCTTGATCGGCGGGCGAATTGGCGTCGTCCTGTATGGAATTCTGTGCGATTTGCATTTTGTTATTCGTATTGTGCTACGAAGTCCGTTTGCCGTCGCCACACATACCGCGGCTAAATCGCAAGCAGATTTCGTGACCGCAACGCGTTCGTCACATTCCAGCGTACACGAACCGGCCGCGGTTGAGCAGATCTTTTGGATCGAATCGCCTTTTGATTTCTTCCATGACGGTGATTGAATCGCCGACAGTGCCCCACCAACATTGATGTGTGAGCTCCGCGGGAGTCGTGCACGACAGCACAATGACGTGACCGCCCCGTTCCGCAGCCGCGGGTTGCAATCGGCCGACAAGCATTTTCGACAAGCCGCCTGCGGGAAATTGCGTGAGCTTGGCGATAACTACTCCGTTGCCGGCATGCGCTTGGAATGATCCATCGGGATCAATCTCGTGAAGCAATTGCAGAAATTCCACCGTCCGGCTAGGCCGCATCGCAGCTTTAATTACCAAGGGCGCATTTCCTTCCACGGGGAACTGCGCCAATCGCATCCACAGCCCGGCGGTGTAGTGGTCGGGCACAATCTCGGCAGCTATGCCCAATCGTCGCCATTCGCTTCGAAGCGTCTCGCCCATCCATTGCACTTCGTCCGAATTTCCTTCTAGGCCGACCAACAAATGGGCCGAACCACGCTCTGGAAGCGACCCGAGGATTGGATCGTTGCTCCATGCCGGTCCGGCCAACAATTCGATGGCAGTCGGAGAGACTTGAGTTGTTACGAGCGCATCGAGCAATCGCTCGGCCGATTCCCAATTTTGCAATCGGCAGGAAACAAAGCGGGAGAATTCCGGCAACGGTTTCACGCGCAGCGTGACTTGCGTGATAACGGCAAGCGTGCCGAGCGAACCGGTGAGCAATTTGCAGAAATCATATCCAGCGACGTTTTTCACCACTCGGCCGCCACCATGAAATGGCGTTCCGCGGCCGTCGACGGCGCTGATGCCGATGACATAATCGCGCATCGTGCCATTTGCATAGCGCCGCGCGCCGGACGTGTTCGTGGCAATGACGCCGCCGATGGTGGCGCGATGGGCATCGGGCAGATCGATTGGCAGGCGCTGCTTTTCTTTGGCCAGAGTAGCAGTCAGCAAATCGAGCGTAATGCCTGCTTCAACGGTGACCGTCATGTCGCGGGCCGGGTAATCAATGACTCGCCGCAAGCCCTGCAGCGACAGGCCATGGCCTGGATCGCGCGGGGGTAAACCGAAATTGAGGCTCGTGCCGGCCCCGATTGGATAGATTGGCGTCGCGTCGGAATACGCTTCGCGCACCATTTGAGCCAGCTCCGCCTGATCGGCGGGAGTGAGCGTGTCGGATAGCGGGAGTGGCTCAGCGGTGGAAGGCACGGGGAGAGTTCAGAGTTCGAGGTTCACAGCATTTTTACAGAGCCGCGCGGCGGCCGGGATGTTTTTGTTTGATTTTTACTGAACCGGTGGCCGCCTGCTCCATGCCGCAGCCGCCGGCAGAAGGAAGCATTTTGCAGGGGCTAAGCCTTCCATCGGGATTAAAGGCCGCACGAAGCCGCTCCATGGCGGCCAAGTCGTCGGCTGTGAACATTTTTTCCATGAAGCCGATTTTCTCCACGCCAATGCCGTGTTCGCCGGTTACACTACCGCCGCAGGCAATGCATTCGTCGAGAATTTCGCCGCCAGCGGCCAGCACGCGACCGATTTGCTCTGGATCGCGCTCGTCGAATAGCAGAATCGGATGAATGTTTCCATCGCCGGCGTGGAACACGTTGACGATCCGAAGGTTATGTCGCCGGCCGATTTCTGTAATCCGCCGGATGATGTGCGGAAGTTTGGTGCGCGGCACCACGCCGTCCTGCGTGCAATAACTGGGGCTTAATCGGCCGATGGCTCCGAACGCCTGTTTGCGACATTTCCAAAGTTTAAAACGTTCCTCAGTGGTTTCGGCAGGACGCACTTCGCGGACGCCGCATTGGCGACAGAGTTCGATTATTTGATCGCGCTGTCGATCGAGGCCGGCTTCCAGTCCGTCGACTTCGATCAACAGAATTGCTTTCGCGTCCAGCGGAAAACCGACTTTGAATGCTTTTTCGACCGCCACGAGAATGCCTTCGTCCATCATTTCCAGTGCCGCCGGGATGATGCCGGCGCCGATGATTTCGCTAATGGTATTGGTGGCGTCGTCGACGGAGTCGTAGATGCACAACAGCGTGCGATAGCCTTGCGGATTTCGCGTCAAGCGAACCCAAATTTTGGTGACGACGGCCAGCGTCCCTTCGCTGCCGACGATGGTGCCAACCAAATCCAGGCCCAATGTGTCGTCGGCAGGGCCGCCAAATTGCACAATGCGTCCGTCGGGCATGACCGCTTCAACACCCAGTACGTGATTGACCGTGACGCCATATTTCAGCGTGTGTGGGCCGCCGCTGTTGGTGGCCACATTGCCGCCGATAGTGCACGCGCCTTGGCTGGATGGATCAGGCGCATAATGGTAGCCCGTGCCTTTGAGCGCCTGATTGAGCCAAGCGTTTACCACGCCGGGCTGAACCACGGCATAACGATCGCGAAGATTAATTTCTTCGATCGCCTTCATCCGTGTAAGGACGATCATGATGCCGCCGCCGACCGGTAAGCAGCCGCCCGCCAGGCTCGTACCCGCGCCGCGCGGCACAAATGGCACGCGATGCTTGTTGGCCAACCGCACAATGTCGGCCACTTGTTGGGTATTGTGGGGAAAAACGACGACGTCGGGACTGTTTTTTTCGATAACGAAGGCGTCGCACTCATAGACGAGCAAATCGGAATGAGTCGAGAGGACGGCGCCCTGGCCCACGACTTCGCGAAGTTCGTCGATCAGGCTCGGCAATGCTGCGATGCTCATGGGATGAAGAAAAAGACAAGAGTCGAATAGGGCACCGACAAATTATAGTGGTCGGGCCAGTAAGTAGGCAGCGGTAGGTGGTCAGCGAAACTATCGCCTTGCGCTCAGCCGTTCTCAGTTGCTGGCGGCAGCCTTAGTATCGCAGGCCATTTTTGCGAATATGGACATACGGTTGTCCGTCGCCACTCATTTTTCCAGCGACCACTTCAGCCAAAAAAATGCGGTGATCAGTGGAATCGACATGGCTTTTCGGCTGGCATTCTAAATAGCCCAATGCATCGGTCAGGGCGGGCAAATTGTGAGTAGTGCGCACAACCTCGACGCCGTTGAATGCCGATTCGCCGGGAGCAAAGCCGCGCGCGAAATGGCTCAAAAGTTTTTTTTGGTTCTCGCCCAGTACATTCAGTACGAACGGTTCGGATGCACCAAGCCACCGTGCAATCTCCCGATCGCGCCTTACCGCGACCGTGACCATCGGTGGCTCAAAGCCTGCCTGCATCACCCAGCTGGTAAGCATCCCGGTTTCTTCTTTTTTGTGCCGGGCCGTGAGGATAAACAGTCCACTCGGCACGCGTCCTAAAACAGCTTCGAGTTGTGAAACAGACATGAATTAAATTCCGGGAGTCTTTTTTAATTGCCGGCCGAGTTGTCGTTCGACGCTGGCGACTTTGCCCTGCAAGCGTCCGCCGTGGCCGCGCCTGACATCGAGCTTTGCGGAACAGGTTACGCGCTCGTGATCGGCCGCAACCGTTTCGATGCAGCGGCGCAGCACGTCGAGCACCGCGTTTAAATCTCCTTCGACCAGCGTGCCCATGGCGTGCAGTTGATAATCGAGTCCCGATTGGTCGACGATATCCAGACATTTTGCCACCGCCGGGCTAACGCTTTCCCCAGCGCCGAGCGGCGACACGCTGAATTCAAGCAGGACCACGATTGGGGTGTCCGAAAACGATTTCGAAGTTGAAAAGCCAAACGCAACGTCGTAAGCGCGATGCTAGCAATCGCTGGATTGTAGATGGCAAACCCGGAATTGTCGATTGGATCGAAACTACAAACGCATAGGCCCGTTACGGTTGCGGAGCGGCAAATCGACCTGGGCGTTCAGCGACCGCTCCAGTACACTACGCCGCTTTTCTAGTCGGCCTATTCCGGCCCGCTGCGTGAACTGCGCGCCGAATCTGTTTCGATGCGCTGGCCGCTATGGCGGGATATTTTTAACACAGTTGCCTTTAGGGGTTTCCCGTGCGCTCCATTGCGCTTGCGACATTCGCTTACGGGGTGATTGCCTTGTGCATGGCCTTTGGCGCGCAGGCTGCGCTGGGCGACTGGCAAATTCCACAGTCGCCGACCCCACCTTCAACTCAGCTGGCGACTTTTGCCGGCGGCGTGTACGAAGTTGCTCAACTTCCAGCAGTGCCGCGCACGACCTATGACGGTCAACAACAATCTGTTTACATTCTCGATGGGCCGGCTGCTTCCGGCATAGCGCCGATTTCCGCTGCCCCGAACTTCACGGGCGGCGCTGTCCCGGCCGCAGGTGTATATCAATCGGGCGCATCGTCGTTTGGTACGCCATCGGTTCTGCCGGCAACTTATCAGCCGGGGCAACAGTTTCAATTGCTTGATGCTCAACATTCTTCCGCCGGATCGCCGATCAGCTACAGCACCATTGAAGCGCCTTCGCTGCCGCCCTGCGCATGTGTGCCGGATGGTTACGATTATTCTTGCCAGCCGTGGAGCTGGCAGTTAATGCCCGATGGTTTGATCTGGCATTCGGATTTGGCCGGTCCGAAAGAGCCGCGAATCGGCGGCGTGGTTCTCAGCGACACCGGCGTCGACACAAAGCTCGACGGCACCGTTGGCGGCCGGGTGGGATTATTTCGGTACGGCAACACGGCCGATTTCCGCCCACAAGGTTGGCAGGTGGACGCGGAAGGCGCCGCTTTCATTCGGCAGGATCTATCGCAAAACAGCGATGTGGACGCCTACGATTTTCGCATTGGCTTTCCCGTGACCTATGGCTGGGGCGATTACCAAATGAAAATTGCGTGGTATCACACCAGCGCCCACGTCGGCGACGAATTTGAGCTGAAGCATCCCACATTCGTGCGCAATAACTATAGCCGCAATGCAATCGTGTGGGGCAACGGGTATTACATTGTGCCCGACTTCCGTGTCTATGGCGAAATTGAGTATGCCTACTTTGCCGCAGGCGGAAGTGAGCCGTGGGCCATTCAATTCGGTTTCGAATACAACCCGGTGGTGCGCGGCTGGCACGGCTCGCCGTTCTTGGATGTAAACGCTTACCTAAAACAGGAGAACGACTGGGGCGGGCCGTTCACGCTGGAAACCGGCTGGCAATGGCGGCCACTCCATGGTGGCCAACTGATTCGTACCGGGTTTTACTACCAAACCGGGCCGACTATCTACGGCCAGTTCTTCCGTAATAGCGAACAGCTAATCGGCTACGGCCTTTGGTACGACTACTAATGTGGCGAAGTGCGGGATCCGCGACCACCGAAATTTTCTTTGCCGACTTTGCCGCGTCGTTGATTTGTTGCTGATCGGCTCACATTTCAGCGAAGTTTCAGCTACAATCCGCCTCGGGCGTTAATTGGGGCTTGATCAGATTTCCACGCTGGTTTTCTCGCGTGATCAAAATGTTTCACGATCAACGAGTTTTTTTGCAGCAGTTTTTTCGGCAATATCACACGACTGGGTCGGTGTTGCCTAGCAGTGGTGCCTTGGCACGGGCGCTGTGCCGGTTTGTGGATGCCGACGCGGGTGGTCTGGCACACCTCAATGGTGTGATTAAGATGGCGGACCAAGCTCCAGAAACAGGCATCGCTGGCCCAGGCGAAATTCTCGAGGTCGGACCCGGAACTGGTGCGGTTACGACATGCTTGGTAAAAAAATTGCGGCCAGATAATCGATTGACGCTGGTGGAGATAAACGAGGATTTTGTGCGGCATTTGCAGCGGCGCTTCGAAAGCGAGCCGGCGTTTAAGGCCGTCGCCCAGCGAACGCAAATCGAGCATTGCCGTTTGGAGGATTTGCCCGCAGAAAAACGTTACCGAGTGATTATCTCCGGTCTGCCGCTGAACAACTTTGCGGTGGCGGAAGTGGAAAAGATTTTGGGCATATTCCAGCGGTTGCTTGCCCCGGGCGGAACGTTGTCGTTTTTCGAATACATCGCCATCCGCCGGGCCAAAGCAATGGTCAGTGGGCCACAAGGACGAGCTCGCTTGCACGGCATTGGGGAGGTTTTGAATCGCACACTTCAAGGCCGCGAGATCCTGCGCGATTGGGTGTGGCCGAATGTGCCGCCTGCTTGGGTCCATCATGTGCGGTTTTGAGCGCTGGGTGGCCGCGAAGTTCGGCTGGCTCGTGCTCTTGCCTATTTCGGTCCCCATCGTAAACCGTAGCGGCCTTTGGCCAATCTGGTGGCCGCGCTGTCGGTACATTCTGCATAACCCATCGTGATTGCAGGGCCGTGCTTTGACCCTCCTAACGCTGTGTCCTATAGGACTATAGGAACATTTGGCAGATTGTTTTCTGGCACGGATCCAGAGCGACTTTCTGTTTGCGCGCGGAGGCTGCGCCGCGACCCGGCTGCGCGCCCCTTGCGTTAATCATTCAAACGAGACGCCATGGAAGAGCTTGATCCATCTTCGAACTGCGACCAGCCGCGGAACGAAATGTCTAAGCCGACGCTTGCAGAGCGCCGACAGCAGGCGCTCGAACTACAAAATGCGCAGCGTCAGCAGTTCCGCCAGGTCGAAGCTGACCTAGACGCGCATTTCGATGAGTTGGAACAGCAAATTGCCGTCGGGGTGGGCGACACCCAACAGCGTGCAACCGACCAAGAAACCCGCGCAAATCTGGATCAATTTGCACAGCAGCTTCGCGAGCAAGCCGAAGAGTTAACCAGGCAGCAGGCGGAGTTATCGGCCGACCGCGCCGAAATTGCCTCGTGCCAAGCCGACTTGGAATTGGCGCGCGATCAAGTAGCTCGCCAGCGGCAGCAGCTAAGCGAAGAGGTCCGCCAAGAGCGTGCGGAGCTGGAGCGCCGCGCCAGCGAATTGCAAGCATCGGAAAGCAAGTTGAAGCAAGCCCAGAATGCATTGGCGGCGGCCGAGGAAGAACATCAAAGCGAAGTGCGTCAGTTTGGCGGCCGGCGGGAGCGCATCGATGCACAACAACTGCGTTTGGAAAAACAATTGGACGAGCTGGAGGCTCGGCGCGAAGAGACGCGCGCGCAGCGCCGCCGCATCGCACAGCAATTGCGGATCGAGCGGACGGCATTGGCTCAGGAACGGGAACTCATTCAATCGGAAATCGAGCGCCAAAGGAAAACATTTCAAAAGTCAGCTGGACGAGATCAGACGCAACTGGCCAAGGACCGTGAGAGTTTTGAAGAGGAAATGAACCGGGTCCGTCAGCAACTGCGCCGCGATCGCCAACAACTTGAAGACGACACGGCGGCTTTGGAAAAAACTCGCCAGCAATTGGACGAGACGCGTCGTGAGGCCGAGAAAAACCGCATCGATCAATCGACCGATCTGCTCGCCGGAGAGCAAGAAATTCAGCGGTTGGCCGCATTGCTGGCGGACTCGCAACGAGCCGCCGCCGCGGCAATGGAAAAGTTGACGCCGCTACAGCAAGCATACGAGGCGCTCAAATTGGAAGCGGAACACCGCTCCGGCGAAGAAGCGAAAGAAGAATCCCAACTGCAACAAGAGCGAGATACATTTGCCGCGCGAGTGGATGAGCTGGAAAGTCAATTGGCGGATGCGAAAAAACAATCGACCGATGACCACGTGGCAGCGGATGACCAACGAACTGACGAGTTGCAGCGGCGATTCGAAATGGCGGTGGACGACGTGCGACAGCTCAAACGCCGCAATGCACAACTGGAAGAGGAATTGGCCGATTTCCAAGCGGCTGCGGCGGCGAAACAGGTTAGCGCTACGGGCAATGGCGCCGTGGCCTACGATTGGGAAACGACGAAAAAACGTCTACTCGCGGAACTGGATGAAGAGACAACTCATGCCGCAGGAAGTCGGTTGACGGAAGATGATCGATTGTCGGTTGAAGGGACCATTCGTATCACCGACGAGATGATTGTGCAGCGCGATCGAGAGATCGCGGAGTTAAAGCAACTGCTGGACCAGCAAAGCAGCCAGCCGGCTACCGCCGACAAACCAACAGAGCCGAGCGCTGCCGACGTGGAGGCATTCAATCAAGACGACATCATTCGCCAGGAGCGAGAACGGCTTGCCGCCTTGGAAAAGGAATGGCAGGGTAAACTGCGGCAGGCGGAAGTCGAAATTTCGGTGCAACGAGCCCGGCTTGCCCGGGAACGGTCGGATTTGGATGAACAGATGCGCGTCCTGGCTGCAGAGAAATCGGCGCTGGCTGGTCTGCAGCGTTCAGGCCAGTCGACCTCCGCTAATTCACCGAAAAAGCCTGGAAATCGTTGGTTAGCCCGGTTGGGATTGAAAGAAAACGATACGGACTGAGGCCCAGGGAAACGGTGGAAGGCGGACCGTTAAGCTGCAGATTTTCCTCACCGCACTTTGTCGGCCTGCATGTGATAGATGGCCAAGCATTTGCCTTCTGGGCCAGCGATTTCCTGAATGGAAAACACGCCTTCGACGGCCACAGGCTGCGTGGTGAAATCCGTTGTTCGGCCGTCGTTCATCTGCACCACAATGCAATCGTACAGCGCGGCGCCGGGGCCGAAGCAGCACTGCATATTGTCGCGCACGAGAACAAATTGCGACAGTCCGGATTGCTGAAAACTCGGCAAAATGTAACCGCGGATGCGAATGTTCGTTTTACCGATTTTTTCGATGGCCGGCGTAATCATGGTGCGGCGGAACGGCTCGTCCTTGGGTATATCGAATTTAATCGTGTCGAACGAAATGTCGTGCGCCGGCCGTTGACTTGGTTGCACTGCCGAATCGGTGGGCGCGGCCGGACTGTTGGAAGCTGCCGGGGCAGGATTGGGTTGGGTGCTTGTGCGCGCAGCAGGGGGCTCATTGGAAGTGGTGGCGGCTGGCGATGAGCGGTCCGCGCAGCCCGCGGCGAAGATCAATCCCGCAGCGGCGACCGCTCCGCTAACGATGCCTAGCCGCATCGGCGGCAATCGCACTGGGCGCCATTGTTTTCTGCCTTTATCCCGATCCGTGGTCATGGCAGGATTGCCTCGTCGAGGTGATAAAAAACGATGCCTTTGGCGTCGACCGCCTGGCTAGGCTCAGTGATGCGAAAGGTGCCGGCGATCTTGAACAGCGAGCCGGAAAAAGCGAATCCCTTAGGATCAGATAACGCAACCTGAATGCGATCGGTAATTTTTGGATTTCCGCCGAAGCAGCAGGTGCCCTGATCTCGGACCAGTAAAAATTGCGTGATGCCGTCCTTTCGCAGTCCAGGATAAACGTAGCCCTTGATGAAAATCTTCTTCCCGTCCAAGGCTTTTGCTTCCGGCGGAATAGAATTCGGCGGATCGTCGGGTTGCGGCTGCAACAAGGAATAATCGACCCTCTCATAACCCGTCGGAACTTCTGTGGCATGAATGTAGATCAGCCGTCCGAAACCGCCCACACAAAACAGAGTTGCCAAGACAATTCCGGCGATGGCCGCGCCCCGGCCAGTGTATTCTTGCGGCTGACTACGAATTTTGCGTAAGCCGACAATACCAAGCATTACGCCTGCCAAGGGAATCAACGCCAACCACCAATCGAGCAGTGTCAAAACCGACAACACGCCCAACACCAACGAAGCCACGGCCGCCGTGGAAAGCGCGCGGTAGGCGTCGGCGGGATTGTAATCATCCGCGGTCGGCTCGTCGCTTATCAAACGAGAGGGTCGATGAACGATCGTCGTATCGTCGACTGGCGGGGCGGCAGTTTCAACGGGTCCAGTTTCCATTGCTTGATCGTTGTCTTTTAATTTTTCTTCACACTGCCGTTGGAAGTAGAGCTGCTGGACGAATTAGTTACGTTGGTCGTGCTCGGCGCGGATCCTACATTGGTTGCCGGCACTGTATTGGTTGCCGGTGCTGAAGCGGGCGGAAGGGCGGCGCCGCCGGGCAACAAAAACGATTGAGCCTGTTTTGCCGCCGTGGGATCTAATTGCGACAGCTTGGTCAATTGTTCCTTCGCAGCAGGTAGCGGACACACCTCTAAATATTTTAACACGGGCACCCGCACCCAAGCGGAATCAGCGTCGGCATTCACGAACAAATTCACCAGCTGGTTAAGAACGGACCAATCTTGCCAACGGGCCAGGTCGGGAATCACCAGATCGGCCATTTTCGGACGATCCAGCATGAAATGAAACGCTTCGGCGGCCTTATCTTTATTCACGATGCCTGTTTCCTGCGCGATGCGGATGGCCTGAATCGCCCCGTAAGTATCGGTAAATTCGGCGGCCTGGTTTTTGAGATACAAATCTTCAACCAGATGCAACCCGCTCGGACCTTTAATGGCCAAATACGAGCCGATCATTGCATCCAAACCCGCTTTGAGCTTGCGATCTTTCGAATTCAGAATGTCTTCGATCAGCGGCAAATCTTTTTCCGTGCCGCACACGCCGAGCAGCGTGAAATACAGCCGGCGGTGGCTGGGCGAAATGTCGGGATTGTTCAGCCATTTGATTAACTGCTCGTAATTGACACGCGGGCCAAACGCTTTCACGTCGGGATAGGAAGCCTGAGCGAATTCGTCGTAAGCATCGCGCTTCAGCATCTCATCGCCGTCTTCCAAATAATCTTGAAAGAAGGCCAGGCGATCGGGACCGATTTCAGGCAGCGTAAGCAGCACGTCGACATAAGGACGGCTGTGCTTGGTCAGCGGAATTGGCGTGGCCCAGGAAAGCGATTTCGGATCGACCGCGGTAACTAAAAATTGGCTACCAACCGGTGCGTCGCCCAAGTAGATGGTTTCAATTCGCTTTGTATTTTTCAGCAGGTTCGCTCCTTTGAGCACTTCGACGATGCGGAATTTTGATTTCGATAGCGGCTCGCCAATTCCGGGCGGAAAGGCGCTGTCGGCTCCGGCTGGGCGCGGCGGCAACTCCGTCAATTCAGCAACGACAACTGCATCGGCTCCCTTCATTTCCTGGGCCAAGGTCAATTGCACGGCGCTGCAAAATGGACACGCCTTAACCGCCAGGGCAGCAATGGCTGACAACACCCCGAGGGCAATTGCCACGATGAAAAATCTCGCGGGTCGACGTGTCATGATTACGCTCCTTCGTTCCAGAATTTGTAGTCCGCTTTATGGTGTTGCCGTTAGCGCGCGCCCAACGTCGGTACGATATGCCGAGACCGCTGGCATGTAGCCCGCCAACGACGCCAGCACGATCAAACCCGGTATTAAAATTAGCTCCGCTGTCGGCACGAATTGCAAGAAATTTACCGCCACCCCAGTGTAGTCGGTTATCACCGGCGCGGCCGCACCCACCAGCAGGTGCCCGGCCACCCAGCCCAATAGCCCGCCGCCCAGTGCCAGCATGATGGACTCGGTCAGTACGATCATCATAATTTTACCGCGGTGTGCCCCCAGGGCCCGCATCACGGCAATTTCGTGCCGGCGTTCCGACATGGAATTATAGATGCTAACCATGATGCCGACACCGGCCACAATGACAATTAGAACGGTAAGAATGAGCAAAATCCATTGCATCGGCCTGACAAACGTATTGGTCAGCACCGTGATTTCTTTGATCGGTTCGATCGCTTGCGCCACAAACTCTTTATTGACGTGCTTAACAAGATCGGGCGCCACCAATTCCGGCGGTGCGCCGCCAATGCTAGCCGTGCGAATTAGCACGGAGGTAACTTCGCGTTGATCCTCGGGCAAAGGCGTTTTGAGAATTTCGTCCGGTTCTTCCTTCTCACCCGGTTTGTGTACTTCTTCCACATGCCCTTTGGCATGATCGGGAATCAGGAAAAAGCCTTCCATATTCACATACGCCGCTCGATCCACGGGTGTGCTAGTACGGTCGAGAATGCCGACAATCTTAAACGGCATGTGCTTTTCCCCGCCCACGCCGTGCGCCGGAGAAAAGCTGTCGCCCACTTTGAAGCCCATATGTTTGGCGACTTCGGCTCCGACAACGGCGGTGGTGAAATCTGGTGTCTTAAAATTCTCGCCCGATGAAAACGTGGAGTGCAGCAACTGGCTGAACAGTTCAGGCGTAGTGCCAACCACGCGATACTGTCCGGCTTCGCCGACGACATCGCCCAGACAAACCGGAATCGCTATATCTACGTCGTCGGAGTATTTGCCGTTTTTGTGATCGCTGCGCTGTCCGGCGTGCAGAAACTCTTGGTAATACTCCCAAGGGATATTTTCGATGGGGCGGTTCAAATAGTAGACCGTGTTCAGCAGCAGGTCTAACCGGCCGCCTTTCGCGCCGATAATAACGTTGTAGCCTAGCGCATTGCCGGAAGCGAACGACTTCTCCACGATCTGACCGATCACCAGAACCGCCACGACCAGCGACACCCCCAGCGCCATCGACAGCGCCGTTAGAAACGATGCCAGCGATCGCTGCTGAATACTGCGCCAGGCGATTTTGGGTAGGGTCACTGGTAGGGCTCAGGGTTTGGAGTCAGATGTCGATGGTGGTGAGGCGATTGAGTTCTTCCAGGTTTTCCACACGCTCAAATTGTTTCGCGACATCAGGAGTGTGAGTGACCAGCACCAGGGCAACGTTTTCTTCACGGCAAGTTTCGCGGATCAAATCGATAACTTGCTGTTGATGCCGAGTGTCGATGTTCGCAGTCGGCTCGTCGGCCAGCAGAAGTTTCGGTTTGTTGGCCAAGGCTCGGGCGACCGCTACGCGCTGCTGTTCGCCGACAGATAGCTGTGCAGGTTTGTGATGCAATCGCTTGCCAAGGCCGACACGGTCCAATAAATGTCGGGCCCGATCCGGCTTCGGTCGGCCGCTGGCAAACGACATGCCCAAGAGCACGTTTTCTAGCGCCGTAAAAGCAGGCAGCAAATTAAATGTTTGAAACACATAGCCAAGCTTGTCGGCGCGGAATCGGTCGCGGCCGGCTTCAGGCAGGGCCGAGATGTTAATGCCGTCAATGCGGATCGTGCCCTGATCGGGACGAATGATGCCGGCGATCAAATGCAACAAAGTAGTTTTGCCCGAACCACTGCGGCCAATTAGAATCATTTGCTCACCGGCGGCTACCTGGAACTGCCTAACGTCCAGAATGGGCAGCCGTCCGCCGCCCGGCTCCATGAACGATTTTTTTACGTTTTCTAACGAGAGCATGGTCTGCAATTTGCAAACATAGTGGCTTAGCAGCCGGGGGAAACAATGAAAACTGCTTGATAATAACGGTTTACGCCTAGCGGACATAGAGCAAGAGGCATGCGCACGCGCGACGTTTGGCTCAGTATATACGTGCCAAATCGCCTGAGAGTTCGTGCCCACAATGAGTCCGTCGACCGCTAAATATGCGACGAGTAGGTCGTAAGCAAATTCATCGCTGACGCCACGTAGCTGAAATCGTACAATCTGACGTTTGAGAAAACGAACCAGACCTTGTTTCAAAATCTGTCGGCGGGGTCTCAGATCCCAGGAAATCACCGCCATAAAACTTGCTATGTCGCTAACGCTGGATTTATCGCGGCACGAAATCGAAGCGGAGTTTGCCGCCCGCAATGCTCCGCCGGCGCCGCTTTATGAAGATGCAATTTCAGCCGAGCATGCGGCCATTGCCGATAGCGGCGCGCTAATCATTCGCTCCGGCAAAAAAACGGGCCGCAGTCCGCTCGATAAACGGATTGTCGATCATCCCGACAGCAGCGCCGACATTTGGTGGGGACCGGTGAACATCAAACTGGACGAACAAGTGTTCATCATCAATCGGCAACGGGCCATCGATTATTTGAATACGCGCGAACAACTATATGTATTCGACGGCTTCGCCGGTTGGGACTCGCGTTACCGGATCAAAGTGCGAGTGATTTGCGCTCGCGCCTATCATGCGCTGTTCATGCGCAATATGTTGATCCGCCCCACGCTGGAGGAATTAGCGAATTTTGGCGAGCCGGATTATGTGATTTACAACGCCGGTCAGTTTCCGGCCAATCCGCACACACACCAAATGACTTCGCGAACCAGCATCGATATCAGCCTGGAGCGGCGCGAAATGGTGATCCTCGGCACCGAATACGCCGGTGAAATGAAAAAGGGTGTGTTCACGTTGATGCATTATGTCATGCCGGGGCGCGGCGTGCTGTCAATGCATTGCTCGGCCAACGAAGCAGGGCAGGGCGATGGCTCGTTGTTTTTCGGCCTTTCGGGCACTGGTAAAACAACGTTGTCGGCCGATCCGCGCCGCAAGCTAATCGGCGACGACGAGCATTGCTGGAGCGATGACGGAATTTTTAACATTGAAGGGGGTTGTTACGCGAAGTGCATTCACCTGACGCGGCAAAGCGAGCCCGAAATTTACGATGCAATTCGGTTCGGCACCGTTTTGGAAAACGTCGTCTATGATGAGACCACTCGTGCCGTCGATTTTGAGAGTGCCGCCCTGACCGAGAACACACGGGCAGCTTATCCGATTGAATATATCGCCAACGCCAAAGTGCCATGCGTGGGCAAGCATCCGAGCAACATTATTTTTCTTACCTGTGATGCGTTCGGCGTGATTCCGCCGGTCAGTCGCCTGTCGCCGGAGCAGGCGATGTATCACTTCATCAGCGGATATACGGCCCGGGTAGCCGGCACGGAAATGGGCGTCAAAGAGCCGCAGGTTGCCTTTTCGGCGTGCTACAGCGCCGCATTTTTGGTTCGACATCCAACGGTGTATGCCAAAATGCTAGCCGAGCGGCTGCGAAAGCATCAGGCCCAAGCCTGGCTGGTAAATACAGGCTGGTCGGGGGGCGCTTACGGCGTTGGTTCGCGGATTAAATTGGCGCATACGCGGGCCATTATCGACGCCATTCACTCGGGCCAGTTAATCGGTGCGCCCACCCAGCGCGACCCGTATTTCAAGCTCGATTACTGCACTCGTTGCCCGGAAGTGCCTGACAACATTCTGCAGCCCGTCGCTTCATGGAAAGACCGCGCCGCTTACGAAGCAACCGCGCAAAAACTGGCCGCGCTGTTCCGCGAAAATTTTGCAAAGTATACGAGTCCCGATCTGCCGGCCATGGCGTCGGCGGGGCCGTGAGAAAGGTAGCTGTGAGCGAAGTTTCCAGAAAGTTATCGTTGTTTCAGGATCAATTCGTAATCCCCATGAGATCCAATCCAGAACCATGTAATCATATTGCCTTCTAACAACCCCAAAGCTCGCCATCCTCGGCTAACATGGCACGAGTAAAATGCTTCATGGCCGTGAATCTGTTTGAATTGCAAACTTGGATGGGATGGATTTTCGCGCCACAGACGATAGCATTTGCGAGCTTGTCCCTTTACAGAATCCGGCAACCGAGCGAAGCAGACCAAAAAATCTTCGGTCACCTGAGAATTCACAGCTCGTCAAATCCGGTTTTTTTGACTCGCCCAGACTGAATATCTTTTTTAACCTTAGTGGCCCAGCGAGACAATTGATCCTTCGATCGCGCGAATGCTTCGTCCCAGCGATGTTCGTCGGCAAGTTCTTCAAGGATGACCGCAGCAATAGCATCCTGCTCCGCTGCAGAAAGCTTTTGAATTTCAGTGATTGCGTGTTCAAGCAACGTGGTCATAACAATATCCCATATTTCCTCAAGCGATTATACCGCGCCGGCAAAGCAGTGGAGAGTGCTGTTTTCCTGCTAAAAATCGCTCAGCATCTTCGGCGGCCACGCCGCGCGGACGGCATTAGTGACGGCCAGAATGTCGATTACTTCCTGTAGAATTGCGCCCGCCACAGGCGGCAAATAGCCGGCGGCGGCAATCAACATGGCTAACATGCTCGCCGTCATGCCTCCGATGGCGCTTTGCAGGGCGATGCGTCGCATCCGGTGGCTAATGTGCATGAATTCGTCGACGCGTTCCAGCGAGGTGTCCATCACTACGGCTCCGCTGGCCTCGCCGGTGATTTCGTTGCCGCTTCCAAAGGCCAGACCTACGGTGGCGGCCAATAGCGCGGGAGCATCGTTGATGCCGTCGCCAAGAAACAGCGTCTTTGCTTGCTGCGTTTCGCGACGGACAAGGTTCACTTTGTCTTCTGGGCTTTGCTCGGCATAAACTTCTTTGATGCCCACTTGGTCGGCAAGGTGACGCACTTCGCTTTCCCGATCGCCGGATACCAACAGTACTCGACGAAAATTGTGTTTGGGCGCCAGATGATGGACGAACGATACGCCTTCATGTCGCGGCTGATCGCGGAACCGATACGTGGCGGCGTATCGGCCATCGAGCACAATCACGCACTCCAGGCCGCCGGCAAGCGGCGGCAATTGTGCGGCCAATTCCGGTTGTGCCTGCGCCAGTTTGTTTCGGCTGGTGATTTTCACTTGCCGCCCCGCGACGACGCCGCGCAGGCCCTCGCCGGGTTTTTCGTGGATCTCAGCGGCTTCGCTGGTGGCCAAGCGCTCTTGCTGCGATTGAAGCAAAATCGATTCTGCCAACGGGTGCTTGGAATATCGCTCCAGACTCGCTGCCAACATCAGTACGTCATGGGCGGTAAAGCCCGGCGCCACGATTTGCTCCGTCAAGCGAGGCTCGCCATAAGTAAGCGTGCCCGTTTTGTCGAAAATCACCGTGCGGCAAGTGTCGATTTGTTCCAGCACTGCCGGATCGCGAACAATAATACCGCGCCGCGCTGCCAACGAAATGCTGCCAATAATTGCCACGGGAATGGCAATCAACAGCGGGCATGGCGTGGCGACGACGAGTACGGCCAAGAATCGCACTGCTTGTCCCGTAGCAACCCAAGCTGCAATGGCAATTGCCACGGCCAGCGGAGTGTAGAGGGCGCCGAGCTGATCGGCCAGCCGTCGAATTTGCGGTCGACGCTGCTCCGATTCCTGCATCACGCGCATGATTTGGGCATAACGGGAATCGACGGCCCGATGCGTAGCGCGAATAGAGAGCACCGTTTCGCCATTGATCGAACCAGATAGCACGGTCGAGCCGGGCGTTTTCGACATGCGGTAGGGCTCGCCGGTGAGATACGATTCATCCATCACGCCGTGCCCTTCGAGAACTTCGCCGTCGACGGGGCAAATTTCGTGCGGGAACACGACCAATTCATCGCTGACGTTAATCGTTTCTAGTGGCACGTCGTCGACGTGCGATTCGCGGCGGCGATGAGCGACAGACGGCATGCGTTTGGATAAGGCACGCAATACGCCGGCGGCGCTGCGCACAGCATAGCTTTCGATCGCCTCGCCGCCGGAAAGCATTAAAACGACCAGCGTACCGGCCAGATATTCGCCCAACAGCACCGAGGTCACAATCGAAATGCCCGCCAACAAATCGGAGCCGAATTCCCGGTGCAATAACTTGACCAGCAGTTCGATAACAATCAGCACTCCGCCCAAGACCAGCGCAATATACAGCGGCCATTGGGCAATACTTGGCTGGGCGCCGATGCCAAACCGCAACAGTAAATGGACGGCAATCGCAGCAATTGCCAGGACCGCGATGATCGGATATCGCCGCCTGTACAATTGGCCCATCCAATGCGGTCCAACGGCGGCAGGCATTCGTAGTCCTTGGAATTTGTGCTGTCTGGTGCGGATGGGCATTCAATTGTACGGCAAAGAGGGGCACATCGTAGGGCGGCCATAACCTAATACGAACTGCGTACTTGCGGCCGAGTTATCGCACATTTCATGAGTTATGATAGAGGCCTAACGACAATGGCATAGCATCGTTAACCATGGATTTTGAATCGGATTGAGCAAGATTATCACTCGTTGGGGCAACAATTCCATACGCATGCATAAAGCCCAAGCGCGAGAGCAACCTGATGTTGCCAACCGCGCGCAGCCGCTCGATTGGTCGGCCTTGCTGGCGGAGCATGAGCGCTGGCTGCGCACGGTGGTCTACGCGCGCTTGGCAGGCGCAGAAGGGGTAGACGAGGTTTTGCAAGAAGTGGCGCTGGCCGCGGTTCGTCAGAAAGCGCCGTTGCACGATCCAAACAAAGTTGCGCCATGGCTGTACCGATTGGCCGTGGTGCAATCGCTGTTGTATCGGCGGCGACAGGGACGAGGACGGAAACTGATCGACCGCTTTGTGCAGCGGCGGCCGCCGCTCGAGCACGACGCGGGCTCGCCCGATCCGCTTTCCTGGCTGTTGGCCGACGAGCGTCATCGGCTGGTGCGACAGGCAATGGCCAGCCTGCTGCCGCGCGATGCGGAAATTTTAATGCTGAAATACACGGAGGATTGGAATTACGGCCAGTTGGCCGAGCGGTTAGGAATTAGCCATTCGGCGGTCGAAACGCGATTGCACCGGGCACGAGCCCGCTTGCGAAATGAACTTACAGCTTTGAACGTGGTCGAGGTGAAAGGATGAATGAATCAAAAGACGGTTTTGGCGACGACATTCAGATTGGATTGGATCGCCTGGCGGACGGCGAATTGACGTCCGACGAGCAGCGCGGATTGATAATGGCGCTGGAAAACCAGCCGGATGGTTGGCGCCGCTGTGCGCTGGCGTTTGTTGAAGCGCAAGCGTGGCGCGGCGAACTACGTCGCATCACGGCAGTGGAAGGAACTGTTAATCAACCAATCGCGATGGATCGGAGCGATCGACGTAATACCGCCATGCATGGTTTGCGCTGGCTGGCCGTCGCTGCAAGTGTCCTGATGGCATTCACACTTGGAATTACCGCGCAAAGTTGGTGGCTGGCAGCGGCGACAAATCAACCGGCGAAAATTGTTGCGGTTCACCCCGAAGAGCCGATTGCCACTTCGTCTGAAAAGTCCGTTGCGGCCGTAGCAGAACCAAATTCGTCGGACGCAGCTACCAGCGCGGCAAGCGGCAAATGGCAAGCGCTAAAGGTGACCATTCCGACTGCCGATGGGCAAGGGGAACAAACGGTCGAAGTGCCGCTCGTCGCGGCGGGCGAACAAGAAGTCAAATCGATGTTAGCCAAGCAGCAACCGCTGCTTTCCGATGTCGCCCTGCAAGCGCTGGAAAGCACCGGCCACGAAGTCCAGCAGCATCGAGCATATTACCCGGTGCAACTCGAGGACGGTACGCAGGCGGTGTTGCCGGTCGATTTTGTCGAAGTGCGCGATACCAGCGCATGGCAATGACCGGCAGTAGATGCGTGAATCAGGATATAAAGCCGTGACCGCCGATCGCGGTTGGAAATTTAACAAAGGGAGTATTCTTATGCAAACCGATTTATGGCATCGCCGCTTAGGCTGGATCTGCCTGGTGGCAATCATACTTTTCTCCGGCCCGCGAGCAGCGACGATATTTGCAGCCGCTGATGATGAGAATTCCGGCGACCATCCGAAACCACATATGCAAATGCCTCAGCGGCACGAATTCGGGGACCCTCAGCCCCCACAAAACTGGATGCCAGGTATGTCTGGGCCGGGCCGAGACGACGGCAAGTATTGGCTGGGGGTGGAATGTCGAGAAGCGCAGCCGGAGTTGAAATCGCAATTGGGCCTCGACGACGAAGGATTGGTCGCCGTACATATTGCGGACGATAGTCCCGCGGCCAAAGCCGGACTGAAACGACACGACGTAATTGTTTCAGCCGGTGACAACAAGCTGAAGCGTTTGTCTGATCTCATCAAAGCAGTGAACGCCGCCGATGGAAAAGAGATTTCACTCAAAATCATTCGCGCCGGCAAAGAACAAACCATTTCCGTCATGCCGGCGGAACGACCGAAAGAGAATTTGCAGTTTATCGCTCGGCCGGGGCCAAGCTTCGTGTTTCCTGGCGGAAGCCCTCTGCCCGAATTGCCCGATAATGTTAGTGTGAGCATCATGCGGAAAGGAAAAGAACCGGCTAAGATTACGGTCAAACGCGGCGAAGAGAAGTGGGAAATTTCGGATCAAGAACTGAATAAGTTGCCCGATGATTTGCGGTCGCAGGTCCAGCGGATGCTCGGCGCCGGTTCGATGCCGTTTCCCATGCCCGGCGGATTTAATCCGCCGGGGGTGCGGATTGAGGGGATGCCAATGGGTGGACCACCTGGCTTCAATCCATCCCCGCGCGACGGTAATCCATCTCCGCGAGGGGGCGACAATTATCCACCGCCCCGCGATGGTAATCCCCCGCCCAGAGACGAAGATCACGGCCCGCCCCTGCCGGGTGGCCCCGATGGTCCTGGAGGTTTCCGACCGCCGATGATGCAGCCGGGGCAGATTCCTCCGGAATTAATGGATCGCCTGGAAAGATTGGACCGGCGGTTGGAAATGCTGCAAGAAGAAATGCGGCGCCTTCAAGACGGCGGCCCCGGTTCCATGCCACGGATGCGGCCGCGTAGTCCAGGAAATGGACCTGATGGGCCGCCCAGAGACGATCAGCGCGACGGGCCACCCAGCCTGCGCGGCGGTCCGCTACCAAATGATCGCGACCGTCGAGGCCCGCCGTCAGACAATGGCGATGGTCATGGTCCGCCGGGCAGGCCGCTCGGCGAGCCCCCGCCAAACGATCAATAACTGGCGCACGCTTTTGCAAAAGAAAAAAGCCCAGGGGTTGCAATCCCTGGGCTTTAATATTTGCTTGTGGTGTCGACGGCTGCTGAATTCAGCCGAAATCATTCGCCGAAGCGGCAGAAATTATCCGTTTACCAGTACGCTTCCAAACCCACCGACAACCCGTTGAAGAAAATCTGTCCGTCGTTTCTCGTGAACGGCGTGTCCGACAACAATCTGGTGGTAAACGACACTTGTTCGGGCGCCAGAGCCAGTCCACCGAGTTGTGCTAAATCCCAGCCGGCGTGAATCATCAAGTGTTGGTTGATATCATAACCGGCCATGAAGCTAAGTTCGCCGAAGAAGGAGGCCGTTTGATCGGTAGCATTATTTTGCACGCTAAGTGGCGTAGCACTGGCCGAAGGATCAGTTCCAAAGACATTGGCAAAACCATCCACGAAGTTGCAATAGATTCCCGCGTCCCCCTTAATGCCCCAGTAAAAACCTTCGTGCACATCATATAAATCGCCGCCGACTTGAACGCCCAGCAAGTGATTCTTCGTATTGATTCGATAGTTGCCGGCAAATCCTGTGATTGTGGAGTTGATGGAAGATACGTTGAATTGCTCTTCCTCCGAAATTCCGCGCAGCCCCACAAATATCGATTCCGTTCGGCCTTGGGTCACGTGCCGCGACCAAAACCCATCGGGCCCCATTTGTAATTGATCGCGACCAGGGCGGTTCCGAACTCGATAGTCCAGTTCCAAACTTTGTAGATCGGAGCGATAGTTCGAAAAATACTGTTGTGCATTGCTAAAGCCGGTAAACAGCTCGTTTGCCGGTAAGGGCTGCAACGCGAACGTGAATCCATTTAGCGCGGGCCTTGCGGTAAGATTGTCGTCCCCCTCCCAATTGTTGAATCCTAAGTAGGTGATTTCCAGGCTGTGATCGCGGTTATCGCTGTCACGATCCAGAAAATACCCCAAGGTGCCGCGAGCACCTGCCTGTAAAGGCAACGCGTTGCCTTTCAAGTTCAAGCCGACGCCCGTAATTGAGTTCTGTCCCGACGAAGTATTCGAAGCGACTTCCACGCCAAAGTCTCCGCCGCGTGGCTCCGTTCGGTGCCAAACGACGAAATCAAAGTCGCCGTACCAACAACCATCGCGCCACCAATATCCGGAGCTAGACGAGTAAACTTGCGGTCCCGAGGGGCCCGGCGGGGTAACGTCGTAATGTTCGTCTTGGGTCGCTGCCTTCGATTGAACATCGCTATGCGCTTGAACATCACTATGTGGCGATTCAAACCAACTTTCCACCGACGGCGGGCTTTGCTGAAAGATGCTGGACGAACTAGCCGCGGGTTCCGGAAGCATTTCCGGCGTTTGGGCGCGCAACGACCCGGTCGCCACGAGGATGGCTCCTCCGATCGCCGTCAAATTCCAGGCCACGAGTTTCACGCCACGATCCTCCAAGCCAGGTTACCGAGACACCAAATGTCGTTTCCGTTTGTATTCCCGCGCACACAGTGAACGGGTTTTTCTCTCCCAAAGAATCGGACACGGCAGGGCTTATGCCGCAGGAATAGTCGCTAGAATCCGTAAAATTCTCAGTGGTTTCCTAAGCTGTGCAAATTCTCAGTTCCACAAGCAGTTTGCTGGAAAAGAGTTAGCGCTATACGACACAAATTCTGTGTGCTACCATTGGCCCTTCTGTGCTTCGTAAGTCGGAAGTCCGCGCTTGGTCACTGTTCATCCTTTTTGAATACGCCACGTCATGCCTATTGATCCCTACTCACCTTGTCCGGGTGGCACAGGCAAGAAAGTGAAATTCTGTTGCGCCGACTTGGTTCAGGAACTCGACAAAGTGCAGCGCATGTTGGAAGGCGAGCAGCCGCTGGCATGTCTCGATTATGTCCGCAAGCTCGACGAAAAATATCCCGGCCGCGCTTGCTTGCAAAGCATGCGGGTTTCGTTGGAAACGGCTGTCGGCGATCCCGCGGCCGATAGCACCCTGGCTGCGTTTCTAAAGCAACATCCCGGCAACTGCATCGCTCTGGCCGAGAAGGCGTTGCAAATCGCAACTCAGGGCGATCCCCTGGCGGGCATCGATTGGCTGCAACAAGCCATTGAAGCATGCGGAACGGAAATGCCGGCACGGGTGTACGACGCCATCGGCGGGCTAGCGCTGGTTCTGCTATCGGCCGGACATGCTGTGCCGGCACGCGCTCATTTGCAATTGCAATTGGGGCTTTCGCAGGGTCGTGACCAACGGGCGGTTTCGACGCTGTTGCAATTCGAGGGTTCGCCGGCAGTTCCCGTGTTGCTTAAGAACACGCCTGCGTTTGAAGCGGCGCCCAAGGGCGCCAGCTGGGAACGGCCGTTTCAAGCGGCACTCGAAGAGGCGCACCGGGGAAATTGGAAAAAAGCGGCCGCCGGCTGGTCCGCGTTGACAACTCAAGCGAGCAACTCACCGGCTTTGTGGCGAAATTTAGCAACGCTCCGCGGCTTTTTGGGTGATGACGAGGGCGCTGTCGACGCCTTGCGAAAGTTCGCAGCCTTGGATGTGCCAGCGGACGATGCGGTGGAGGCCGAAGCGCTGGCACAACTGCTTGCTAAACACGAAGCCGACGGGCAAGTTGATGAACTTTCGCTGACGTACAACATTGCCAATGCGGAGGCTGTCCAGGAAAAGTTCGCCGCGGATCGCCGGCTCGAACGCTTGCCTATGGATACGCGCGGCTGGGCCGAGCGAAATGAACCGCCGCCGCGGGCCGCTTATTCACTGTTGGATCGACCCGCACTTGCCAGCGGCAAAAATATCACTCGCGATCAAATTCCAAATCAAGTTTGCCAATTGCTGTTATTCGGTAAGCAGACCGATCGGGAAGCGCGGCTGGAGTTGTTGCTGTTTCGGCCGGAAATTCCTACCGCCCAAAAGTTACTCAGCGAGGTGCTGGGAGAGGCGCTGCTGGGCGATGCGCTCGGCACGGCGCCGGCGGAAACCATCGTCGGCCACTTAGGACAAGCTGAACACGCACTAAGTTGGCATTGGCGTTTGCCCGACGATACGCCCGAGGAGACGCGGTTAAAGTTGGCGCTGGACGAGCGTAAATCACTGGTGCTCGAGCGCTGGCCGAAATTGCCGCTGCCGATTTTCGGCGGCCGTACGCCCGAGCAGGCTGCAGCAGAGCCGCAATATCGCAATCGTTTGCTGGCCGCTATCTGGCTCTTGCAACTATCCGACGCCGATTCCACTTCCGAAACATACAATCAGCTTCGCCGGAAACTGAACCTGCCGGAACTTGTCGATCTTGATATCGCGAGGCTGGATGTCAATCGGCTGCCGCTGGATCGCATTTGCCGATTGAACGCAGAATCTTTAAACGACCAGCAGCTTCAGCAGGCCTTCAATCGGGCGGTGGTGGCGAACTTTGCCCTGGCCCTGCGCCGCTTGGCGCCCGAAATCGTCAAACGGCCCAGCATACCGGCTGCGGAATACAAGCTTTCGGCATATCGCTGGCTGGTGCGGGCAGCAGCCAATTCTACCGAAGCATTGCGGCTCATCGACGAAGCGCGCAAATTGGCCGAGGCCAACAAGCAATCGTCCGCGGCGTGGGATTTGATGGAACTTTCGTTCCGCATCCAGCTTGGCGAAGCGACGGCAGTGATGCAACTGATCGATCACATCCAGCGGCAACATGCACGCGAGCCGGGCGTCGCGCAGGCGCTGGTGCAACTGCTGATGCAAACCGGTTTGATTGGTCCCGATGGCCGGCTAGCGATGGGCGGCCCGCCTGCTGCCGCGGCGGCAGCAGGAGCCGCCGCACCGCTAATGGTTCCCGGCGCCGCTGCAGAGCCTGGCAAACTTTGGACTCCAGACGCGCCACAACCGACCGGCGAGAAAAAATCTTCGTTGTGGTTGCCCGAGTGAGGCAGCAAATGTGGAACGCGCAATGGCGCATGTGTGCGCGATTCAAACAATAGACTGATCAGCTTCTAACACCGTAGTGGCGCGTGGGTCGTTATACTTACGGCACGAAACCCCCCAGCCCCGGTGTTGCCAAAGATTTCCCCCGCACGCGGTGCAGCGAGCAACACCGGGGCTTCTCTTTGCGCTAAACAAATTTAGCCCCGGGCTCTGCGGGGGGTCAATCGCCGACCGCCCTCAACCAGCCGCCGCGAGCATGTTTTGCATGCTTTCCCGCACAAGGCGCTCGATCCCCGGTGTGTAATCGAACACTTCCACAGAAACCCAGCCGTGCCAGTTGATTTCTTTCAGCGCTTGAAAGATCGGTACAAAATCAAGCTGCCCCATGCCTGGGCCTTGGCGGTTCGGATCGTTGGCGTGGAAGTGGACCATCATGTCGCGGTTGACGCGGATAATTTCCGGCACGCTCTGCGATTCGCTCGCCATCGCTTTACAGTCTAAATGCAATCGCACCTGGGGCGCGCCCACGCAATTTATCAACTCCCGTCCTTCAGCCGCCGTGAGTAAAAAATCCCCTTCGGCGGGCCCCAGCGGTTCCACGGCAATGGTCACACCGCACTCTTCCAACACCGCAACTGTGGCAGCCAGCACATCGGCGGCATATTGCATGGCTTGTAGTTTCGTTACACCGGGGAGCAGGTTGCGTTGCTGCGGTGAGCCCAGGACCATGATCGATCCGCCCAAATCGTGACAAAGACGGGCCAGATCGCATAGATAATCGCTTGTTTTTATCCGAACACATTTCTCGGGCGACGTAAGATGAAAACCTTCGGTCTTCGCAAGCAGCCAGTGCAATCCGACGATTTCCAGACCCGCGGCCGTCGCCTGCCGCCAAACCTCCGCGCGCCGCTGCGGTGAAATGTCCGCCGCATAGCGGCCCAGAGTGAACGGCGCGATTTCGATGCCCGTGTAACCGCACTCGCGGGCAAAGGCGAACGCCCGATCCAACGGCCAATCCTGGAACGTTTCGTTGCAGATGGCATATTTCATGCGACAAAAAGTAGAAGTGGCAAGATGGGCTGACTTGTTTTCTACAGACTGTTAAATCGGTGGACAAAGAATTAGATTATTGCGTTCTTCAGCGGCGATAGTAATATATGTACATGCGCCCACTTTAATTAAAATCCTTTGAATCAAGTACGTGCGTTTGACACAAGAGGTGTCTGAGTGACTCTAAAACTTAATCAAATTCATCAGGGCGATTGCATCAAGCTACTGGACAAAATTGAAGCCGGCAGCGTGAACCTGGCTTTTGCCGATCCGCCGTTCAACATCGGCTACGAGTACGATGTCTATGATGACCGCAAAGCATATGAGCATTATTTAGATTGGTCGCGCCAGTGGATGGCAGGCATCCATCGGGCACTAAGGCCCGATGGCACGTTTTGGCTGGCGATCGGCGATGAATATGCAGCGGAATTAAAATTGATTGCTCGCGATTTAGGTTTCAGTTGCCGCAGCTGGGTGATCTGGTATTACACCTTCGGCGTGAACTGCACGCGCAAGTTCAATCGCTCCCACGCCCATTTGTTTCATTTTTCGAAAGACCCGAAGCATTTCACGTTCAATTCTGAAGATCCGACCATTCGCGTACCGTCGGCCCGACAATTGGTATATGCCGATGCGCGCGCAAATCCCAAGGGTCGATTGCCGGACGATACATGGATTCTGCGCCCGCAAGACGTGGCGGGTGGCTTCGGCGAAAACTCTGATACGTGGTACTTTCCCCGCGTGGCAGGTACCTTTAAGGAGCGGGCCGGATTTCACGGCTGCCAGATGCCCGAGCAATTGCTAGGGCGAATTGTGCGGGCCAGCTCGAACGAGGGCGATTTGGTGCTCGATCCCTTCACCGGCAGCGGTACCACATTAACGGTCGCAAAAAAGTTGGGGCGCGATTGGATCGGCTTTGAACTTTCGCCCGATTACGCGCGCCAGGCAACTAAACGTATTGAAACTGCCGAAGTCGGCAGCGAATTGAACGGCGCCGCCGACCCGCTTGCTAGTGCACCGGCCACGATTAATGGTAAACAGCGGAAGCAAGCCGAAACTGAAAAACGTGCATCGCTTTCAAGGCTTTCGATCGGTTCCAAACTTGTCGGACCAGATGGAAGACCATATTCCGACCAAGAAGCCATGATTGTGCTCGCGTACCTGGTGGCTGGTGCCGGATTTTCAGCAGATCAAATGCTAGCGGATCCCGAATTGAATGCCGCATTTACAGAGCAATGTAGAAGCAACGGTTCAAACGCCGAGCCAAGTCAATGCTTTAGAAAATTGCTTAATTTGAGAAAAGCAGGACGATTACCCCGAGTTGAAATGCGCCGACCGAGATCACTTAAATATAGCGATATTGATGCATATAGTTTCGCGAGTGAAATTGCTTGGCAATGGGTAAAGTTCAATCTGAAAATCGAATCATTAGATGAGATTCTCTGTGATCCTAAAGGAGCCGCTGAGTTTGATAGAATTGCTGCACGTTACGCTCCAAATCATACGCCATTCGAATATCGCTGGGCGGCTCTCAGTTATCGTAAACGTGCCAAGGATTATCGCAGGAGTATGTCGCAATTGTCACGTTCGATGAAGAAAACTAGGCTGCCGCGAATGCAGACATGGCTGAATTTGGATCGCCACGCTTTAGCTGATACCAGTGGGGTTTACGCCATTTGCGATGAAAATGAGAAATTATATATTGGTGAAACTCTCAACTTGAGTGGACGGCTAGCATACGATAACAGTTTCAATCCATTTGATGGTGCAGTCGGCGCCGCAGTTATTCCAATGCCAAATGCTTCTGATTCTGAGGTGCACGGTATGCGATCTGAGCTAATCCGCAGATATGAACCACATCTTAACTTGAAACTACTTGCCTACGCGTGAACAAGCTTATCCGTCAGGCGTTCGAAACCGTTCACCAGGGATATTCAGCCGATCGCATTGTCGCAGACCCCGATCTGAACCAATCTTTTGTCTCGACCTGTCGATCTCTTGGTATTGTTGCGCCAATTTCGGAACTCAACAGTTCCCTTCTAAATGCCCGCAAGGCAAGTTTGTTGACCGGCATTGAAACAACATGCCGTACTGAATTCTCAGACCTTGATGACTATCAATTTGCCAGCGAAACTGCAGCTAGATTTCTTGAGCATCGTTCGCAGGTCACACTTGACCAAATCCTATGTGATCCAGCGCTGGCAGCTGAGTTTGACTCTTTAGCGGCGCAAATTACGCCCGGATTCACCTGTTTGCAGTACCGTTGGGCCGCGCTGAATTTACGTAAGCAAAAAAGGCTTCGTCCAGAATTGCTCGCTCATGTGGTCGTACCAACGACTGTCCAGGTTAGTCGCATTGATGAACTCAATTTGGAAGGATTGCCTATCGAACAAGGGATTTACATTTTTTTCACTTCGAAAGAAACCCTATATGTTGGTGAATGCGAAAACCTAAGACTCCGAATCACGAAACACCTAGATCACTCGGATATTCGTGCGGTTGCACATCACTTTTGGAAACATGGTACAGGTGAAGTTCTTTTGGAAATCCGTGCACTCCCAAATTCAACCACAACCCGCGTTAGACGTGCCCTGGAGGCCGAATTGATTGAATCGCGGCGTGCTGCTTTTAACATCAAACGCAACTAAATCTCTTCGATGACGATTGTCAGCTTGAGCCTCTTGCAAATCATTTTTTAACTGCTACATTGTCCAGGAGTGCGTTGGTGGTCGGCCGAAAGTTTTAGTTTTCGGCCGACAAACAGGGAACTCCGGTGCAAACCCGGGACGGCCCCGCCGCTGTAACCGAGCGGTAACGCACGTCGTTTTCTAGTTAGCCATTGCCGTTGCAATCTGGAATTTGCCAGCAGCATTTTCCCATGCAACGGTGAGAAGGCAGTGACGACGTGCGGCTCGGAAGTCAGAAGACCTACCACCGCAATACGTGCCATAGGTGCTGCGAGGGACAGCACGGCCAACGATTTCCATTGCAATAGCGTCGTGCCGCATGAGCGCTAATCGATTGCGACTGCGCGTGGCTTTCATCTCTGTAGGGGCCGTTTGTCAACGGTTGAGGTTCAGCGGTATCTGGTCCGTCCTCCGCAGCCATGGAAGGGCGGCGGGGCGGGTGGATTCATCTCTACGCAGTCACCGGACGTGGTGG
>Ga0182024_10000151_pt1 | contig 157695 bp, 148 predicted proteins | sample P32metaG_FD_120480 | JGI IMG/M metagenome (GOLD analysis project Ga0182024, IMG submission 120480) | Permafrost microbial communities from Stordalen Mire, Sweden - P3-2 metaG (Illumina Assembly) | ecosystem: Environmental > Terrestrial > Soil > Wetlands > Permafrost | place: Sweden: Stordalen...
CTTTCCTTCCGTCCTTGCTCTTGGCACTCTCGCTCATGGCGGCCTCCTCTTGCTCAACCCGATCTTCTGATCGGGCGAGGTGAGCCGCCACTCAAATCTCAACAACCTTCAGGACATCGCCCCATACGCCCTCGATGAAATTACCGCCGAAGGGTTTGAGCTCCGGCAAGTTTAGGATTGGATGGATCATCCAAAGTGGAAGGCGAGATTGTTCGAGATTGGCAAATCCGAAATTCCAGCTAAGGTCCTGGGGATTGATTACATCGCCGACGCGAAATGACAGCGATTCGCCCCAGGTAACTATCTGGCGCCCCAGAAAAGTCGTGAGCGGGCCGGTGGTGTTCTTCCAGAAAGCATCGCGAACGTCGTAGCGGTTGTAGAAATCGGGTTTACTGCGATCGTATTGCGAGGTCGGCCCGAGGAGATCGTGATCCTCCCATGGATAGAATGGTTCATAGACGCCCCAAAAGCGGAGAAAGAATTTGTTGTTTCCATCGAGAACGTAATTAGCGTCGATTTGAGTCCAGTTACGTTCGACCGAAAGCGAATTGGAGCCATGATGCTCGCCTGAAGAACGCCCGAAGCTGCGCAACGCTGACGAGTCGGCCCACATCCCGGTGGTGTTGTTGAAGAATCCCGAGACCGATAGCCCACCGGCGAGGCCGGTTGACCCGCTTAGATCGAGAAATGGGGAATTGCTGCCGCTCAGCAGACTAGTGCCGAATTGTGAGTACCAGCTTTCGGAGTCATTTTCGGACGCAAAGGCGAGTCGGTAACTCGCGTTGGTGCAAGCGAAGGCTACTGAAATCGAAACGACGAGCGGAACGATCCGGCGAGAATATTCGCGCGCGCGCATTCGACATTTACTGAACGATCTTCATGAGGCCTTCGGGACTCGCATAGCGAGATACGTCAAGGTATCCGTCTGTTTTTTCGCACTCCGAGTTGACGCACGAACGAACGCTCGGCGAGATACTGACGTGGTGATCCTTGAAGTTGATCAGAAAGGAGGTATTAGGGCCAGCGCCAAGCTGTGCGACGTCACCCTTAGTGCCGGGTACAAGCACAGGATATGAAAAGATAAGCTGTGACTTATGCAGGCCGCCGGTAGAATCATACAAATCGAGTTGTGCTCCCGCGAAGTAGTTTTCCTTGTCGACGTATAGAACGCGCCTGCCGTAGCAATAACCATCGGCGAATTGCGGTAAGCGTTCCATCGAGATGACATAGCTGTCGCGGATTTCCCACCTTCCAGCCGCAGGCGTCGGCAAGGGAACGATTCCACTCGAACCGCGATAGTAATACTTCGGATCCAGCTGGGTAGGCGTCCCGGGCGAGTCGAAGGCCGCCGCGGTCGCATGTACCAGCGCGAGGATTTTCTTTTCGCCGAGGTAATCAATCTTGAATAGCTGCGGCAGACCGGGAGGGCCGTCATTCTCGTCGTCGATAAGATAGTCGCTGCCGAAAACTGGCGCGCATCTCGCCGCCTGCGATAAGCGCAGCGATCGCGGCAATGCGGGTACATATTCATACAACTCGTCCAGTTGGGTCGGGTCGGCTGGGATTAGATCGAGCAAGGTGCTGTACTTGGACTGCTCCGGCGAGATCTGTTCCTGAAACCTCGCCACCTAGTAAGGGTTAGAGTCGGAAATTTTGGTTGGAAGGCCTACATCGCTCAGAAATTCAAGCTGCGAATTCACCTCGGTTACTTCAGAGGTTTGGGTCATGTTGCCGGCGCTGTCGAGCGTATATGAAAAATTGGGCGCGCCCTGCACTCGAGGTTGATAGCGATAGTATGAATCCCAGAAGATCCTCTGTCCGATGAGCGCAGGGTCTCCGGCGAGCGGATGCGGGAACGGCACGCCCGCAACATAACCTTGGGGAACATATCCTCCGGTTGGCAGTCTGATCAGCTTGACACGATCCGAGAACTTTTCGGTGTCGTCGAGATATTTCGCAGGCAGCGGGATCTGAATCGTGGGGCCGATAGCCGCCGTCCCAGGAGGTTGAACACGCCGGCGATCTTCAACCGGGACTTACCGCTCTCACTCCCGGTTGCCATGACGCTCGCTCAGAGAGCGGTCATTCGCTTGATGATTGTGCGATTGGGAGGTTTTCCGTGGAAGGCGAATGTCGCAACTCGCGGGATAGGCAGCAATCGAGGGGGATCGGAAGCAATCAGGGGTTCGAGGGAGTCCCTTTTGGGGGAGGAAAAGGGAGCCCTCCTTGCTCCCTTTCCTCCGAAGCCAATTCGCGAAGCCAATTCGCGAAGCCATTAGTCAGGCCGGGGTTCGCGGGTCAAAGAATCCATAAGCGGTCTTCGCAAAACTCGCCGCTCCGCCGACGCGCGACAGCAGCATCAGCGCATGCGAACCGAAAATCCCGTGAACCATGCTCTGAAGGTGGGCGATCGTGTCAGCCGGCACTTCCCGCCAGATCAAACCGGCCAGCGACGATACGATCCAGAACAGAGTAATCCCCGCAAATGCCGCCCCGGGCAGTTCGTCCAGGAAGCGGCTCTGAGCAAGACGGACCCCCTCGTCCGGCTCAGCAGTTAACACCATCGTGTTGATTCGACCGAGGGTCTCTTCGTTTGAACGCTCCATCTTCCTTCCTCCTGAGAGATTTAGTGACCGCGCAAAAGGAAGGCGTTCGAACACGCTGAACAAAACCGTTCAATGCAAATGAACACTTCTGGAGCCCGGATGCACGACGGCGAAAAATCCGAGCATTTACCGCCATCGCCCGATCCGCTGCAAATCAGATTGGAGGTCGTTCAGACCTGCGTCAGGTGGTTAGCGAAGAAAAATCGCGCCATCCATCCTAAATCCATGGAGCCCAAATCCAAGAGAAGAACTGGACGGCGAAGATAAAGCGATTCGCGTTCGAGGCCTCGTTACCTCAACGAGCGATTTGGCACCTTATGGGTTGGTTATCAGCCCCGTTATGAGGATCGAGACTTGACCGCTGGTGCTGACGGTTCCGTTGAAGATCCCGGATCCGCTGGCCGGGGGACTGGAGTTTGAAGCGTTGATGGTGAAACCGCCCAGCACGTTAACCGTGGTGGCGCCGGCCGAGCCGCAAATCGCGCCAAGCGCATTGAGCGTTTGCGTACTTGCCGGAACCTTGCCCTTGGCTTTGATCGAGAGGGTTAGTACGGCGAAGGCTGGAGAGCATGCGCTTGCGCTACTGCCGGTTACGACCGTCGGGTTGTCGCTCTCTGTGGCGGTGAGAACCGCGGTTCCTTTTCCGAAACCACCTGACACGACCAGGCTCGAGGCGGTCAGACACTTGCAGTCTTCGCCAGTGGGACACATCGAATCATAGGTGTCAGTGCCATTCGCATCGACTGCATCTGGGCATGCGCCCGAGGTGATATCGCTTGCGCTGACCGGCCCCGAGACGGTTGCCTTGATAAGTTTCGCGCTGGCTTCCGAAACCAGTGACGCAAAGACCGCGATAGCGATTGCTGCCACTAGTGCGTACTTATGCATTAACTTCTCCCTCCCAGGAAAGCCTGCTACGTCAAGGTGCGTCTTCTGCACGCGAGCGTAAGCAATATATTTCGTGAACCGGCGCGGTTACCAATTTTCAGAATCAACTTAATGCGCCGGTACGTCGCAATGTCAAATGGCGTAGACGTTTAATCGGAGCGAAATCGACGCAGAACCGTTTGACATAGACCGGCTAATGTTTAACTGCTCTCCCTCATGTAAAAGGCGGTTCCGGGAGGGGACGACATTGCGAAGACCAAATGCTCGGGCGTGGGATTCGGCCGTGAGATCATGGAACCATCCTCGACAGCGAGTTTCGCGCCATCCGGTCATCGTCGGTATCGCGATCATGCTTTCTGTCATCGCTACGCCAGTTCTCGCACCTGTCCACGCGACGATCACGCAGGGAGACCTATCCGTCTACGGCACCATGAGTACGCGATGGTCCGGGCGCTGGGGTGAAGGCGGGTCCAAGGACAATGGCACGCCGACCACCTTCTTCGGCGGCAATGCGCTTCCGGGAACCGCGGCGACCGAGAGCGGAGGAAGCTTCGAGTTCAATCGATGGGACCTGGTACAGGCGCGTCAGGTAGCAGACCTCCGCCCCGACTACCATCTGGTAAAAAATCATCGTTTGTTGGGGGGACGTCTCAACATCCCGTTCCTCACCGATGCCGACCTCTTCGGCGTGTATCGCGGATGGGCGGATGTCCTTCCCGATCTGAAGAATCGCGGCCGCGCCGAACCCAACCGCGACTGGCCCGCCTACGACTCGCGCGACACCAACGCCCAATATAACCGCGACGATCTCCGCGAGTACTACGCGCAGTTGAACTTCACCTCCAACTTCGCGATGCGGGTCGGCAAGCAACAGATCATCTGGAGCGAGGCCGATGCGCTATCCGGCACTGACGTCACCAATCCCTCGGACCTGCGTTTCCACTGGACTCACTTCGAGGCCCCCGAAGATTTGCGCCGCAACGTCCGCGCCATCAAGCTCGACTATATCCTTCCAGACTTCTTCAAGACCTCGAATAACGAGTTGCAGGGATTCGTGATTCCAGGCGACTACGAGGGCGCGTCTCAGGTGGTCAATATCGATGACGCGCGCAATCCGTATATCTTTGATGGTCCCGAGTCGGCCGCCACCGACTTCAATCAGCACGGACAGCCATTTCGCGACCAGACCTTTGCCGATGCGGGCGGCGCACCGATGATTGCAGTGCCGACCGGATGTACGGTGTGCAGCTTCGCCGACTTCAACGTGGTCACCCACGAGGAGCGCCCGAGTAGTTCCCTCACCAAGAGCGAGTTTGGCGTCCGCTACTCGTCGCTTCTGCCGATCGGCAATGGGCTGCAAAATAACTTCATCTATTTGTATGAGGCGCGGTCGCCGAAACTCGGCGTCTGTACCACCTGCACCACGCCACCCGGCTTTATGCTGGAGACTCCAGGGATTTTCCTCAGCACGACGCGGTTCGCATTCGGGCCGCCGCTCCCCTTCGTCCCGAAGATTGGAACTGTCGACTTGCTCCTTCTGCAGGAAGATGTGCGCCAGCACTACCTGGTGATGAATGGTACCTACTATGACAAGACACTCACCGACATCGTGTTCAGGTACGACCTTCTGTATGAGCCGAAGATCGGCGTCGGGGTCTCCGGCAATGGGAATCGTAGTATCGCGCCTGTCGGCTCGTCAGCACGATGGACGGAGCAGACGCGTTTCATCCTGGCGGGCGATCGTCCTACCTACGTGAAATGGATTTCCAAGCAGCATGTATTCTTCACCTTCCAGAATGTACTTACCTGGTATCCCGATCGACCCAGCAACGCGAACAACTTCTTCGGAAACTTCGCGGGAAAGCTGCGCCAGACTAATGATTTGTTTTTCCTCGCCGCGACCACTTGGCTGCACGACGGTAAGCTTACCTCGACCGACGTATGGACCTGGGATGTCGACGATGACGTTGGATATCTCAGCTCGACTAACTCTCTGCGCTACTCGCGCAACGTGCTGCTGGCCTTGAATGCGATTTGGTATGTGGGCCGCAGCGGCCGCTTCACCGATCCGTTCATCTTCAGCCGCGATCAACGCATCAACGAGATCGAAGTCAGGGCGTCGTATGAGTTGTGACGGTCGAAGAGCCGGGCGAGAGCAGGTGACAATTCGATGATGCCGACTCTTGCTCAGATCGAGCTTGCAGTGCCGGCGGAGTTGGAAGGCCTGCTCGCTTTTTTTGCTCTGCTGATTGCTTTCGCTTTGCGCCGCCGCAAACGCGTGTTGAGCCCGGTCGGGTTTGTCCTGCTTTCGCTGGGATTGATCGCCGACGCGTTGATTCGCTCGGTTCCGCGCGGTGAATGGACCAGATGGGGACATGCGCTCGCTCTCACTCTAATGCTTTGGGCGGCCGTTCAAATCCTCATCGAACGAACGCAGAGAACCTTGATCCGCGGCCGCGCTCATTTCTCGACTGCGACGGTGGATATTCTGCGAGCGATTTTCTACCTGGCGGTGCCGGTCCTCATCCTGCGGTTCGAACTGCATCTCGATTTCCGCTTGCTCGGGGTGTTGTCCACCATACCCGCCGGAGGCGCTTTGGTGGGATGGTTCGTGCGCAGCGAATTCCTCAGGACCCTGGTGTTGCAGTCTCAAAAATCGGCCAAGCCGGGAGACTGGGTGAAGTTCGATGATCACGTCGGACGCATCCAGTGGACTGGATGGCGTGCCACCCGCATCCTGACCACCGGCAACGAAAGTCTTCAAGTACCCAACAGCGTGTTGAGCCAGCGGCCGTTGCTCAACTTTTCAGCGGCAGAAAAGATCCAGGATCGCGTTCAGATTGAATTGGGATCATATCAGCCGCCATGGAAAGTCGAGGAGATTGTGCTGGGACTGCTGCGCGACGAAAGCGCAGTGCTCGACGACCCACCGCCTTCGATAGAGCTGCAAGGATTTCGCGGCGATGACGTGCAGTACGAGATCATATACTGGCTGGCTGATTACGCTGAGCAAAAGAGCGTGCGCGCGCGCCTCATCCGCCATCTCTGGTATGCCGCGCGCCGCAATTCGCTGAATCTCTCGACCGATCACTACCCCAATCTGCCGCCGACGCAGGATGAGGCTAATCGCGCCGAGCGCGTGCTTGCAGAGCTCAGCCGCTCCTATCTGCTCGGCGGCCTGGACGAAGAGCAACTGAAACTGTTGGTGCCGTCGACCAGAATCGAGGAATTCGGCGCGGGCGAGGTCATCATCCACGAAGGTGAGAGCGGCAACACCTTCTACATACTGTTACGAGGACATGTCGAAGTGCTCGAGCGTGATGGCTCAGGGCAACTGCGGGCGGTCAGGCACACCGATGATCGGTCAGCGGACAATTTCTTTGGTGAGATTTCACTGCTCACCGGCCAGCCGCGTACAACCACGATTCGTGCGCTGACCGATATCGAGGTCCTTGAAGTGGACCGGGACGGCTTTAGCCGCTTGTTCAAAGCGAAGCCCGACGCCGCAAGCATCATCGCAGACGTCGCATCCAAACGATTGGAGGAGACCCGTATGCGCTCCTCCAAGGCCGAACATCCAACTACCTCAACGAGTCATTGGTTGCTCGCGACGATGCGGCAATTATTTGATTTCTAGCCTCTGCCGTGGTCGCGCACCTGTGCATCGATGATCGAACGACGCGACGAGGTTACCGCCATCTGACCAAGGTTGTGGGCAGACTTTTATGGTTTAGGCTGAGTCGGCGCAGCGGCGGGTGCCTTCTCGCGCTTCTCCTCCTCGCGATGCCGCCACCACTTTGGCACAATTCGCGCGCGATCTTCCCACTTCGCCAGCTTGGTGCGAATCCATCCCTTCTCGGGCGTGTAGATGATACGCAGCGCCAACTTCGATGGGTCAGACTTGTCGGGAAGAATCGCCAGTGTGTCCTGCACACCGGCGCGGGTGAAGTTCAGGCTGTACACCTTGCGCGCGGGAACCTTGACCTCGGGACCAAGCTGGAAGCCGGCCTTGGGCAGCGCCTCTTTGTAGAAGGCGATCGTATGATCGAAATCGCCGGGCGCCGAGAACTCGACTGCCTGTGCCGCTCCCGTCGGCGGTTTGACGCCCTTAACTATGGCGCCCTCTGGAAGTGGAATCCTTTTGTCCCATTTGCTCGGCAGACCGGCCGGCCCCTTGTGACGGCTGAGGCTTGCCAGTAGGTGGTGAGTGCCGGGACTCGCCATCGCGGTAGGACCGCTCTCCGCCGCATTTGCCGATGGCCCCAGGAGAGCTACTGCTAAAAATGTCGCTGCAATCAATTTGTACATGAGCGTGCCTCTCCGATGCGCCGGAAGCGTTCTCATTGCGCGGCACGGACCATCGTCTCAGTCTGGTAGAATTCCTTCTGAGTGGTTCCCATGTTGATGTACCATCCTTCCCGATCGGGAGTATCAGGGCCGGGAGTGTAGCACTTGGTAAGAGTGCCTTGCTTGAAGTCCTGGGTTTCTATCGCGACGATGAAAGATCGCTTGAACGGATACACTGCTACCGCGGCGTCACTAGTTGTGCGGTCACGATTCGCCAGCCAGTAGATGCTGGTTTGATACAATTCGCCCGAGGTGACGTAGACATCCACATAAGGCGGGAACCAGGCCTCGGTATCGACGTAGATAACGGTCTTAGCGCTGGCGCCGGCGTTGGTACCACTGCGCGGGGTCGCCTCGATGATATCAATCTGGCGCATCTCCCAGGCTTCGGCACACTTGACGCCTCCATCTTCCACGCATCTGTTTTCCGGCGAATTGGATGCGTTCATCGACCCGAGCATGCCTTTGTGGCCGAGGAATTTGTAATCGTAGTTCTGCACCTTGGCGTTGAATCCGGCCAAATGGTCGGCGGTCAACCCCATGCCGCCCGGATCGTTCATCATCTCCTCGCCCACCTCGCGCACATGACGATCGCCGGCGGTGTAGGCCCAGATGTTGTCGGACTTGCCCGGGTCGGCGAAGCGATGACGGATAAGACCCGAGCCTCGTAGCTCGGCGGGCGCAAGCACGGGGTAAAGCGCGAACAGCCAGTAGCGTCCGCTGGACTGGAAATCCGGGTCCGTCGGCATCGGTTGAACTTCGGTTCTGCCCACCAGGTTGTAGCCCGCGTAATGTCCTGCCTGAATCGATTCCAGCAAATCACCCTGACGCCCGCCGTTCTTGGTGTAGCCAAAATCGCAATCGACAAAGCGCAAATCATAGTCATCGCTGAAGATCGGCCGGAACTGCATATTCCAGATGACCTTGCTTGCAGCATCGGGATCGTTCGGATCGATGTTCGGAAAGGGTAGGCCCGCGACATAGCCGCTGATGGTTCGATGGTCCGGCCCGATGCTCACCTTCGATGCGTTGGCTTCAGTCGCCGCCTTATAAGGCGGCGGCCATTCGATCGCCTGTGTCTCGACGATTTTCATCGCCAGCCCGTTCTTGACCCGCTGATAGACACCGGGCGAGACAAGGTCTTTCACCTTGTCGGCGCGCTCGGGAGTTATCACGTCGTCGGGCTGCACCTGAGCTGATGCGCCATTCGCAAACAAAACGAACGCCGCGATGATCAGGATGGAAATGAGGAACGCCGATTGAGCATCTCGCGATTGCAAGGTCACCTCTCCCATCGATGTACTGATACGGTGGAAGAGCAATCTCCTAGTGGCGCGCCTATGTCAACTGGATCCGTTGCGCGATAGGAGTCGAATGGCCTCAAAACTACGTTGTTTCTTCGCCCCTTATCTTCACCGCTCAATCTAGTTGCGTCTCTTGCGCTGATCGGGTGGAGAAAGCGATTCTCTGCCCAGCGAACATCGCAAAGGAGACGGCATCATGGCGATCAATCTCGAGGACAAGGTGCGGGAGCTGGAAGCGAAGGTGGCGGAGCTTTACGATCGCGAGGAGATCCGCGAGCTGCGCTTCCGCTATCACGAATGTATCAACGAAGCGCAGATGGCCGAGATTCCCGGCCTCTTCACCGAGGACGGCGAGCTCGAGTTCGGCCACCTCGGGCGCGCGAAGGGCCGCGAGCAGATTCAGAAATTCTTCGGAGGCCTTGGCGCAGACCGCACCGCGCCCGATGGCACTCGCAGGCGCGGCCTCTATCGCGTCAAGCAGTTCGTCCATAATCATGTCGTCAAGGTGCATGGCGATCGCGCGGAGGGCTACGCCTACCTCGAGGCCAAACCGGTCTATAACGGTGAGAGCTATGTCGTCGCGGCTCGTTACAACGATGAGTATGTGAAGCGCGACGGGCGATGGCGCTTCAGCAAGATGAGTCTCACTCCGTTCTTCATGGTCCCGCTGAAAGAAGGATGGGCCGGTGATGATCTCTTGAAGATGGGCCGCTAGACGCACGCCGAGAATACTGAGGAGCACGAAGTTCTATGAATGGAGAGTCCTATGAATGCTGATGAAGGAGTCCTAGCCGGACTCAAAGTGATCGATTGCGCGACCTATGTCGCCGGCCCCGCCGCGGCCACTATCCTGTCGGACTTCGGCGCCGACGTTATCAAAATCGAGCGCCCGCCCGATGGCGATCTCTGGCGCAGCTTCTCCTCGATGCCAGGATACGCAAGCTGCGACTTCACCTACACCTGGCTTCTGACCAGCCGCAACAAACGCAGCATCGTCCTCGATCTCACACAGCCCGCGGGGCGCGACGCTCTTCTAAAGCTCGCGGCCGGCGCCGATGTTTTCGTAACGAACTTCCAGCAATCGCTGCTGGATAAGTTTCAACTTCGGTGGGATGACCTTCGTCCAGTCAATCAGCGCCTCGTCTACGCGCATATCACCGGCTATGGCGAGCGCGGCGACGATGCGGATTCGCCGGCCTACGATGGCCTCGCATACTGGGCGCGCTCCGGTTTGATGACGAGTGTCACCGGCGCCGACGGTACTCCTGCGGGCGCGCGGCCTGCGATGGGCGATCATCCCACGGCCGCAACGCTTTTCGGCGCCATCATGCTCGGGCTGTATCGGCGCGAACGCACCGGCCAGGGCTCCAAGGTGAGCACTTCGCTGATGGCGGCGGGCGCGTGGGCTAACAGCGTCGACATTCAGGCGAAGCTCTGCTCGGCACAGTTTCCGGTACGCAAGGCGGGTGAGCGCCCGCTCAATCCTTTGATCGCCGCATACCTCAGCAGCGACCAACATGCGATGATCATCGCGCTACTCGATCCTGAGCGGGAGTATTCGCGCCTGTGCGAGGCGCTCGGCGAACCCGATCTCGCAACTAGCCCGTTGTTCGACACCGTCGAGGCGAGGAAGGAAAACGCGGCCGAGCTTCATGCGATCCTCTTATCGCAATTCGAGACGAAGACGATGAGTTATTGGCGCGAGAAGTTTCGCATCCATGACATCAAATGGTCAGCGCTGCCGACGCTCGACGAAGCGGTGCACGATCCGCAGATGCGCGATTGTGGCGCCATCGTGAATTGCGATTATCCCGGCCATGGTGTCATCGAAACGGTGACCAGTCCGGTCTTCATTGCCGAGAGTGAGAAGCGAAAGCCACAGGCGCCGCCAGCATACGGCGAGCATACGCGCGCGATTCTGCAGGAAGCTGGGTACAACGCGACGGAGATCGAACGGCTGATTGCGTCGGGCGTCGCGGTTGCACGCGACGGAAAATGAAGCTGCTCGATAGGTAAGGAATATCACGATGGAAAGCATCGAAACTGTAGGTCTCGGCATCCACTGGGAGGACCTTCCGGTTGGGCGCAAGTTCAAGACCGTCGGACGCACCGTCACTGAGGCTGACCTCGTCAACTTCATCACCTGCACCGGCATGCTGGAGGTTCTGTTCACCAACATTGAATTCATCGAGAAGGAATCCGCGATAAAGGGTCGCGTGGTTCCCGGCGCGCTAGCCTACACCTTCGCGGAAGGATTGCTGACTCAGTCAGTTATGCAAGGAGTAGGTCTCGCGTTCCTGCACATGGAACTCGACATCAAAGCGCCTACCTTTGTGGGCGATACCATCCATGTCGAATGCGAAGTTATCGAGTGTCATGAGAGCAAGAAACGTCCCGGCCTCGGATTGGTGCGCACTCGCAATCAGGTGATGAAGCAGGATGGCACTGTAGCGTTGGTCTACACGCCGCTGCGTCTGGTGAAGGGTAAGAACTACAAAGTTCGATGATGTCACGGGCGAGGCCATCGAGATTTTGATGACCCCGCCCGGCCACTAATCGCGCTACTTCTCTTTGTGGGCCAAGTCGCCCTCAGATGGTGGCGTGTCGGAAACTGTGTAGACCTCGCCATCGCGAAGATAGAGCTTCTCCATCTCAGGCTTGGTGAACGGGCGCGCGCCGAGGCGCCCAAATACCACCAGCTGATTGCCACTCTCATCGACGGCGCGATCGCGATCGAGACCTTTCGCAATCGCTAGCGCGGGTCCATGAGTCTTGAACTTCGCGACCATGACCGGCGTCGGGCGCGGCGAGAAGCCGAGATAGCCCGGAGTTTCGGGTGAGATCATTTGCACGACTTTCAGGCCGTTGCGGCCGTCGGCGAGGTACCCGAACAGACTCGCGTCGGTCATGCCGAGTTTCACATCGTTTAGATCATTGATGGAGCCGCCGGCGTTGTAGACCTGGTCGATTTGCGGATGCTCGGGGCGAGTCACATCGACGATCACCAGACCCTGCCTGCCGCCCGCGACGTAAGCGTAGGTCCTGGCTACATAGATGTTGCGTGCGTCGACGAGCGGTAGATACCCCTTGGCTGCAGGGCGCGGATGCTTGAGGTCGGTGATGTCGAGCACCTTAAGGCCTTGCTCATCGACCACGAATGCGTAGCGGAACTGTGCGGCAATCGCGCGCGGCTTACTAATGTAGGGCGCGCCGAGCTGGCCGACCAGTTGCGGATGCAGCGGATCAGTGACATCGACGACCACCAGTCCTATATCGCATGCGATGTAAGCATAGTTCCCGACGATCGTGATGTTGACCGCGCCATTGAGGACGCCTTCCGGATTGTAGGTCGCGCCGCGCGTGAAGAAGTTGTTGTCGGGATTGCCGTCGCCGAGCGTCGCGATGTTTACCGTGATGAGACCTTCATACTTATCGGTCACGAAGACGTAGGCGTACATCATCGAGACCTTCTGCTCGAGGTTGTCCTTATGCGGGATGCGCGCGGGATCAAGCAGCAGCGTACTAGGTAGAGCTACTGCGGTGGCGAATTTCGTCTTGACATAGGTGCGCTGGCCGAGCGGCGACACTGGCGAGGTCTGGATACGCTCGGAGAACTCCTTGTCGTCGATGTGCGCGATGTCATAGACCTCGAAGCCGCCGGGACCATCGGCGGTGTAGAGATACTCGCCGCGATTCTGGATGCTCAGGCACTCCTCGCCCTCGTGATAGTAAGACTCCTTGAGGTTGTGATCGTCGGCGACGTGCTTTTTGAATTCTTCGGGATAAGCGAGCGCGTGCAGATGACTTCCATACACGGCCTGCGGCTCATCGCGCTCCGTGACGGCGACCGCCTGCAAACCTTTTTTGCCTTCGCCAACCCACGCGAAGCGTCCGATGAAGTTCACGAAGTTGGTGCCTAAGGTCATGAGCTGCGCCATCTTCGCGTTGTTGTCGTTGGCCTGTGAGATGTGGCAATCAGTGCAGCGCTTGGTCTCCTTGGTCCGCACTGTATGCGGCGCCGTGGTGCTGAATGCTTCCGCCGAAAATCCTTCGGTCGAGACCGGCTCTTGCTGGGTATAGAGGACATCGCGGCGCGCATTGTAGGAGGTCACCAGCACCGCGCATGAGGAGCGCACGGGCGAGATGCGGTTGCCGGTTACGACGCCGTCGCGCGCCATCATGAACACGTCGTTGCGCAAGGTCTGGAAGTCATAGGAGGTCCAATTTTTGGTCATGTCGCCGTCGTAGCGAAGGATCGGGCGGCGCTGATTGGCCTTCATCGGTAAATGACAGCCGAAGCAGCTAGGCACCCATGACGAGTGACAGGTCTGACACGCCATCTCGGAGTTAGGGTGCGCGAGCGCCGAGTCGGAGACCTTAAGTCCGCCCCAGCTTCGCCCATTCTTCTGAATCGTGTGCGCATAGCGCGCGAGGTTGAAAGAGTCCTTGTACTTCTTGGAATGCGCATCGTCTATATCGGAAAGCTGCGCGATGTCGACCCACTTCTCATGACCCTTGATGATGAGCTTCTGCTTGAACCCGGTTTTGCGGAACCCATTCTTGTGATCGCGAGTCAGATCCAGCGAACCCTCGCCCGCGTTGCCGGTTCCCTTAAGGGTAGCCTTCTTGTTGAAGGTGCCGTGGCAGTCCTCGCATCGAATCGCGATAGCGTTGCGCACCTCGCCGTAGAGTTTGCCGTTGCCGTGCGCATCAGTCTTGAAGTGACAGTCGGCGCACTGCATACCCATCTCGGCGTGGATGTCCTGCAGCTTGACGGCGCGATCCCATTTATCCGGCGCGTCATCGGGAACAATGTTATCGTCCTTGTCGAGCAGACGCCCCTTGTCATCCTGCTTATAAACGTAGCGGAACAACCATCCATGGCCATGAAAATCCGCTAGCTGCATATGCTTCATCTGCGGATTGAGCGTCGACACCGCCTGAAGGACTTTCGGGTCGGACCAGTTGCCCTTGACCGAGGCGGCTTCCGGGTTGGACATCATGTCGACGGCAACTTCATCGTCGCTCGGATGCTTTTCCTTTTTCGGATAGAGCAATTCGCCGTCGCTTTCGTTATCCCACCAGATAGTCCCGTAATAGCTATTGAGAACGTTGGTGCCGGGATGCACGTGACATACGACGCACTGCGATGAGGGAATCGACTTAGCCAGCTCGTGCCGGATCGGAAAGCCGGAAATATCTTTCGGGATCGCCGCATCGGCCGAGAAGCTTTTTCCCTCGTTGCCGTACTGTGCATAATCTGCCGAGTGCACGGGATCGCGGTCATTGGCGTAGATGACGTGGCATCCGCTGCACCCGCTGCTGCGATAATCGCCCGGATGATCGGCGGTGCCGAGGAACCATAAGCCCGGATCCAGCAGACGCGTCTTATGCAGACTTAGATAGACGGGATCGGTGCGGGTCTCGGTACCGTAGCCGCGGATGCTCAGGCGATCGTTGCCGCGCTCGAACACGCGCAGCACGTTGCCGGGTTGCGAGATCTCAAATCGCGGCAGCGGATCGAGATAAGGCAGGATGCCGTGCTTGAGGGTGTCCTCGAGCGTCGGCGCCGGAAGCGTGCGGACGCGCGTCGGACGCCCATCCTCCGTATATGCCTCGCCGAAGCGCGCGAGCTTTGAAGGATACTCGCCGTTGGCGTAGAGCGCCGCCTCCCACAGCATGTTGACCGTGCTCATCATGCTCTTGCGCACGTGCTCGACCTCGTCGGCGTGGCATGATTCGTTGCCGCAGGTCATTCGCGCGGCGCGCAGGTCGCCGGGATTCACGAATTGCACGAACTCCGGCGATTCGTCATTGAGCATCGCGTACGAGCGAACCGGTAGGCGGCCACTCTTCGGCCAGTCGTTGGGATCGCGAGGATGAATGTGCGCGAGTTCCTTTTTCGTCGCAGTCGCGTTGCCGCCGTGGCAGTCGATGCATCCTAGCGGCGAGCCCGGATGCATCTCCTCGATGCCGACGTGACATCCGGCGCTTTTGCATCCGGTGCTTTTCGCATCAGCCTCAGCCTGCGTCTGCTTGGACAGATCGGGCGGCATTTTGGGCTTTTTGTAGGGTCCGCGATCGGGCGTGAGGCGCTCGCGCGGCATCCCGCCCGGATTGACCGCGCGATCGTGCAGGTCTTCTTTTTCCGCGGCCGAAAGCTTTTCCGTCGTCGCAGGTGCCGATGCCTCCGACCCGCTCGAGGTCTCGGCTATGTCGCCGGCGGCCAGCGCCGTCGCTCCGCGGGTGGCGATAACAGCCCAGATAAGAATCGCAACCGACAGCATCGCCGCGGATGCCGCAACAGTCAGTCCGGCGTGTCGCCGCGGCCGTCGCGTGATTTTTCTTCCTCGCGCCAAGTTAGTAACTCGATTACTCAGTAGGTAAATGTCATTGAGGTGAAGAAGGAATATAGTTCCTGGCCGCCATAGATATCGCGGAAGCCCGCAAATGGAGTAAAGAACGCAATCCCGCCGTTCAAAATGATATTGTCAATGAGTAATGGCCGATACTTTAGTCCGACGCTGCTGTCGAGGCCGAGGTTATGTCCGAGCGCATTCTGATGAAGTAGTTGCTCGAGCATCCCGACCTTGTCGAACTGACTGAAATTCACATCGCACTCGGCGGTGAGCTTGGGCGTGAGCTTCGCAATCAGACCGAGGTTGTAGAACAGCAATCCCGGATTGACGAAGTTAGCCTGCCCCTGGGTTTTCGAACTGCGCAAATCGGGCAGCAGACTGAGCGGCCCCTTTAGCAGCACGCCGGTACCGCTGAGCCCGATTCCCTGCCGGGTCCAGTAGCCATACGGCGCCCCGAAGTCGGTATTGTCGAGGATCGAATCGAAGCCGCTCGCCGTGTGGCTGTTGATGTTGCCGTCGCCCGAGGCATAGAAGAAATCGGCCTTGTAGGTCAGCCAATCGCGCTCGTATGAAAGTTCCAGCGCGCCCATCTGCGCGTTGATGTTGGCGGGCTTGCCGGTGATCGGATTGTTGGTGTCGCGCCCAAGAGCCTCATAGAACGCATTGGTCACGTTGATGCGTCCGATGTGACCGTCGCCGGTGAAGCCGAAATAGGCGGTATCGACTGCGTGGCGTTTGATGGTACCGACCAGCGCCGGCGCCACCAGGAAGCCGTTGTTATCGTAGTGCACGCGGCCGTTGTCATTGTTGAAATCGAAATCGAGTTGGGCGTCGTAGCCGGGGAAGATGAAATCCTGGCGCGTGAGATTAGCTAGTCCGACATGCTGGCCGCGGGTGCGAAATACAGTATTCAGCCCGCTGTTAGTATCCTTATCGAGTTGCTCGAAGTAGGCGAGATTGTATTCCCACTTGTTATCATCGTAATTGCCGAACAGGCGCAGTCCCGGCTCCTCATCTGAGTATATGAAGCCGCGAAAGTCGCTGGTGAATGGCTGGATGCCCGCCTTCGCATCGACGACGTCATAGAACTCCGACAGATCGGCAAGCTTATATAGAAACGACAGTTCCTGGATGCCGACGTGCGAGTCGTAGCGCGTGGTGCCCTGCGCGGTGTTGACGCTGGTGACGCCGGTCTCCTGCGCGTCGAGGTAGTTGAGGTTGAATACCGGGGTGAAGCGGAATTCCCAATCGACCGGCTTGAATCCCGCATCGCCATGGAACACATCCAACGACACGATGAAGTTCTGCTGCAGGTCGATACGATTGCCGCTGCCGAAGAAGTCCGGATTGTTGTTGCTCGGCAACGTATCCTGCGGCGCCGCGGTCGGCAGCCGGTGATCTTCCGCGATGGTGTCGCTCATCACCGTGAGTGCAAAAAAAGTGTGCTGGTTGAGGATCGGATAATCTCCCTTCAGCACGTTCTGATCGTATGGATCCCACCAGTGACCGAGGGTGTAGGGATACTCGCCCGGGGTGCCGGACTTGTAGCGGTCCCAAGTCGGGAAACCGATGCGCCATCGATCCTCGATCGGAATGAAATCGCTGTCGCGCGTCCACGGCGGCGTCGCGAGCATTGGCGGTGAGGAACCCGCGAAGCCGAGCGGCTTCAGTTGCTCGCCCGGCGCGGCGCCGCCGTTCCATTCATCGGCCTGTTGCTTCATCTTCTGCTGCGCCGACGAATTGTCCTTGGCTGCGCCGTCATCATCAGAGCTGCCGGCAGATGTCTTCGCCGACGTGTCTTCGGCGATTTGAATCGGCGTCGATGGCCTTGCGGCGGCCTCGGCCTGCCTACGCTGGATATGTTTGCGCGCGCGATGGATGGCGTGGGGCGCCTTGCCCGGATGCGGAGCTTCGGCGGCGTCGGTATCGAGCGTCGGATGCGAAACGAAAGCAGCGTGGGCGAAACCGGTTTTTTTGGCGTGGGGCGATTTGGCGCGAACGCCGTGCGCATGCGCCGATGTCCTGGTTTTTCGCAACGCAGCGTGAACGTTTTGATGCGCGCGGTGATGCGCGCGCGTACGCGTCCTCGCGTCGGCCACACTCGCAATCGAGATGCTTGCCACCAAAATGCTTGCCACGATGGCGAGAATGATGCCGACCCGTGACATCAAAATTTCTCCATTTTTAAAAGAGACTGCGCGTCCGATGTGGTAGCGCGTAAGCCGTCTAGGGTCAAGCAAGTGGTTGGGATTTGGCGGTGATATCAAATGACGCTTCAGAAATTTTTCCGCACCAGCAAGCGAATCGTCGCAAATTTGGTTTTGCATGCAATTTCCGCAAAATTTCGCCTCCGCTTAATTGCACTTAGCAAAACATTTGTAGTAAGGATGGCTCCCATGAAAACGCCGATCCGGATACTCATTGGCAGCCTCACGCTCTGCGGGGCGATTGGCCTCTCGTTTTCGTCGAGCTTTGTCACCAGCGCCTTCGCCGCGGGACATGCGTTCGTGGGGGAGAGTCAGTGCGAAGATTGTCACGGTCCCAAAGAGGCCGCCAAGAATTTTATCGGCCCGACCGGCGGGCCGGGCAATCCGGCCGCTATCTGGCAGCAGGATGCCCATCACACCAAGGCCAATGAGGCGCTTGGCAATGACTGGGGCAAGCAGGCTGCCAAGAAGGCCAACGTCAGCGACCCCAGTGCTGAGGGCTCGATGTGCCTGAAATGCCACGCCACCGGCGCGGGTCAGGACGGCGCGCCCGACATCAGTGAAGGCGTTTCATGCGAGGCCTGCCACGGCGCAGCCGCCGATTACGTGAAGAAGAGCGTCCACGGTGAGATCAACGACGATCCCGCGAAGATGAGTGTCGCAGTCGCAGCCGGGATGCTTGATGTGCGCAAGATTGATGTTCGCGAGGCCAACTGCAAAGGCTGCCACACCACCCAGCGCCCATGCGTGAAGTCGGGCGACAAGCCCTTCAACGTCAACGACGACAAGAAGTTCCATCATTGGCGCGCGACCGTCCCGGTCATCTGAAGACGGGCGTCACAGGTTCATGAAAGAAGGCAGCCTCGATGGCTGCCTTCTTTTTTGATGAGGAAGTTGGCCTGACTAGATCAGGCCGCTGATGTTGGGGCGAACGAGGCTCGACTAGTTGGCCGGTTCCGGTTTGGGGCGGACGGGCTCCGTACCTGTCGCTTTGTGAAAAACTTCGGACGTCTCGTGAACCGGATGGTGGATGATTTTGGACGACTCGTAGACCGGATGATGGGCGATTTCGGACGCCTCATGAACTGGATGAGCGCGGTGGTGATGACGGTGATGGTGAACGACCACCGGTTGGTCGCCGTAGTCCTCCGCGATGGCGGCCGATGCAACCATCGAAAGCGATGCAACAATGATGGCTAAAATAATCGCGACTCGTGACATTTTGAAAATCTCCATATTCGCGGGCGATGCGCCCGATGCGGCAGCGCGCACAGCGGCTGAACGTCAATTGAGCGGTCGGCGTTTCTAATCAACCATTGTACGAGGAAAAACGTCGCATGACGAGGCCTAATGGCTAACGAGCGCGGACTGCACCGAGGGCGGCAACTTGTCGCCGTGCGCCAGCAGCATGCTTACCTGCCAGCGCTGCTCGTCCGGCAGCATACTCGCGAATCCCGGCATTCCGGAGAGCCGGATGCCGTGGGTCACTTTCCAGAACGTCACGCCCTCGGGGTCGTCGGTCACCATATCGTCATGTTCGAATAGCTGGGGTGGCGGCGGAAACATGCCCTTCGCAATCGCGGTGGCGGGCAGTCCGGGAATTCCGTGGCATACCGCGCAGTTTTCTTTGTATGTCTTGGCGCCGGCGAGAAGGTTCTCGTCATTCAACGGCAGAGTATCCTTGAGATCTGCCGCGCCATGAAGGCTCGCTTTCAACGCCAGCTTCGCCACCGTCTTCTCGAGCGGAAGCGGCGCCGCGGTGGTTTCCATCGGCGCGCCTCCTCCAGTGATGAAGAGATATCCACCGATGAAGAGAATCGCGACGGTAGTTACGATGCCGAGGACGAAGCCTCCGAGGCGTGCCGACATTCCTGCGCTCCTTGCGAGATCGGGTAAGTGAAAGAAGGCAGCATCATGCTGGCTTCTTTATAAATTGAAACGGATTTGATGACCGCGTGAAAGACGCGCCGTGAGGTATTGTCGAAAGCGTCAACCGTTCACCGGACCGCTCGCGCGAGGCGCAGAACCGTGCCCGGTTTTCGTGTAGTGTGGGACGAGGAAGATGGTTTCGCAAAGGCTTACATCGAATGGTCACACTGGCGAAACGAAACGCGCGCGCCTTGCGGAAACAGGATTCCGCTTCACCAACGTGTCATTGAGCAACTGGCGGAACTTCGCCAAAGCCGAGGTGAGTTTACAACAGAGAGTGTTCATCGTCGGAGCCAATGCCTCCGGAAAATCCAATTTTCTGGACGCATTTCGGTTCTTACGGGACATTGTCGCGATCGGCGGAGGGTTTCAAGAAGCAGTACGACGGCGGCGCGGGGTTTCCTCGATACGATGCTACGCTGCGCGGCGGTATCCCGACGTGGAGATCAGCGTCACCGTAGGGAGCGAAGAAGCGGGCGACTCCTGGAAGTACGAAGTAGCGTTCACTCAGGACAATAATCAGCGACCTGAAATAAAGCGAGAGAAGGTCACAAAGAACGAAGTCGAGATCGTTAGCCGACCAGATGAAGATGACAAGAGAGACCGCGAACGTTTGAGACAAACCTACTTGGAACAGGTTTATGCCAACCAGAGATTTCGGGAGTTGGCGGATTTTTTCAATTCGATCAGGTACTACCACATTGTTCCTCACCTTGTTCGCGAACCGGAACGATCGGTTGGCAAACACGATGACCCTTTCGGGGGCGACTTTTTGGAGCAAATAGCGAAAACCCCGGATCGGATTCAGAAGTCGCGGCTCCTGAGGATCGAACAGGCATTGCGGATCGCGGTTCCGCAATTGAAGCAATTGAAACTAGAACGTGACCAAGCTCGAGGCACCCCGCACCTCCACGCAAAGTACGAGCATTGGCGATCGAAAGGAGCATGGCAAACCGAGGATCAGTTCTCGGATGGAACCCTTCGGCTCCTCGGGCTGCTGTGGGCAGTGATGAGCGGATCGGGCCTATTGTTGTTGGAAGAACCGGAATTGTCGCTGAATCCGGAGGTCATACGCTATATTCCCCAAATGCTCGCGCGGGTGCAGCGCAAATTCCGAACGCAAATTATGCTCAGCACCCATTCGCCGGAGCTTTTGAACGATACAGGGATTGCTCTCGACGAGATTCTTCTCTTGTCCCCTGAAAGAGAAGGAACCTCTGTTTCTCTGGCGAGCTCTATTCGCGACGCTAACGCGCTGCTTGAGGGCGGAGCGACTCCAGCGGATATCGTGCTGCCGCGTACCAAGCCTCGGAGTGCTAGTCAGTTGGGTTTGTTCGAGGGCTGACCGTGAGCTCCCGCGAAAGGCTGCTATCTGCGGCTGTGGAAGGGATCGTCGATCAAGCAGTTGTGGAGCGGCTCAGCGATACGTTGGGCTTTTCGGTTTACGCTTTTTATGGCCTAAAGGGTAAATCTTTCCTCAAGAAGAGAATCAAAGCCTTCAACAACGCCGCAAGGTTCAATCTTTGGTTGGTGCTCGTCGACTTGGATGCCTGCGAATGTGCGCCAAAGCTTCGCGCAAACTGGCTAGTCACACCCTCGCGATTGATGAGATTTCGGGTCGTGGTCCGAGCGATTGAGGCGTGGCTAATGGTCGACCCTGACACTTTGGCAGATTTCCTCCACGTGCGCCGCGCGTTAATTCCGGCCAATCCCGACACACTCGAAAATCCAAAACAATCACTGGTCAGTCTGGCGCGCCGCTCTACGCGTGCCGACGTTAGGAAGGACATGGTTCCCAGAGCCGGTAGTGGAAACACTATAGGGCCAGCGTACTCTTCGAGATTGATCGAGTACGTTTCGGATCACCGCAACGGATGGAGGCCGAACGAAGCTGCGAGGGTGTCCGATAGCCTGCGACGATGCTGGGTGCGCTTGCAAAATTTGGATGCCTTGCCCAGGTAACGGTACAGTTGCTGTCGACACGTTTGAGCGTCGTCGTTTCGCGAGACTCCCTCGCCGGGCCAATGATGGCTCTATGAAGCTTGGACGCAAAGCGAGGTCGAGTGGGACTGTATTTGGCGAAACCCTCAAGGCAGCATTGGCCAGCCGCCACAAAAAACGGCCGCGCGAGGCGCCGGCCGTATGGCTCATTCGATGATAGATCGCGTCAGGCGGTTTTTTCCGTGCGCTCCGGTCTCTCTCGATGATCGCCGCGCTCGCGCTCGGTCCGATCGCGATCGCGATTCGCCTTGTCGCTATGACCCTGCGCATGCGGCGTCAGATTGCTGGTAGTCAGCACCTCGATGAACTTGCGCGCCGCCGGCGACAGCTCGCGCCCGCGCTTATAGATAATCGCCAACGGCCGCGTGAACGGCCCCTCCTGGAACTCGATCATCTTGAGCGATCCGCGCGTCATCTCGTTCTCGACTGTGAGGCGCGGAACGATTGCGCATCCGAGTCCGATCTCCACCGCGCGCTTGATGGTCTCGATGTTGTCGAACTCCATCGTGTACTGCGGCTTGACGCCGTAGTCGCGCAGGATTCGATCCGACGCCTTGCGCGTCGAGATGTCGCGCTCGTAGCCAACAAAGTTCTGGCCGACCAGCGCGCTGACACTAACCTTGTTGTGCTTGGCGAGCGCATGATCGGGCGGGACGACGAGCACTAACTCATCGTGCCGAAAGGGAATGGTGACGATTTGGCTGCGCTTGGCGGGATACGCGACGACGCCGAGATCGATTTTGCCTTCAATCAGGTCTTCGTAAATCTTGTTAGAGCGTAAGTATTCGAGGTGCACATTGACCGCCGGATAATTGCGCAGGAACTCCGTAAGATATGGCGGCAACTCGTGCAGACCGACGCTGTAAACCGTGCCGACGCGAATTGAGCCGGCGATCACCGAACCGATTTCGCGCAGGCGGTTTTCCAACTCGAGGAATTTGCGTACGATTTCTTTGCTCGAGGTATAGAGGATTTGACCGGCGGCGGTCGGTTTGACTCCGGCTCGTCCGCGTTCTATCAATCGGCAATCGTATTTTTCTTCCAGGCTGCGGACCTGTTGGCTGACCGCCGATTGAGTAACAAAATTTTGCGACGCGGCATAAGAAAAGCTTCCGCTCTCGATTATGTCGCAAAAGACCTTTAGCGTTTCAATATGCATACTTATGCTCTTATGTATAAGCCTAGTTGATGCACAGACTTGAAGCAATCAGTAGAAGGATTGAAATCTGAGCCCGGCTAATATGAGCTTGAAGCATGGCGAAAATTTGGTCAATAGGCTGGCCGAGGCCATCCGGTCAGGTACCCACAGGTATTGTCTTTTTGCGCCGACGGCTAATTTTGGTTACCAATCATCGTTCATAAGTCCACTTTACGTGAAATGGAGCGCATCATGCCTGAGCTTTTAAAGGACCTCGATTACTTCGATCTCGATGAATTTCTGTCTCCTGAGGAGAAGATGACGCGCAATACCGTCAAGCAGTTTGTTCAGCGCGAAATCCTGCCGAATATCGAACAGCATTTCGCAAATGAGACGTTTCCGCGCGAGATAATTCCTCAAATGGCGGAGCTCGGGTTCTTCGGCGCTAACCTCAAAGGCTACGGATGCGCGGGTATGGGCAACGTTGCCTACGGTCTCATCATGCAGGAACTCGAAGCTGGTGACTCCGGACTTCGTTCATTCGCATCCGTGCAAAGCGCACTGTCGATGTATGCGATTTATGCTCACGGGACCGAGCAACAGAAGCAGCGCTACTTGCCCGAGATGGCCAAAGGCAAGCTCATCGGTTGTTTCGGGCTCACAGAACCCGACCACGGTTCAGATCCGGGTGGCATGGAGACGCGCGCGCGGCGTGACGGCGACAAATGGATCCTTAACGGCACCAAGCGATGGATCACCAACGGCTCCATTGCGGATGTGGCGATTGTGTGGGCGCGCGTCAACGAAGGAATCACCGGATTCCTGGTCGAGAAGGGCACGCCGGGCTTCAGCACGAAGGATATCCACGGGAAATTCTCGATGCGCGCATCGATCACCTCGGAGCTGATCCTCGAAGATGTGCGCATCCCGGCCGGCAATCAGCTACCCGAGGCGAAGGGCCTGCGCGCGCCGCTGAGCTGCCTGACCCAGGCGCGCTATGGCATCGCATGGGGCGCCATCGGATGCGCTCGGAGTTGCTACAACACGGCGCTCGACTACACCAAATCGCGCAAGCAGTTCAAACGCGTGCTGGCAGGCTATCAGATGGTGCAGCGGAAGCTGGTCGACATGATGACGGAAATCACCAAGGCGCAGATGATTTGCCTCCGGCTCGGGCAGCTTAAGGATTCAGGCAAGATGCGTCCCGAGCAGGTTTCTTTCGCCAAGCGAAACAACGTCAACTGTGCGCTGGAAATCGCGCGCGTCGCCAGAGACATGCTCGGGGCAAACGGCATCGTCAATGAGTACCCGATCATCCGCCATATGCTGAACATGGAAACCGTCAACACGTATGAGGGCACCTATGACGTGCAGACGTTGATCCTGGGGCGCGATATCACCAACGAAAGCGCCTTCGACTGAGGCGGCAGCCGACCGCGAAGCAGAGGCTGGCGGCTGCGAATGCGAGGAGTTTTTCATGAAGCCCTCCAGGAATCTCTGGGTTTGAGAGCTCAGGTTCCAGTTGACTGTATAGATTCGACCCGCCTCAGACACCAATAGTCTACGGTTTGCTTGGTTCCGAACCTGCCCGCGATGTAAATGCTACTTTGGGCCGTCATAGACGGTTCCAGAGAGATGTCTATTGCAATTGGATGTTATAGCTCTATAATAGATATCAAAGCATCACTCTGAACATCGTATGTAGCGAGCATAATCATGACTGAATTCATCGATCAACTCTTCGAGCCACCCAAAATCGAGATCGGCGAGCGTGTCAGGCGCAAAGAACCGGGGATTCTCGGCCGCAAGCATGGTACTGTCGTCAGTGTCGGCGGATGGTTCGCGGTCGTGCGATGGGACGGCCATCCGTCGCCGCGGCGCGAGTTTATCCCCGACCTCACGGTGGAGGATTTGTAGGCCTCCCGCCCAAGCACAATTTTCCCCTCTTCGGCGAGGCGTGCTAGATAGCGAAGCGAGGGTAGACCTTGCCCCCGAGGCCTGCCCGGAGGAAATTTGCCCCCGAAGGAGATTTGCAAATGATCAAAATTCGCGGCTTCGCTCACTCAGCATTGCGCATCACCGACGCCGATCGCGCCATCGCATTTTATGACAAGGTCCTCGGCCTGAAGCCGCTCAGCAGTCGCCCGAATTTCGGGTTCGGCGGCGCGTGGCTGGGTGTCGGCAATAATCAGATTCATCTGATCTCCGCCGAGAAGCGCGAGGGCGTGATCAACCCGCTCGGACCTCATGTCGCGCTCGATGTCGAAGACTTCGACGAGACCAAGCGTGCGCTGACCGAAATGGGAATCGAGTTCCTCGAGGCGCCGAGCAACATGGCGGGCCGCCAGCTTTGGATTCTCGATCCCGACGGCAACACTGTGGAATTGCGCGTCGCCGGATAAAGCGTTCTGCAGTGGCACAGACTTTAGTCTGTGTCTTTCTAAGTCTCAGAATCACAGACTGAAGTCTGTGCCACCTCATTCGTCGGCGAGCATCGGATTCGGCTTGGGGTAGCCTTGCCTGGTGAGAGCCTGATCGATCGCCTCGACGACGCGCGCGATCGAGGCTTCCCTGGCAGTAGGATTTTCCTCCACGTTCGTGAGCTCGCTGCGAATGACGCGCAGGTCGGCGCGCATGCTTTGACTTAGCCACCATATCAGCGCGAAACAGATCATCGGGATCAGAACTCCCGTGACGATAACGACTCCGACCAGCTGCCGCGCCCTGCTCTTCGCGGCATCGGAGTATTGGTCGAGCGCGGCCTCATCCGCATTTTCCAGTTCGGTCACCATCGTGTGCAGATCGCGCATCTTGGCGTTCATCACTTCGTCATGCGGATCGGCATGGCGAAAAGCATCGAGCGTGGGCTTGGCTGCCTGCGCGAGCTCGCCCAACTTGTCGCGCTGCTCGGCGGTATAGATGTGATGCGCCGCGGAATCGAGATAATCGGCGAAGCGGCGCTGCTGGTCGACGACGATTTGGATGCCATCAGGTTGGGTGCGGCCCCATTCCATTTTGTACAGCGCCGCATCGACACCTTGGGCATACTTAATCGCGGCGAGTTGCTCCTCCTTGATATCGGAAGGAACATTTCCGAACTCGATAAACGCCAACGCCAGCAATGGGCTCACGATCAACAGGATCACCGGCGCGAAGCCGGCGAGGAAACGGATTTTCGAAACGACCGTGATGTTGGCCATGCGTCCCTCCGCTGTAAAGATGACCAGCGAAAGCGTGGAAAGGCAACTGCACGATGTGATCGAGACGTCTCGCGCTGAACGCCATATTGGTGGCGCTTCGCTTCGTAAAGCGACGAATTCTCCTTTTGAGTTGATTCGGAGAAGGTCACTTCATGCGCGGTAACCTTCAGCCTCTCGCATACGGGATGACCTGCGCACGCTTTCAAACCCAATCGCGCGATGCAATCATAAATCGCGATGGAATTTGCCGATCGCCTCGCTGAAGTTTCCCGCGCCAAAAAAAGCGTCGCCATCCTCGGCGTCGATCCTCAGCTCGATAGCGCCGAAGCCCCCGGCGTTCCAGCCGGCTACACCCTCACAAAGTTCTGCTGCGAGATAATCGAGGCCTGCGAAAAATCGATCGTAGCGGTCAAGCCGCAACTCGCCTTCTTCGAGGCCCGCGGCATCGAGGGCATGCGCTCGCTCTCCGAGGTCATCAAATTCGCGCGCGGACGCGGACTCATCACCATCGCGGACGCGAAGCGCGGCGACATCGGTTCCACTTCGGCCGCTTATGCCGAGGCGTTTCTTGGCAATGGCGATTTCGCCTCCGACGCCATCACCATCAATCCGTATCTCGGCGCCGATGCGATCATGCCGTTCGTCAATCGCATTCGCGCCGGACGCGGCGTGCTGGTGCTGGTGAAAAATTCCAATCCGTCGTCGGGCGAGTTCCAGGATCTCGAGGCGTCGGGCCAGCCGCTGTGGGAAGCGGTCGCGGGTCGAGTGCGCGGATGGGGCGACGACTTCATCGGGCGCAGCGGCATGAGCTCGGTGGGCGCGGTGGTCGGCGCGACTTATCCCAAACATTTGAAACGCGCGCGCGAGCTGATGCCGAACTCAATCATCCTCGTGCCCGGCTACGGTACGCAGGGCGGCTCGGCGCAGGATGCGGTTGCCGCAGCGCGCTCCGGTGGTTCCGGCATCATCGTGAATTCAAGCCGTGGCTTGATGTACGCCTATCTGAAAAAGGAAGGCGCGACTCCGGGAGCCGCCGCAGCGACAGCGGCCGAGTCGATGCGCCTCGCGCTCAACGCAGCATTGGATGCGCTTCGCTAAGATCCTGCAATCCAGCCAAACGAGCTTACGCCGACTTCTGGAGATTGGGATTGAGTTCTTGTTGCTTCCGCGCACGTTCGGCGCGTTCTCGACGTTCGCGAAGGGCGAAGAACATTCCGACTATGAAGGCAAACAGCCCCAGAACAGCAAGCACTAAAACGGGATAATATTCTTGCATCTCCGAATCCATCTCGTGCGGCCTCAAAACTACTGTCTTCCGCTACCGCGAAGCAATTCGAGGATCACGCCCGATGCGCCTAGAATAACGCTTATTCCGACGGTAGTCCAAAACCACGTGAAGGTGAAGGTTTTGTCTTCGGACACGATGCGATCCATCGGAATAAAGACGGCCGCGAGGACCGCTGCCTCCCGCAGTATCTCTCCAATCATTTCCGCCGCCGTCTTACGATCGTTCAATCGCTTATGCTCATTGCTGTCGAACAGACATCAAGCAATGACTATATGTTTTAACAAGACTAGCCAACGATCCGCACCTACTATGACAAGTAGGATGGCGAACGTTGCGCCGAAGAAATCAGGCGGTCGCAGGATCCTCAATCGCAAATCGCGCGCGCTCTTCGGCCAGCGGCAAGGTGGCGCGAATTGCCAGCGAGGATATCAGCGCCATCCCGGCGAACAGCATCAGCGCCGCCGAGTAGCTCCCGGAAACGTCGAAGATTCGCCCGGCGATGATCGGTCCAGCGGCAAACCCGAGAGTGGTGAAGAAGGCTTGCATTCCGAGTAGCGCTCCCAGGTTTTTCGCGCCGAGCGATTCGCCTATCATCAGCGGTAGCAGAAACGTCTCTCTAACCAGTCCGAAGACCAGGACGAACAACCCCAGCGATGCGATATGCGCCGCTCCCAGCAGGCTGGCAATGCCGATCGCGCCCGCCAGAAAAACCACCGCCAGCATCCAGCGCGCACCCAATCGATCCGCCAACGGTCCCGCCAGGAAGCTTCCGGCGGCGCTGAACAGGAACATAGCGCCGAAGATTTGCGCGGCCATGGTCGGCGTGTAGCCGATACCCGTCAGATATGGAATCAGATGAACCCGGATTCCGACCCCCGCGGTGGCAAACAGGACTTCGGCGATCGCAATCATCCAGAATGAGCGCGACCTGAGTGCCTCCCGCACCTCGAGTCCGGGCGCGAGCGCTGCGTCGACTCGCGAGCGATCGCCGTCTGCCGCTTCGGTCACCGGCCCCGCAGGCAAAAAGACCACCAGCAAAGGAATCACCAGCAGCGCAATCGGCAGCGCCATCGCAAGGTACCCGGCCCGAAATCCGTAGCGAAGGACCACCCGGTTTGCGAGGATGGTAATGCCGGTGCCTCCAAGCGGGATTGCCGCAAACGCGATTCCAAGTGCCAGCCCGCGCTGTTCCCGAAACAAGCTGGTTATCACCACCGCGCTCGGAATGATGGTTGACGCGGTGATGCCGATGCCGAGAACAATGAAGATTGCCAGGAATGCCGAGGCTGAGTTTGCGCGGCTGAGGGCGAAATAAGCCAGCGCCACCATCGCGGCGCCCGCGACCATCACCTTGCGTGGGCTGACCCGGTCGAGCATCGAGCCGACGATCGGACTGCTGACACCGGCTGCCAGCGGTGCGGTCGCCACCAAGGCCGAGAACAATCCACGAGACCACTTGAAATGAGTGATGACGGGGAGGAAGAAGACCCCGCCGGCATTCACCGGTCCCCAGATCAGGAACATGGTCGCAAACAAGACGCCGACGATGATCCAGCCTCGCCTGTCATTCTCGAGCATAACGTTTGACCCCGCTACGACTTGATGAACTTCAGCATGAAGCGGTCACTGGTCCCGCGCCGCGCGCCGGCTCCCTGTGGATTCGTCACCCAGGTTCGGTCGTCCTCGGGATGACGCAGCGCGCCGGAAGCGGCGGCGAGTTTGAACCCGGCCTTCTCCACTTCGTTGATCACAAAATCCTCGTCGATCCGATGCAGCTTGACGTCGTCCGCGCCGCTGCCGGCTCTGGCGCTGTGATCGACGATGCCGTAGACGCCGCCGGGTTTGAGTGCGTTGAAAATCGCCAAATTGAGCTTGTCGCGATCGGCCCCGACCAGCACCAGGTCGTGATAGTTCATGTTCGTCACGACCGCATCGAGCGAACCCGCCGGCACCCCAAGGACGTCGCCGCTCTCGAAGCCTTTGCTGATCGCGATGACATTTTTGAGCTGCGGATATTTGAGTCGCGCCTGGAAAGCTTCGGCGATTTGTTTACGCGCGGGTGGGAAAACGGGATTTTGCGCATACACGGTTCCCTCGGGACCGACTGCGGCGGACAGCAACTGCGTCGTATATCCGCCGCCGGCGAAAATCTCACCGACCTTCATGCCGGGTTGAATTCCAAAAAAAGCGAGCATCTGATCCGGCCGGCGTCCATTGTCGAGCGCGCGGTCTTGCGCGGGACGAGTGGGACTCTCGACCGCAGCCTTGATGTTCGGCGCAATCTGATCAGCGGGAATCGCCGGCGCTTCCTGGATGCTCGCCGCGGTGCCCTGCGCGCCGGCGCTTTGGGATGACACCATCGAGGCGGTTACCAGAACCACTGCTATCATCACAATTGTCGATACATGTCGCTTCATTGCTGCTCCGGCGAGCTGATCCTTCGGGTCGCTCGACGGTATATCTTCGCGGTGAGTGACGGTGCATGAAAGTGCGAATGATCGCACCGAAGCTGTGCAAAATCGCACAACTCTTTCGCACTCCATTGGTCCCGTCGAGTCGAGGCTACTTGTGCGTGCGACGCCGATGGCCGTAGCGCAGAACGTCTGAATGACGCTGGACCGCCTCGGCAATTGCGGACGAGACCAATCGGATCCGCGCCGCTCGGCGCAGGTCTTCGTGGACCACCAGCCAGATCGGACGAAGAGTGGGCGCCTCGCGCGGCCATACCCGAACCAATTCGGGTCGCGTATCGCCGAAGATACAACTCAGCTCGCTGATGCCCAATCCGACGGCAGACGCTTTCGCCTGGACCGTTATGTCGTTGCTACGCAGGACTATCTCAGCGCCTTCGAGCGACTCGCCCATGAACAAGGGCCCGAAGCTCGACGAGGGAGTTCCGATATAGGCGATCAGTCCGTGGCCGCGGAGTCCACGTCCTCGTACTGGAGTTCCGTGACGCGAAAGGTATTTAGGGGAAGCATAGAGCGTGAATCCGAAGTCACCGAGCTTGCGGCACACCAGGCTTGGTGCGGTGGGCCGCACCAATCTCACGGCGATCTCGGCCTCGCGCCGCGCGATGTCCAGGGGTCTGATCCCGGTTAGGATTTCCACCTGCAATTGCGGGTAACGTTCGCGCAATGCGGCGACCTCGGGGACGATTAGATACGACGCGAGCACTTCGGTCGTCGTCAGACGGATGCGTCCTCCGAACTGGGAGTCATGGCCTGCGACGAGCCGCTCGATATCGAACGCGGCCGCCTCCATCACGTCGCACTGGCGCAGAATCGACTGGCCCGCAGGAGTCGCCGCCAAACCCTCGGGCGTTCGGGTCAGCAGCTTGGCGCCAAGCCGTTCTTCGAACGCCGCGATTCTGCGGCCTACGGTCACATGATCGACGTTTAGAGCCCGCGCCGCGCCGGAGAGGCTCCCCTCGCGCGAGGCCGCCAGGAAGAATCGCACATCATCCCATTCCCATTTTCCGGGCATGATGTGCAGTTTCGCACATCACTTTCGAACAATGAAAGGAATGCGAACGGATCCGCCGTTGCTATTTCGAATCACTCTTCAAATATTTGTCGAGGAAACTAATGCTGCGATTCCATGCGTCGTTGGCGGCCGCTGGTTTGTACCAGAACATCGCCTCCGGAAAATTGAAGGCGTGCTCCGCGCCCGGATAGATTTTCATTTCGTGAGGACGCCCCGCCTTCGTCAGAATCGCATCGAGGTCGGTGGCTCCGGAAACGGGCACGATATGATCGATAGACCCATGAATGATGAGCACAGGTGGCATGGTCGCGGCGCGGGAATACAATGACGGCTCCAGCCCACCGTAGTATTCGACGATAGCGGCTACGTCGTCGGGATAGGTGGCGCCATCGGCGAGCGAGATAAACGCGCCCAGCGAAAAACCCATGAACCCGATCTTGCTGGAAGCAATCGACGGATTTTTCTTGAGCGCGGCGACCCCCGCGTGGACCTCATCGAGCCAAGTCGGAAAGTTGTGCACCAAGCCCGCGACGTTGGCGGCGGAAGCTTCCTCGGTCTGGCTGTAATATTCGACCGCCTCGGCGTAGTAGCCGCGGTCGGCGAGCTTCGAGCAGAGATCCTCGAAATCGCGATTGCCGGCGCCGCGAGGCTCGGCGCCATGCAGGAGGATGACCGCTGGAAAGGGACCTCGGCCAGATGGGACGCAATGGTTCTCCTCGACCGGCTTGCCATTGGACGGAAACTCACCCTGCGTCCACGCCGCCGCGAGAGAGGGCATCCCGAGCGCTATCGCGAAAATTAATGCGATAGCAACGGCGGCCGTATCCACTCGTGAAAGCGTTGCGAAGGAACTGACGGGTTGGGAGGTTTCAATTGCCGGATCGAGTTAACAACACCGTCATCAATCGTTCTTCTTTGATCCGGAACCATTTGTCGTTTGATTTTTTGACGGAACAGGCCTTGAAATTACCTTGGGCGGGGTTGTGTTGCCTGGCGGCGTTTCCGGTCTAAGGCTCGTAGGTCTAGCGTTCACGCCTCCTTTTTCAATCCCTTCACGTATCTGTTTTGATGGGGGATGGGGATAGTTACTGTCGTTAGGCATCACGGCCTCCCTTACCGATGGCGTTTTCGCCTTTCCTGAATTCTATCGTAAGTTCGTCCTTCTTCCGAGACAAATATACGGATTCAACGTCATACAGTTTTAGTGACGTTGAGCTCTGATAGACCACAACCTCGCGCAATAGAAGCTCATTGTCGCTGGCCGTTTCGGAGAATGCACTCACCCATCCTTCAAACGCGAGGTCGCGCGCGAAATCTCGAACGACAACCCACCTGTCCGTAAGGTCCGAAGAATTGAACATATATGCCCAGACATCTAGATCACCGAATTTGCCGCTAATTCGGACGCGCTGGGCAGCCTTGTGTAAATAGTGCTTGTTCAATCCCGTGCAAACCAGCAGACCGATGACGAGCGCGATTCCACTGACAGACAGAATTTCTCGATAATCTAGGTCGAGGGGACCTTGAGATGTTAAGGCTCGAAAGAACCAGATTTTGGGTGGCCATTCCCAATGGATAATCGCCATCCCAAGTGCAAACGTGAGGTAGCTTCCGAGGCCGAGAACGAGCGAGTACAGCGCGAACCGGGTGTCCGACCATCCACGAGTCGGCACCAAACTTTCAACGAGCAACGCGCACAGTATCCCCGGGAAAAACAAAAGGACAATTCGCAACGCGAATTCTGTCATCGCGCTCCTCCCGGAAACGGCGCTGGTGTGCCCGAAGATTTGCTACGAGCGCATCAGATGGGCTTCGTCGGCGGCCAGCGTGGCGTAGACCTCTTTGTCGATAGTGCGGTAACGATTGAGTGCTTCATCGGCGCGGGTCTCGTCGCCTGTCTCTTCCCGAGCGATATCGCGCATCTTCTTCTCGATCCACGACAGATGCCAGGTCTCGTCCTCGGTGACGGCCTTCAGCACGTCCATGGTTTCGGCATCGACGCCGGGGAGAGCGGCATGGGCGGTGTAGCGGCTTTGCGCGCGCTCCTCGACCACCACGGTCAGCGCGAGCAGGTCGACGATGTTCTTGGGCAGGCCGACCCGCAGCCCGAGGCGGCGCTGGTAGCCGTCTTCGACGGGAAGCGGGGAACCGCCGAGATCGGCGATGCGCTTGGTCCATAGCCAGGCGTGCCGGGTCTCGTCCGACAAATGCTTGGACATCTTTAATTGAGCATCAGGATCCTGAATACGGCCCAAGAGGTTGAACAGAAGTCGTGCGCCACGGAGTTCCGCGTCGCGGTAGAAACTGAATATGAGAATCTGCTTTTCGGTCGCAGACATTCGGCTCAGATCCATTAGCCCTCTTACTCCTCCGCCCCTTTATAAAGCGCACATTTTAATACAGCGTAAAGCGCGAAAAACGAACCGATTTGACGATCGCGGTGGCAGAGCGGTACTTGAAACACTATTCTATTAAAAAAGCAGGGTCAAGAAAGTCTTCCGCCCCTAATGCCCCGATTTCCCTTAAGCCCAGCTTATTGTCAGAGTACGCCCCGGTCGCTCACGGGTTACGTAAGAGAGCCAATACCAATGCCTACCCCGGATGCATATTGGCTGGCGCTGCGGCGCGTTCGAGGTGTTGGCCCTCGAACCTGCCGCGCCCTGCTCGATAAGTATCCTTCCCCCGAGATCATTTTTCGCCTAGCCGAGGCGGAGATCGTATCAACCGGGGTACCGCGTCCAGTAGCCCGTCGCATCAAGGAATTTCGCGACTTCGATAGCCTCGACAAGGAGCTATGCGAACTTCCTCGGCTCGGCGCACACCTGCTGAAATGGAGCGATGATGACTATCCATCCAGCCTTCGCGAGATTGCGGACCCTCCACCCTACCTCTTCGTTCGCGGCCCCGCTGCGCTGCACGAGCCCGGATGCCTCGCGATCGTGGGCGCACGCGCCGCGAGCGAGGCGGGATTGCGGATGGCCCATCGCATTGGGATGGAGTTGGCCGCCAAAGGTTTCACCGTGGTGAGCGGCCTGGCGCGAGGCGTCGATGGTGCCGCACATCAGGGAGCGCTGGACGGCGGAGGCCGAACCGTCGCGGTTATGGGATGCGGCATCGATGTCATTTATCCGCCTGAGCATCGCAAGCTCGCCGAGGCTATCGTCGAGGGAGGGGGTGCGATCGTCAGCGAGCTTCCCCTTGGCACCCAACCGATGGCAGAAAATTTCCCGACCCGAAACCGCATCCTGTCGGGGCTGTGCCTGGGTGTGATTATCGTTGAGGCAGCTGAGAAATCCGGCTCCCTCATCACCGCCCGGATGGCGCTCGAACAGAATCGGCAGGTGTTCGCGGTTCCGGGCAGCCCCTTGACTGGGAAGACGCGCGGTAGCAATCGTTTGTTGAAGGATGGTGCGAAGCTTGTCGAATGTGTAGAGGATGTGATCGAGGAATTGGCGCCGCAAATGGTGTCGGTTGGAAGTGTAGCCAAAAAACCCGCTAAATCCTTGGAGAATTTATCGATTCTTGAGAGGCCGGCCTTTCAAAACGCATCCGATGAGGACAAACTGATTTTAAGACATCTAAAGCAAGGTGAGAAGCTTCATGTAGACTCGCTAATAGGAGCATCGAAGCTCACTCCTCAAGCCGTGCTTAGATTACTGCTAGAATTGGAACTCAAGGGCGTCGTCGCCCAACACCCCGGCAAGCTTTTCTCGCTTGTCTAGGTCAGGCAGCATAATGGCCACAGTCAGCTACTGTGGCAGTAACCGGGGGGAATCGGGAAACTGTGGCAAAGAACCTCGTCATCGTAGAATCGCCGGCCAAGGCGAAAACCATCAAGCGATATTTGGGCGCCGACTACCAGGTAACTCCATCGGTCGGCCATGTCGTCGATTTGCCCAAAAGCACCCTCGGCGTCGATATTGAGCATGACTTCAAGCCCGAGTACCACGTCATCCCGGGCAAGCTGAAGGTCATAGAGGATATAAAGAAACAGGCCAAGGGCAAGGACCATATCTTCCTGGCTACCGACCCTGATCGCGAAGGCGAGGCCATCGCATTCCACATCGCCGATCGCCTCGGCAAGGCGCTCAATGGCAAGATCCAGCGCATCTTGCTCCATGAAATCACCAAAGATGGCGTAAAAGAGGCGATCGAGCATCCGACCGAGCTCAATCGCCCGCTCTTCGATGCGCAACAGGCGCGCAGAGTGCTCGATCGCTTGGTCGGATACCGCATCAGCCCGATCCTGTGGGATAAGGTCAAACGCGGCATCAGCGCCGGACGCGTCCAGTCGGTTGCCCTCCGCATAATCGTCGAGCGCGAGAAGGACCGCGAGGCCTTCCGCGCCGAGGAATACTGGACCCTCGACGCCTTGCTGGAGGGCAAGAATCCTCCGCCGTTCAAGGCGCGGCTTTTTAGTCACGCCGGCCAGCGCATCGACAACAAGAACTACAAGCTTCCCGAAAAGGAAGCCCGCGAAGTGATGGCGGCGTGCGAGAGCAAGCCGTTCACCGTCAAGAGCATCGAGAGCAAGGAGGTCAAGCGCAGCCCGACGCCTCCGTTTATCACCTCGCGACTGCAGCAGGAGGCCGCGCGCAAGCTCTACTTCTCGCCCTCGCGCACCATGAAAATCGCCCAGCGTCTGTATGAAGGCGTCGAGCTTGGCGACGCGGGCGCGACCGGTCTTATCACTTATATGCGTACCGATTCGCCGCGGGTCTCGCCGCAGGCGCTCGACATGGTGCGCGGCTATATCGTGAATCGATACGGCAAGGATTACCTGCCCGACCACGCGAACTTCTATAAAGGTTCAAAGTCGTCGCAGGATGCCCACGAGGCGATTCGTCCGACCGCAACCGAACGCGATCCTGAATCGGTCGCGCGCTACCTCGACAAGGATGAACTCGCCCTCTACACCCTCATCTTCAATCGCTTCGTGTCGAGTCAGATGGTGCCGGCGGTCTTCGATCGCACCACCATCGATATCGAAGCCGCTAATGCGATCTTCCGCGCGACCGGCCAGGTGATGAAGTTCGACGGCTTCATCCGCGTTTACATCGAAGGTCAGGACGAGCCCGAAGAGCAGGAAGGGATGCTGCCGCAGCTTTCAGAGGGCGAGATTCTGAAGCTGTTGGAATTCAACCCGGAACAACATTTCACCCAACCGCCGCCGCGCTTCAGCCAGGCTACCCTCATAAAGGAGCTGGAGGAAAAGGGCATCGGCAGGCCGTCGACCTACGTTTCCATCATGAACAGTTTGACGAAGGTTTATGTCGAGGAAGACGAGAGCAAGCGCCTACGTCCAACCTCGCTCGGGCGGGTAGTGAGCGATTTGCTGGTCAAGGGCTTTCCCGATGTCCTTGAAGTCGGCTTTACCGCCAAGTTGGAGGAAGAGCTCGACGACGTAGAAGAAGGCCGCGACGGATGGATCCCGACGCTGCATCGCTTCTGGAAGCCGTTTGAGAAGCGCCTCGGCGAGGCGAAGGACAAGATGCCGGCGGTCAAGCGCACTGGCGTGAAGACGGGGCTTAAGTGCGAGCTGGACGGCGGCGAAATGGTCATCAAATGGGGCCGCAACGGCGAGTTCCTCGCGTGCTCCAACTATCCGAAATGCCGCAACACCAAGGAATTCAAGCGCGACGAGCAGGGCACCATTCAGATTCAGGAATCAGTCGCCGCGACCATGACCGACGTCGTCTGTGAGAAGTGCGGCAAGCCGATGGTGCGCAAGCGCTCGCGCTTCGGCGAGTTCCTCGGATGCTCCGGTTATCCCGACTGCGACGGCATCAAGAAGCTCAAGGCCGAGCCGGTCAAGACGGGAGTGCATTGCCCCGAATGCAAAGAGGGCGAGATGCTCGAGCGGCGCACGCGTCGCGGCAAGATTTTCTGGGGATGCGGCCGCTATCCGAAATGCAAATTCGCGAGCTGGGACAAAGTTATCCCGCAGCCGTGTCCGACCTGCGGCGCACCCTACCTGGTGGAGAAAGTCACCAAGAAGGAAGGCGCGCGATGGCAATGCGCGAAGGAAGGATGCGACTATCGCATCCCGGTCCCCGAAAGCGCAGCACCTCCATCGACTCCGCCGGCCACGTCGGGCGGCGACGGCGGTAGCGAAGACCGCCCCGGCGCATAGCGCACATCTTTATTGCGAGGTTGCAGACGCCACTTCCTTGAGCCTTCGCTCGAGGTAGCGGCGGTCGGCGTTGTTGCTCACCACTTCCAACGCCCGACGATAGGCTGCCGCCGCATCGATGAAGCTTCCCATCCGGCGCAGAAGATCTGCCTTCGCCGCCCACATCAGGTAGTAGTCGTCCAGCTCGCCCGATGCTTCGAGCTGCTCGATTAACGCGAGGCCATGTGGCATTCCGTGCGCCATCGCGATCGCGACCGCATGATTCAGCGCGATAATCGGCGTCGGCTGCAGGTCGAGCAGCATCGCATAGAGCTGCGCGATGCGGGCCCAATCGATATCGTCGTAACACTTCGCGCGCGCATGCTCCGCGGCGATCGCGGCCTGGATTGTATACGGTCCCGGTGCGCCACCGCGGATCGCTTCGGCAACCAGCGCGAGGCCCTCATCGATCTGCCGATGATCCCATCGGCTGCGATCCTGGTCCTCGAGGAGAATCACATCACCGTTCGAGTCGGCCCGCGTGTCGCGTCGCGAATCGTGCAGCAGCATCAGCGCCAGAAGCCCGCGCGCTTCGTGCTCATGCGGCATCAGCGCCGCGAGGATTCTCGCGAGGCGGATCGCCTCGGCGCACAGGTCCTTGCGTACCACCTCGTCGCCGGCGCTCGCCGCGTAGCCCTCGTTGAAAACCAGGTAGATGACCGCCATCGCGGATTCGAGACGCTCCGGCATCGCGTCGCCCGACGGCACCTCGTATGGAATTCCCGCCGCGCGAATCTTGCGCTGAGCGCGCACGATGCGCTGCGCCATCGTCGCGTTGGGAGTCAGAAACGCGCGCGCGATTTCCTCGGTCGTCAGCCCGCACAGCGTGCGCAGCGAAAGCGCGATCTGCGCCTCGCGATTAATCGCCGGATGGCAACAGGTGAAGATGAGGCGCAAGCGTTCATCGGGAAATGCATCGGCACGATCATCTGAATCGGAGGACATCTCGAACTCGATTAGCCGCTGGATCTCATCGCGACGTTCGCTGAACCAGCTCTGCCGGCGCGCTTTGTCGATCGCCTTATGACGCGCGGTCGAGGCGATCCACGCCGCGGGGTTGTTCGGCACGCCCTCGCGAGGCCATTGCTCGACGGCCGCGGCGAAGGCGTCCTGCAGCGCATCCTCTGCTAGCTCGAAATTCCCGAGCGCGCGGATCAGCGACGCGAGGATGCGCCCATAGTGCTCGCGATAAATACTGGTGATGTCCGACTGATCCATTTCGCCGCCGGGCATCGAGACTAATCGCCGGGCGGCGTTTCCGCCAAGTCGCCTAAGACATCTCCCAAATGGGGCGGACCTCGATGGCCGAAGAGCCGACCGGAGGGAACTTTTTCGCCCACTCGATCGCGTCGGCCTTCGAGGCGCACTCGATCAGAAAATAACCGCCCAGCACTTCCTTGGTCTCGGCGAACGGGCCGTCCGCGACCACTGCTTTGCCGTTGAGGATTCGAACTGTCGAAGCTTGTGAACTCGGGCGTAGCGCGCGCGAATCGACGAGGATCTTTCTCGCCTGGAGTTCCTTTTCGATGCCGCCGACCGTCGCGAACATCTGCTCCGTTTCCGCGGCTGTCAACGCGGCCTGCGCGGGTTCGTCGTCGATGATCATGAGCATGAATTTCATCGCTTCTCCTCGTCGTGATAGGTCCACCAAAAGCCGTTGACGGTGCGGACTTCGATCGCGTCGTTCTCGCGAATGGCTAACTTTCGAGCCCATGCTTTCGCTGCGTCCATCGATTCGCATGCGATGAAACAGAAGCCGGTCATCGCTTCGCCACCAGCGCCGAGCGGCATCTTTTCGTCTACGATGCTGCCCTGCGCGAAGCGAAGGAATGCTGCTTCCTCGCTCGGACGCAGGCGCGCGCCGGCCCATGCGATCGTTTTGTTCTCGATAAAAGCGCGTTGCTGCATATACTCGGCGCCGACCCGCTGCACCTGCCGCGCGACGCGACCGCGGTCCCCTTCCGGCTGCATGGCGTTCTCCTTCGCGAACATCGACAGCATAAAGAGGGTGGTGTTGCTGTAGTCCCGAAATGTGTTGATCCACCACATTTCCTCGATCGGCCACACGATCATCGTATGGTCAAACGCAAGATGCTCGTTCTTGGCGAATGCGATCGCGTCCTCGCGCGAGGCGAAATCGATTATGTCGAAGCCGGCCAGGAGTTCCTTGGTCTCGGCGAACGGTCCGTCAAGGGTCAGGTGGTGTCCGGCAGAGTTGCGGACAATCGCGCTCTCGGTCGCCGCTCCCATTCCAACGGAGACGACCACGAAGGTGGCGCCGCCAACCAGCCCGCGCTCAGCAACCAGGTCGACGAGCGCCTTCTGATGATGGCGCACCCGGCTCATCTGCTCCGGTGATTTGAGAACGATCCCCTCAGGCGGCGGTCCGAGCGGTGTCAGCGTTTGCACCATGAATTTCATCGCGCGATCCTCCAGGTCCGATCAGGCTACATGCCGGGGAGTTGCATCACTGGACGCACCTCGATGCATCCATGCTTGGCGCCCGGAATCTTCGCTGCGATCGAGATTGCATCGTCGAGGTCCTTCGCATCCACGAGGTAGAAGCCGCCGAGTTGCTCTTTGGTCTCGGCGAACGGGCCGTCGGTGGTCGTGGTCTTCCCGTTGCGCACCCGAACCGTGGTCGCATTGGCGACTTTCTCCAGTGGCCGCCCGCCCTGGGATTTCCCCGATTCGTTGAGCCACTTGGTGAACTCCATGTAGCCCTGAAAAACCGCCTGCCCTTCCGCCTGCGTCATCTTCGCGTCTGCCGCCTCGCTGCTGTAAATCAAAAGCGCGTACTGCATCGTTTATCTCCTTGGATTCAATTTGCGTTTCTGCCCTATAGTCGAATGGGATATCGCTAATTCGACATCCGCATGATTGGTCGGATAGCATCGGGCACGCTAGTGTGAACAGACAAATCGTAAATGTGATCGGGGCCGGACTCGCCGGCAGCGAGGCCGCATGGCAGCTCGCGCGCCGAGGCGTGCGCGTGCGGCTTCATGAGATGCGGCCGGTGCGGATGACCGAGGCGCATCAGACCTCGATGTTCGCCGAGCTGGTATGCTCGAATTCGCTGCGCGGCGCGTCGCTCGAAACGGCGGTCGGCGTGCTCAAGGAGGAGATGCGCCGGCTCGGCTCGCTGGTCATCGCCGCAGCCGACAAGGCGCGCGTTCCCGCGGGCGGCGCGCTGGCGGTCGATCGCGAGGGTTTTTCCAGCGCCATCACCGACACGCTTTCGACGCATCCTCTTATAGAGGTGGCGCGCGCGGAGGTCACCGAGATTCCCGACGGGCCCGCCATCATCGCGACCGGCCCGCTCACCAGCGCGGCGCTCGGCGAGCGGCTCAACCAGCTCATCGGTCCGCGCAACCTGTATTTCTACGATGCGATCGCGCCGATCGTCGCGCGCGATTCCATCAATATGGGAAAAGCGTTCCTCGCGTCGCGCTACGGCAAGGGCGGCGACGACTATATCAATTGCCCGCTCACCGAGGCCGAGTACGACGCGTTCATCGAGGCCGTCATCGCCGCGGACAAGGTCGCGCTGCATCCGTTCGAGAAGCCGGTTTATTTCGAAGGATGCATGCCGATCGAGGAAATGGCGCGGCGCGGTCATCAGACCCTCGCGTTCGGTCCGATGAAGCCGGTGGGGATCGTCGATCCTCGGAGCGCGCGACGTCCATTCGCGGTGGTGCAGCTTCGCCAGGATGATCGCGAGGCGCGCCTCTACAACATGGTCGGTTTTCAAACCAAGATGACGTATCCAGCGCAGCGTCAGGTCCTGCGGATGATTCCCGGCCTCGAGCGCGCGGAATTCGTTCGGCTCGGCTCGCTGCATCGCAACACCTTTATCGATTCGCCGCGTCTGCTGCGTCCGACGCTGCAGCTCAAGTCGCGCGACGATCTCTTCATGGCGGGACAGATGATCGGCGTCGAGGGCTATGTCGAATCAGCGGCCGCGGGACTACTCGCGGCTATCAACGCAGCGCGGATGCTGTTGGAAAGCGAACCGATTTTTCCTCCGCCTCAAACCGCACTCGGTTCGCTGGTTGCCTACGTGACCGATTCCTCGCGGCGCGATTTTCAGCCGATGAACGCGAACTACGGACTGATGCCGGACCTCGCGGCGCACGTTCGCGGGCGCGAAAAGAAAATCCAGTTGGGTCATCGCGCGCTCCAAAAGATGGACGAATGGATCGCGACTAATTTCGTCGAGCCGCCTTCGTCCGCGCCGTTTACCGCTGTCGCCGTAGGATAATCCCGTGAAGCTCGCAGCTTTCGACGTCGGCACCAACACTGTTCTGATGCTTGTCGCCGAATCGCACGGCGACGGGAAATTCACCCCGATCCTCGAACGCTCGCGCATCACGCGGCTGGGAAAAGGCGTCGATCGCAACGGCAAGCTCGACAAGGAAACCGCGCGGCTCACGCTCGACACCATCGCCGAGTTTGCCGATGCGGCGCGCGCGGCCGGCGCCGAAAAGATCATCGCGGCTGCCACCAGTGCGTTGCGCGACGCCGGCGACGGCGCCGACTTCATTCAGCGCGTGAAGGAAAAGGCCAACGTCGATCTGAAAGTGATTCCCGGCAGCGAGGAGGCCGAGTTGTCGCGGCTCGCGGTCAAACGCTCGCTCAATCTCAGTTCCGACTTGCGCCTGCTAATCGCGGATATCGGCGGCGGCTCGACCGAACTGATTCGCTCTGAGCCCGGCCGCGACCTCGCCAGCGTCAGTTTGCAGATCGGATCGGTGCGGCTGACGGAGAGAATCATCCAGCACGATCCGCCCTCCAAAGAAGAAGTCGAAAAACTGATCGCGGCGATCGATGAGCAACTGGAAAAACTCGGATGGTCATTTCGCCCCGACGTGCTGGTCGGAATCGCGGGCACCGTAACGACGATCGCCGCGGTGGCGCTGGGCATGCGTGACTACGACGCCGCGCGCGTGCAAGGTTACGTGCTCCTGCGCGACGAGGTGTCGGCGATCGTGAAACGATTCGGCGAGGCGACGCTGGACGAGCGCAAGAAAATTCCCGGCGTTCTGGAAGCCCGCGCCGACGTGATATTCGCGGGCTCAGTGATCCTGGAGCGCGTGATGAAGCGCTTCGACGTCAGTCACGTGATCGTCAGCGATCAAGGTGTGCGATGGGGCCTGGTCTGGCGCGAACTCGAACGCACACCGGCGGACCCCAGCTAACTAGCATCGACCAAGTCTTGCGCAAGACACGCCTGCGGCCTAAGTAACCCATCATGACGAAGGCCGAGCTCATCGAAGCAGTCGCGAAAGCAGTCGGTCAGCCCAAGAAAACAGTCGCGGGTATAATCGACGAAACGTTCGACCAGGTCGCCCGCTCGATCAAAAAAGAAAAACGCTTCTGGGTTCCCGGTTTCGGCACTTTTTCGGTGCGAAGGCGCAAAGCTCGCCCCGGTTTCAATCCGCGCACCAACTCGCCGATGACGATTCCAGCCGCGCGCAACGTTGGGTTTCGCGCCGCACCCGAACTCAAAAAGGGCTTGTAGAAACGTGCCGGTCATCCTCGCGAAAAGCCCCGCGCGATGAGTCGGCTCGCTGCGGCCCTGGTGTTTATCGCGCTGCTGGGCGGCGCGTATCTTCGCTTCAACAATCTCGGCGCTCTGCAGATGTCCGCCGACGAAGGCGCGACCTGGGCTGCTGCCGATGCACCCTCGATACGCGAAGTCATCGCGCTCCAACGAACCCACAATCCGGGCAAGCTGCCACTGCACGATCTGACGCTGCATGGATGGATCGCGATCTTCGGCGATAGCCTCGCAGCGATGCGCGCGCTGTCGGCGTTGTTAGGTATCGTCACGATCATTTTGATGCTTCCGCTGACGCGCGAGATCTTCCGCGTTCGACTCCATGGCGACGGTCCTCCCGTTTCGCCATCGGACATCGACATGATTGGCGCCTTGAGCGCACTCATCTGCGCGGTCTCTCTGGTGACCATCAAATATGAGCGCGAGGCGCGGATGTATGGGCTGCTGCTCGCTCTCGCGATAGCGCATCTGTGGTTCTTTCTCCGTGCACTCCGCCGGCAAGCATTTGTTGACTATGTAATCCTCGCACTACTCACTTCGGCATTGATCGCGGTCAATCTCGTTACCATATCGATGCTAGCGGTCGAAGGAATCTGGCTATTCGCAATCCTATTCAGTCCGCGAATTGACTATCCCGATCGCGTCAAGTCAGTAATCAAGACCGAGCTCGCGATAATTGCGGGAATAGCCATTCTTTCTCCCGCTCTTTATGTGTTGCTGACGGTGGGGCGCGAGGCGATGGAGGCGGGCAAGGTCGACTGGCTAGTCAGACCGCCATGGTGGGAGCCACTGTCGTTCTTCAACAAAGCCACTGGCAGCGTTGCCTTTCCTGTCGTGTTCGCGCTTGCGGTGTGGGGTCTCTGGCGGGCGTGGCTGCGCGCGCGAGGTGCGCTCGCATTCACTCTTTTAGTAATGTGGGCGCCGCCGCTAATCCTCGTCGCGGGTTCGTTCGTCTGGCGTCCGATGTTCATGGAGCGCTATGCGATATACTCATTTCCCGCATTTTTCATTCTCATCGCATTAGGCATTTGGGAACTTTCGAGTAATGCTGCCCGCGCGGTGGCTGTCATGGCAATAGTCATTCTCGCCGTCGGCCACATCCACTCATATTCTCTGAAAACTCACGATGTGGATTGGCATGAAGCCGCGCGGGTCGCGCAAGCGAGCTTGCGTCCCGACGACACCGTCGCAGTGGCGCCGCCGTATGCAATCGAAGTGGTCCGCTACTATTTCTACCCGCCGCTGCGTGGCCACGTGGTGGGGTACAATCCGCCGAAGACAAATTCTGCGGTCGCGATCCTCGCCGAGCACGGAGTGAATCCTGCCATCGATGCGCAGGTGCGGCGCGATTATCCACGCGTACTAAGACGCGCGCACGGGGTTGTGGTCCTTTCGCGCCGATGACTAGTCTCTGAAATTCACGGAGGTTCGCGATGAGCAATCAGACTTTCGATGCGGAGCGTTTCAAGCGCGATTCACGTTCGAGTTGGGACGCGGCCGCCGCGGGATGGGAGAAATGGTGGCCCCTGTTCGAGCGAGCGGCGCAGTCGGTGAGCAACCACCTCGTCGAGCTGGCGAAAATTAAACCCGGCAATCGGGTGCTCGATATCGCGACCGGAACCGGCGAACCAGCCATCACTGCGGCGCGCGCAGTAGGCCCGACTGGACGCGTGATCGGCGTCGATCATTCCGCTGGCATGCTCGACGTCGCGCGCCGTCGTGCGGCCGCGTTGGGGCTGACCAATGTCGAGTATCGAGAGGGCGACGCCGCATCGCTGAAAGAACCGCCCGCATCCTTCGATGCAGTTCTTTCCCGATGGGGCTTGATGTTTGTGACCGACCTGGAAGCCACCGCGCGTGGAATTCGCGCGGCACTAAAACCCGGCGGTTTTCTCGCGACCGCGGTGTGGGATACGGCCGACAAGGTGCCGATGATCAGCATCGCAGGGCAGCAGGTGCGCGCGCTGCTTGGGATCGCGCCGCCTCCGCCGGGCACGCCGAATCCGCTGAGCCTCGCGGACACCAGCATCCTCGAGCGCGCGCTGACGAGTGCCGGCTTTCGCGATTTTAAAGTCGAGCCGATGAAGGTGACGTTCGAATTTGACTCGCCCGAGAAATTCCTCGAGTCGCGCCGCGATATCTCCTACGATTTCCGCAGTGCGATGGCGTCGCAGCCTCCCGAAATGCAACGCAAGCTGGAGGAGGTTGTCATCAAGGAGGCGCGTCCCTATGTCGGCGTCGACGGCAAGATGCGTTGTGATAATCAGACGCTGCTGATCTCCGCGCACATCTGAAATCCGCGGGAGGTTGCCCTCGCCGCAGCAACCTCCCCCATACTCATCGTCAATTCCTGCATCTAGTGAGCCGGCCTCTCGTAGCTGCGATAACACCGAGTCCCATCAAGCGCGACATACTGATATCGTCCGCGCCGTGGAGGCGCGTCGTATCGAATCGAGCGAAGTTTCGCAGTCGCCGCCCTCGCTCCTGCAATACTCCCCGGCGCTGATTCTGATCGTCATTGCGATCGCTGACATCCAGCGATGGGCCGATCCGGATTTGTGGGGACACGTCGCGTTCGGCCGCGCGATGCTCGCGACTCATCATCTCGCCTTCCGTGATCAGTATTCATATTCGGCACCCGGTCATCTGTGGTTGAACCATGAATGGCTGAGCGAGCTGCTCATGGGAGCGGTCTACAACCTCGACGGCGTCATCGCATTGAAGCTGCTGAAGTTCGCATGCTGCGCGGCGGTGGTGGTCGCGCTCGCGCGGGGACTCGCCGAAACTGATTCGCCGACAACTCCGCAGTTCGCGATCCTGCTCGTCGCGGCGATCGCGATTGCGCCGCAGATGCAATTTCGTCCGCAGCTCTTCAGTTTCGCGATGTTAAGCGTCGTGCTGGCGATCCTGACGAAATACACCTATCGCGGAAATGCGCCGCTCCTCGGGTTGATACCGATATTGTGGTTGTGGGCCAACCTCCACGGCGGATTCATCGTCGGGCTCGCGGCGCTGGCGACCTTCAGCATCGTGAGGATGACGACCGATGTTCTCGGTGGTCGCGGACCTTGGGTGGGTGCGCGGCTGCTCGCGATTCTCGGCGCGTCGACGCTTGTCACTCTGATAACGCCATACGGCCTCGGCACCTGGCGAGCGGTCGGCCAGGCAATCGCGAACCCGCACACGCGCGAGGTCATCAACGATTGGCAACCGCTGACGAGATCGATCATAGCGATGTGGCGCGAGAATCATGTAGGCATCGCTCCCGCCGTCCTCGCGATCGCGATGTTCGCGGCGCTGGCGATGACCTGGATGCTCAATCCCAGGCGCGGTGACCTTGCGATTGTCGCGGTCGCCGTCGTTATGATCGTCGCCGCTTTCACCGCGATGCGAAACCTTCCATGCGCTGTTCTCACGACGGTCATTCCTCTGTCACGACACGCGTCACCATTCATTCGTGGAACGCGATCTTATCCTGGCAAGTGGCGCAACCAGATCATCATCGCCCTAGCAGCAGCGACGCTCGTGATAGGTAGCGGGCTCCTCTCGCGTACGCTCCGCGCGGGCGATCCCCGTCCGGCAGGCGCAATTGCCTTCATGCAGTTTAACCATTTGAGCGGAAACGTAATGAGCGATTTCGGATGGGGTGAGTATGTGATTTGGCATATGGCGCCCGCGAGCAAGGTCTTCATCGATGGGCGCTATGACACTGTCTACCCGCCGGACGTGATCGACGACTACCTCACATTTCAATACGGCGAAGCCGGGGCGAAGGATGTCCTGCGAAAATATCACCACGATTTCATCCTGCTCAGCCCGAATGACGAAGGAGCGCTCGCGGTGATGGCGTCGGCGGCGGAATGGAAGCAGCTCTATCGCGACGCCGCCTGCATCCTGTTCGTGCGCGCCGATTCCGAAGCCGCCCAAATTCCCGCCATGGACATCCCAAAGCGAGAAACCCCGGCAGGCTACTTTCCCTAAATGCCACGCTGGAAATGCGCCGATAGTGTGGTAGTAAAGAAAGTTCGCTGACGCAGGGCGGCGCGCTTCACCAACGCCCTCGCCAGAAATCGCTAAAGGAGCAACTCAATGAAAGCCGCCATCTTCCATGGCCCCAATCAACCGCTGACCATCGAGGACGTCGAGGTCGATAAGCCGCAGGACCGCGAAGTTCTCATCAAGACGGCGCATAGCGGCGTGTGCCACAGCGACCTGCACTTCGTCGACGGATTTTACCCTTATCCCGCGCCCGCGATCCTCGGACACGAGGCGGCCGGTATCGTCGAAGAAGTCGGCAAGCAAGTCACCTACGTGAAGCCCGGCGACCACGTCATCGCGTGCCTGTCGGTATTCTGCGGATATTGCGAGCAGTGTATGTCTGGCCATCCGAATCGATGCGCCAACAAGGCGGCGACCCAGCGCGCGGCCAATGACAAGCCGCGCCTGTCGCAGAAGGGCAAGCCCATCAACCAGTTCCTCGACATTTCGTCCTACTGCGAGAAAATGTTGCTGCATGAAAACGCGCTAGTGAAAATTCGCGAGGACATTCCGCTCGATCGCGCTGCGCTGATCGGATGCGGCGTCACTACCGGCGTCGGCGCCGTGTTGCGGACTGCGAAGGTCGAGCCCGGATCGACGGTCGCAGTGTTCGGCGCGGGCGGCGTCGGCCTGGCAGCAATTCAGGGCGCGAGGATCGCGGGTGCGCGACAGATCATCGCGGTCGACAAGTTCGAGGGGAAACTCGCGATGGCGAAGCGCCTCGGTGCGACGCATACCGTCGACGCATCCTCCAGCGATCCGGTGGAGGAGATCAAAAAGCTCACTGGCGGTGGCGGCGTCGATTACTCCTTCGAGGCGATCGGCCTCAAAGTCGCGGCCGAGCAGGCTTTCTATTCTGTGCGTCCGGGAGGCACTGCGACGGTCATCGGCATGATTCCGGTCGGGCAGAAGGTCGAACTCGACGGCTACATGTTCCTGACCGAGCGCAAACTGCAAGGGAGCAACATGGGATCGAATCGCTTCCGCATCGACATGCCGCAGTACATCGATTTCTATTTGCAGGGGCGGCTCAACCTCGACGACATGATCAGCAAGCACGACAAGATCGAAAACGTGAACGAGGCTTTCCGCGCTATGAAAGCGGGAGAGGTCGCGCGCACGGTTATCGATTTTAAGTAGTTCTAGCGGGAGCCTATCAAGGAGCATCAAGATGAAAGCAGCAATCTTCAACGGGCCCAATCAGCCGCTGAAAATCGAAAATGTCGATATCGACGAGCCGAAGGATCGCGAGGTTCGCGTCAAAGTGGTCGCGAGCGGCGTCTGCCACAGCGACCTACATTTTGTAGATGGCCTCTACATGTGGCCCACCCCGGCGATCCTCGGGCATGAGGCCGCGGGTGTCGTCGAGAAGGTCGGCAAACAGGTCACCTACGTGAAGCCCGGCGATCACGTAATCGCATGCCTGTCGGTGTTTTGCGGATATTGTCCCGAGTGCATGTCGGGTCATCCGAATCTGTGCTCGAACACGGCGGCGACGCAGCGGGCGGGAACCGACAAGCCGCGGCTATCGATGGACGGGAAGACGGTCAATCAGTTCGCCAACCTGTCGTCGTATGCCGAACAGATGCTGGTGCATGAGAACGCGCTGGTGAAAATCAAGGAGAGCTTCCCGCTCGATCGCGCGGCGCTCATCGGATGCGGCGTCATCACTGGAGTTGGCGCAGCGATAAACACGGCGAAGGTCACTCCAGGTTCGACGGTCGCGGTATGGGGCGCCGGCGGTGTCGGCCTCGCGGTGATCCAGGGCGCGCGCATCGCGGGTGCGCGGCAGATCATCGTGGTCGACAAATTCGAGTCGAAGATCGCGCTCGCGAAGAAGCTCGGCGCGACGCATGGCGTCGACGCATCGAGTGGCGATCCCGTCGAGGGAGTGCGCTCGCTCAGCAACGGCGGCGTCGATTTTTCCTTCGAGGCCATCGGCCTCAAAAAGGCGGCCGAGCAAGCTTACGAAGCGCTCGCACCGGGCGGCACTGCCACCATCGTTGGAATGGTTCCGCTCGGGCAGAAGGTCGACATCGATGGCTTCTCACTGCTGTTCGAGAAGCGCATCCAGGGATGCTTCATGGGCTCCAACCGCTTCCGCATCGACATGCCCCGGCTCATCGAGTTTTACGAGCAGGGACGGCTCAACCTCGATGACATGATCAGCAAGCGCGGCAAGCTCGAGGACGTCAACGAGGCCTTCCGCGCGATGAAGGCGGGCGAGGTCGCGCGCACGGTGCTGATGTTCGATTAGATTTGTCGAGACCGACATGAACAAGGGCCGGATGGCATCGCCACCCGGCCCTTTCAATTTTGCTTACCGACGAACAGTGCCGCGTCAGATCAGCTTGAGTTCCTTCATCGCCGCCTTCAGCTTCTCGGCGGCCGGCGCCGACATAGGGCACAGCGGCATCCGAAGCTCGTTCGCGCCGCGGCCCATGAACGCGAGCGCCTGCTTGAGCGGAATCGGATTGGTCTCAATGAACAGCGCGCGTATCACCGGCATCATCTTGTAGTGGATTTCGCGCGCGCGCGCGAAATCTCCCGTGAGCCCAGCCGCCGCAAGGTCGTGCATCTCGCGTGGCATCACGTTGGAGGTCGTCGCGATGACGCCCTTGCCGCCCAGCGCCATGATCGGAACCGTGAGCCCGTCGTCGCCCGAGAGAATCGTAAGCCGATCGCCACACAGGCGGCGGATGTCGGAAACCTGATCCATCGAGCCCGACGCTTCTTTGATGCCGACGATATTGCGAATCTCGCACAGCCGCGCGAAGGTCTCGGGCGCGACGTTCGAGGCAGTGCGGCCGGGAATGTTGTAAACGAGCAGCGGCAGATCGACGGCGGCGGCGATCGTCTTGTAATGAAGGAAAATTCCTTCCTGGGTGGGCTTGTTATAATAGGGCGAGAGCAGCAGCGCGCCATCGGCGCCCATCTCGCGCGCCGCTGCGGTGAGTCGAACCGCCTCGGCGGTGGAGTTCGAGCCGGTGCCCGCAACGACAGGAACGCGACGGCGGGTCTGTTCGATGGTGATTTTGATGACACGGTCGTGCTCGGCGTGCGTGAGCGTCGCGGACTCGCCCGTCGAACCGCACGGCACAATGCCATCGATGCCGCTCTGGATTTGCCATTCGATATGATCGCGCAAGGCGCGCTCGTCGACTTCGCCGTCGCGAAAAGGCGTGACGATCGCCGATAAAGCACCGTTGAACATTTGATCCTCCCGCGATTAAGCAGCTACTAACTCGCCGGCGGCGACTTCGATCTCGCCGCGAAAAACCTCGACCGCCTCTCCCGTCATGAACACATGATTGGCGCACTCGCCGCTCTCGCGCCATTCGATTTCCAGGTTACCACCGCGCAACTCGACGACGGCCTTGCGATCCGCGCGTCCGGTCAGCACACCCGCGACCAGCGCCGCGCATGCGCCAGTACCGCATGCGAGCGTCTCGCCCGAGCCGCGCTCCCATACACGCATCTTAAGATGATTGCGCGAAATTGGCAGGATGAATTCGGTGTTGACGCGTTTCGGAAAAAACTTGTGATGCTCGAACTGCCGTCCCAGCCGCGCAAATTCGTACACGTCGAGCTTCCAGATGGTGTCGTCATTGACGAAAGCGACGCAGTGCGGATTGCCCATCGAAACCGCGGTGATTTTCGCGCTGCGCCCGCCGACCTCGAGCGGATGCTCGATGATCTTGCCGTCCGCGTCGACCGGAATTTCACGCCCCTCGAGAATCGGCTCGCCCATATCGACGGTAGCGCCATCGACCTTGCCGTTGCTGAATGTGAGCGCAACGCTTTTGATTCCGCAATCGGTCTCGACCTCGATGGGATTTTTGCGCGCGATGCCGCTCTCGTACGCGAGCCGCGCGAGGCATCGGATCCCATTGCCGCACATCTCGCCGCGGCTGCCGTCGGCGTTGTACATCTCCATCTTGATGTCCACTGTAGTTGACTCAGTCAACATGATGAGGCCGTCGCCACCGATGCCGAAGCGCCGGTCTGACAACTTTACAGACATCTTGTCGGGTTCTGCCGGGCGTAGCTTGTTCGCGACTATGTAGATGTAGTCGTTGCCGCACCCCTGCATTTTCACGAACTCAAGTTTCGCCATTTGTTCACCGCGTCTTGAGTTCGACGATCTTTTCGCCTCGAATCATGTCCTCGAAAGTATCGCGCTCGCGAATCACGTGCGCATCAGCCCCGTCGACGAGGATCTCCGGCAAGCGCAGCCGGCTGTTGTAGTTCGAGGCCATCACGGCGCCGTACGCGCCCGCGCTCATCACCGCGAGCAGGTCGCCCTGCGCCGGCTCCGGCATCTCGCGCTCCTGCGCGAGGAAGTCGCCACTCTCGCAAACCGGTCCGACCACATCGGCGGTGACGATTTTCGGCAACGATTTTTTCTTCACCGGCTGAATGTTGTGATACGCCTCATACAGCACCGGCCGGATGAGATCATTCATCGCGGCATCGACGATGATGAACCGCTTCACGTCGGTTTCCTTAAGATAGAGCACCTTGGTGACCAGCACGCCGGCATTGCCGACGATCACGCGGCCCGGCTCTGCAATGATTTTCAAGCCGAGTCCCGCGATCGGTTTCAGCACCGCCTTGCCGTATTCCGACGGTGGCGGCGGCTCCTCCTGATACGGAATTCCCAGGCCGCCGCCGATGTCGAGGTACTTGAGCGCGATTCCCGCACCGCGCAGCCGCCCTACTATCGCGGCAACTTTGTTCGCGGCCTCGGTGAACGGCGCGGTGTCGGTGATTTGCGATCCGATATGCGTGCTCAGGCCGACCAACTCCAGATTGGGTAGATTTTTCGCCTCGGCGTAGTACTCGTCGACCTGCGACAATGGAATACCGAACTTGCTGTCGCGATGCCCGGTGGAAATGTGCGGATGCGTTCCCGGATCGAGGTCGGGATTGACGCGCAGGGTGACCGGCGCGCGCTTCTTCATGCGGCCCGCGACCTCCGAGATACGATGCAGCTCGCCGCGCGACTCGACATTGATCATCAAGATGTCGTGATCGAGTGCGGCCGCGATTTCCTCGTCGGTTTTACCGACGCCCGAAAAAACGATCTTGCGCGGATCGGCGCCCGCGCGCAGGCATCGCATCATCTCGCCGACCGAAACGATATCGAAGCCCGAGCCCATCGAGGCGAACAGCTTGAGGATGCTGAGATTAGAGAGCGCCTTCATCGCGTAGCAGATCAGATGATCGGTGCCGGCGAAAGCCTCCTCGAAAACGCGGAAATGGCGGCGCAGGGTACGCGCGCTGTAGACGTAGAATGGAGTGCCGAAGCGGCGCGCGAGCTCGCGCATCGGCACGTCTTCGGCATAGAGCTCGTTGTTTCTGTATTCGAAATAATGCATCGGTAAAGGTGGTTTTTATCACACCGTACGCTGGATATCACGGCAGCGGTTTGGGTTGCGGGATGACGAAATTTTCCGGATTCGGCGGCGGTTTGGGAATCTCGTGCGTTATCTCGGCCTCATTGGATGGGTCGCTGCGATAGGAGTCGAGGGTCGAGGAAATCACCTGATAGCGATAATGATGACCAGCCTGAGCGCCCGCATCCAGGTAGGTGAACTTTTGCTGCTGCTGGAAGCGATCCAGGTCGGTGACCGGAATCCGAATCAACTCCTGAAAGGCGTTGGTGTTCTCCGCGCGATCGATCTCGAAGCTGCCCAAGTCACGCAGCTTGCCGCCGCCTGCGGTGCGGTCCGGCCGCTCCCATGAGAGCAGCACGCCATTTTTTTGCGAGGTGGCATTGAGACCGACGATCCGTTCGGGCACCGCGCGTTCGGGCGGAATCGGCGGCGATTTGACGCCGCACGCTGCGACGAAGATCGATGCCATGAGAGCTGCAGCAGAGATCCATTCGAGACGCCGGCGTCGTTTCATCCGCGCAGCCTTTTGATGCGCTCGCGGACCATGCCGGGCGCGGGGCCGCCGATCACCGAGCGGACCTTGATGGAATTTTCAGGGTCGAGCATTTCGAGCACATCAGCATCGAAGCGCTTTGAATGATTGCGGAAATCTTCCGGGCTCAAGTCCTCCAGCGATTTTCCGGCGGCGATCGTTTCGCGCACCAATGCTCCGATGATCTCGTGCGCTTCGCGAAACGGCGTTCCGCGTTCAACCAGATATTCGGCAAGATCGGTGGCGAGCGCGAATCCACCGGCCGCGGTGCGCATAACCTCGACGTCGAACTTCATACGTGGCCAGAGCTTCGCGGTTACATCGAGGGCCGGTTTTATGGTGTCGAGCGCGTCGAACACGCGCTCCTTGTCTTCCTGCAAATCGGAATTGTAAGTCAGTGGCAGACCCTTGAGGATGGTGAGCATCGCAACGAGGTCGCCAATCACGCGCCCGCTTTTGCCTCGAATCAGTTCGAGCAGGTCGGGATTTTTCTTCTGCGGCATCATCGAACTGCCGGTCGAGAACTCATCCGGCAACGTTGCAAAACCGAATTCAGCGGTGGTCCACAAAATGATCTCCTCGCTCATGCGCGAAAGATGAACCGCGAGCAGCGCGGCCGCGGAAAGAAAGTCCACCGCAAAATCGCGATCGGAAACCGCGTCCATGCTGTTCTCGACGATGCGCGCGAAACCCAACTCCTCGGCCACCGCCTCGCGATCGATCTGCAACGTGGTTCCCGCCAGCGCACCGGCGCCCAGCGGCATCACGTCGGTGCGCACCAGCGCCTGCGCGAAGCGTTCGCGATCGCGATCGAACATATCGACATACGCGAGGATGTGATGCGCGAGTGAAACCGGCTGCGCGCGCTGCATATGCGTATAGCCGGGCATGACAGTATCGGCATGCCCACTCGCCACATCGAGCAACGTGTCACGCAGACGTTCGATTAGCGCGATGACAGCGCGAAGCTCATCTTTCAGAAACAGCCGGAAATCCAGCGCGACCTGATCGTTGCGCGAGCGCGCAGTGTGGAGCTTGCGGCCCGCGTCACCGGCTACCTCGATCAACCGGCGCTCGATCGCGATGTGGATATCCTCGTCGGCGACATCGAAGTTGAACTTGCCGCTCTCGATCTCGTGCTCGATGGCGCGCAGGCCTTTTGCGATCTGCACCGCCTCGGCGCGCGAGATCAGTTTCACCTTCGCGAGCATGTTGGCATGCGCGATCGAGCCGCGGATGTCATGGCGAAAGAGCCGTCGATCGAACGGCAGCGATGCGGTGAACGCCTCGACCTCGGGCAGCCGTCCCTTGGCGAATCGCCCTCGCAGGATATTGCCGGACGCCGCCTTCGTTTTTGCTTTCCCGCGCGCCTTCATTACGGTGAGGAGTTCACTTCACCAGATACACCGGGTCGCCGAGGTGGACGCGGCCGTCACCCTCGATCGATGTGAATGCGCCGAGGTTCGCCTGATGGCGCTGCACCGTGGTGCGCAAAATCGCGAGGTCGCGCGGCAAGTCCTGCTGCGCGTGCGTCGTCATCACGCATCGGAGCGCGGGCTGAATCGAGGTCACTCTCACGTCGCCGATCTCGAGCACGCCCCCCACCCATTCATCCTCGACGAAGCCGCTCGCGTCGGAGCCGGTATCCACCAGCATGTTCGCGCGGAAGCGGCGATAGTCGAAATCCGATTTGCCCTCGGTGAGCCCGCGCATATGGGCGAGTGTTCCGGTCGCGATTAGATGGAAGCTCGCTGAATCGAGATAACTACCTTTGTGGAGAGCGAAATAGTCGGGCATCTTGTCGGCGCTCAGGCCGGGTATGACATTGCCGATAGGATTGTCGGCGAAGATAGTCGCGGGATCGATGCCGGCGCGCTCGCCGCTTGGATTGGGACTGTGCTCGAGGTGGAAGCCGTGACCTAGCGCCTCCGAGATGACCTCGGAGGCATTCACATCATCGGCGTGAATTTCGCGGCCATCCGGCAGGGTAATTTTCACCGGAGGAAGATTGGCCGAGCCAGACGTGCCTTCGTATTGCGCATGGAAATTGAGCAGGCCGGCAAATTTTTTCGCGCTCGCAACACGCGTGTTCTGAAGATCGCGTAGCGCCCACGCGCGATCGCCCTCCACGCCGCGCGAGGTGATGTGCAATTCCTCGAGCTGCTCCCCAAGCATCGACTTCACCGGAAAGCGCCATAGCGATTTTACGGTTCCGATTTTGCGGCGTTCCATGTCTTATCCTTTATTTTCCTCGGACTACGCTTCGCTCAAGTTCCAGATTCACCTCGGTCTCCGCTAGCGCTCCGCCTCGGCGGCTTCGCGGGAGCGGCTGCGCCGCGGCTACGCCCGCTTCGCGCCTCGTTTCCAACATCCTGCCTATAGACCCTCGCGAACTTTCGGCTCCGATGATTTCTTCGGGCCTTTGTCCTCGCGCGGATGAGTCGCGTTGAAATCGCGAATCGCCTTGAGCACAGCGCCACTCGCCGCCTGCATCAGCTCGCCCTTCTTCGCAGTGACGCGCTGGGCAGAAGCTTCGATCGGGCGGATGAGACCGTTGACCTGCGGCATCACGTAGCGCGCGATCATCTCGTAACTGCGCAACTGTTGCTCGCGATTGGTCCAGTCGTGCGCGAACGCGAGGATGGTGCCGAAGCCGCCCGCAAGTTCCTGCAGCTTGGCGATCTTGCCTACCGCGTCGTCGGGAGTTCCGATGATCGCGCCGCCGAACTCGGTCATGCGCTTCGCCGCTTCGTAGCCATCGGAGAACGGATGGCGCTGCGGGCTGCCGAGGATGCCGACGATGTACTCGTTCTGCCACTTCTTGAGGCCGTCGGCGACTTCGCGCAGCGCCTGCTCCTTCGAATCGGCGAGATGGAACGGGATCACGATGCGCCAGTCTTTGCGATCGATCGTGTTGCCGTGCTCCTTCGCCGAGACCTCGCCGAAGTGCCACTGCGTCGGTAGCGCCTGCAATCCTTCTTCTGAATATGAGGCGACCGACAGCACGCCGACCCCATACTTTCCGGCGCATTTCATGCCCGAGGGTGAAATCGTCGAGGCGCATGCGACCGGAATTTTGTCCTGCAGCGGACGAATTTGCAGCGCCGCATCGTGCAAATCGAAGAACGATCCCTTGAAGCTGAACGGCTCCTCGCCGTTGAGCAGGCGGATGATGACGCCGAGACCCTCGTCCATGCGATCGCGCTGAGTGTTCGGATCGATGCCGAGCGTGAACGCGTCGGATGGGAGCGCGCCGGGGCCCACCCCGAGCATCGCGCGGCCGCGGCTCATATGGTCGAGCTGAACGATGCGCTGCGCGACATTGAACGGATGGTGATACGGAATCGAGACGACGCCGGTGCCGAGGCGGATGCGTTTGGTGCGCATCGCTGCGCCCGCAAGGAACATCTCGGGCGACCCGATCGTCTCCCATCCGGCGGAATGATGCTCGCCGACCCAGAACTCGTCGTACTGCAATTCGTCGAGCCATTCGGCCAACTCGAGGTCGCGCTCCAACTGCAAGGTGGGATGCTCGCCGATGGGATGATGGGGTGCGAGAAACACCCCGAAGCCGAGACGATTGTTCATTGCGTAACTCCTTCGCGATCGAAAATCACTGATGCCGCCGGGCTCGATAGCTGATCGCTTCGCTTATCGGCTCGCAAAGACAGCGGTGTGCGCAGAATCGAGATACTCGTCGAGGCGCGTGATGTGCCCGTCCTCGACCGTCGCAACGATGCACGCGGGCAGCGCGATGTCCTTGTCCTTGAAACGTCCGCGCAGCACGTGCTGCTGCACGAATCCGGTGGGAGTCGGCTGACGCCGAACGTCGGTATACTTCGCGTTCTTGATGTTGGCGATGACCCACTTCAGGACCGCGAGGTTCTGCTCGACGCTCTGTTCGACACCATCGTTGTTGTGCCAGATCTTCGTTTCCGGCGTGTAGATGCCGCGGATCGCGTCGACATCACCATTTTCAATCGCGCGGAAAAGTCTGTCCGCCGTCTGCATCGCTGCGTCGTTCATCCTGATGATCCTTCTAATGTGCGGCCGCCGGAGTGGCTGTCGTTGTCGGCGATGGAGCGAGCGTCGGCATTACGGCTGGAGGCGAAGAAACAAGCATTGTAGGAGTAGGAGTCGGTACGCTCACGGTCGGTAGTAATTCGTTAGGAACCGCAGTCGTCGTCGCGTTCGGGGTTGGAGACGGATTCATCAGCGCGGTCCCGACGCCATACTCATAAACCATTTTCCCGCCGAGAGATCCGATGTAGAGCAGGACGCCGGCAGAGACGGCTGCGAAGATTAGATAGAGAGGCCGTGAGCCGGCGAAGAATCCGATTGCTTCGATCAGAATTCTCCAGATCGCGAGCACGCCGAAGACGACCGCCATGTAGGTGCCGAGCTTCGCGTGACGACCGAAGATCTGCTTGGCAGGCTCGGACATCGCATCGTAGATGCGATTGGCTTCCAGTCCGCCCGTGAAATAAGACGCGCCAGCCGCTATCGCGCCGAGGACCATCAGCAGGAGCGCGGTGTATCGAAGCCAACTGCGGGGCGCCGTCAGACTGGCTACCAAATCGATGAGGACGCCGACGATTAGGAGGCCAACGGTGAAATGATCGACGACGGGATGTAGGTCCAGGCGTGTCAGGATCTCGACGATCTTATCCATCGATTAACGATACTCCTGTTGATCGGCGGGTCGGTGGTGGCCGCTCCCCGCGCATCTCGGATTACTACTGAAAACGTCCCTGTTTTATATCGCAGAGGGAGCCTGCGCAGGCAAATCTACCATTCGTGCGCGAGTATGAATCCTATAATGACCGCAAGCGCCGGCGAAAGCAGCCTCACGGAGAGGCGGTCGGGATCGGCGAAACTTCGACGGTCGGGACTGGGGTAGCTTCCGGCGTCGAGGCGGCAGTGGCCTGCGCAGTTGGTGTTGAGATCGCCTGCGGTGATGGTGTCGGCGTGCTCGAGGCCTCCGCCGTGGGGGATTCAGACGCCGATGGAGACGCGTTCGGTGCAGGGGCTGCACTCGTTGCGCTCGGTGGCGTTGGCCCGCGCACGTCGACGCGAACCTCGCTGCCCGAGACATCGCTCCAGACGCGCTGGGTGAAGAAGTATTGCAGGGCAGCTTGAGGAGTCAGGCTGACCAGGCTGGGGCTCCATTGTTCATCGAGGGTGAACTCGTCGCTCTCGAGCAGATTAGGCAGCTTCGCGGCATCCGCAGGGGAGACGACGACGTCGGCAGTCCCCATTTGATCGGAGGCCTTCAAATCGCGCACATACCATCGCGCGACCGGACTCTTCTCGGCAAAAAATACCGAACCGCGATCGGTGACCGCGCGCTCGGCATGACTGAACTCTAACTCCGCCAGCATCGTGGTGGCGGAATCGGTCCAGTAGAGCAGCATGTGGCGCGACCAGGATGCTTCGGCAGGATCGGGCGCGACGCGCACGAAGTTGATCGCGAGTTGCACGTATATCGTGAGCAGCAAAAGGACGCCGATCGGATAGCGGATGACTCGCCACGCATCGGTACGATGGATGCGATCGATCGCGGCTGCCCCCAGCAGCGCGGCCGGCACGATCATCATTACCATCCAATCGTGACTGTGCACCGGATCGGCGAGAAGAAACGCGACGGAAAAAATCGTCCACAGGAACGCAATTGCCGCGATTCGCGAGTGGAGCTGGAACGTGAGAAAGGCGAGCAGGCCAAGCGCACCGAAAATCGCGATCGCAAATTCATAGAACGCGAAGGCTGGAAGATAGAAATCGAGGCTGCCGCGCAGGTCGGGGTGCAAAGCCGGAAGCCACTGCTGCATCGCGCCGAATAGGATCGGAATCAAAAGGTTGCGGCGCCCAAAGCCGGATTCGAAGACCACGAAGAGCCCGACCGCGATTGCCACGCAGAACACCAGTTGCGCGGAGCGCCGCTCCCACCAGACCCGGAAGCGGATCATCGGATGGCGGCGGAAGATCAGTTCCCACAGTCCCATCACGAGGAGAATCGCGACGAACATCGCAGCGATCGGGAACACCATCGGCTCGGCAGAGAGCGCCAGCGCGATCGCCACCGCGACCCCCGCGACCTCCAGCGTGTCGCTCGCTCCGACCAACGCGAACATCAGCGCGATCATGATGACGACCAACGCGATCGCGGGAATCGCCGCGGAAGTGGAACGCGAGAAATAAGTCAGCGTCGGCGACAGCGTCAGCATCGCGGCGAAGGCGAGGGCGCCCGCGCGTCCAAGGTGGCGGCGCATCGCGAAGGCGGCGCCGATCAGTAGGAGGCCGAATATCGCGGTGACGATCCGTGCGCCGAAGTCGCCGGCTCCGAATGCGAGGAAGACTCCCGCGCGCAATGGATCGAGCCATCCGGATGCGCGAGGATTCAGCGCGAGCGGCGCCAGCCCACGACTCGCGAGGTCGCGTGCGAACAGCGCCTGCGAAGCTTCGATGGAACTTAGCGGGCGCAAGCCGAGCGCGCCAAGCCTGGTAATCAGCGCATAGAGCGCGATGATGGCCCAGCCCAGATGCTCCACGGTGACGACATACAGCGGAGCCTCGAGGCGATCGTGACTGGGGTTGGACGGCTCCGGCTCGCGGTTCGCCGGTTGCGTATGGCGCGGCTCGCCGGATTCGAGGCCGAGGTGCCACTCGTCGATGTCGCGCGGATTCTGATCAGGCATTGGTGAGGATCGAGTTTACGGGCATGTAAAGTATTAGCCAGACCCTAATGCAAATCTTGAGCATTCGTCGTCAAGGGTTCATTGTTAAGAGTCTTTGCCAGCAATCTTTTCACTACCGATCGTCAAGCGCGAGTACGATGGCCGAGCGGACCATAAATACCCGTCGAACCATAAACGGCATCCTGTCGTTTATCGCGCTGGCAGCAATCCTCGCGCTGTTTTTCGAATATCGCCACCACGTCTCGATTAGTCATCCGCCGCGTTTCAGCGTTTCCCTCCGCCACCTTCCTTACTACGCGTTCTGTTCTTTCTATCGGATGCTGATCGCTTACATCATCTCGCTGATATTTTCGATTATCTATGGACTAGCCGCCACGCGAGGAAGGCTCTGGGAGCGGGTCCTAATCCCGGCCGTCGACATCGCGCAATCGGTGCCGGTGGTGGGGTTTTTTCCCGCCGCGGTTTTTTTCTTCGTCGCACTGGCGCATGGCGGCCGCCTCGGCGTCGAGATGGCCGCAGTCTTTCTGATCTTCACCAGTCAGGCGTGGAACATGACGCTTGGAGTGTTCGAGGCGATTCGAACCATCCCCAACGATTCGATTGAAGCATTGGAGGCTTTCGGCGTGCGCGGATGGCTCCGGCTCAAGCGCCTGTATCTTCCCGCGATGGTTCCCAAGCTGGTGTACAACTCGATCCTGTCATGGGTCGCGGGATGGTACTTCCTCATCGCGTGCGAAATCATCACGGTCGGACCCGCGCACTATCGGCTTCCTGGTCTCGGCAGCTATCTGATGGAGGCGGCGGATCGCGGCGAGAACATGAACCTGGTCAGCGGACTCATTACGTTGCTGATCATCATCACGTTGATGGATGTGATCGTATGGCAACCGCTGACGGCGTGGTCGGAAAAGTTTCGCTATGAGTTTGCGGCTTCGCCGCAGCCGGCCGCCATCTCGTTCGGCATGACCGAGGTGTTCAGCGCAATCGGGCCGACCGTCACTCGCGCGATACGAACCGTTACGCGTCCGATGGCGCGCGCGTTTTGGGGACTGACCGCCAGCCTTCCGCATCTCCCATCGGAGCAGGAATTGCCTGCGATGGGGCGCGTGGCCGCGCTGCTCCGAATGGTTGCCATCGCAGGAGTTGTCGCGTTTTTCATATACGGCGTCATCGAAGGTGTAGTGGCGCTGATCCATACGCTCTCGCAGCCGTGGCCGCCGCAGGTCAAACTTATCCCGCTCGCGACACTTTATTCTTCCATGCGGATGATCATCGCGTATGCGATTTCACTCGCGTGGACGCTGCCGGTCGCGCTCGCCGCCAGCGACAGCGTTCGCTTCAAGCGATTCATCGCTCCGATCGCCGAGATCGTCGGTTCGCTCCCCGCGACCGCGTTGTTTCCGGTCATCGTGGTGTTCGTGATCAAGGTGACCGGCGGAATGAACCTCGCCTCCATCCTGCTGATTCTGACCGGGATGCAGTGGTACCTGATGTTCAACCTGCTCGCGGGCGTGAATCAGGTGCCGGAAGATTTGAAGGAGGCGGCGCGCGCCTTCGGCCTTTCGCGAGTCGAAACCTGGCGCAAGCTGACGATCCCCGCACTGACGCCCTCGCTCATCACCGGCAGCATCACCGCATGGGGCGGCGGTTGGAACGCGCTGATACTTTCCGAGTACTTCATATATCGCAATCACACCTACCAGGTCAGCGGGCTGGGCCAGCTACTCGATGTGGCGACTTACGAAACCGGCAATGGTGTGATGATTTTGTTGAGCCTGTTATCGATGGTCGCTGTGGTATTAGTCTTGAACCACTTTGTGTGGCGGCGACTGTATGACATCGCTGCCGAGCGTTATCGGATCGATTACTAGGACCCGCGGCGAAACATGAACTCCGGCGATTCGGAACCTCCACCATGGCCCTGCTCGATCTCAAGCACGTATCCAAGGGCTATCCGCACAACAAAGGCGTGCTGCCAGTGCTCGAGGATGTCTCGTTCTCCGTCGAGCAGGGAGAGTTCATCGCGATCGTCGGCCCCTCGGGATGCGGCAAGTCCACGCTGGTGCGAATCATCAACGGCATCGTGCCTGCGACTTCGGGACAGGTTCTTTACAATGGGCGCCAGGTCGACGGCATCAACCTCGAATGCGCGCTGGTGTTCCAGTCATTCGCGCTGCTGCCGTGGATGACGGTGAAGGCGAACGTCGAAATGGGCCTGGAGGCGCGCGGCATCGAACTCGCCGAGCGCGAGCGTATAGCCAGTGTCTATATCGACAAGGTCGGCCTCGACGGTTTCGAAGAAGCGTATCCTCGCGAGCTTTCGGGCGGCATGAAGCAGCGCGTCGGATTCGCGCGCGCGCTGGCGGTCGAGCCCAAGGTCCTGCTGATGGACGAGCCGTTTTCCGCGCTTGACGCCCTGACCGCGATCACGCTGCGCGAGGAACTGCTCGACATCTGGCATTCGCCCGACATGTCGGTGCACACGCTGGTGATGGTCACGCACATCATCGAGGAGGCAGTGGAGCTGGCAGATCGCATCATCGTGATGTCGTCGCATCCGGGGCGCATCGCCGCCGACATCAGAGTCGAGATTCCTCGCCCGCGTGACCGCCGCACCGATGAGTTCAATAATCTGGTCGACAAGGTCTTCTCGCTGATCGAGGAGCGCACCTGATGCCCGAGCAAATCAATCCAATACCGGATTGCCAGCTGACTTGGGTGTTCGGCCTGCTCGAGACCCTGGAGGATCGCGGCGGCCGCGACGACGGCTACCGCATCGCGCGCGATCTTCAGTTCAACTTTTCCGATCTGCTCAGGGTGATGAAGGCGGCTGAGCTTTTCGGCTTCGTGAGCACTCCTTCCGGCGATGTGGTGCTGGAGCCGCTCGGCAAGAAATTCCTGGAATTCGATGTCAATCAGCGCAAACTCTTGCTGCGCGAGCAACTCAAGAAGCTTTCGCTGTTCGCATATTTCATCCGCTTGCTGCGCGGGCAGCCCGATCATTCGCTGCCCAAGGAAATCGTCCTCGAGCATCTCGCGATGCTGCTGCCCAACGAATCGCCGCAGAAGCAGTTCAACACGATGGTGAATTGGGGTCGCTATGCGGAACTTTTCGGCTATAACAAGGATGAAGATCGCTTTTATCTGGATCAGGAATAGCGTTAGACCCAACCCCCAGCCCCTTCCCCTGAAGTGGAAGGGGAGCAGAAACACACCAGGAGGAATCCAGTATCATGGCCAACGAAGCAGAAAAAATCGTCAACGACTTTTGTAAGGCGTTCGAAAGCAAGAACCTCGACGCCATTATGGGCTACTTCACCGAAGATGCCGTCTACCACAACATCCCGATGAAACCCGTCAGCGGTAAGGCCGCGATTCGCACCACCATCCAGTCGTTCATGCCGAAATCGGACAAGGACACCATTACCTTCAAAATTCTGCACACTAGCTCGACCGGCAATGTCGTTTTCAACGAGCGGGTGGACATGTTCGACACCGGCGGCAAGCACGTCGAGCTTCCGGTCGCGGGCGTCTTCGAAATCCAGGGCGGAAAAATCGCTAAATGGCGCGACTACTTCGACCTGCAGAGCTTCACCAAGCAGATGGCTTAGCCGAGGAGTTCAGTGTCATGGCCAACGAAGCTGAAAAAATCGTCAGCGACTTTTGCAAAGCGTTCGAGCGCAAGAACATCGACGAGATCATGGGCTACTTCACCGACGACGCGGTCTATCACAACATGCCGATGGAACCTGCGAAGGGCAGGGACGCAATTCGCACGACCATCAACTCGTTTCTGCCCGGATCGGACAGGATCGAATTCAAAATCCTGCATACCGCGAGTAACGGCAATATCGTGTTCAACGAGCGCATCGATATGATCGATATGGGCGAGAAGCGCGTTGAGCTTCCGGTCGCAGGCATGTTCGAAGTGCGCGGCGGGAAAATCACGCTATGGCGCGATTACTTCGATCTGCAGACCTTCACCAAGCAGATGGCATAATCGATCGCAGTGCGCCGTCAGCATCGGATGTCGTGTCGACGCCGCAAGTCACTCACGCGATTATCGGAACCGCGGGTCACATCGACCACGGCAAGACCGCGCTCATCAAGGCGCTGACCGGGCATGATACCGACCGGCTGAAGGAAGAGAAGGAGCGCGGGATCTCGATCGATCTCGGCTTCGCGTATTTCACGTTACCCGACGGCACGCGAGCGGGAATCGTCGACGTTCCGGGTCATGAGCGCTTCATCCGCAACATGCTGGCGGGCGCGCATGGCATCGATCTGGTGCTGTTCACGGTGGCCGCCGACGACGGCGTGATGCCGCAGAGCGAAGAGCATATGGACATCCTCCATCTGCTCGGAACGCGGCGCGGAATTTTTCTCATCACCAAGGCTGACCTCGTCGATGCGGCGCGAATCGCTGAGGTGCGCGACGAAATCGAACTCCTCGCCGATGGCACGACACTCGAGGGCACGCCGGTCATTCCGGTTTCGTCGATTTCGGGATTAGGCCTCGATGAACTTCGCGCCGAGATGATTCGCCAGCTCGACGGCTTCGAAGGGCGGCGCGCGACGGGAATTTTTCGGCTGCCCCTGGATCGCGCGTTCGTCATCAAGGGTCACGGCACCGTGGTGACCGGAACCGCTATGGGAGCCACCGTCGTGGTCGGGCAGAAGCTGCGGGTGCTCCCGGCCGGCGCCGAGGTGCGAGTGCGCTCGATCCAGGTGCATAACGAATCGGTGGAGCGTGCCGGGCTGTGCCAGCGCGTCGCGCTCAATCTGACGGGCGCGGAAAAAATCGAGCTGAAGCGCGGCGACGTGCTCGCCGATGATCGCCTCGAGATCACGACCGCGCGCTTCGACGCGACCTTGGAGATTCGGCCATCCGCGAAACGCCCACTTAAGAACAACGAACGCGTGCGCATTTTTATCGGCACCGCCGAGACTCTTGCTCGCGTGATAATTCTCGATGAAGCGGGCGCCATCGCACCCAAGTCGCGCGGTCTGGTCCAGTTGGTTCTCGATGAGCCGGTCGTCGCACTATCCGGTGATCGCTTCATCGTGCGCGATCAAACCAATGTGCGCACGCTCGGCGGCGGAACTGTGCTCAATCCGCTGGGGCGACGAATCCGCAAGCCGCTCGATGGATATCGAAAGAATCTCGATGCGCTCGGAGCAAACTTCGGCGCGGCGTCGATCGAAGCGCTGCTGAATTTGCAGGAAGCTCTCGCGCTGACCCCGAGCCGCATCGCGCAACTGCTGAATCTTCCGATCGCCGATGTCGATGCCGCGCTGAAAGATCCACGCTTCGTGAAGCTCTCGATGGGCGATGAGGAAGGTTACACCACCGCGAACAAATGGGCCGAGCTGAAAGCCTTCGCACTTGCCGCGCTCACCAAGCATCATGCGGCCGAGCCGCTCTCGCCCGGCCTCGAAATGGAAGCGCTACGCTCGCGCCTTCCGTACGAAATCGGCGCGCGCAATTACCGCGCATTGGCGGACCGTCTCGCGCGTGAGACCGATATCGTGCGCGAGGAGAGCACGCTGCGCCTCAAGAGCCATCGCGTGAAGCTGGGCGAAAGCGACGGCAAGCTCGTGGTTCGCATCGAGGAGGAGTTGCGCAAGGCGGCGTTCCAGCCGCCGGAACTGAAGCAACTCGCCCAGGCGCTGAAGCTTCCGCCGACTGAATTAGGAAAACTTCGCAGCGTGCTGTCGGCGCTCGAGCGCGAAGGCAAGGTCGTCAAGGTCGCAACCGATCTTTATTTCGCGCGCGCGCCGATCGATACAGCCCGTGCGCATCTCACCGACTATCTGCAAAAGCATCCCGAGATTACTGCCGCCGCATACCGCGACCTGCTCGGCGCGTCGCGCAAATTCGCGATCGCGCTGCTCGACTATTTCGACCATTCGGGCGTAACGATGCGCGTAGGCGACGCCCGCAGGCTGCGCGCGAAAGCCTCCTAATCCTCCGTTGATGCATCGCATGCCATCGGCATACTTTAAAGATCGCCATGGCAGAGAAGGAAAATAGCAACGCAAGCCGGAGCGAACTGATTCGCCTGACCGCGCGCTGCAAAGCCGCGGGTTGAGCCGGCAAGTTAGGTCCGGAGGACCTTTCAGCAGTTCTGGCGCGGCTCGATTTGAGCGGCGACCCCAATCTGCTCGTCGGAATTTCAACCGGCGACGACGCGGGTGTGTATCGTGTGCGCGACGATCTCGCGATCGTCAGCACCGTCGATTTTTTCACTCCGGTCGTCGATGACCCGTTCACCTACGGGCAAATCGCGGCGGCTAACGCGATGTCCGATGTCTACGCAATGGGTGGGCGTCCGATTACCGCGCTCAACCTCGTATGCTGGCCGCAGTCCGGTCTCCCGCGGGAGATGCTGCACGAAGTCCTACGCGGAGGCTCCGAAAAAGCGAAAGAGGCGGGCGCGTTGATCGTCGGCGGCCACAGCGTTGCCGATGAGGAAGTGAAATACGGGATGGCGGTGACCGGTGTCATCGATCCGCGCCGCGTCATTCGCAACATCGGCGCGCAAGTCGGCGATGCGCTCATTCTGACCAAGCCGCTGGGTACGGGCGTGCTGATGACGGCGTTCAAGCGCGATCGCCTTGCGCCCGAGCACTACGAAGCCGCGGTCGCGACGATGGTGCAGCTCAACGCGCGCGCCGCCGAAGTGATGTTGCAGTTTGAGGTGCACGCCGCTACCGATATCACCGGCTTCGGTCTGGTAGGACATTCCTCCAAAATGGCGGATGGAAGCGGCGTCACCATCGTGTTCGAGGAATCCGATTTGCCGCTGCTGCCCGGCGCGCTCGAATGCTGCCGCGAAGGCCTCATCCCCGGCGGCGGCACTCGCAATCGCGAATTCTACGGGCCGCGCACCAAAATTTCCGAGGAAGTTTCCGATGAGATGACGGCGATGGCATTCGATCCGCAAACGTCAGGCGGACTTCTGATCGCGGTACCCGACCGCGAGGCGATAAGCCTGGTCGCCGCACTTCATCGCGCGGGAGTCGGCGAGGCCTGCATCGTCGGAAGAGTCGCCGAGGCGTCCGGCTTCGCGATCGAACTCATATAAGGACAAACGCGCCTTTATGGCTTAGCTTTTCGCGCTATGCGGCCTCCGCGTGCGCTGCAGTTTCGACGCTGCCAGCTATCGGTCCGAGCTGCTTCTTCGCCGCGAGCGCCAGCTCCTCGAATGCCTGGCCGACGTAGAACTTCATCGTCTCGAGGTCTGGCATCAGATCGGGTGCGGCCATCATCCCCAAATAGAAATTCTGATCGTAAGTGGTGATCACAACGCCGTAGCCGACATTGCCACCTAGCGGGATCATACCGACGTAGTCGATCATCCGATGGCCGGCGAGATAGACCGGGCCGCGCGGGCCGACCACGTTGGTCGCGATGAAGTTGATCGCCGCGGCACGCGGCGCCACCATCCGCGCGATCATCGGCGCGCTAGCGGCGAGCTTCGCGGCCGAATCGATCGCGCGGGTTGCTATGCTCGAGGCAAGTCCCATCGCGGCGGGCGGAATCAGATCCGCGGCGCTCATCAGAAGATCCGCCGCCTGCGCCTCATTCGAGGACTTGATGCGCCGGGTCTCCTCGCAAACGGACTTGAGCCGCGCGACGGGATCCATCGGCGCGGCATCGAGCTCCGGAATCATCATCGAGACGCGATTGCCCAGCGTCCCCATTTCGTCCTGACTGCGCACGCTGACGGGGCATCCGACGCGCAACCGCGAGCGGCGCGTCTTGCTTTTGTGATGATGCAGGTAGCGGGCGGCGCCCTCGCCTAGAGCCGTCAGGGCAATGTCGTTCACCGTGCCGCCGAATGCCTTCCGAATCGCGCGCACATCCTCGAGCGGGAAACTCAGCGACGCCATCGCGCGAGACTTAGTGACGATACCCTCGTTCCAGGGCGCGAGGACGCTAGGCCGTAGCAGCGGGCCGAACGCCGCAGTGATTGCCGCACGCGACGGTGTCTTTGCAAGACGGCTCGCCGGGTTCATTATGCGGCGCACTGCGCCGAGCTGCGCCGACGCGAGATCGTAGACAGCATCGACGAGGCGCTGCGCAGCATTGGGGAGAGGCTTGGGTTCGCCAACCGGTACGGGCGCAGGCGGGGCCGCATCGCGCTGCGGTTCCAGCATTACGTTCAGATTCTCGACCCACGACACCCCATCGACGATGCAATGATGGATTTTCCACAGCACCGCGGAGCGTTCGCCCTGAAGGCCGGTGAAAAGATGCATCTCCCATAGAGGGCGGCTGCGATCCATCGGCGGCTCGAAGATGCGAAGCGCCGCGGCATGCAGCGTGGCCTCGTTGCTGTCCTCGGGCAACTGATGATGAAAAAGATGGTTGGCGAGGTTGAAATCCGGGTCGTCTTCGAGCGCCGGATGCGCGAGGTTCAATGGCGCGAACACCAGGCGCTGGCGGAAGCGCGGGAGCATCGGCAACCGGCGCTCCATGTAGATGTACAGCTTCGCGAAATAGATCGAGCCCTCGAAGGTTGCGAGCCCGGAAAAATGCAGCGGCGCACTTTCCGATTCGCCATACAGAAACGAAGCATCCTGCGTCGTCAGTCGATGCGAGAGTTTCGCGGATCCCATAAACACCTTTGCGCCAAGCGATATCAGTCGTGCTCCGATAGCCAGCCGGCAATTTCAGGCCACAGTTTTTGGAGCGCCGGTCCGCTTACCGCCGCGCCGATGTGTCCGGTGGGGAACGTCAGATTGCGCCGGTCCTGCGAACTGACGAAGTCCGGCAGCGGAAGGCTGGCCTTCGGATGAACCACATCATCGAGTTCCGCGACCACATTCAGCAGCGGGCACGAAATGCTTTTCACATCGGCATGGCGGCCGCCGACCATCATCTGGTTGCGATAGAGTTTGTTCTCGCGTCCGAGGCTGGTGACCTCGCGGAAAATCTGACCCGCGAGCGGAACGTCACTGGTCATCCAGCGTTCGAAGAGGTCGAACATTTCGCTGTAACCGGGCCGCGCCGAGTTCCGATATAGCCCGACGTACTTATCGAGCAGATGATGGACCGGCGCGATGCCCTGGAATCCAACATTGATCATCCGGGCCGGCACGTTGCCGTGGATCGCGGTCACCATCTCCGCTGACTCGGCGCTCATCGAATCCATCATCTGCGTCATCGGGAGTTCCCGGACGCTCATGTCGAATGGAATCGTCAGCGTGACGAGATTTTTGACCTCGCTCGGATGCAGCGCGGTGTACATCAGCGCGAGTAGCGCGCCGAAGCAGTAGCCCAGCACCGTGATCTCATCGGAGCCGTGATGAATTTTGACCGCGCGCGCCGCGTTGGCGACGTCGCGATTAACGTAGGCATCAAAGCCGCGCCAGTCATCTCGAGCAGTGGGTGGGATCCAATCAATCATGTAGACATCGAAACCGCGGTTGATGAGAACCTCGACCACGCTGCGCCCCGGTTGGAGATCGAGAATGAAGGGGCGCTTGATGAGCGCATAGACCAGCAGCAGCGGTGTCTGATGGTGCAAGCTGCCGCGCGCCGCGTAATGACGCAGGCGTACCTTGCCGCCCTCATAGATGATGGTGGAAGGCGTTGCGGGTGGCGGGTCATTCTCGGGGGCGCCGTAGCCATTGCGCATCGCGTCCAGGTTACGAATCGCGCCGTCGACAAGATGTCCGGTCAGTTCGCTAATGAGAGACATAGCGCTTCACCTCGGCGGCCAACGCCTCGATCGTCGGCGACATGCGGAAGGAGGACATCTCCCCAACTCGGTCGCGCGGCAGCACCTCGTCGAATCGCAGTTGATGAGCGGCTTCTATCGTGAATTCACTCGGCTGCAACTGCTCGCGCAGCGACTCGATCTGATCACTTAGGCGGCGCAGCTCCGACGCGGTCGCGAGCCCCACCATCGGCCATAGCGCCGCGAAAAATGCACCCGAGGCCGCATCGGCGAGGCGCTGCAACTTCAATGAAGCATCGAGCGCCCGACCGGACACACGTCCGACGCGGCGGTTAGTGTAAACGCGATTGGTGAGTTCGGTGGCCGTAACGACGCCTGCATCGTAGGCCTTCCATCCCGCCTTGCGCAGGTCGTCGCCGAAGCTGCGATCGAACATGCGTCCGATCGCGAATAGCGGCAGGTCAACGAGGGCGGCTTCAGCGAGATTGGCGACGGCAACCGCCAGTTGCGAATTGTTCTGTGCCACCACAGCACCTCCGTCTGGAGCGAGTCGTTCGCACGCGGGTTTGGCGTGGAACGTTGATCGCGATTATCGCAACGAAAGTGCCAGAGGCTATGTGGAGTTAAGGCGCGATCTAGTGATCAATGGGGCGACGGGCTGTAGCGGAAGGTTTCAGTACTGCGAGGCGTGGCGCGAACCGTGGCATTGTAGGGATGCCGCGATTCGCGCCCTGCAAGACATCACTCAGGCGATCGATTACTTATATTTTCCCTCGACTCCGCTTCGCTCCGCGTCATTTTAAATCTCGATTCGGCCCTCAGACAGCCCGAATCGGCTTCGCGTACGGCTGCGCCGTGGCGCTTCGCGCCCCCTTCGGGTCTCAGTTCGGCCGAGTAGACACGATCATTCGAGACGATCGATGACCTTCCCGAATCCGAGCGTCATCTCGCTCAAGGTATAACTGGCCTGGATCACGCGCTTCACCGGCAGCCGATTCCACGGATCGAGGCGCGAGGCTTCCGCGAAAGCGATCGAGCCGGTCCCGATCCAGGACTCATGCACCTTGACCTGCGTCGCCGTCTCGATGATATCGGCGCAGACCGGCTTCCCATTTTCCTCGGCGGACGGAATCAGCCGCATGCTCACGGCGGGCGGCCCCGACGAATGCCCATTCGGCGCGGGACGCTCAGGACGAACGATGGCGCTCGCGAGGCGAACCCCGGCGGGACGTTCGAGCGTCCCGTAAATCATGTCGCGCTCGCTCTTGAATTCGATTTGCGCGAGCTTCTTCGGGAAGCCCCAGATCTCGCGCCCTGCGAGCATCGGCGGCTCCGTGGTCACCGCGATGTGCATGATGTAGGTCATCGGGCGGCCCTTGTGTTCGACCAGCAGCGATAGAATCACCTCGTTGTAAGGGCCGAAGGTCGTCCATGGATATTCGTAAAATGACAGCACCGCAGTGGCGGGTTCCGCGAGCGCGAGCGGCGCCGGAAGCGCTTCCAGCGCGGCCTCTGCGTCGGTCTCGAAGGCAACCGCAATCGAGCGCGTACCGCGATAGTAAAAGGGTGGGCTCTGATACGCGGCGGCATCGGCCGGCATCGAGTAGCCCGCGTTCTTCAGATTGAGATGTCCGTGTTTTTTGGCCATCGTGCGATTCCTCCCGAGCGGAGACTTCTCTTCGTCGTACTCGTAACGCTGCTATAGCGCCTCGCTGGACTGAAGACCAGCATCGGCGCAATTGTCTCAAGCATGGCCTCTCGATGAGCTCCCAGAAAAATATCCAGGCGAATGATCCAATCGCGCAGTTCACGCGATGGTTTCGCGACGAAGTCGCCGCTGGCACCGAACTTCCCGAGGCGATGGCGCTGGCTACATCCGGCCGCGACGCCATCCCAAGTGTGCGCTTCGTCCTCCTCAAGCAGGCTGATGAACACGGCTTCTGCTTCTACACCGACATTCGCAGTCCCAAGGGCCGACAGCTTGTAGAGAATCCATACGCCGCGCTGGTGTTCTATTGGCCGCGCAAGGGACGCCAGGTCAGGATCGATGGCGCCGCCGAGCAGATGACCACGCGCGAGGCCGATGACTACTGGGCGACGCGACCGCTCGCGAGCCGGCTATCGGGCAGCATTTCGCATCAGAGCTATCCGATCGGCAGTCGCGAGGAACTCGTCGCGCGAGTCGCCGAGCTCAAGCGCAAGTTGAAGGGCAAGCAACCTCCGCGACCGGCCTACTGGCTTGGGTTTCGAGTGATCCCGAAGCGAATCGAGTTCTGGGTGCATGCGCCGCATCGCCTGCATCGACGCGACTTGTTCGTGCTTAGCGCGGGCCGATGGCGTAAGAGCATGCTGCAGCCTTAGCTGGCTCCGAACTCTTCCGGCGAATCGCGCAAGCCTTTCATTTGTGCGGCCATCTGGTATGACCACGGAAGCTGCTAAGTGAGAGGTTGCAACGATGAAATTCGATGGCAAAGCCGGCGTCGTTACAGGCGCGGGCTCCGGAATTGGAAGAGCGACTGCGATGGAGTTCGCGAAGCGCGGCGGCGCGGTCGTGGTCGCGGATATCAACGAGGAGACCGCGAACTCGGTCGCGCGAGAGATTTCGCGCAACGGCGGCAAGGCGGTTGCGATCGGCGCCGACGTGACGCGCGAGGCCGACGTCGAGGCGATGCTCGCGCTCGCGACGAAGCAATTCGGCCGCCTCGATTTCCTGCACAACAACGCCTTCGGCCTACCGCCCGCGCCCGAGAACGAGCACGCCGTCACGCGAACTGGCGAAGTTCCGGATTCAGTATGGGACAAAACCATCGATGTCGGTCTCAGCGCGGTCTTCCGCACCATCAAGAAAGCGATTCCCATCATGAAAGCGCAGCGCGGTGGCGCGATCGTCAATACCGCGTCGATTTCCGGGATGTATGCGGACTACGGAATCGTCGCGTACAACGCCGCGAAAGCCGGCATCATCAATCTGACGAAGGTGGTTGCCGTCGAGTATGCGCCCGATGGTATCCGCTGCAATTGCGTATGCCCGGGCGCGATACATACGCCGCTGTTGGAGCAATCGCTCGTCAATCCGCGCATCGCGGAAGGCTTCCTGCGCGCGATTCCGCTAGGCAGGTTGGGAAAACCGCAGGAGATGGCCAACGTGGTGCTGTTCCTCGGATCGGATCTCGCCTCCTTCGTGACCGGCGCGGCGTTTGTCGCCGATGGAGGGCAGACCGCGAAGACCGGCAGCCCATCATTTATACCCGACTAAGTCGTTTCGCATACCGGATTAGGAGATCGACATGGCCTCCGAGCTCTATGAAAAAGGCATGAAGGTTCGCCGCGAGGTGATGGGCGACGACTATGTCGATCGCGCGCTCGCTGGCATCGATGATTTCAATCGCGAATTCCAGCAGATGGTGACCGAGAACGCATGGGGCGCGATCTGGACGCGTCCCGGCCTGGCGAAGAAGCAGCGCAGCCTCATCAATCTGGGGATGCTCGCCGCGCTCAATCGCCCCGAGGAATTCGAGTTGCATTTCCGCGGCGCATTGAAAAACGGATGCACGCTGGACGAACTGAAAGAGACGCTGCTTCAAATCGCGGTCTACTGTGGGATGCCGGCGGGCGTCGCGTCGTTTCGCATCGCGAGGAAAGTCCTGGATGAGCGCAAATCCACTACTCGCACCTAACTCGCTGTCTTCGTCGAAACGTAAAGATGAACATTTCGGTTCACATCGAGTTGAAAGTGAAATAAAGGAGGAGTCGGATCCCGCAGATCAAACACGCCATAGGTGGCCAAGTGACGGCGGAACTGAGGCGAACGAGAGAGACAGCGCGCGCTTACGCCTTGGGTGGATGTCTGGCCATACTCTGCGCTGTGGCGCAACTGCGGCTTGTTCAATTCATTTGCAATATCGACCTCCCGGTCAAAGTCGCGCAAGGCGTTTTGGCATGGCACCCGGAGTGGCCGCTCTATCAGAGCCGCCTTCTAGCGCCTTCCCTGTTGTGGCTACTAGGTAGCAACGCGACGGCCTATCTCCTCCTGGCTTTTTTTGCCTTGACCATCGGCGGCTGGCTGAGTTGGAACCTCAGCGGCTTAGCCGGTCTCGCGATCTACCACGCGGCATTCGCGATTCTGCTGTCCCCGCTGTTCTATCCGTGGGACATCCTGGAGCCCGTCGTATTCATGGTGTTCGTTTCCTTTGTCGCCGCAGGTCGGTCGCAATGGTGGTTCGTGGGACTCTACGCGGTTGCAATCTTCAATCGCCAGACCGCGCAATTTATCGCAATGTGGATGGTCGTCGATCCTCTATGTCGACGCATTTTCGGCGCGAGGCGACTTGACCGAAAGATGCTGGTTGCCGGTATCGCGTGCATGGTTGCTGGCGTGGCGATGATTTGGAATATTCAGGGGCGAGCGGGCTTCGTCCTGGCCAAAAATGGAAACGCCTGGCTCAACGACTATTTTCAATACCGGCTCGGTCCCAACCTCAGCGATCTCGACATCCTCGATGGAGCCTTCCGAGACGTGGGCTTCCACGTCACGCCCGTAATACTACTCGCCATAATCGGTTTGATTCTTGGTGCTGTAGTGCATCTCGTGCGTCGAGACCCAGAGAGGTTTCTGGGTCTCGGACTTATGTATCTCACCATCCTGGCGGCAATCCCCGCCTTCGGAATCTTCGGCGAGACGCGAGTATTTCTGGATTTCATTCCTTTGTTCGTAGTGGCGGGGATCGGCCTGAGCAACTGACGGCCGCAAGCATAACGCCAAAACCGTGTTTTCGCGGCTATCGAGGTGTGCGCGGGAGTCGTTGCTCGCCCTTCATGCTGTCAGTAGCTTGTCTGAAGGGCTAAGGCAGCCTCCGGTCGCATGCCAGAACCGATACCAACGACTACTCAATTAGTCGGCGAACCGCCGAAGCTAACGGTCGAGCGCAACGCTTCAGGGTTGGTGATTCATCTCAGTGGCGAATGGCGACTGACGCGCGATCTGCCGACGCTCACACCCGTCATTCTGGAATTGGAATCGGCTCCAGAGCGAAAGGTGGTGTACGACTGCGAAGCGCTAACCGGATGGGATTCCAGCCTTCTCGCGGTGGTGGAAAAGATTAGCCAGCGCTGCAAACAGCACCACCTCGAGGAAGATCGGAGCGGGCTGCCTGACGGCATGCGGGCGCTGTTGAAACTCTCGGAGACGGTCCCGGAAAACGAAGGCGCTCGCGCGGAGGCTCCCGAGCATGGTTTCGTCGAGCAAACCGGCCGTGAGTTTCTCGGGTTTCTCGGGGGCGTTTCGGACTTCCTCGCGTTCTTCGGCGAGATTTCGATCGCGCTCGGCAGATTCGTGCGCGGCAAGGCGCGCTTCCGCGCGGTCGACCTTGCCATCGCCATTCAGGATTGCGGCGTGAAGGCATTCGGGATCGTCTCGCTGATAAGTTTTCTCGTCGGCGTAATTCTCGCCTTCATGGGCGCGGTGCAACTCGAGCAGTTCGGCGCCGCGATCTATGTCGGCGATCTGGTTGGCATCGGCATGGTGCGTGACATGGGCGCGATGATGACCGCGATCATCATGGCGGGCCGCACCGGCGCCGCCTTCGCCGCGCAACTCGGCACCATGAAAGTCACCCAGGAAATCGACGCCCTCACCACCATGGGAGTCTCGCCGATCGAGTTCCTGGTGTTGCCGCGCGTGGTCGCGCTTTTTCTCATGATGCCGTTGTTGTGCATCTATTCCGATTTCGTCGGCATCCTCGGCGGCGCGGTGGTTGGCGCCGGAATGCTCGGCATCACCATGAACTCATTTATTCAGGAGGCGATGCATGCCATCACGCTTGGAGGCGCGGTGGGCGGAGTGGTCAAGGCCACGGTTTACGGCGTGATCGTCGCCGTCGCGGGCTGCCTCCGTGGTATGCAATGCGGCAACAGCTCATCGGCGGTTGGCGACGCCGCTACGGCTGCGGTCGTTACCGGTATCGTTTATATCGTCGTGGCCTGCGGTCTGTTCGCAGTGATCTTCAACATTCTCAACATCTGAGCGCGAAGAGTACGATGCCTTTTCATCATCCACATCATCGAAGACACGCCGCCGGCGATCTCGCCAATCCGGCGCACGACGACGCCCATATCGTGGTGAAGAATCTTACGATGGCATATGGCGATTTCGTCGTGATGCGCGATCTGAATTTCAGCGTGAATCGCGGCGATGTGTTCGTGATCATGGGTCCCAGCGGATGCGGCAAGAGCACGCTGCTGCGCCATCTCATCGGGCTGAACGAACCCGCCAAAGGCGAGGTCTGGTACGGCGATTTCAATTTCACCAAGGCTGATCCGCTCGCGCGGCGCCGGATGGTGCGGCATTTCGGCGTGCTCTATCAGGGCGGCGCGCTATGGTCCTCGATGACGCTGGCGGAAAACATTGCACTGCCGCTGGAGGAGTTCACCGACCTCGAACCCGGCCAGATCGAGGAGATCGCATCGCTCAAGCTTTCATTGGTCGGGCTCAAGGGATTCGAAAATTATTACCCGAGTCAGATCAGCGGCGGGATGCAGAAGCGGGCCGGCCTCGCGCGCGCGATCGCTCTCGATCCCGATGTGCTGTTTTTCGATGAGCCGTCGGCGGGTCTCGACCCCGTCAGTTCGCGCCTCCTCGACGATCTCATTCTGCAGTTGCGCGACAGCCTTGGGGCGACGGTGGTGATCGTGACTCACGAGCTTGCGAGCATCTTTGCGATCGGGAGCAACAGCGTCTACCTCGATCCCGAAACCCACACCATCGCTGCGACGGGGAATCCAAAGGATCTCCTCGAGCATTGCGACAATCCGCGCGTGCAGAGCTTCCTGAGCCGCGGCGAATCGCGCCGCGGGGACACGGCCGCCGGAAAGGCAAACGAAACGAAGGACGCGCCGCCAACGGCGACGTCCTCATCGGTGAGGTCCAATGGGTAAACGCTTCAGCCCCACCCTGGTGGGAGCATTTGTTTTGGGCGCGATCGGCCTCGGCGTCATTGCCCTCGTGATATTGGGTTCCGGACGATTTTTCACCGGCAAGACCAACTACGTTTTGTATTTCGATCGCGATGTTAATGGGTTGCGGGTCGGCGCGCCGGTGAAGTTTCGCGGCGTCGACATCGGCACCGTCGATGCCATCCTGCTCAGCCTCAGCGGGCTCGATACGCAGAGCCAGAACGCCTCCCCAAACGTCAAAATCCCGGTCGTGATCGATATCGATTCTCGCAAGATTGAAAGTCATGGTGCGAAAGATGACCTCAGCGATCCCGATGTGATGCGACATGCGATCGCGCTGGGGCTCCGCGCCCAGTTGCAGATGGAGAGTTACGTAACCGGGGTGCTCTTTGTCGACCTCGATATGCATCCCCTCACGGCAGCGGTGAAGTACTCGACGAACACCCTCGAACAAGAACGCTACGAGGGAATCGAGGAAATTCCGGTGCTGCCGACCGCGCTGGAAGAGGCGCAGGAGACTATCGCGAAAGTCGTCGAAGAACTCGGCAAAGCCGACATTCCAGGACTGTTCAAATCGATCCGCGAGACTGCGCAAGGAGTGAATAACTTCGTCAATTCCACCGATCTCAAAGGCAGTGTGGATCAACTGGGAGTGGCGTCGAAAAATTTGTCGGACGCGGCCCTCAGCATTCGGGTTCTCGCGGATAAGGTCGATACCGAGGTCGGACCGCTGGGCGACAGCCTAACCCAGAGCTCAAAACAGGCGGGCGAGGCGTTGAAACAGATGCAGGTAACCCTCGCGCGGGTGCAGCATTCGGTCGAACCGGAATCGCCGTTGAGCTATCAGCTTTCGCAGACGCTGCAGGATATCTCTTCCGCGGCCAACGCGGTGCATGATTTGGCCGAAATGTTGCATCGCAATCCGAGCGTGTTGGTGCGCGGCCGCTTCGTCCCAGGAGAGAAACGATGAAACGGCTCCGCGTCGGGATGGCATGCGTCGCGTTCATATGCATGGCGGCATGCTCAGTCGGGTCGATTCTGCAACCCACCAAGGATCCGTCGCAGTTCTACGTTCTGACGCCGATGGATTCGTCAGCCCGCGGAGTACCGATAACCTACAGCAGTACCGAGGGGCATAGGGAATTGGCGATAGGACTCGGGCCGGTAAAATTTCCCGGCTATCTCCAGCGGTCCGAAATCGTCACGCGCAGCTCACCCAACAAAGTTGATCTTTCGGAAATCAATCGATGGGCCGAGCCCTTGGACAAGAACTTCGTCACCGTGCTCAGTCAAAATCTCACCACGCGACTCGGCGCGCAGGTAACGACGTTTCCGTGGTATCGCCCCATCAACCTTGACTATCAGGTCACGCTTGACATCACGCGGTTCGATACCGATTCGCGTGGAACCGCGCAGATCCTCGGCCGCTGGGAGATCAAGGATCCGAATAATGGCGACCAGTTAAACTCCGGCGAGATAAATCTCAGCGATGCCGCGCAACCCGGCGAAACGCCGGCCGCGACATTGAGTCGCACGCTCGGCGATTTGAGCATACAGCTCGCCGACGCCGTCCGCGCCACGAAACATCCTGCGCCTCGCGCGGCCGACTGAGGCGATTCTCTTTAGGACTACAATTCGCGGCGGCCGGTCAGCGCGGAGGCCAGGGTTGCGGCGTCGCTGTATTCGAGGTCGCCGCCGGCCGGGAGTCCGCGCGCGAGGCGGGTGGTCTTTACGCCCAGAGGCTTCAGCATCCGCGCGATGTAGAGCGCGGTCGCCTCGCCTTCCACGGTCGCGTTGGTCGCGATGATCAGCTCCCGGATGCGCGGTGGATCGCCGATGCGAGCCAGCAGTTCCTTCATTTTCAAATCGTCGGGACCAATGCCATCAAGCGGCGCGAGGGCGCCATGCAGGACATGGAAGACGCCGTTGAAACTGCGCGCGCGCTCGATCGCCATCAGGTCCGCCGGTCCTTCGACGACGCACACCACGTCGTGCTCGCGCGCGTCGCTCTCGCAGATCTGGCAGCGCGGCCGATCCGACAATCCGTAGCATTCTGTGCACAATCCGACGCGCTCCTTCATTTCGAGCAACGCTTCTGCGAGCGCGATCACTTCGTCGCGTGGACGATTGAGTAGATTGAAGGCAAGGCGCGAGGCGGTTTTCTCTCCGATGCCGGGCAGCCGCGAAAGTTCCTTGACCAACCGCGTCATCGCGGGCGGGAGTCCGTCCTGTCGCTTGATCGGGTCAGACATCTTGATGGAGGTGGGTCAGTCTCCGCCGAAGCCGGGAATTTTGAGGCCGCCCATCGGGCCAAGCTTGCCCATCGCCTCGGTCATGAGCTGCTGCGCGCGCGCCAAGGCATCGTTGACCGCGACGACGACCAGGTCCTCGAGCATCGGCTTGTCGTTCGCGGCGAGCAGCGAAGGCTCAATCGTGATGCGCCGGATGCGCATCGAGCCGTCGGCGATCACTTTCACCATTCCGCCGCCGGATTCGGCCTCGACGGTTTTGCTCGCCGCCTCATCCTGCACGCTCTTGAGTTTCTCCTGCAGTTGCTGCGCCTGCTGAAAGAGCTCGCTGATGTTAAACTCTGCCACGACCTTTACTCCTCGACGCGAAGCTAGTTTTTCGTAGGTGCGTCGGCGTCCTTCTGGATAACCGGCTGGATAACTGGCTCGGTAACAGCTTCAGTATCTGGCGTTATGCGCACCTCGACAAGCCGCGCTTCGAGCTCGTCGAAAATTCGCCTCATTTCAGGATCCTGTAGCACCGCCTGGCGATCTTCGGGGCCACCGGCGCGCGATTTGACGGTCGCATCGACCGCTGGTGGGGGCGCCGACGGCGCTTGCGCTGCGGCCGGTGGAGTATCGCGAACAACCGTCAGCTTCGGCTCGATCTCGGGTGGCGCAGCTTTCTCGACTGGTGAAACTTCGGGCGCTGCTGGTTGCGCAGCTCCATTTGATGATGATGCACTCGCCGCCGGCGCCTTAGCCGTCGCAGTGCTGACCACGGTTCCGTTCGACGACACTTCAACCTTGATGGGCCGCGCGAAAAACTCGCCTGCCAATTCCGCGATCGTCGCGCGGTTGTCACTCAAGTAGCGAATATAGATGTCGTTGCGAGCGTTGACGGTGAGCACATCGTCATTGAGCGCGAGCGATGCGCCTTGCTCCATGAAGCCCGCGAGTGCGGCGCGCCGCGTGCGAATGAAATCGCGGAGCTCCGGCAAGTCTGGCTTTATCGATCCTTGCGCGATGCCCGCACCGAGCGGGGCCGTCGGCCGAGGGGCTGACGGAGAGGGCGCGCGAACCGGCGCGGTCGCGTTGACCTCGCCTTCCACCTTCATTCTCCGAGTCGCAACTGATCCCGACGGTCCTCCAGATGATGCGGATGATGCCGCCCCGCTTGACCCTGATGACGACGATGCGGGTCCCGCGCCGCCGCCGTTTCCGATCGCACGCAACAATTCGTCGGCATCCATCACCGGCACGAGCGCGGCCATGCGGATGACGGCCATCTCCATCAACAAATCGGGATACGGAGACTTCAGCAATTCCTCTTGCGCCTCGGCCATCAAGCGAAACAGCCGCATCACGTCGCGATTGCTTGCGCGATCGGCCAGCCGCTTGAGCTCGATAGCCTCGTGATCGGGAAGGTCAGCCAGCGGCGTCATCGAATCATTGGAAGGAAGCTTCGCGACCGCGATGTTGCGCAGCGCTTCGAGCAGATCGCGGCCGAGCGATTCGAGGTTCGCGCCGCGCGAATGAAGCTCGCGCACCTTGCGCAGCGCGCTTGCAGCATCCTTGCTGATGATCGCATCGCACAATGCGTAAACGACACTGCGGCTCGCGACCCCTAGCGTCGCAGCAACTTCAGCTTCGGTGACGGCCTCGCTGGAGGCGCACGCGATCGAGGTCTCGAGCATCCGCTCGGCGTCGCGCATGCTGCCGCCGGCCTCGCGTGCGAGGAGCAGCAGCGCAGATTCCTCGACGTTCACGCCCTCGCGCGAGGCCAATTCTTTGAGCCTCGCGAAAATGACCTGCAACGCGATGCGCCGGAAATCGTAGCGCTGGAGCCGCGACAGGATCGTCTCGGGCATTTTCTGCGGCTCGGTCGTCGCGAGGATGAACTTGACGTGCGGCGGCGGCTCTTCGAGCGTCTTCAAAAGCGCATTGAAAGCCTGGTCGGTGAGCTGATGCGCCTCGTCGATGATGTAAATCTTGAAACGGTCACGCGCGGGCCGGTAGCTGAGGTTCTCGATGATCGCGCGGGCGTCGTCGATCTTGCGATAAGTGGCGCCGTCGATTTCCGAAACGTCGAGCGCGCGTCCGGCGCGAATCTCGATACAGGCGGGGCATTCGCCACATGGGTCGGGCGTCGGACCATTTTGGCAATTGAGGCATCGCGCGAGGATACGCGCCGCGGTGGTTTTGCCGACGCCGCGTATTCCGGTGAACAGGAACGCATGCGCGATACGGCCGCGCTTGAGCGCCTCGCTCAGGGTCCTGGTGACATGCTCCTGGCCGACCAGCTCGCCGAAGCGATCGGGACGCCATTTGCGTGCGAGCACCAGATGTGACGATGCGGCTTCCGCCATTGAATCCACTCAGCACGCGATGTCGCGCGCCAGGTCGCTAGCGAGATCATGCCCGTCGCTAGGTCATGCCCGTCGAATGATAGCCAGGCACCCCTGCGGCACAGAAAGTTGGCCGGTACCGTTGCTTCCTTCCGGACCTGGCGGGGTTCGCGGCGCTCCCTTGCGCAGGACCCGGCTATCAGCGGCAGGCATGACCTCGCGCGCGACACATTTTTTCGAGTGCCGAATCATTAGATTATCACAGCCGCGCAGTTGCAACCGCATCCCCCGCAGATATGTGGAACGTTCGGCGGCGACTCTTCACCCGCACCCGCTTCATTCCGAGACGCAGTGACTCTCAAGAACATGATGTTGTATGCTCAAGACGTAAAAGGCCCTATACAAATCGCCGATGGCGAAACCGATTCCAAAACCTTCGATATTGGACGGTTTTGAGCCTCTTGGATTGATAGCTGGCGCGCGAAGATGGAGAAGCCATGGCGGAAAAAGGCTGTATACTTGGGATTCGCTCCATGGCGAGGTAGAAGTCTTCAATGAACGTGGGCGACATCTCGGCGCACTCGACCCCAAAACAGGAACAATGATCAAAGCCGCGGTTCGAGGAAGAAAGATCGATGTCTAGAAAGCGAGCGACCTTCATCGATCTGTATATGCATGGGCAAGCCCGACCTGATGATATCGGCGAATCCATCGACGCGTGGCACTCAGGGTCCGGTGATCAACCAATCTACGACTACCTCGGGATGACCGAGGAAGAATACGCGGAATGGCTCCGCGACCCGAACGTCTTGCCGCAGATCGCACGCGCCAGAAAAGAACGCTTACCTTTGGTGGAAGTCATTGAAGCGGCATTGAAAAAATCATCAATCCCCGCGGGTCCCTCGGGCACAGCCAAGACCCGGCAATCCACTCGTCCAAAGCGATTGAGAAAAACCAGCTGAGTTCACCGATCCGCTTTCGAACACCTCGACGATGACTGGTAGCACACCCGCTCGTTCTTTCTGGACATCGAGGGTTATGTTACTAGCTATCTGACTTCGACCCGATGCGGGAGTCGCTTATCACCGAGGTATTACGATGATTCTCGATAGCCTCAGCCTCGACGGCAAAGTGGCGATTATCACCGGCGCCAGCCAGGGCCTGGGTCACGCGATGGCGCTCAAGTTTGCCGAGTCCGGTGCCGACATCGTCGCCGCGTCGCGGACCAAGGAAAAACTCGATCAGACCGCCGAGGAAGTCAAAAAGCTCGGACGCAAATGCCTGGTCGTCCCCGCCGACGTCACGCAATCCGAGCAAGTCAACGCAATCGTCGCCGCGGCGGTCAAGGAATTCGGCCGCATCGATGTGCTGGTGAACAATGCCGGCGGCGGTGACGAGACGCTCGGCAAGCGCCTCGAAGAAATCACCGATGACATGTGGCGTCGCGGAATCGACACCAACCTGAGCAGCCAGTTCTACGGATGCCGCGCCGTGATTCCGCAGATGCTCAAGCAGAATCGCGGGAAGATCATCAACGTCGCTTCCGGATACGGTCTACGCGGCGGCAAACATAACTATATGTACGCATGCTCGAAGGGCGGGGTGATCCAGCTCACGCGCTCGATGGCGCTGACGTACGCGCAGAACAACATCCAGACCAATTGCATCGTGCCCGGCATCTTTCCGCACAACGAAGAGATGATGCGTTTTTTCAAGGGCGGCAAGTTCATTCCCATCGGGCGCGGCGGCGACGATATGGAGATCGGCCCCCTCGCGGTGTTCCTGGCGTCGGCGGCATCCGATCATATTAACGGCGAACTTGTCGCCATCGACGGCGGCGGACTCGCGGGCGGAGTCATCCCGACCGGCGTTATTCCGCAGATGCCGACCTGACTTTGAGGACAGACTTCGAGGGACTGACATCGTAGGAACCTATGGCACTCAAGGAATTCTCGCTCGAAGGAAAAGCCGCCGTGGTAATCGGCGCCGAGCACGCGGTGGGACGCGCCGCCGCGACTGCGCTGGCGGAAGCCGGCGCGAAGGTGCTGCTCGCTTCGCAGGAACCCGGGACGGAAAAGCAGCTCAAGGATGCGGCGAAAGCAATTGGTACCTCGGGCGCGAAAGTTTCGACTCGGGTTCAGAGCGCTTCGATTCGCGGTGATCTCAGTGCGACCGCCGAGCTCGCGGTGAAGGAGCTGGGCGCGCTCGATATTCTCGTCAACGCGCTCGATGCTCCGATGTACGCTCCCGCGGAGGCTGCCGACGATACCGCCTTCGACAAGGTCATCGAGGGCAACCTCAAGACGGTGTGGATGGCGTGTCAGGAGGGTGCCCGCGTGATGCTGCGGCGCGGGGGCGGCGTGATCGTCAACATCACTTCGGTGCTCGCGGATCGCGGCGCGCCGAACGCGGCGCTTTACTGCGCGGCGCAGGCGGGAGTGCTGAACCTGACCCGCGCGCTCGCGCTGGAATGGGCGCGCAAGGGCATTCGCATAAACGCCATCAAGGCGGGATGGCTGGAAGACGACCGGAGCCCGGCGACCAACAAAGATGAGTTCGCGAAAAATCTCATGAAGTATCTGCCGGACAATCGGCTGATCAAACCCGAAGAACTCGGCGGAGCGCTGCTCTACCTGGTCTCGCCGGCGGCGGCCTTTGTAACCGGCGAATCGATCGCGGTGGACGGCGGCCTGCTTTGTCGCGTCTAATTAGACATTCATCGAAGCAGTTCTGCGCATCGAGGCGCGCATCTTTAACTCATGTCTAAGCCAACTGAAGAAGTAATCGACTATTCCAATTTCGCATCGATCGTGACCGGCGAGGGCGATTGGCTGCCCGCAGGATTTCCGCAGGCCGACGGCAGCTTCTGGCAGTACCAGGAGCCCAACGCGGTGGTGATAGTGCAGGATGGATTCCTGCGGGTCGCCGCGGTTCCGTACACTCGCCATCACGATACGCAGCAGATCCTCGACAACGCGAAGCATATGTACTTCAGTGCGCGTCAATTCGCGCCGTCACCGGGAGGCTCGATCACTTTCGCGATCGATTTCGGCGCGACCATCGTCGGCGGCGCGCCAGGCGATCTCTACGACGGCTTCGTGTCATTCAATGTGCTCGATTTCTCGACCGGCGCGGCGCTGGATTTTTTCGTCGGCAACGAAACTATCGCGACGGTATACGGCAAGCTGCCATTTCCCGGCGTTCCCGAGGTCACGCCCGATCGCGGCCCGCGATTTTTCTGTCTCTTCGAGGAGATGCGCAACGCAACCTCGCAGGGGCGCACGCGCCATTTCGAAATCACTTACGACGGCGCCAAGGATGATGTGACATTTTCAATCGATGGCACCGAAGTTCGCCGCTATTCCAATGTGCCGTTCAAGTTGGGGGCGTGCACCCTCGCGCTGGGGCTGATGAGCGAGAAGGATATCGATCCCGCGAAAGGAAGCGTCTCGTGTCACGGTCAAGGCGCCATCGGGAAGTGGGGAAAGATCCAGATCATTCGCCGCCCCGCATGAACTAACGAAGGTGGGCGCGGCCGAACAGGAAGCGCTGCGCGCCGGTCACGATTTCCAGCGCCGTCATCGCAAGGCAGAGCACCGGCCCCACCCCGCTCAAGTAGTGCGTCGATTCGACGAGAGCCAGCACCGCGAAAAATATCAGCGCCTCGGTGCGCTCGAGGATTCCCGGAGGATAGTCGATAAGCTTCGGCCCGGTGCGTTCCATCGCAGCTCCCACTGCGAGGAATACGGTGATGTTCACGTACCAGCTCGCCACCAGCAGCAACGCATAGAAATTCAGCTCGGGATGCCGCCACACGATTCCGATGATCACCGCGGCCTCGACGACGCGGTCGAAGCATAGGTCCATCACCCCGCCCAGCGGCGTCGAGGCGCCGCCAAACTCGCGCGCGAGGGTGCCATCGAGGGCGTCGAGCGCCGCGCTCACGCCCAGCAGCAGGATTCCGAGGCCGACGCGGTCCACGCCAAACGCGACACCCGCGAGGACGCCGAGGATCACATCCGCGATCGTCGCGACGTTCGCCGTAACGCCGATGCTGTGCAAAATTCGCGCGCCGGTTGTCTGGATGCGCCGAATGGTTGGGTTGGCGCCGAGACTGCTGTCGAGCATTCGCTAGTCGGCCGCCACTTCGGCGAGTTCCTCGAGCGTGGCGCCACGGGTTTCCGGCGCGAACAGCATGACGATGGCGGCGCCAATCACCGGTCCGATACTCACCACCGCGACCGCGTTGCCCAGCCCGCCCATCGAGTGCGAAAGCGCCCCGATGGTGAAGGGGGTCGCGAGGCTGGCGAGCGCGCCGAGCAGGTTGACTGTCATGCTGTACGAGGTCGCGCGGATTTCAGTCGGGAACAGCTCCGCCGAGTACGTCGCCGTCGCGGTGCGCGCGGCCTGGAAGGATACCACCGTGATGACCATCGAGGTCAGCATCGCGGCGTGCGTCTCGGTTTGAAAGAGCATGAAGATGGAAACCGCGCCCACCACATAGGTCAGGCTGATAGTGGCTTTCCTGCCGACGCGGTCGAGCATCCATCCCGCGGCGAGATGGCCGAGGGTGCCGATGATATAAGCGAGCACTACCGCCTGCCCGATTTGCGCCGAGGTCCAATGATGATCGCGTTTGGCATAGAGGCTGAAAAATGTGACCGCCGGCGTGCCGACCAGCCCGACGCTGTTCCATAGCAGCGCGACCAGCAGCAAACGTCCGCGATACGGGCCGCGAAATGGCGCGAACGCTTGCGCGATCGAGGCGCCAAATTTTCTCAACTCGACTACCTGCTCTGGGGTGCGCGCCTCCCGCATCGCGACGAAGCGGCCGGTCTCGCGCAGGCTGCGGCGCATGAACGCCACGAGCAGCAGCGGCGCGATACCAATGAAATACATTCCGCGCCAGCCGTAGCTCGAGTCCGCTACTCGGCCATAGAGAAAACCGCCGGCGACGACGCCGAGCAATCCCACCATATGCAACATGGCAACGCCGCGACCGCGCGCGGAATCGGGGAACTCCTCGCTGATCATGATGATGGCGACGCCGAACTCGGCGGAGAGAAAAATCTGCGCGCAGGCCTGGAAGAGGGTAAAGCTGGCGAGGCCGCGGGAAATCGCGGTCAAGAACGTAAACAACGCGTAGAACAGGACGGTAGCCGACATAATCGGTTTGCGCCCGATGCGATCCGACAGCATCACCACGAAGAACGCGACCATCCCGCCCAGCCGCACGAACGACGCCATGGTGCCGACTGCGCGATCGTCGAGATGGAAGGTCTTCGCGATGTCGGGGGTGCAAAGATGAAAGATGGTGACGTCGTAGCCCTCGAAAATCGTAACCGACATCAGCAGCGCGAGCAGCGTCCACAAATAGCTGTCGGAGATGCCCAGCATCGAGGAGAACGAGCGAGCAGGCGCCGAGGCGGGTGGCGGCTGCGGCGCGAAACGCGGATTGTTTTGCTCCATCACGATTAGGAAAATGTCTACGCGTCCAACGCTCCCAAATCGATAGGTCGAGGGCAAGCCTCAATCTCGCCTGCCGTCGTCATGTGATAGGAGTACGTTTCAGTTTGTTTCGCGATTCATGTCACCACCTCGATCTCGTCATGTTGTGCGGCGCCTTCATGCTCGCGCTCGCGTGCTCGCGTCCCGTATTCGCCGCCGAGGTGCTGAACTTCCCGCCCTCGGACTTCGACATCCTCAACGCCGATACTGGGCAGCTCATCGGCCATGGGCATTACACCGTCGACCAAACTGCCGGCAGCCTGATACTGCGCGGTGAGAATCGCTACTTAAATGGGGAATACGATACCGAGGAAGACAAGCTGACCACTGCCGGCGATAGTCCGCTGCCGACGTTGATCAGCTTTCACCACGACTTCTTCAATGCGGACGGGTCGCCCTCGATCGTCGCGCGGCTCGACACGGAAACTGGGCTGGCGGTATGCGGCAAGGCGGTGGCCGGCAAGCTCGAAATCGCCAGCGAGCAACTCAAGATTCTCGATCATACTTATGCCGGCGCGAGTGTGCTGCTGCCGATTCAGCAACTGGTCAGTCGCGGCGATCATAGTGGTATCCTCGAGCTTCATGTCTTCAACTGTGCGCCGACGCCGAAGTTGATCGCGGTCGACGTGAAGCCGGCGGCGCGCGCGCAGGCTTGGGCAGACTACCCGGGCGAACTCGAACGGATCGATATCAAACCCAACCTGGGGTTCTGGACGGTGGTGGTCCAGCCCTTCATTCCGAAGCTCGCGGCATGGTTCGATCCCTCGCAGAACACGCTGCTGGTCGGTGCGCAACTGCAACGATCGTACAGGGGCACGAAGATCATCCTCGTGCGCCATCGCGAGGCGAGCATCACCCGCGGCGCACCGGACAAGGCGCCTTCGATGGCTACCGAGCCGTAATCGCAACGCTGATTTTGATTTATTTAATTGCGAGCGCGAACGGTTCGCACCCGCGCCAGTCTAGAAGTGCGTCGCTCCGCCCTCGTCAAAATGGCGCACGGGCGAGGCCTTAGGTTTGACGTACTGAAATGAGGTCTGGCACTGCGTGCAAGTGCCTTGAGGCTGGCTGCCGTTGCGGCGAACCAGTTTGATGTTACGTACGATTCCGTCGGTGCACAGATGTGCCGCGACGGGGTAATCGTAGACGGTGCGGGTCACCGCTGCTTGTTCGGCCATTCTTCTCGCTAACGCTCCCTCATGCAGATTTTTTCCTTCCCCGGTCCTTTCGCCCCCCTGCTCGTTCGTCGAGGCGCGAACAGTGCGAAAAGCAAATGTAGCGCAAATATTTTGTCGATCAATATTTTTTGACCGCTGCACGAAAATTATTTTGCACTCGCGACTTTTTTGCACTGGTAACTCTGAAAGTGACGATCTCGAACGGACGCAGATTCACTTCCAATCCGCCGCCGCGCTTGCGACGCACTCCGGAGTCCTGCAACGGCCGTACCGCGAGGTCGACGACACGCGCGGTGCGCCCCTCGCCGAAGCTGAACAGCGCCGTCTCCGGATTCGGCGAGATGCTGAACGCCCTCGCCACGTAGGCGTTTCGACGGTCATTGCGAAGATCTCGTGGCCTCGCGGTGGAGAACATCACGCGCGGGTTATCGCAGGAAAAAAGTTGCATCGATGCAACCGGATGCGCCGTTTCGCGCGCGGCAAAGACCCGAGGTGGGATGGTGTATGTGACGATTTGCGACATCACGCTGGCTTCGAGATAGCCGCCGCGGTACGTCGTCATTGCAAATTGAAAGCTATGCGGCCCCTGCTCCTGCGCGCCGGGCGTTTCGAACTCGGGACCGGCGCCGCCGTCGCGCGTGGCCAGGTCGGAGCGCGAGAGCCATCCGACGCATCGCAGCAGCGTCAGCAGCAGCGTGGTGCCGGTTTCCTCGGCGCGCGCCTCGACCTCGTAGATGCCGCGGCTGGCGAGCGCTGCCGAGAGCGCATCTGACTCGATCGCGGTGACGCTCCGATGCGGGACGGTTGGGTAGATGACCTCGGTGCCGCGCGTTTCATCCGCGTTGAGCGAACGGCGGACGATGCCGAAACTGGTATCGGATATGGCCTCGGTGGTGCGGACCGGCGTCCGCAAGGCGGCTCTAAACCGGTGATCTTGCGAGGAATGTTTGACCTCAGCGCTGAATTCGATGCGCTTCAAGCCGGCGTAGATAGTGGCAGTTAGCATGATCTCGAGCGGCCGGCGCTCGCTTGCGCGGCTAGCGCGATCGATCGTCAGCGCCGCCGGAATCTCAAAATCGAGCCGAACCCGCATCGTGCTGCGGACCGGGTTCGCTTCAATTTTATCGACGCCGATGTGCGTGGGTTCCGATATCGCCGCGCCATCAGCAACCGGATCGAAGTTGTATTCGTCGCCGCGGTCACCGTCGTCCTCGAAGTGAAGTTCGAGGGTCTGACTGCTCTCCTTATCGATGATCAGAAAACCTCGCGGCCCGACACCCACTCGATAGAACTCGTTCTCGATGTGCGCGTTTTCCATGGCGGGCTCCTCGACAATGGATTCGGTGACGGCGGGGTCTTCCTTCACCAGCCGATAGAACGAAAAGCCGGCCTGCACCAGGTCCTTCGCTACAAAGCTGACCTGCGAGCGCCCCATCGTGGTGCCTCGGATGCGGATGTTGCCGCGGTCGGGCAGCCCATTTCGGATGTCATCGCGAAACCGCGCGAGCTCGATGTCGGTTGCAGCCGCGCGGCTGAGCGACAACTCGAGCTCGACCCGGCCGTCGTCGGCGTGATGAATCGCATAGCGATTGACGGTGCGCCCGAGCACTTGCGGCGAGCTCAGCGCGGCGACCATCGCCTTGAACTCCGCCGCCGGAAGCGTCACATCGAAGGCGCGATCGCCCGCGGTATGCTCAATAGCGAGCGGCATCCGATTGCCCTGGCTATCGATGAGCGACCAGGCGCCTTCGCCCAGCTCGACCTCGCCGGTCACCGCCGCCTCGCGCGCAAAAGTTGGATTGAACACCGCCAGCATTTGCCGGCCGCTATCTCCGCCGAGAAGCGCGTTGGCGGCGTTGCGCACTACAGTCTCACCGAGCATCGCCGCCTGATCGAAGCGGTACTTCATGTCCTCGTGAACCTGGTCGACAGAGCATCCGCAAATCGAATCATGCGGATGATTCTGAATCTCAGTGCGCCACGCGAGGTCGAGAAATTCGTGCAGGCCATCTCCAGTCCTGCGGGCGTTGGCGAGCGCCGCCAGCGGGTCCGCGTACCGCTCGAGGAGCGCGCAATTGGCGAAGTCGCGCTGCTTGATCCAGGTCCGCGCCGAGGTCACACCGGGCAGCAGATGCGCGCGCCTAGGCGAGCGCAACTCGCCGCGATGAGTCGGCACGTCGTCGAGCGGCGCCTCGGAAAGGCGTTTGAGGTAGTCCTCGAGGCGGCCAACCTCGAAGCTGAGATCGTCGCGCTTACCAATCTCGGCGACGCGATCCATCAAGCGCGGGTCGGGCGGCGCGTGATCGGTGCCGTTCATCACCAGGATCGGCGTGGCGTCGGCAAATTTGCGCTCGCGCGAGGCGATCTCATTCGCACGATGAAGCAGCGCATCGGCAGAATCGAGCGGAAGATTCGCCCCGTTGGAGTATCCATACGGAAGATACACGGTGAAGACGCGGCTGCCGTCGGGGCCCTCCCAGATGAAGCGATTGCGATTCACCTCGCGTGGCACGCCGCGCCATAACACGGCAGTTTTGAAGCCGAAGCCGGCGAGGATTTGCGGCATCTGCGCGATATGCCCGAACTGGTCGGGGAGGTAGCCGACATCGAGCGGGCGGCCGAAGCGGCGCGCCGTCGCCATCCCAATTTCGAGGTTGCGGATCAGCGCCTCGCCACTGACCAGGAAGCTGTCGGCGAGCACATACCATGGTCCGACGGCGATCTGCCCCGACTTGATCAGCTTCGCGAGACGCGCTCGATTGGCGGGACGAATTTCGAGGTAGTCGTCGAGCACGATGGTCTGGCCGTCGAAGTGGAAATGGGGGAGGGCGCCCGACTCGACCATAGGAAGCATGCGATCGGTCATCGCGACGAGACGCGCGCGCATCTGCTGAAACGGCTGATACCATTCGCGATCCCAATGGGTGTGGACGACGAAAAATAGGTGGTCCATATACTCTGCCGGTTCCGCTTCCATTTTAGAGGAAGGGGCGAGGGGTTAGGTGCGAGCGGCGGGTCGGCGCGGAATCAGCACCTTGCGCCGCAACATCATGATGGTCTCGTTCTTTTGATTGAAGCCGCGCGTTTCGACATACACGATGCCGCGATCGTTCTTCGAGGTCGATGGCGTCACTTCGAGCACCCTGGTTTCCGAGTAGAGCGTGTCGCCCGCGAACGTCGGCCCGGTATGGCGCGCCGATTCATATTCGAGGTTGGCGATCGCGGTCTCGCTGATGTCCTTGACGCTCATGCCGACCACAATCGCGAGCACCAGCAGGCCGTTGACGAGGCATTTGCCATGCTGCGAATTCGCCGCATAGGCCGCATCGAAGTGGATCGGGTTGGTATTCATGGTCAGCAGCGTGAACCAGGTATTGTCGACCTCGCTGATGGTGCGTCCCGGCCAATGCTTGAAAACCTGACCGGGTGCAAAATCCTCCAGATAGTTAGGCATTTATAGATATCCCTCGACTACGCTGCGCTCCGCCTCGGGTACGCCTGCGGCGTGGCTACGCCCGCTTCGCGACACAGGAGGCGCAACTTGTTCTTCACTTCTCCATCACTTCGCGAATTTTCGCCTCGAGACCTTTTACCCATTCATCGAAGTCGGCGTCCCGATCGACAATGACTTCGAGCTTGCCCGCCTTGTCGATGCTGACGCGGCCGGGACTCTCGGTGCGCAGCGGAATCACGATCGCCTCGCGCGAGATGCCCATCGGCTCGATGACGGCGAAGATTTTTTCGATTTCCTTGAGCGTAACTGCTTTGAGCACACATCCCTCGCGTCCGGTGGTTTCGGTACTCTTTTACATAAGGCGCGCGCGACGTAACCTCAACCTAAAGGAATTGATGCCGAGATGCTTCACATGAGTCGCGAAGCGTAGTCGAGGGAACACGAGAAGTAATCAGGAATTGATGCCGAGACGCTCCATGTGAGACGCGAAGCGGGCGTAGCCGCCGCGCAGCGGCCCCGCGAAGCCGCCGAGGCGGAGCGTAGCGGAGTCCGAGGCGAATTTGCAGAAGTCGAGCGAAGCGTAGTCGAGGGAGTTAAAAATGACAGGAACGATCAAGAAGGTGATCAAGGACAAGGGCTTCGGATTTATCACGCCCGACGACGGCAGCGATGAGGTGTTTTTCCATCGTTCGCGCCTGTCGCCGAAAGTCTACTTCGAGGACTTGCGCGACGGCGAACGCGTCCAGTTCGACGTCCGACCCGGCGACAAGGGACCGCAGGCGTTCAACCTGCGCCTCGGCTAGCTCCGCATAGCGCTGCACTTCAGGGAAATGAAACCTCTCTACCGGACCATTTCCATCGCGTTCCGCTCGCTTCAGATGATCATCTGGGGCAGCATCGGCGTCAGCATATTCTGCTGGCGATTCATCGCCGAGAGCATTCACGATCGCGCCTTCAGCAAGGCTGCGGCATTGCGCGCGTTGGCGCGAGCGATGCGTCTGATGCTCGAGGGCCTCGGCGCGACCTTCGTCAAGGTCGGCCAGATCATGAGCACGCGGCCCGACCTGCTGCCCTCGGAAATCATCGCGGAACTGGTGATGCTGCAAGAGAATGTGCGGCCATTCGCGGTGGCCGAGGTGCGACGCATCATCGAGGAGGACCTTCGCCATTCGATCGCCTCGATGTTCGATGATTTCGACGAAATAAGCATTGCATCAGCTTCAGTGGCACAAGTGCATCGCGCGAGGCTGAAGGTGACCGGCGCACAGCTCGCGATCAAAGTGCGCCGGCCGTCGATCGCACGGTGGGCCGAGCTCGACCGCTCGATCATCCTCGGGGTCGCGCACGCACTCGAACTGATTCCCTCGATGCGGCTGGTCTCGCCGGTTGAATCGGCGCGCCAGTTTTGCGACGCGATTTATCGGCAGCTCGATTTCCGGCGCGAGGCCGCCAACAACCTGCGCTTCCGCGCCAACTTCGCGGGCGAATCGTATGTGGTGTTTCCGCGCGTCTACGAAAATCTCTCCAGCGATCGCGTGCTGACGATGGAATTCGTCGAGGGTTATCGCGAGCGCGACTTCGCCGCAGTCGGCATCGATCCGAAAAAAGTTGCGGGGCTCGGAATGCGCGTGTTTTGCAAGATGACCTTCATCGACGGCTTCATCCACGCCGACCTGCATCCCGGCAACATCCGCTTCATGCGTGACAATCGTATCGCGCTGTTCGACCTCGGGCTGACCGCCGAGCTGACCGACGAGGATCGCCTCGTGTTCGCGCAGACCATGTTCTACATGGCCAATGGAATGGGGCGTGAGCTGGCGAAGCAGATGTTCGACCTCACGGAGCATCGCGCCGATATCGACTACGGTGCGTATGAAACCGAAATCACCGATTATCTGACGCGCTTCGTCAATCAGCCGCTCGGCGAGATCGAAATGTCGGTGGCGATCGGAAAATTCTTCGACATCTATCGCCGCTATGGGATGCGTCTCGACGGGCGGTACACGGTGCTCAACGTTTCGATGATGGTGTGTGAGGGGCTCGGCAAGAAGCTCGACCCGAGCCTGGACATCACGACTGAAGCGAAACCGTTCCTTGCGGCTGCCCTAGCGCCACTGATGAAAACCGCGACCGCCCCGCCATAAACCGGGATGCGGAAGAAGGGCCGGGCTGCCTACAATGTGTTATGATTGCGATGCAGTGCCGGAATCGGCATCGCGGCTGTTTCGGAATGGCTCTGCGCGACTATAAAAATGCAAAAACAAACCCACTTCTCGGCATCGCCGAGAAGTGGTCCTGAGCGCTGCGCGAAGGACCTCGACCGTCACTTTTTGCGATAATGAAATCGCAAAAACAAACCCACTTTATCCAACAAATCAAAGGCATTTCGACGAGGAACATTAATCGACACGATGTCGATTAAACGGTCGTCTTCCCGACGTAGTTCGCCAGAAGTTCGCCTCAGCGCAGCATCGGCCAGAGACTGAGGGCGGTGTCGCCGAATACCCATCGCTCCTCATCCGCGGATAGAAACGACAGTTGCTCCTTCGCGAAGTCGACGAAGCCTCGATAGCTGCGATCGTTGCTCGCGGGGAAGTTCGTGCCCCACATCAGACGCTGCGGGCCGAAGGTATCGATCAGGTGGCGGAAGAACTCAGCGCATCCGCGGTTGCCTCTCTTCGCGGCGGCGGCAAGCGTCCACGAGGAGAACTTGCCATAGAAGTTAGAGTATCGCGCGAGGTCGAACAGCGCCTGCTCCTTTCGAAAATCCGGGGCGTCATCGAGGCGCGGCAGTCCCAGGTGGTCCAGCGCGATGCGCAGATCGGGGAAGCGCTCAAGCACGCGACCGAGCCGCGGCAGTTGATGGAAGTTTGTGAGGACACATACCGGGATGCGAAGGTCTGTGGCGCGACGCCAGACTGGATTGATGCGCGGATCATCGAGCATCGTTTCGGGCTCGGTCCAGGTCACGACGCGCAGCCCTCGGACTCCGCGCTCGTTGACCCAGTAATCCAGTTTCTGCGGAGCGTCGGCCGCGGTCGCATCGACAATGCAAACCGCCACGAAACGATCCGGATGACGCGCGGCCGCATCGGCAACATAGCTATTGTCGTACTTGTAGGCGCCAAAAGCCTGCACGAGGATCGCGCGATCGACACCCGCGCCATACATCAGAGTCAGAAATTCTTCAGCCGGCAGGTCGCGCACCCATGCCGCAGGATTCGGCCCGGTATCGCGCGGATACTTGCGCTGGTCATCCGACATGATGTGGCAATGACTTTCGATCATCATAAGAAATCCGGAGCCTCGCTCGGGCGATAGTACATTCGGCAGTTTTTTGCTAGCGATCAGTACGCAGGATCCTACGATTCCACGGAGGGAACGATGATCGAGGACACCAATATTCAAATCGACGAACCCAACCGCTGGCGTCTCGAAACGCCCGGCCACAGTGGGTGGAAACGCAGTGCCAGACCGGACGATCCGAATCGCTATCTGATGATCTCCGCCGACTGCCATGCGAATGAGCCAGGCGGGCTCTGGCATCAGCGGTTGGACAAAAAATATCACCATCGCCTGCCGCGCATCGAAGTCGATGAGAAGGGCACCAAGTGGGTGGTCAACGAGGGGATGCAGCGCTCGCGGCTGCTCGACAGCCACCTCGCCGGCGAGGACGACATGCGCAACAAATCGGGCTATACGCCCGAGCAGCGCATCCGCGACCATCGCCGCGACGGCATCGACGCCGAGATCATGTTCCCGAACAAGGGCCTCTCGGTGTGGGCGACCAATGATGCGGAATTCGGCGCGGCGCAGTGCAAGGTCTGGAACGACTGGGCGTGGGAGACCTACGGCCCGTACAACGATTTCATGTCGCCGATCGCGGCCATAATGACCGCCGACATCAATCTCGCGATCGACGAAATCAAGCGCGTGGCGAAGCTCGGGTTCCGCGGCGTCAATCTTCCGTGCAAGCCGATCTTCGGCGCGCATGACGCTCGCCATCCTAACTACAATATGGCGATATTCGATCCCATGTGGGAGGTGATCCAGGATTGCGACGTCACCATCACGTTCCACATTTCGACCGGGCGCGATCCTCGCGCGGCGCGCAAGGACGGCGGCGCGATCATCAACTACGCCGCGCATGCGCTGTCGCCCACAGTCGAGCCGATCGCGTGCCTATGCGCTTCGGGAGTGCTGGAGCGATTCTCGAAGCTGCGTTTCGCCGGTATCGAATGCGGAATCGGATGGGTGCCGTGGGCGCTCGAGGCGATGGATGACGCCGCGCGCAAGCATCATATGTGGGCGTTTCCGAAACTTAAGAAACTACCCAGCGAATACTTCCGCGAGCATGGCGCCGCGTCGTTTCAGGATGATGCGATCGGCCTCGAACTCGCCGAACGGCATAACCTCGTCGACAACTTCATGTGGGCCAACGACTACCCGCATCATGAAGGTTCGTGGCCTCATTCGTATCAATCGATCGAGCGCCAGATGGGCGAACTGAAGGAAGAAAATCGCTCGAAGATCCTTGGCCTCAATGCCGCGAGGATCTTCAAGTTCGACGTCGACGGGTTGATGCGCCGCCGCAGTTTGACGGCGGAACAGGGGATCCACAAAGAGTAGGTTCCGACCTCGATGACGGTGGACAATGAAGCGCGAGGCTCGGCACGCGCTCTATCGACGTCTTTCAGGTGGCGTCCGCGATGGTGCTGGAGGTGGGTAGCTGCGACGCCTTTGTCGCCACGCGCTGGCTTCATCGCGAACCAATTCATGGTTAGGAAGCGTCGATTTCTTCGCAGGACTTCATTTGACCGCCGAGCGATTTACCCCCTAGACTTACGCGCTCTAGGGGGGATTCATGGATGCCGAGCCAAAAAGAGCCGCGCGAATATTCTACCGGCGAGTTCATTCTCTGTTGCGTTGGACTGATGGCTATTGTCCGGTGCCAGGCCAGACCGTAGTCACCTTCCAACTGTGATTGATGAGACTTGAAAGCTCGGGGCCGGTATTTTGATGACTACCTCTAACCGCCTTCCGCCCAGCCCTGACTCGCTCGCGCGATCGCGCCCGATTCGCGTTGCATGCGTGTATTTCGATTATCACTGCCCCGATTTCACGATCGCCAGCATGAGTGGTCTTCGCTTTTTCCGCATGGCTGAAGCACTCGCGCGCCGTGGCTATGAGGTAGACATCATTCTCAATCGTCTGAATTCTCCTCAACCACGCGGCACTCGCTTACGAGAAGTGCCTTTTCGTTTCGTGCGTTGGGATGACTACGACGTCGTCAAGACTTTTTTTCATCGCGGATTCGAGTCCCTAGTGGCGGCGGGCGGCGGCAATCACCCATTCATTGTCAGCAAGCTCGGCTCTGTCGTTGGCCGCGAGCAAACGCAGGGAGTTCACTTCTATGGTCGCGTACGCGAGAGTCTTTTTCAGACTCAGCAGGAGATCGCGCGACGAAGCCGATTTGTCACCGTCCTCACCGATGAAAGCGCAGCTCTATGGCGACATGAACATGGGAATTCAACACCGCTATTGCAGGTTCCTACGGGAGTGGACGCCGAAATCCCCCCGGTCGGACCAAACCCTTATACGGCCCGGGGCATTGATCGGCCTATCGCGTTGTTCGCAGGAAATCTCTATTCGCGCGAACAACAACCCGAGATCAATGCGCTTTGGCAGGACCGGCTCAATGAAGTGGGGCGATTGCTCAAAAATAGCGGGCTTTGCCTAGTAGCTATGGGTTCGGGTGAGACCGACCGTCTCGATCGCGATGCGGTTGTTCATGTGGGCCGGATCGAGGCGAGCGAATATTGGAATTGGCAGCGTCACGCCAGCGTCGGCCTGGTTCTGGCGCAAGGTCCTAGCCAGGATAACGAGAGTAGCAAGATCTACTACTATCTTAGAACTGGATTGCCGGTGGTATGCGAGCGTGGAGTGCCAAACGCGTGGTTGATCGAGCAAACCGCGAATGGCGCCGTAGTAGACTTCCGCGATACCCAAGGCATGTTAGAGGCAGCAATCAGGTTTACGAAATCACCTCCTACGCCGAACGGACTTATGAAGCACATGATCGAGAAGCATTCGTGGGACGCGCGGGCCGCTACTTACGATCCGATTTTCGAGCGCGCGCGGCTAGAACGACGATAGGTAGCTGTGATTCGAGTCGGCTTTATCTGCGACACCTTTGAACTTGGAGGCCAGGAACAAGGCTGTCTCGAAGTTATGCGCCGACTGGACCGCGCAAAGTTTCAGCCTTACCTTTTTAGTTTCCGTCCCGGCAGTTTGCTCCCCGAAGTCCAGGCACTCGGCTTACCGATCTCGATCGGTTACAACAAGCCTGCCTTCGAAACGATGTGGACTGAGCAGGACGAGTGCGCCCGCAGAGATTACTTGAAGCGGCTATCCGATGAACTTTGCGCGGCCGCAATCGACGTCTGCCTAATCTATGCGTGGCGCGACGGTGTCAAAGCGGCGCGCGATGCGGGCGTCGGCGCTGTGGTGGAGCGAGTCGCCGGTCTTGGTTTAACTAGCAGACTCCGCGATAAGTCGTTGTGCCATAGGATCATCTGCGAATCGAAAACTACCCGCGACGTGATCCTGGCGCAAAGGCATCTCCTGAAGTGCCGGCGCGAACAACTTGTAGTCATTCCAAATGGCGTCGATCTCAATCGCTTCAATCCCGAGCTCTATGAACGATCACGATGCCGTCGAGCATTAGGTCTCGAGCAGAATGATTTCGTGGTGTGTTCGATCGCCCGTCTGGCGCCTGAAAAGAACCATGGCCATCTGCTACAAGCCTTGCGATACCTAATCGATAACGAATCGGAAGCGCATGCGTCGGATCGGCGGAAAAATATTCGCGGTTTGATCGTAGGGCCTGACAATGGCTGCGCTCACCAACTCAAAGCCGAGGCGGAGCGCTTAGGCGTCACGCAGCAGGTACGCTTTCTTGGACCCCGCTCGGACATCCCCGAGATCCTTCGCGCCGCCGATGCTTTCGCGCTTACATCTTTTACCGAAGGCACGCCCTTCGCCTTGTTGGAAGCAATGGCTATGGGGCTGCCAATCGTAGCAACTCACGTAGGTTCGATAATCGAGGCTATCGACGGCAACGGATTCCTGGTCGATGTTTTGCGACCCGAGCAGACCTATAAGGCGTTGTCAGACCTTCGCGAGGATCCAAGCTTAAGTTTTCGACTTGGCCGCCGCAGTCGTAAGCTGGCGAGGCGCTTCGATCTCGATAGCATGATGCGGCGCTATGAAGAAGTCCTCATCGAAGCCTACGAGAGCGCGGCAACCGCTCAAGCAAAGAGCTATCAACAGAGACTAGCCAGTTCGTGACAATTCCCCTCGGACTATGGGCGTTCTCGAGGGTGCGCCTGACTTAGGTTTTCGTAAAACCGCACAAAGCTCTCGATCTGCTGCTGTAGGGTGAACTCGGCCAAAACACGCGCCCTGCCTGCCTCGCCCATACGGCGCGCTTGCTCTGGATCCTGCCAGAGCTTGCCGAGTGCTTCTGCGAGCGCCTTTGGCGAGCGGCGCGGGCATACAAAGCCCTCGATGCCGTCGCTGACCGCCTCGCGCAGGCCTCCGCAATCGGTGACAACCACCGGCAGCGCGCAAGCCATCGCTTCAAGCACGGCATTGGGGAGTCCCTCGCTAAGGCTGGCATGGAGAAGTACATCGCTTTGCTGCAAACAATCGCGCACCTGCTCTTGTGAGAGCTCGCCTCGCAGGTGGATACAGTCGCGCAAGCCTAGCTCGTGGATTAAGTAGAGAATGCGGGACCGGTCGCTCTGTTTGTAGCTGTCTTTTGCGGGCTCGCCGCCGATCACTTCGTAAGAGATCGGTATTCCTTGGGAAACCAACAGGGCGATCGCCTCGAGCGCGTCGCTATAGCCCTTGATCCAGTTGAGCTCGCCAACCGCAACGATGCGAAACGCGTCTGCGTCTACCTTTGCGGCGGGCGCGAAGAATTCGGTGTCAACCGCAGTGCGTATTACGTGCGCCTTGCGCGCCTCGAGGCCATGGCAGACCGCGTTGCGGAGGGTCGCCTCGCATACGCAATGGACCGCGGTTGCCTTCTCGAAGATCCGCGGGTAGCTCGCCGCCATGCGCTCGTCGCCTATCTTCGAGCGGATGTTGATACCACCGTGGTTTGAGACAACAATGGGCGCTCCACACACTTCATAGAGCGGTAGGAAAGCGCGCGCAGTCGACTCCCACTCGAAGTGGATGATGTCCGCATTCGCCAGCAGGAGCGGAAGCGCCAACCGCAGCAGACGCAGCCTCGGCATAGCCCGCAGCAATCGACCGAGCCTGCTCGGACGTCGGATCGCGAGAGCGAGGCCGTCGCGAACAAGTCCCAACGCCATGACCAGCGCCGGCTCATCCCAGCGCGGTAGAGAGATCAACTCGACTCCCCGTAAAAGGTGCCGAATGCTACGGCGATCGATCTCGGCGGCGACCGTCACTCGCAGACCCCGAGCGGCAAGCCCTTCGAGCTTCCTTTGCAGGTAAGCCTCTGGCGGCCAGCTCAATCCGACCTCCAGCAGGTGAAGTGAATCCACGCTACTGTGAGACCTATAGGGTCTCGCCGAACACCCTTCCAACCTTGGCGCGGATGCTTTGCCGATGATCCTCGATAAGAAAGAAACTAACTTACCCATTGAATCTGAACAGCGATACCCATTTCATGATCATCGCGTGAATCTGTTTCAGAAGAAGACCATTGCGCGCAAGCGTTTGCTGTTGCTAGATATCGGTCGGAGCAAGGACTGTTACTTTATTATAATGAGCGGCGAATCAAGCGAGCGGCGCCTCAGACGGCTTCTCGTAATTGCCTACTACTTTCCGCCTCGCGGTGGAGGCGGGGTGCAACGGATCGCGAAGTTCGTCCGCTACTTGCCTGAGTTTGGATGGATGCCAACAGTCTTGACGGTCGCCACTTCATACTATGGAAGCCGCAACCTGGACCTCTCGCATGTGAATGACTTTCCTGATGGCGTGGAGATCATACGCACCCCTCGCGTCGATCCAGTCGTCCAGACCAGTCGATTACCGAATATGAAGGATCGAATCAAGCCGCACTTGGCCTCTTTATTTGCACCGATGAGCTGGTTGGGGCAGCATCGGATCACTTCGGACCGCTTCCATCCTAAAGGCGCGATGCGTTGGTGCTTTCGAGCCGTCACGGCAGGCCTCAGAACGCACCGTCGTCGGCGTGTTGATTTGATCCTTGCAACGGGAGAGCCCTATTCTGATTTCCTCGTCGCCTGGATGCTATCACGCCTCACCGGGGTTCCCTTCGTTCTTGATATGCGTGACCCATGGACGCTCGATCCGTACGAGAAAGAGCCAAGTTCGAGGCTAGGCCAACTCGTTCAGCGTTGGGAAGAGCGTCTGATGTTGTCTGCGTGTAAGGCGTGCATCTTTGCCAACCGCTCAATTGACACTTACACCAACACTTTTCCGAGCTGGAAACAGAAGTTCCATTATATTCCTAATGGCTACGATTCGGCCGATCTCGACGGTGTCGAAGCTAAGCGTTTCGACAAATTCACCGTAGTTCACAATGGGACTTTCATACGGGACTACCGTACTGCGGACACTTTCTTACTCGCATTACGAGATCTCTTGAGTGGTAGACCCGAACTGCGCCAGCGAATACAAGTGCTGTTGGTTGGAACCAGTGGTCCGGAGAAAAAGCTGGTTCAGACCCTCTTACTTGACGACGTAGTTCAACAACTGGGCTATTTGCCGCACCGACGTAGTATCGAGTACGTGAAAGGCGCTGACCTTTTATTATTGATCGGCGGCAGCCATCGGTGGGAGGAGACCGGTAAGATTTATGAATATCTCGCCGCAGGTAAGCCGATCCTGGCCCTGTTACAACTCGACGGAGCTGCGGCAGAGTTGCTTCGGCGACATTCCACGGCTCGAATCGTGGATCGAGAGAACGTCCTTGAAGCAGCCGCGGCTCTATCCGACGCGATAGCGAATGGCTCCCTCAATCACCCGACTGCGAATAGCGAGAGGGTAACCATAACCACACAGTGGGAGCGGAGACACTTGACCGAGAAATTGGCCCTGATACTCGACACCTGTCTCTAGTCCGTCGGAAAATCAGAACTTGAAGGTTCTTCTATTTTACGCCTCCGAGATAGACGTGTTGGGCGGTGCAGAGTTGTCTGTATTAAGTTTAGCGGAGGGGCTTGCGAAGAGAGGACATAATACGATCATACTGGAATTTGCTGCCACACGGGCGAAACGGAAACGAATCCTTGCGTCGGGGATAAGAGTGCAGAGTATCCCTCGCGCTTTCTACCCACATCCAGGTCGTCCACGATCGTGGCTGCGCTTCTCTCGCAGCGTATGGCAGTTTCTTAAAGTCATTCGCCAGTTCAAACCGGACATCGTATCGGTTCAGTTCCCGACATGGCAGTCGCCACCCGTAGTCGCCGCACATGCATTACCTCACAAATGGCGGCTGATCGTGACGGCCCGCGGCAGCGATATTGGAGCAATGCCTTTCAGCCAGCCTAGACTCAGACGGTGGCAACGTCTCTTGTTTCAGCATGCCGATGCCGTAACCACAGTCAGCGAATCGCTGCGACGAGACGTGCTCGCTCTCCATCCGTTTCTCCGCTCCGAGGTGCAAGTAATCCATAATGCTGTCGAGCCTGGGTGGTTTGCGGAAGCTAGGGCGGACGCTCGCCGAGCTATCGTAGGGCGCTATGTCTTGTTTGTCGGAGCCTTCCTGGCCGTCAAGGGAGTGGACATTCTGCTCCATGCCTGGCGCCGAATCCAGGACGAAGCGCCGGGTCTATCTCTAGTGCTAGTCGGCGAGGGTTTGGACTTCGACAGTTTGGTGGGGCTTTCTGAAAGGTTAGGCGTGAATGGGTCTGTTCGATTTGCCGGAACCAAGTTACAACAGGACCTGTTGTCTTTGTATCGCGATGCTGAGTTAGTAGTCATACCGTCGCGCAACGAGGGGCTACCACGGGTCGCACTCGAAGCTGGTGCTTGCGCCTCGATATGCGTAGGGTCAAATCTAGGGGGACTGCCGGAAGTGATAGAGGATCAGGTTACCGGCTTTCTGGTCGAGCCAGAATCACCGAATAGGTTGGCCGAAGCGATGTTGCGCGCCTTGAATTTACCGGTTGAAGTTAAGCTACGCATGAGCACCGCGGCAAAAGCCAGGATCCGCGAGCGATTCACTCATGAACGAATGATTGCCAACTACGAAGAACTGTTTCAATCGTTGCTGGACGGTCCGTCTGGAGACAAATCACCTTCGATACGATTATAGCAAAAGGACCGCACATGTTTCTTATCGATATGGCTCTCTCCAGCCTTGGTGAGCATCGTGCGCGAGGAGTTTCTTTATCCATCTGTCTAAGGTTGATCTGTATAGACATTGTCGAAGGTAGGACTGCTTTGCGGAGGTAATTCTCTTTCTAATATCAGACTTCGCCACGCCGTGTTTCCTCATTATCCGTTTAGTTTCTCGAATTTGCCAACTTCTGGGTACGTGGGTCGTCAACCGGTAATGCTCACGATGGTCGCGTATCAGGTACAGACATTCCTTAATCGATTTGAATACCGCCTGCGCCTCGGCCATCGACCAGGGAAAATCGTAGTCATCTGGCCCGACGTAGTTGATTGATTCATCGAACCCGCCGAGCGCCAATGCCTTATCCTTTCGCCAGCAGAGGAGGTGCTTTATTGGCGAAGTCGTCACGAAGTCCTTTAGGCCAACCTTTTCCCTGCTGTAGTAGACGGAACTGATAGGCTTGTCGTTTTTGTCGATGAACATCCGAGAGGAATGCAACAAATCGACCTCCGGAAATCTGTCCAGATACTCCGTCAATACCTGGATTGCGGCGCTTGACCACATATCATCGCCCAATAGAAGAGCTAGAAAATCGGAGGACGCACACTTCATCCCAGCATTTAACTTGGGAGCCAACTGCGCCTTTGGAGCCCGAATAATGTCGATCCTCGGGTCTGCCAGCTCGTCTCTTAAGGCCTTCGTTACCGCAGCGAAGTTCTTGTCGTCGGCAATGACGAAGAGACGCCAGCGAGGACAGGTCTGGTCGATAACAGACCTGAGCGCCTTCCTCAGAAAGTCAGAATGGAACTCCCCTACCGGTACCAAAACCGTGACGTGAGGCTCGTTCAAGGCTGAGTTCTCTACTAGGTCACCGGTGAGTCCCAAAAGAAGTCACACGCGAATTGCTGCAATGGACCAGCAGGATAGAACCGAGGTAGTAGGTAAGGATTAGCTCCTAGCATAACAGTGTTGGTTTCTGTGGTGAAACCCAATGTGTAACCCGCCTGTTGAACTTCTTCTGCAGAAGTGGAAGTGAAATCTCCATTAGGGAACGCGAAGAAAGCGCACGGACGATTCAAGCGTTTCTCCAGCTCTGACTTAGATTCGGTAAGCTCATGCCACCGCTTATCTGGCTCCTGGTTTATATGATGAATTTCGTGGTCAACCCCATGGCTGGCGACCTCGACCCCGGAGGTCGCCAATTGACGCGTCTGCTCCCAGGAGAGCATCTGAAAGGACGGGAACTCGTGAAGGAGACGTTCGGTTTCACCTTTGGGGAACTGCCGTCGAATAGAATCCAGTGTATGGTGCCGGATTGTTGAAGGCATGGCTTTCATCGCCCGCTGAATGGATCGAAAGCCAACTACACGTTCATCTCTATTCTCCATGCTCCAGACACTGCCGAGCGCTTCCACCCGGGCCGCGTGGCCATGCAAAAGCAAGAGAGCAAGTTCTTCCGGCCATAGGGCATTCTCACTTCCAACACCGCCGGTTGAGATGAAGAGTGACCAGGGAAGACGAGCGGCGTTTGCAATCTCGGCGGCGATCAAGTTGTTTGCATATCCATCGTCAAACGTTATCACAGCTCCGTGCGTAACCCTGTTGTTTGATAGCTCATCGGCGAGTTCGGTAAGACTTAGCACCCTTAACTTTCGTAAAAATCGGAGGTGAGATTGAAACTCCGAGGCCAGATTGAAGTTACGTTCCAACAATGGATCTTTCCTGCGTTCAACGACTCCGTGGTAATAGAAGACCCTTATCCCTGTCAGCCGGAGGCGACGGTCTCGGAGGCCAGACAAGTATCCGCGTGCCGCATCGATCCACAAGGGCGCACCTCGTCCGGCTACGAACATTTGAAGCGAACCTCGAGCTTTCTGCACAGATAGTATTTTTCTCGAATCAACCCATACCTGTCATAGTCTCCCGGTGAAAAGTTCGGAGAGATAGACTCAACGGTGAAGCCGCACTCTGAAAGCCGGACTGCAAAGTCGTCGCCATATAAGCGCCAGTGACCCGACTCCCGGTTGTTGGAGTAGCCGAACTCTTTTGTCACCGAGCTAGTCGCCATCGGCACCGACACGATTAACTCACCAGTTACCCAGCGCAGTACCCTGTATAGCTCTTCGATGGCAGCCCGATCATCTGGAATATGCTCCAGCACATGATGACACCATTGCAAATCGACAGAATCACTCACAATCGGTAGATGACGCAGATCGGCGCGAAAATCTATATCTCGTCGGCGCTTGATGTCAACACGGAAGGCCCGTAGAGTACCGGCCGACGCCCAGATTCCCGCGAGCGCTTTCTCGGGAGCGAACACCAGCCCAACCCCAATCTTACCTTCCAGCTTATGCTCGCGCTCCATCCACAGGAACAGCGCTCGATGGCGGGGATGGCTGGCGCATCGGGGACACTCCGCATTCCGATGTGTACGAACCACCTCAATATAATCATGGAACCTATTTCCCCTCCAGCCGCAGCAAGGACACGAATGTTTCGCCGGTAGATATTTATTGGCGAGGGTGACGTATGTTCTCGAGGCTATCTCGCGACACAGCAATTGAACACTGATGAGTAGGCCGTGCTCTTTAAGTCGTTCGCGATACCATTTCAGGCCTATCACGCCGCTCTGCCGTTTCGCTCACAGACCCTGCAATTTACTTAGCAGTCTCGATTCGGTCGCTTTCATGATCGCGTCGGCAGTGAACTTAGCCGCCCAGTTCGGATACTGCATAGGATGATATTCGCCATCGATAGGCCAAGATCCTGCGATCCCGCCTTTGATATTGCGATCGGCGGTCTGCGAGTCTTGCGTGTGAATCACGTAGCTGAGTAGGCGCTCCGCTGACTCTCGATAGTTCGCATTTCCAGTCAGTTGATACAGACGGAATCCGTTGAGCGCGAGCTGGGCATTACCGGTCAGACAGCAGTACGGCACGGTGGCTTGCCAATTCCGATCGAATCTACCGGCGAGAAATCCCGAACTTTGGATCGAGGGCTCTATTCCTCGAAAGATTGCCTCTGCGGCTCTCAGATATCGACGATCGTCTAGCAGCCCCGCCGATTCCAGGAAACCCCGCATCGCGTATGCGATGGTGTGAGTGTAAGGTTGCGCGTTGTCGAAGAAACAGTTGTTGGCCAGCCATCCATTGCTATGCTGCTGAGTCAAAGCCCAATCGAGGTTGCGACGGGCCACCTCGCGAAGCCGGTCGTTGGGCGCCACGCTATCTACTTCCAACAGAGCCCACGCCACCCTGGTGTTATAGGTGTTCAACGCGTGCGCCGTCATCGGCGAGCCATACTTCCTCCACGCCCCATCGTCATCCTGAATCCTCTGCAGCCAGTGCGCCGCTTTCTTCGCACAGTGGAGAAAGGAAGCCTCGCCCGTCTCCTGGTACGCTCTCACCCACCCGAAGATCACCATGCCGGTGTTGAAAACAGTGGCGACCGGCTTTGCGGCATCGATAGTAGAAGCCTGGATCGCCCCTTCGGGTAGTTGAATCGTCTGCTCCCATCTAGCCATACGAATCGCACGCTCACGAAACTGTGACTCTTTCGTCAAAGCAGCGTAGTCGAAGAACGTCGGAATGATGTAGCCGGTCGTTTCGGGATAAGAGGCTGCCCACCGCTTGGCCTTGATGGAGTACGCCTGCGCGACACCATCGTCGTTGGTCGCGTCATGTGCCATGATCAACCATGCCATCACACCACGCAGAGCTAACTCGTAGGCGGGCGTCTGCTCTCCGGCCAACGATCCGAGTTCGTCAGTTTTCACGAACAATGACTTGAGCATCCCCTCCAACATGGTGCTTCTACGATATTAGATCGTTTGGGTTCAGACTTGCCAGCGGGACGAATGGGAATACGCTCCGGTTCCATCAATGGTCCAGGTTTACCTGAGATTAGAGTATAGAGGTTAGCCCTTGCCGATTCTGTGAAAGCTTGCGATCAAGATTCGACATGCAGGGTCCTAGCCGCGGCGACGGTCGAAAACGAGGAAGTGAGCCTGAGGAATCGGGCTCTCTAGCACGCTCTTCCTCTACATGGCTCGATGCCTGCGCACTGACGCTCATGGCGCTCCTGTTGAATTCTGTGCACATCGGAACCAGGAGCATCGTGCTCGATGAATCGACGAGCATCAAGTTTGCGCATTTCAGGTTTGTTTCGCTCCTCCCCGTGCTCGCTGGACGCGACCCCAACATGGGTCTCTACTACATCCTGCTGAACTTCTGGGTGAAGGTCTTTGGTGAAAGCGAGGCCGCAGTCAGGGGTATGTCCGCGCTCTTTGGCGCACTCGCCGTGTCTGCCATCTATCTGCTAGGAGCCCGCCTGTTTGGAAGGACGGTTGGCCTCGTCGCCGGACTCCTTCTCGTGCTTAACGCCTTCGTCGTTCAGTATGCGCAGACGGCGCGCAGCTATGCACTGCTCGTATTGCTAGTGACACTTTCGTCCTACTTCCTCGTGGTCGAACTCGAACGGCCATCGAAGCACAACCGGATCTGGTACATGTCTACGAGCACGATGGCGGTATACGCGCACTACTTCGCCGCCTACGTCTTAGTCGTCCATCTCGGTGCGGTCGTGGTGATGAGAGGCCGTGGCGCGTGGAAGCGAGAATGGCTCGGTATGGCCGCGGCGATCCTGCTGCTCTGCGCTCCAGAGGTGATCATCGTCTATCGGGCGGGAGCGGCGGACTTCATAGGTTGGATCGGAGCGCCGTCGCTGAAGGATATTGGCCCTGTCCTGGTTGACCTTGCCGGAGGAAGCCGACTCTTGCTGCTCCTATTACTCGCCGGTGGATTCGTCGCGACGATGTTCGCGATCCGGGAGCGCCGGTATTGCCCGGTTGGGTTCGTTGCCGCATGGCTGACGCTTCCGATCGCGCTATGCTTTGCCGTCTCTTCCGTGCGGCCAATGTTCCTCTCCTATTACCTCATCATCTGCGTCCCCGCGCTCATCTTATTCGGCACCGCCGCGCTCGCGAGAATCCACCAACCGATATTCGTCGGAGTGCTCGTCGCGCCGCTGGTTTGGCTATCCGCGACTCAGCTCGCCGCCTTCTACGGAAGCGACCGGGGCGAGAACTGGCGCGACGCAACCCAGTATGTCCTCAGCGCCACACGTCCCGGCGACGCTATTGTTTTCTATCCGGATTTCGCTCACAAACCGTTCGATTACTACCAGCGCCGGAGCAACGGTGCTGCGCCGACGAATCTTACAGGGGAAGCGCCAGTCGAGACGCAGCAGCGGGTTTGGCTCGTGATTAGAGAGTCAGACGCCGCCGCCCGTTTTCCGGAAATCCGGCAGGTCCAATCGTCGTTGAGGGGCTATCGGCTGATTGGGCGGCGCGAGTTCCGCCGCGTCGAGGTCGATCTATACGCGCGCTGACGCCAGCCGCGATCCGGTGTCTACAAGGCACGCTGCGCGAGAGGTATGATTGCGCAATGGACCGAGTTATCAGTCCGGGTAAAGATCAACTGAAGAGCATCGCGCGAAGGGCAATGCTCGAGCGAGGCTTGCTGCCGGATTTCTCAGCGGCGGTTCTCGCCGAGACAGATGCTATCGGCGGGCCTGCTGAGGCTGCCCCTTCTTTCCGCGACCTTCGAAGCTTGCTCTGGGTGTCGATCGACAACGATGATTCGCGCGATCTAGATCAGCTCTCGGTCGCCGTGCCTATGGCGGGCGGAGCGGTGAAGATTCTGGTTGCGATTGCAGACGTCGATGCGATCGTTAGAAAATGCTCGGCGATTGATGGTCACGCAGAGGCCAACACGACCTCCGTATATACGGCCGCCGAGATCTTCTCGATGCTTCCCGAGAGACTCTCGACGAACTTAACCTCACTCGGCGAGAACCAGGAACGGCTCGCCTTCGTCATCGAGATGGCGATTAGTGACGGCGACGGCATCGTGACCGGATCCGATATCTATCGTGCGGTCGTGGTCAATCATGCGAAGCTCGCCTACAACGGCGTCTCTGCCTGGCTGGAAGGCCCCGCGCCGACGCTGCCGCAAATGTTATCCGTGCCTCGGCTTGGCGAGCAACTCAGGATCCAGGATCGTGTTGCACAATCGATGAAGCAAGTCAGGCATCAACACGGTGCGCTGAGTCTGGAGACGATAGAGGCGCGGCCGGTGTTCGACGGCGACGTATTGGCCGATCTGCGAGCCGAAAACAAAAATCGCGGCACCGCGCTAATCGAGGAATTCATGATCGCGGCGAACGGGATGACCGCAAAGTATCTCGAGCGAAGAAACTTTCCTTCGCTACGTCGAGTATTGCGCGTCCCGCAGCGTTGGGGCCGAATCGTGGAGCTCGCGGCCACCTTCGGCACGCGTCTGCCCGCGCAGCCAGACATCAGGGCACTCGAGGACTTCCTCGTGCAGCGGCGCAAAATCGATCCGGTGCATTTTCCTGATCTCTCACTGGCCGTGATCAAACTCTTGGGCCGCGGTGAGTACGTGCTCGAATTACCGGGTCATCAGGTCGAGGGACACTTCGGGCTCGCCGTGAAAGATTACACTCACTCCACCGCTCCCAACCGGCGCTATCCCGATCTCATAACGCAACGCTTGTTGAAAGCCGCGCTGGAGGGACAGCCGGTGCCCTATAGCGGCGCGGAGCTTGAGGAATTGGCGCAACACTGCACGGAAAAAGAGGACGCCGCGGCCAAGGTTGAGAGGCAGGTGCAAAAGTCGGCCGCCGCGCTCCTGCTGGAATCGCGGATCGGCCAACATTTCGACGCCATTGTGACTGGCGCTTCCGAAAAGGGGACATGGGTCCGAATCTCTCAGCCAGCGACGGAAGGTAGAGTGGTGCGCGGCTACCACAATCTTGACGTGGGCGATCATGTCCGCGTCGAGCTCATCGAAACCAACGTCGAGCGCGGTTTTATCGATTTCGCCACGGTCAAGTCATCATGAAATCACCCGAGGTAAGGCATCCCCCTTTTGCCTACAAGGACGAGAAGTTCTTTGAGAGCGACGACGCTCGCCCACTGCGGATACTGGCGGAGTACCTCCAGCCGCTCCACAGCTTTCGACGCGAGGGCGTTCGCGACACTATCGTCTTCTTTGGATCGGCCCGGCTCGCCCCCGATGGTCCTCTCGGCCGTTATTACGAGGATGCACGGGAGCTTGCGCGGCTCGTCACCACATGGTCCAAAGGCCTCGCCTCGCATGCACATCGATACACCGTGTGTACGGGAGGAGGGGGCGGAATTATGGAGGCCGCAAATCGGGGCGCCTCGGAAGCGGGTGGAAGGACGATCGGCCTCAACATAGGATTGCCGCACGAGCAACGGCCTAACACCTACATAACTCATGGGCTGTCTTTCGAATTCCACTACTTCTTCATGCGCAAGCTATGGTTCGCGCATCTTGCGCGTGCGCTGGTGGTCTTTCCCGGTGGCTATGGCACCCTGGACGAAATGGCTGAGATACTAACGCTGCAGCAAACCGGTAAATTGGACCGTCAGATCCCTATTCTTCTTTACGGCTCGGAATATTGGAAAGAAATCATCAACTTCGATGCGCTCGTCCGCCACGGCATGATTAGCCGTGAAGATCTCGACCTCTTCCACTATGTCGATGATCCAGCTACGGCGCTCAGTCTGCTTCAGGCTGCGCTAAAGACACAGGTCGAAGGAACCGCGCCGGCATTTGCCCATTCACGCACCTCCCGTCAGCGAGGCGGTTGAGCCGATTCGAAAACCTCGACAATCCTTCACTTGGCCGGCTGTTTCTTTCCCTCTTCATAGTTACAATCCATATGCTCGTGACTTCTACTGATCAAACTGGTGGGCTGGTCATTGTTATGGGGCGCGATTCTCGACTGATGTGATATTATGGCTGTTCCTGTTGGCAATTCTCGGTTGCCGATGCTTGATGGATGAACCTTTTCCAGGAAGAGACACTTAGCTGTAGCGGTGGGACTGCTGATCTTAGCCATAGGGGCATTCCTAAACGGACGCGGCGCAATTTCCGTGGCGACAGATGACTGGGTGGATGTTCCCCAAAACGTCGACCGCAACCCTCGAAGAGTCTGGGACTGGACGAATCCGCAGTTCCTCGCCGGTCTAACCGCTAGCGGACTCTGAATGAACCTCGGCATCGTTACACCACAGCTCAGTCACTATGGAGGGTCCGAGGTTTACCTGCTTGAATGCTTGCGCCGCTGGCAGGAGGTAATCGACGTTACGCTGTACACGCCTTTCTACCGGCGCGGCCTGTTGAACGAATTCCAGATTGGATCCAGGGTCAACGTGGTCAAGCTTCCTCGCGGACGCAGCGGCCGCAACGCGTTCTTCTACAATACCGTGGTGCTTCCGAGGGTCTGGGAGCAGATGATCGCGCCCCACGATCTCTACTTTCTGTATTTGTTCCCGACCCATTTCATTCAACGGCGTCCCTCCGTTTGGTTTGCCGCGGAGCCGCTTCGAACCCTATACGACCTGCGCCGAGAGCCGCACGGAGGCGACGATGTCACCATTCATTTGTATCCGAAGATGCGTTACGACCGGGTCAACGGGTCGGAGTTGGATGTGTTGCTGCATCTGATCGAGACGATCGATTCTTCCGCAGGCATCGATCGGCTTGCCACCAACAGCCGCGCTACTGGCGACTACCTGCGAACAATCTATGGTCGCGTTCCCGATAAGGTGGTTTATCCGGGGGTGAACCTGCCTGCGAAGGTGTCGCCCCCGTCGCCGTCGGACCCGCTTCTGTTCGTCGGCAATCTCTGGCAGCACAAACGCGTCGAGTTGGTGATCAAGGCTTTGGCCCGGTTACCGAAGGCCGGTCTCCGGATCGTCGGCGAAGGCCCCGAAAAGCAGCGACTTCGCCAGCTTGCGCGCGGTCTCGGCTTGGAGAGGCGAGTGGTGTTCAGCGGCCGCGTCGAACAGGACGCGTTGAGCGACGCATATGCCCGGTCTTCTATCTGCGTCTACACCCCGGAACGCGAGCCATTCGGAATGGTGCCGCTCGAAGCGGCGGCTGCTGGCCGGCCGGTGATCGCTACTGAGGGCGGCGGTTACCGCGAGGTCCTTGACGACAACTGCGCCCGCTTCGTGCCCGCTCATCCCGACAAGATCGCGGAGAGCATTGCCACAGTGCTCGACGATCCGGAGCTCGCCCGCCGCATGGGGGCCGCGGGGCGCGAGATCGCTCGTCACCACAGCTGGGAACGGACAGCGAGCGAACTCCTCGAGCTCTTCCGCGAAACCGTCTCGCGCCGAGTAGCGCGGCCGCGGCGGCCGTTGCTCGGTGCGCATTACTATCCCTGGTACCGCGCGGGCGATCAGCCGCAGCATTGGAACGAGAACCGCGAGTTCGCAGCCGTCACTGATCTGCCGCTCGGGGGCGCCTATTCCTCGGAGGATCCGGAATTGATCCGCAGTCATTTGCAGATGGCTGCGGATGCGCAGCTCGACTTCCTCGTGGTTAACTGGCAAGTCACGTTCGAGGGAGTGAGCCAGACCGAGCTTGCGGCAACGCGAATGCTTTTTGCCGCCGCGCAGAAAGCGCCTCGTCCGCTGACCCTCACCATCCTTTTGGCGATCAATACTGAGGACGCGAAGGTGGTCGAGGGAGTCTTGAACATGGTGCGAACCGAGTTCATGTCGTCTCCCCTCTACCAACGAGTGCGCGGCCGTCCACTTCTATGGTATTACCTGAGCGGCCCGTTTCTCGGCTTCCTCTTTTATCATCGCGACCTACTTGCTCGGCACACGCGCGGATGTCACGCGATCGCCACCGGCCAGATCATCTTCAACCAGTTCGTTCCGCGCTCTCTGCGGGAGTTCTTCAGCGGCTGGTGCATATACTCGCCGCAGCAGGTCGGCCGCGCCAGGGTGCGCGAAGGGATCTGGACCAGCAGTTACCGTTCCTTTGCGGAGGACGGCGGCGCGGTTCGCGTCTTCACCGTTTGCCCAGGTTACGACGACACGCGGCTGGCCTCACCCCAGCGTAGTCAAGCCCGTTACCGAACGACCGCGCGACGGGGAACGCGCACCTATGAGCATATGCAGCGAATTGCCCTCGAGCTCGAGCCCTCGCCCGATCTAGTCGTGGTCACGAGCTTCAACGAGTTCCACGAGAATACCCACATCGAACCATCGATGGCGTTCGGCGATACGTTCCTTCGCGCCACCCGCTCCTTCAAAGAAGCGCTGCAGCATCGCCGGGCGAAGGCCTGATCCATGGACAAGTGGCGGCGTCGGCTCCGCTTGGGAATCATCCGGAGCTCGCGAGTTTCGTGGATCCGCACTCTCTATCGAAAGGCATGCCAGTTCGTCACGTGGGTGGTTGGCCGCCAGCTCGCGAGCTTAGAGGGAGTCGAGGCGGTCTATGTGCGTCATAGCCATCCGCGCTATGTCACCTTCGCACCTGGCGAAAGCGATCTGGATCTCACCCTGGTGCTCGACGACGGCGCGGCGCAGGATCCCGCGCTCGTGCGGGCCTGCACGGACAGAGTCGACGCCTTGAGCCGTGTGTTCTGTTTCGTTTGGCCGCAGGACGCGCGTTTCGTCGCGCGGCGCGAGCTCGCGCAGATCGAGGCTTGGTCCGGGGTGGGAGAGCTTCTGAACACGCTAAATGGGTGGATCAGGATCGGCGGTCGAGAGGTGAGGGGAGAAGGTCAGCGTCCCGCCATCGAGAGAAATAGCATCGTGCTACACCCGGAATTCAACGCCTGGTGGCTCAACGTGATGCAGACCCACGTGCTGACGCCACAGACGAGCCTCGGAGAGGAGCGCATGCGGCTCTGTTTCCGCGTGGCGATGAAGAGTGAGCTCCGCCTGCAAGTCGGCCGCGGCCGGATGGCTTCCCCGGCGCAAGCGTACCTGCCTGACTCGGGGGCAGCGGCATTGTTTGCGGACGACGCGGAGATGATGGGGCTTCTTGGCGACCTCGAGCGCAAGGGCTTCTGGGCGCGCAATGGCGAAGACCGAAAGGCCGGCATTCTCCGCCGCTCTATCGAGCGGGCGGGGGAGTTCTATCGCGATCTACCGATCCCCGCCGATGCGGCGTGGGTCACGCCCGCCGCCGGTCAGTCGGCGATAGCGGAGGCGCATCGTTCCGAGCTGCGGGATCGGCTCGACGGCGAAGGAGCGCTGCGCTCGATCGCTGAAACTATCATCGTGTATCCGACCCCCCACTGGGCTCCCTGCGAGTATCAGATCGATCTCATCCTGCACAACGACCTGCCGCTCGCAGACTTCGCCGATGCGGTGCGTGCGATCAAGAGAACCTTCGGTGGCCGCACGTTCGGCATCCGCGGAACGCACGCGCAGATGACCTTGATTCCGCGAAGCGCGTTCGAGCATCCGTGGTACTTCCTCGGCACCCCGTTTCCGTTCCTTCATGAACACGTGGCCACATACGCAGAGACTCTCTTCGGATCACCGCCGCGCGTACCAATCGCCCCTCCGAGCGCGGAGCGTGTACTATGGTGTGCGCGCTACTACTTCTTTCATCGATTTACGCTGCATTATCGGCCGCGCTACGTATCGAAGGAGGTCAACTTCTGTCAGCTCGCCGCGATTCGCCTCTTTCTGGAGCACGGCGCGATCTTGACCGATGCCGGGCAGGTCCGGAGCGCCTATCGGGACGCATTCGTAGAGCGGGAGGATGAAAGCCAGGCGCTGGACCTCCTCCTGCGCGCCGACGGTGCGCGTCTCGATGACCTATCATTTGCTGCCGTCCTTAAGCTCCAGTCGCGAGAATACGACTGCGTGGAGGCTCTGCTGCGCCGCCAGCGAGCGATTCCCTGACACGGCGTCCTGCCAGCATCTGCAGCAACAACCATCCGTGCCGCCATCGAGCTGGCATCACCTATGCCGCGACGTCATACATGCGCCACGATTCGTTACCGGCCGGCAATTGAAAGAGCTTGGCGGCGTTCTCACGCATGATTGCCTGTCGTTGTTGCTCCTGGAGATGGGCAGTGTGTTCTGCGAGCAATTGCTGCGAGCGAGGCCAGGTTGAATCCGTATGTGGGAAATCACTCGCCCATAGGAGTTGCGTGTATGGCATCTGATGCAAGGAATTGAAGGCAGTCAGGTCGTCTTGAAAGGTCATCCAGACATTACTCTTGATGTATTCACTGGGTAGCTTGGACAGACCTTTGATTAGACCACCTTCAGCGTTGAACTTGGCTGCGTGGTCCATGCGGTACATGTAGTGAGGCATCCAACCCGCATCACCTTCAGCGCACACCAGTTTCAATTTTGGATGGCGCTCGAAAACGCCGCCCAACACCATAAGACCCACGACATCCTGCACTGCGCGAATGATGCCGAGGAAATTGTTCATCTCGTGGCCACGATGCGGCATGCCGAGACTTCCGTCGCGCGAGGTAAGAATGTGAAAGCAAATGGGAAGTCCCAGGTCAGAAGCACACTCCCATAAAGCGTCATAGTCAGGATGGTCGTAGTCTTCATAAATCGGTCGGCCTGACATCATCATGCCTACCATTCCCATCTCTTTGGCTCGGCGAAAGTCTTCGATCGCGCTATCCACACTTAGGACCGCGGTTTGCGCCAATCCCAGAACGCGATTCGGCGCCTCACTACACATCGCTTGCAACCAGCGATTGTAGGCTTTCATGCAGGCGTCCTTGTACTCGGCATCGCGATGATTACACAGGCCCATTCCGACTGAAGCGTAAACGACCTCGGCGGCGATCCCGTCCTTGTCCATGTAGGGAAGCCGCGCGCGACCCCCATAGGCACCCTCGCGGACATCGGCGAACTTAAGTCTTTTGGCACGGGCGTTTCGTTCTTTAATGCTGAAGCCGGCGCCATCGATAAAGCCGAGTGCTATCGGCCGCTTCATCCCCGGCACGACAAAGGCCTCGGTACCGTCAGATTGCGCAACAACGCGGGGAGCGCTGTCGCGATACTTCGGTTCGATGTAGTCCACATAACAATTGGGCGGTTCACAGACATGACCGTCTGCCGAAATGATGCCACGAGGAATCACGTTAAGGTCTCCTTTCGATGTGTTCATACGTGTACCTGCTTATCGCTTATCGATCGACGGATTGGCGCCTTAAACGATCGTTTAGCACCGGACGATACATCTGACAAACCTAAGTCCACCGAAACGCCCATGACGGGGCCATGCCGAGGTGCACGCCCTATTCAATCGCTCCAGAGCTTGGCAATCCGTTCAGCCTTGTATCGTCCTTCGATACGACCGGCGTTGAGGGCTGGAGCGCGGTGGTTTTCATCCCCTATTGACGCGCCGAATGCCTTCAGACTTGCGGCATCCGGAACGATCAACTCGACCTTGCACCCGCTTTCGCGCAGCGTCTGCAACTCGGCATTCAGAGGGCGGGTGAAGCTCTTCGCGAGCGGGTCATCGAGGCCCATCGTAGGTGCGAGCACCAAGGCCCTTTTGCAACCGCGTGCGAGATCCGCGTTGGTGACGGAGCGAACCCCTCCATCCATGTACCGATGACCATTGATCACGACCGGCGCGAAGACGCCCGGCAGCGCGCAGCTCGACGCGACCGCGAGAGCTAGCGGAACACCGGAAGATTCAGTCCATACGCGCACCGATCCGTCTGCGGCGTCGACGGTGAGGCACTCGTATCGATGACCCGGCCACTCCTTCTTCGGAAACCGGCGTTGGTAGCTCGTCACGAATTGCGACTCGCTCATGACGGGACGTACCTTCTGCGCCCATTCGCCGATCTCGGCGCGGATCGATTGCTGCGATCGCTTGCCGGCGCCCATCTCCTCAAGCTTGGCGGCTAGGAATGACAGGTCTGGCGGCGGACTTGATGATGCGTGATTGGACTGGCCAGGCGGCGGGCCATCGGCGGGGTTGAGCGCCGCATTGATGAAGTCCGCAGGCGGCATTTGGCTCGCGAGACGTGCGCCGACGATCGCACCTGCCGAGGTGCCGATGATCAGGTCCGCGCGCGACAAGTCGATGCCCTTCTCCGTCAGTCCTGCAATCACCCCAGATTCCCAGGCTTCTCCGACCGGGCCCCCGCCGCCCAAGACCAGCACGCGGTCCTTGGTCGCGTTGTTGCTGTCCGCAGTTCGGGCGCAGATGAAGAGAAGAGAGACCACGATCAGGACCGCCACCGATACGGGCTTGTTGGCGCAGGTTCCAGGCGGAGCTGTCAAGGCTTCATCGGTACAAAGTACTCGCCCCATCCGCCGCCAGTATCGCGTAACCGCCAATCAAAATACCAGGCTTCCGGTGAAGCGAATCAGATTACCTCACGGACTTTGTCCTTGAGCACCGTCTTGATGATCTCCCATCGATCTTTCTCGCCACGCTCCATCGATTTTGCGAATTGCAGGGCTTGCTCCGCACTGATGTTCCCTGGAAGTGGGGGCTCATTCGCATCGACGACAGCCTGAACTATCGCGGGACCGCGATAAGCGAGCGCGTCGCGCAGCACAGTTTCGGCCTGGTCAGGATGTTCGATGGTAAATCCGCCGGCGCCCTTGCCGAGCAATGCCTTGACAATCGGCGCGGCCGCTGCGTCGGCGACTTGCAAGAGTTCTTCGCGCGCTCCGAGGCATCCCGCGCCGGTGAGGATCACAGTTTTGGCTCCGGCATCTATGATAGCGGCGGCTTCGCGTATCAGCTGGTCCGGCGGCAGCGGCTGCGAATTCGCGAAGACATCCCCGCTATGCTGCGAAACATTCGCCGATGAGCGTCGTTCCTTCGACGCCGGCCATTCCTGGATGTCCTTGGGGATCGTGACGTGCGAGACGGTGCGGCGCGAGAGCGATGTCTTAATCGCCTCGTCAAAGACATTCTCGACGTGCGCGGGTCCCATCACGCGCTGATTGTATGCGGCGACGTCGATAAACAATTTGTCGAGATCTACGTCCTGCTGATAATGCGTTCCAATCAGGTCATGGAACGTATGACCGGTGATCGCCAGCACCGGCTGGCCGTCGCATTTCGCGTCGTACAGACCGTTAAGCAGATGGATCCCGCCCGGCCCGGGAGTCGCGATGCATACGCCGAGGCGTCCCGTGAACTTCGCGTAGCCGCATGCGGCGAAGGCGGCCGCTTCTTCGTGCCGGACCTGGATGAAGCGGATTTTCTCTTGATGCGTGCGCAGCGCTTCGAACAGTCCGTTCACTCCGTCACCGGGAAGTCCAAAGATTGTATCGACGCCCCAATCGATTAGGCGTTGCACCACAAGGTCAGCACACTGTTTTGGACACGAGGACAACTCCGTCGCGAGATTTTCGCGAGATTTATCGATGCGGCTTGTCGGGAGAACAAGCCGTTCCCAAGAATATAGACTCCGCCTGGTGGCCCGTTATTCGCCGCTTAAGCTGTGCGGGAAATGTCATTCAGATGCGCAGGCATCGTCGGGTCCAATTGATTCATCGTAGTGGGGTAGCAGTCGCCCGACGGCGTAGAATCGTGGGCGCGCGGATTGTACAATTCTGCGCTTCAAGTTGACGATTGTTTCTATGACTTGCGAGGAGTCCCTGGCGTGATTCCTATCCGCTACAACTTGCGAAGCTTGATGGTACGGCGCGCCACCAGCGTGATGACCGCGGTGGTGGTCGCGCTGGTGGTGATGATCCTCTTCATCTTGTCGGGATTCGTCGCGGGACTGCGCGCCACCGTTTTGCGCACCGCGGTCAGCGACAACTGGATCGTGCTCAGCCGCGGCACCACCAGCGAGGGCGGCAGCTACATCAGCCGCGACCAGTACGAGATCATCAAGAGCCGTGCGCAAATCGCCACCGCTCCCGATGGTCAAGCCTTGGTCTCGCCGGAAGTTGTGACCGGCTTCAATCCGGCGGCCAATCAGCCCGACGCGCGAGGATTCGGCACCATGCTGCGTGGGGTCTATCCGATCGCATTCCAGGTTCACAGCAAGATGCGGCTCGAGAGCGGGCGATGGATTCAGCATGGCGCTGCGGAAATGGACGTCGGGCGCAAGCTCGCCGCGCGCTTTCCGTTTCTGACAGTTGGAAGCGATTTCAAGTTCGGCCGGCGCACCTTCAAAATCGTCGGCATCTATTCCGACGATGACAGCGCGCGCGAATCCGAAGTGCTGACCGATCTCGACGTGCTTACCCAGGACATTCATATGTCGAGCGGCTTTGCGGTGCTGCACGCGATGCTGCGCCCCGGCATGGAAGACGATTTCCTCAAGTCACTCAGCACCGATGCGCGGGTCAAGGTCGACGCGAAGCCGGAGCGCGAGTTCTACGCGGAGCAGACCGGCTTCGTCGAGCAGTTGCGCGCGCTGGGTCTGGCGGTGGCGCTGGTGCTCGCGATCGGATCGATCTTCGGCGCGATGAACACGATGTACTCGGCGGTCGCGCGCCGCACCGGCGAGATCGGCGTGCTGCGCGTTTTGGGCTTCAGCCGCTTCAACGTGCTGACCAGCTTCGTGATGGAAAGCGTACTGCTCGGGATCGCGGGCGCCGTGCTCGGGGAGGCTTTAGGAATCGTCGCCTCATATGCGACCGGACTGCATAGCCAGCTTATGAATGTGGGCGAGTTCATTTTTCGATTTCAGCTCACCGGCGGCGCATTCGTGTCGGGCCTCATCGCGGGGATGCTGATTGGCGGATTGGGCGGATTGCTGCCCGCGTGGCGAGCGTCGAGGACGCGGGTCATCGACTCGCTGCGCGCGGTCTGAGGCGAATCATGTTCAACTGGATGAAACTGATCGAACGCAACATGCGGCGCAACTTGAGGCGCACCATCCTGACGATGCTGACGATCGCGCTGGCGACCTTCATCTATACGGTCCTGGTGTCGGTTCCCGCGTCGATGGATCGCATCGTGAAGGACGCGTCGGGAACGCTGCGGCTCTTCGTCAACAACAAGACCGCGCCGTGGGAGGATCTCCCGGCGCGCTACTGCGATCCGATCAGCAAGATGCCCGGCGCCGCGGCTTGCGTTGCGATGACGGGATGGTTCGCGACCTGGCGCAACGTGAGCGAGCCGATCTTCGTCGCCGCGGTGGGCCCGGAAATCAGCGATGTCTTTCCCGATTATCGGGTGACCCGCGAACAGCAGCGCGACGTGCTGAAAGATCGGCGCTCAGCGATCGTGGGTAATGTGCTCATGAAGAAGAATGGCTGGAAGGTCGGCGATCACCTGACGTTGCGCAGCACCGACGCAGGCCACATGCAGATGGACTTCATCATCGTCGCCACGATGGAGAACAAGCGCTATCCGAACACCTTCCTGATCCGGCGCGACTATCTGATGGAAGCGCGCAAGGCCAACGGCCTGCCCGACGAGGACATCGCATGGAACATCATCGTGCGCGCCGACAGCGCCGGCGATTTGCAGCCGCTCGCTCAGGGCATCGACGAGCACTTCACCAACTCCGATTATGAGACGCGCACCATGACCGAGAGCGATGCGCTCGCCTCCGGGCTCTCGGCGCTCGGCAACATCCGCACCATCGTGTACGCGCTGTGCGCGGTCGTCGTGCTGACGGTGTTGCTGATCGCGGCCAACTCGACCGCCATGATGGTGCGCGAGCGAATCAGCGAAGTCGCCGTGATGCGCTCGCTCGGCTTCAGCCGCGGCGCCATCTCGATTCTACTGTTCGGCGAATGCGGCTTGATCGGCGCCATCGGCGGGCTCATCGGCGCCGGCATCGCGCTCGCGTGGCTGCGCGATGGGATAACTCTCGGCGCCGCGCTCGGCGGCAACGGCGCGCTCTGGGTCACACCCGAGCAGGCTGTCAACGCGCTGATGGTGGCGGTCGCGGTCAGCCTCGTGAGCGGGCTGGTCCCGATCTTCGAGGCGCTCCGCATCTCGCCCGCGATGGCCTTCCGCAAAGTGGTCTGATCGAAGGCGAAGATTTAGCGAAGAAGCTTATGCCAATTGGGTTATTTGGCTTCGTTTGGTAATCGACCGCGAGCATGCGCGAGCGGTCGCCCTGAGCAAAGCGAAGGGTCTCGATATCCACGTAGTAGGTTCTTTTCGCACTTTCGACAATCGTGCATCACACCATTCGAGGTCCTTCGCGAAGCGCTCAGGACACAACTCGGCGATGCCGAGTTGTGGGTTTGTTTTTGCACTTTTCGCATCTCACACCGGCGACTCCACCTTCAACCCCGGCGTCCGAGCGGGAGGTAGATTGTCGAGGAGATCGGCCACCAGATCGGATTTGATCTTCGCGTAGCCCGCATCATTCCAGAGGTTGCGCCACTGCAGCGGATCCTCGCCGAGGTTGTACAGCTCGCCCTCAGTGCCATCATAGCGAACATCCGGAATGCGCGAGGCGTTCGAGGTCGCACGCAGCAGCGCCGTCATGTCGAAACCAAAATCGCGAGTAGTTTTTTCATACATCGTGCATACCCACCCGTCGCGGTAGATGGTCCGCAGATGCATTCCGATTTGCGCGAACTGGCTGTCCCATTCGGTGATGACGCGCTCGCGGCCCGAGCCCGCCGCTGTCGGCAGCGCATGACCCTGCACCCAATCGGGAATCGGCATGCCCGCGATCTTGCAGAACGTCGGCGCGAGGTCGAGATGACCGACGGGCTCGGCGATCTCAGCGGGCGATGTTTTCGTCGATGGCGCCGGACGCCAGATCATCGGCACTCGCATCAACGCATCGACATGATAAGGGCCCTTGTAGATGAGGCCGAAGTCGCCCTGCAGCTCGCCGTGATCGGTGGTGAAAATCACATCGGTGTCGGCGTCCCATCCGCGCTCGGCGATGCGCGCGAGGACACGGCCGCACGCCTCATCGATGAGTTCGTTCTCGACGTGAATCATAGCGTTGATTTCGCGCACCTGATCATGCGTTAGCTGGCACGGAACGAATGCCGAGGGTCCGCCTTCGTTGTTGCGGAAGCGGCCCTCATACCAATCGAGCCAATGATGCGGCTTCTGTGCGAGGATCTTTTCGATCTTCTCGCGCGAGCCCGGATGACCCGGCGGCAATTCCAGATCGCGCCACTTGATACGGCGCGTTTCCGCGGCCGGCGGATCCCATGGATGATGCGGATCGGGAAAACTCATCCACACGAACCAATCCTCATCATCGGAAAGCGAATCGAGAAACGCGATGGTGCGATCCGCCACCCAGTCGGTGTGATAGTGCTCGCGCGGAACCGGATTGTATTTCAGCTCGGGCGCGCCGGTCTCGCCGCCGCCGCTCGCATCGAGCATCGCGACGAATCCGCCGATCTCGTCGGGAAAGTTTTGCCGAAACCACAGCGGATAATGCCAGTTGCCCATCAGCCCGTGCATCGAGAGTTCCATCCGCTCGAAGCCGCGATACGGTCCGGTCGAACCTTCGCGCGCCATCCGGTTTTCGAAGTAGTTGCGCCCCATGTCGAGCATCGGCTCGAAATGCGCCTTGCCCAACAGCGCCGTGCGATACCCCGCCTTGTCATGAAGATACGCCGCGATGCTGGGAGCATCGGCTGGCAGTGGGATCCCATTTGCGATCACGCCATGGCTGCGAACATGTTGGCCCGTCATCATGGTCGAGCGCGCGGGCATGCACACCACATTCTGATTGTGCGCGCGACTGTAGTTGATTCCATGCTTCGCTAGCGCATCGACGACCGGGGTCCTGGCGATTTTGCCGCCGTTGCAGCCGAGCGCGTCGTAGCGCTGCTGATCAGTGGTGATGAAGAGAATCTTGCGTCCCATGCGGCCTCTATGAGGGCAAAGAATTAGCGAAGCAGCGCCTACTTATTGGATAATTTGGCTTCGTTTGGTAATTTCGCGCGATTGATCACCACTACTCCACCACTACTCCTGCGCCAACTCCAAGGCAGGACTGACGATCATACCCTTCGACGGCTATCCTGAGAACGTCTACTTCAAATATGAAAATTAGAACCCTCACGTTCGCGGTCGCTTTCGCTATATCGATGCTGAGTCCTCTTATGTCGAGGCCTGCCCGCGCCGAGGATCAACCGGCTCGCACCGGCAAGGCGGCGTTCGGCGACTGGACCACCGACGCGCCCGGGGTGCGAAGAAAAATCACCGTCGCCGATCTTCCGCCGCCGTTCGCCACCGAGTCGGCCGGCAATTTTCCCGAGATCGTATGGACCCCTGCAGGCGCGATACCGAAAGTTCCGCTCGGCTTCAAGGTCGAGAGATTCGCCTCGGGTCTCCGTGATCCGCGCCTGCTGCGCGTCGCGCCCAACGGCGACATCTTCATCGCCGAGAGCTACGCGAATCGAATTCGAGTCATGCGCGCCGCCGATGGTGCCAGCAAGCCCGAGCGCTCCGAGATTTTCGCCTCGGGATTGGACCAGCCGTTCGGCATCGCATTCTGGCCGGCCGGCCCGAATCCGAAGTTCATCTATATCGGCAACACCGGCTCCATCGTTCGATTCCCTTACCAGGCCGGCGATCTTCGTGCGCGAGGTCCCGCGGAAACCATCGTTCCGAATATTCCCGCAGGCGGCCGTTTGACCGGCGGAGGTCATTGGACGCGCGACGTGGTTTTTTCGCGCGATGGTTCGAAGATGTTCGTCTCGGTCGGATCGAATTCGAATGACGCCGAGAACTTCGCGCATCTCCCGCTGCCCGAGTCGATTCAGTACGCGAAGATCCATGGCCTCGGATCGCTTATGGGTTCGGAGGAGCGGCGCGCCGATGTGCTCGAATTCAATCCTGACGGAAGCGGCGAGCACATTTACGCCTCAGGGCTGCGCAACTGCGTCGGCATGGCGATAAATCCTACTACTGGCGATCTATGGTGCTCGACCAACGAGCGCGACGGGATGGGCGACGATCTGCCGCCCGATTACATCACGCATGTGCAGGACGGCGGCTTCTACGGCTGGCCGTGGTACTACATCGGCAACCATGAGGACCCGCGTCATCGCGGCGAGCGCGCCGACCTCGCCGGCAAAGTTATCGTTCCTGATGTTCTGCTGCAGGCGCATTCGGCGTCGCTCGAAATGACCTTTTACGACGGTCATCAGTTTCCCGAAGACTACCGCGGCGACGGCTTCGCGGCCGAGCATGGGTCGTGGAATCGCGCGCGCCGCACCGGTTACAAAGTCATCCGCGTCATCATGCGCGACGGCAAACCAACCGGCGAGTACGAAGATTTCATGACCGGCTTCGTGACCGCGAGCGGCGACGTGTGGGGCCGGCCAGTAGGCGTCACCGTCGCTCATGACGGCTCGCTGCTGGTGACGGAGGATGCGAACGGAAACATGTGGCGCATCTCATACGTAGGCGCGAAGTGACGCGCGACCGTTCAGCTGAATCATTCACCCAGCGCGTCAGCGCGATCATTCACCAGCGCGCCAGCGCGATCATTCACCCAGCGCGCCAGCGCGATCATTCGAAAGACAGATCGACGCGCGTCGTCTTGCCCTTGTCGCTGATGCCCTCGGAGGTCAGCTTCGGCGCGACCAGAAATAACCTGCCGGGATCGACTTTCGCGCTCATCCATTTGCGCACCGCCGCCGCGCGCGCATCGGCGAGATGTTGCAGATCTTTATCGGTCACCTGTATATCGGCAAGCAGAAGTTTTTTCATTTCCTCAGGCGGAATCGATTTGTCGAGGCCGAGAAAATTGGTCGGCTTGTTGAACTTCGCCGCTTTGTAAACCCGTGCGAGGTACTTCGCATTCTCGGCCGGCGTCAGCTCGATGCTATCCGGATCGGCGTTGCCGCCCTTATCTTTGATCTTCTCCGCCTTCATGCGATCGAGCAGCATCGCCTCGCGCAGACCATCGTGATCGAATGCGGGATCGACTCGCCCCTCGATGCTCAGGCGCAATGACGGCCGCTCCTGGAGCGCGCCAGCCAGCGTCTCGAGTGACTTTTGCGCCTCCGGCGTCAGCGTCGCCATCCCCGGCGCGAACTCGACATAGGCAAGCTGCTCGCTGCCGTGCATCCCGGGAATCGCCGATGCGAGCAGACTGAAGGGCGCGGTCGCGGCCTTGATGATGATGGTTTTCAGCGCGCCGAGAACCACATCCAAGACGCTGAATTGCGGATCGCTGAGAGAGCCCGAGATCGGAATGTTGAGATCGATCCTGCCGTGTGAATCTTTCAGTAGCGCGATTGCCAGGCGCAGCGGAATCTTGCTGGTCTTGGCGCCCGGCAGCGGTTCTCCGAACGTCAGTTGATCGAGGACGATGTGATTCTCCGCGGTCAGCTGCTCATCCTTTAGAATGTAATGAACATTGACCGTGAGCGTGCCTTTCACGATCGGATAGCCGGCGTAAGTGTTGGAATAGGGCGTCAGCCCGGTCAGTTCGACGCCGTCGGCCTTCGCCGTGATATCGAGCGCAGCCTTGGGCGCCAGCGGGTTCATCGATCCGCTGATGTCGATCGGCGAGCTGCCGTTGACCTCGCCGTCGACGAGAACCGCGGCGGGCGTAGTGGTGCCGGAACCGAACTTGCCGATTTTTCCGCTGATGTCGGTGAGGTCGGCCGAGTAGTTGGGTTGGATAAAATTGTCCGAATAATTGACGTGTCCGCGTTGCAGGACGATCTTGCCAACCTCGATGTCCGCATTCGGCCCCGGCGCCGTCGTCGTAGTTTCGCTGGTCGTGGGCGCGGGCGCTGCTCCCGGAGGTTGCACGGTGCGCGTCAGCGAGGTCGGAGGCGCCTTCTCCTTCGCCACCACGTCCTTGAGATTCATGGTGCCGTCTTTGCGCAGAATGACGCGCGCGTAGAAGTTGTCGAGCGCGACCGCGCCCACATGCGCATACGGGGCGCCCGCACCGGTTTTCACGTTGATGCGCGTGATGCTGAGGCCGGTCCATTGGACGAACGGATCGCGCGTGACCTTATCGAGCACCATCACGTTGGCGAGCGCCGCGTCGCCCTTGTAGCTGACGCGAAAATCCTTGTGCGCGTTGTCGAGGCCGAGCGCGCCCTTCATCGTGAGCGCCGCGCTGGTGATCGTCGCGTTTAGTTTGCTGCTGACGAACGGATCCAGCGGCGCGAGATCGAGATGATCGGTGGCGATGCGAAGGTCCGCCTTGAGCGGAATCGGCGCGGCGTTACCCGTGATGTTGAAGGTGCCTTTGTCGTTGAGGGTGCCGCTGACATCCAACGCGATCGCCTTCGTGAGATCCTCGCTCACGTCTTTCAGATGGATGTTGAGCGGCGCGACATTCAAATCGGCGTGATGCGGCGTGCTGTCATCCTCGATGCGTGCGGCGGTGTTTTCCAGCGCGATCGACGCGACCTTGTACGTCCACGGCTTTTGCGGCGCTTCCTTGGTTTCCGGCGGCTTGGCGGCGCTCGCGCCGAGGGTTTCTTTTTTTGCGCCCGGCGCGGAACTTCGCACCAGCGACGCGAGGCTCAGTTGCCCATGGCGTCCGCGCCTGACGAATACGCTGATTCCGTCGCCATGCACCTCGTTGACGATCGCTTGCCTCGAAGCCAAATCGACTTGCCCGATCGCGATGCTGAAAGTCTTCCACTGAATCGGCGTCTCGTGCTGGGGGTCATCAACTTTCAGATTCTCGATCGAAAGGTCGGCGGGCTCCGTGTGGATGTTGAACGGACCGTTGGCGAAATGCGCCATCAGCTTCGCGTGTACGCTGAGTTTCCCGCTCGCGACGTTGCCCGCAAAAGTCGGCTGCGCAAAACCTTGCAGCGCCGGCAAATCGACTTGCTCGATCGCGAGATCGGTAGTCGCCTGCGACTGCGCAAGGTCAACCGCGCCCTTCAACGCAATAGTGCCGCCGCTCGCGAGCTTCGCGCCCAACTCATATGGCGCAGGCGTTTTTCCGGTAGTGCGAAACTTTTGCAGCCCAACATGAATGTCATCGAGCGCCAATGTGTTCGGTGTCGCGTTGCGATTGTCGGTGAGCTTGACCGCGCTGTTCACCATCGCGAACGAATCGAGCGACACATCTATCGGAGTTTTTTGCGCGGGCGCCTCTGCGGTTTGCGTCAACGGCATGGCCGGCGTCGCAGCAGCTGCGGGAGTAGCGATCGGCGTCGGTTCGCTGCCGATCACCGCGGTGAAATTGTTGGTGCCATCGCTGTTGAGGGTGACGTGAGTGATGAGGCCGTCCACCCAAATCTGCGAAAGCCCGATGACATTTTCGAGCGGCTCGACATCCGCAAGCTTCACCTCTGCGTGCGCCAGCTCGAGCAGCGGGGCGTCGGTGCGATCGTGCACCGCGAGCTGATCAATCGCGACCGCGCCGCTCAAAGTGATCCGTGGCCGCGCGCCCGGCGCGTTCGCATTGACGAAGTGCACCTGCACGTAAGATGAAAGCGTGCCCTGAGGAATTTTGATCGCGATTCGTTTCGGCGCGTATCCGAGGTAGCGCTGCAGATCGAGCCGATGCAGCCGCAGCGCCACCACCGATTCGGGCGGATTTGCGAACGGCCGCGCCCGCCCCACGATGCGCAACGGACTGCCGTCGATCACCATCTCGAGCAGCGGTTGCACATAGATGTTGACGTCGGCGGGCAGGTTCGCGAGGAACGGAACGCCAAGCTGGATATGCTCGATGCGATGCTGCTGGCCCAGCACCTGATCCTCGAAGCGAATCTCGCCGTCGGTCAGACGAATGTTCGACACTGCGAAACGAATCGGCTTGCCGGCGGTTTTTTTCGGCGCGGGCGGCGGATTCGGAGACTCGAGCAAATCGGAAAAGTTAAAGCGCTGCTCTGCCGCACGCACGATGTGAATCGAGGGTTTGGTAATCGATACTTCCTTGATCACCGGCGCGAGGCGGAACAGCGAGGTCCACGAAACTCGCACGCCGATGTGGCCGACGTCGACGAACGATTGCGATCCGTCGGGCTCGCCGATGTGCAAGCGGTCGATATCGAGCCTGAGCGTGTAGAGGTCGAAGCCGATTCTCCCGACGCTGACCGGACGCTTTAACGTTTTGGCGATTTGTCCGACAAACAGACTATGCAGCACCCGCGGCACGGCGAAGTACGCCACGATGCCGAGCAACACGATCGCCGCCAGCGTTCCGGTCCCGATCCGGCGCGCGCGGCGCGAGCGGGCGAGTTCGAGGCCTCGGCGGCCCCATGCGTCGGCGCGCTCCACGCTGGTCCTGCCGATCTTACGGAGATCGATCATGTATGTTCGGCGGCGCCCTCCCTCATCAGTGCGCCGAACTTTAACACCGGAGCGCGCGATATGGCGATGGTCGAGATCGGCGCGGCGCGGTTGCGCGAACAATGCGAATGCGCGAAACGAGAGACATGGCCAACTACGACATCATCATTGTAGGCGCGGGCTCGGCGGGCGCGGTGCTCGCGGCGCGGCTGTCGGAGGATCCTTCGCGCCGCGTGCTGCTGCTCGAGGCCGGCCCCGATTATTCCTCGGCCGAGACGCCTGCGGAAATGCGCGTCGCGAATCCCGCCGCGATAATTCTCGCGCCCGAAAATTTGCAGAAGTTCATGTGGGGCGCGCTCAAGGCGCGTCGCACGGATTCACAGCCGCCGATGCTCTATTGGCGGGGACGCGGCGTCGGCGGCAGTTCCGCGATCAACGGCCAGATCGCCATTCGCGGGATGCTCGACGATTTCGATATCTGGGCGAGCCAAGGATGCGCGGGCTGGTCGGGCGCCGAGGTGCTTCCCTACTTCATCAAACTCGAAAGCGATCTCGACTTCGGCGATGCGGCGTATCATGGGAGCAGCGGACCGATTCCTGTCATGCGCACGCCGCAGGAGGAGTGGGGCGGCGTCGACAAGGCGCTGCGCGACGCGTGCCTCGACCTCGGTTACGGATGGTGCGCCGATCACAACGCGCCCGACGGCACCGGCGTTTCGCCCTACGCGATGAATCGTCGCAACAACGCGCGCGTCTCGACCAACGACGCGTACCTCGAACCTGCGCGCGGCCGCGCGAACCTGCACATCATCGGTGACGCGCTGGTGGACAGCGTAGAGTTCGATGGCGGCCGCGCGGTCGCGCTTCGGGTGCGCACTCGCGAAGGATGGCAGCGCATCGAGGGCGGCGAAATCCTTCTCTGCGCGGGCGCGATTCATTCGCCCGCGATTCTGATGCGCTCGGGCGTCGGCCCCGCAGAGGATCTGCGCGCGTTGGGAATTCGCGCCGTCGCAGATCTGCCCGTCGGCCACGATCTCATCGACCATCCGATGATCGCGATGAGCATGGCGCTGAAGCCCGCCGCGCGATGCCCGAACATCCAGTCGCGCCACACGAATTGCGCGGTGCGTTACGGCTCGGGGCTCGGCGGCGCCGGCCGCAACGATATGTTCCTGCTCGCGATGAATCTTCTCGGCTACAGCGAGCCGATGCTCGGGTACGGTTTCATCTGGATGACGTCGTATCAGACCTACTCGCGCGGCGTTTTGCGCATCACTTCGCGTTCGCCCGAAATTGACCCCGAGCTGCGCTTCCGGATGATGAGCGATGAGCGCGATCTAGTCCGAATGCGCGACGGAATGCGGCGGCTGCAAGAACTCGCGCAGCATCGAGCGATCACGTCGATCGCCGATCGCACCAGCTTTGGAAATCCGCTGCTGATCACGCAAGGCGTGTCGGAGTTGCCGCCCGAAGGCGCCGCTCTCGATCAATGGATGATGGCGAACTGCTACGACTCGCAACACGGCGCGGGAACTTGCCGGATGGGGCCCGCGTCGAATCCGCGCTCGGTGGTGGATCCCGACTGCCGCGTCATCGGCATCGATGGACTGCGCGTGATCGATTGCTCGGTGATGCCGGAAATCGTGCGCGCCAACACGCATCTCAGCACCGTTATGATCGCCGAGATGATGGCCGATCGCATCCGCGGCCTCCGTCCGACGAGCTGATTATTTCAACTCCGAAGCTATCGGCGGGCTATCGTAGTGCCGCAGCAAATCTTCGGAGTCGCGACAAATCGCGATGCATCCGGCGGCGCGAAGTTGCTCCTCGGGAAAACCGCCGCATAGCACCCCGATCGTGCGCAGCCCCGCTTTGCCCGCAGCCTCGGCGTCGTAGGGCGTATCGCCCACCGCCATCGCGTCCGACGGAGAAATTACCGGCAGGCGCTTCATCACCGCATGAAAAATATCCGGATGCGGTTTGGACTTGTCGGCATCGTCGGAGGTAGTCGCCGCATCGACGAGATCCTCGATGTGCGCGAGCTTCTTGTAGTCGTCCAGCTCATAGCTCTTGCATGAAGACGCGAGCGCGATTGTTTGACCTCGCGCGCGAATGTGCTGGAACAGTTCGCGCACCATCGGAAAGGCGCGCGCCTGCGGAAAATATTTTCGTTTGAAGTGATCGCTGCGATACTTCTCGATCTCTTTTCCGCGGCGCTCAACTTCCTCTTTGGAGAGAAACACCGGCATCAGCTGATCGCCGCCTTTGCCGATTTGCGAGCGGATTTTTTCAAATGAAACGTCGTGGCCGAAATGCTGAAACGCTTCCTGCCATGCGTGCGCGTGCAGATCGACCGTATCGACGAGGGTTCCATCGACATCGAAAATGACTGCTTTGATCATGAGGCTCCCGGATGAGGTCGGCGAGGTTGAGGAAATTTGATTTTAGCCGATCGATGCGCGGAGCCGAAATCTTACTTGCGCGCGGTCGCGATCTTGAGCGATGCGATGAAAGATTTCATCTGCGCGATCGCCTCGCTCATGTTCTCTTCGAAGGTTCGGCCCGATCGCGCGCGCGGCTTGAAGGAGTGGTCGCCGTCCTCGATCCACGCGATGCGAATTTTCGGCGAGAGCTTCAACTTCGCGACTTCCTCGGGAAGGCCGAAGCTGTCGCGGGTGCCCTGAAGAATCAGCGCGCGCGTCTGCAGCTTCTCTAGATGCGCGGTGCGCAGGCGCGTCGGCGCGCCCGGTGGATGAAATGGATAGCCGAGGCAGATGAGGCCGGCGGCACCGACTTCATCGGCGACCATGCTCGCGATGCGCCCGCCCATCGACTTGCCACCGATGACGATGCGTCCGGGCGCGCCGAGTTTCGCGATCACCTCGCGCCAGCTTTGCATCAACACCGGCTCGCGATCGGGCGCGCGATTCCTGCCGCCGGTGCGCCGCGCCGCCATGTAGGGGAATTCGAACCTCACCACGCGCACGTCCTTCCCCGCCACGCCCGCGGCAATCGTATTCATGAACGGATGGTCCATCGGTGCGCCCGCCCCGTGCGCGAGCACCAGAGTGACGCGCGCGCCGGCATCGCCATCGATGATCAGATCGCTCATTCCGGACTGCGGCCGACTACCGCTTCTCGAACTGCTTGTTGCCGTACAGGATCGAGCGCTGTTCGTCGGTCAGCGGAGTTTGCGGAAGATCCGCCATCACCGCGACGCCCTTCTTGACTGCGGGCCGCTCGCCGATTGCGTCGAGCCATCGCTTGAAGTTCGGCCGGCTCTCCAACTGCTCGGGCTCGCGCCGCGTGCCGACCACCCACGGATACGTCGCGATGTCGGCGATCGAATAATCACCGCCGAGGTACTCGGCCTCACCCAGGCGCGTCTCCATAACGTTGAGCAGGCGGCGCGATTCGTTGGTGTAGCGATCGATGGCGTAGGGAATCTTTTCCGGCGCAGCGCGCATGAAGTGGCCGCGCTGCCCGAACATCGGGCCAACGCCCGCCATCTGAAACATCAGCCACTCGATGACCTTGTACTTCGCGCGCGGTTCCTTCGGCAGCAGCTTGCCGGTCTTCTCGCCGAGGTAAAGCAGAATCGCGCCGGATTCGAAAATCGAAATCGGTTTCCCGCCCGGGCCATCAGGATCGACGATCGCGGGCATCCGGTTGTTGGGGCTGATCTTGAGGAAGTCAGGTTTGAACTGCTCGCCACTGCGTATGTCGACCGGCACGATGCGATACGGCAGGCCGGCCTCCTCGCAGAAAATCGTAATCTTGTGTCCATTGGGGTGGGCCAATAATGGATGTCGATCATCGCGTCCTCCGTGTAGCTGGGAGCGATCAGGATAGTCGGAGTTGCTGCTATTTGGCTATTGGAGAATCGAATGCGCTGACGCGCGGAGGATCGCCGACGAACTTTTCGACTTGAACCAGCGTGGTTTGCGCGCTCGGTCCTTGCGCCAGGCGCGAGGTTCCCTTGTCGAGTGTCAGCACATTCGGGTTGCCATGCTTGTCGAGACTGCCGATGACACCGGGATGCTCGGGGTCGTACCACGCGCCGGTTGATATCTGCACGACGCCGCGCCGAATCTCGTCGCTCACGGCGGCGCCCGCGAGAATCGCGCCGCGAGAGTTGAACACGCGCACCACGTCGCCATTTGAAATTCCGCGAGCGGCCGCATCGTCACGATTGATACGAATCGGCTCGCGTCCAGCGACTTTGCTTTGCTGGCTGACGCGCCCCATGTCCATCTGGCCGTGCAGGCGCGTGCTCGGCTGCGTCGTCAGCAGATGCAGCGGGTAGGTTTTTGCTACTTCACTGCCGAGCCATTCCGCCGGCTCGAGCCAGGCCGGGTGGCCGAGGCAATCGTCATAGCCAAAGCCGGCGATCTTCTCGGAAAAAATCTCGATGCGTCCCGATGGCGTCGCAAGTTTATCCCGATTCGGATTGGCGCGAAATTTTTCGAACAGCACGATCGGCTTCGAGGCCGCGGGCATTTCAAAATAGCCGCGCTCCCAGAACTCATCGAAGTCAGCCCATCGCATACCGCGCTTCGCGGCTTGCTCGCTCGCCGTGTCATATAGATAGCGCACCCATTCCATCTCGGTGCGCATCTCGGTGAACAGATCGCGCAATTCGAAGCGCTCGGCGAGGTCCGAGAACGCGTCGAAGTCGTTGCGGGCCTGAGCCACCGGCGCGATCGCCTGCTTCATCGCGATGATGAAACGATCGCGCCCCGCCGCGCCCAGATCGTTGCGCTCGAGACTCGTCGTCGCGGGCAGCACGATATCCGAATGACGCGCGGTCGCGGTCCAGAACGCCTCATTGACGATCACCGTGTCCGGCTTGCGCCACGCGCGAATCAATCGGTTGAGATCCTGATGATGATGGAAAGGATTGCCGCCGCTCCAGTACACCAGCCGGATGTCGGGATAGTGCAAATTCTGGCCGTCGTACTGAAACGGCGCGCCGGGATTGAGCAACAGATCTGCTATGCGCGCGACCGGAATGAAATCGCGCACCGCGTTGTGACCCATCGGGAGCGATGGCGTCGGCGCATCCTGCCGCAGACCCGCGAGGCCCTCCATACTGCCGTAGCCGAATCCGAAACCGCCGCCCGGCAATCCGATCTGACCGAGCATTGCTGCGAGCGCGATCGCCGCCCAGAACGGCTGCTCGCCGTGATCGGCGCGTTGCAAGGACCAGTTCACCGTGATGAAGCTGCGCTCGCGCGCCATCCGCCGCGCGAGGTATCGAATCGTGTCGGCGGGAATCTCGCTTAGATGCGCGGCCCAATCCGCATCTTTTGCAATGCCGTCGTCGCGGCCCACCAGATAGTCGCGGAAGCGCTCGAAGCCCACGCAGTAGCGCGCGAGGAAATCCGCATCGTGCAATTCCTCCGCTATAAGCGTGTGCGCGAGCGCGAGCATGATCGCGGTATCGCTATGCGGGCGCGGCGCGAGCCACTCGGCCTCGAGGAATGAAGCAGCATCGTCACGCATCGGGCTGATGTTGCAGAACTGCACGCCCGCCGCCTTCACGCGATGGAGCCATTCGCGCGTGCGATGCTCAACCGCGCCGCCGGGCGTGACTTGCGTGTTGCGAATCGGCAGGCCGCCGAACATCACCACCAGCTTCGTGTGCTCCGCGATACTTTGCCAACTGGTGCCCGGGCCATTGAGCGCGTGCAGCGAACCGAGGACGTTGCGCACCAGCACGGCGCCGGCCGCATTGCTGTAAGTCTCGCGCGAGTTGGTGAAACCGCCGATCGTCGCGAGGAAGCGGCGCAACTGATACTGCGCATGATGGAAGCGGCCGGCGCTCGCCCATCCATAGGAGCCGCCGAAGATCGCGCGATTGCCGTGCTCGCGAATGACGCGCTTCAGTTCGTTCGCGATCAGATCGAGCGCGCGATCCCACGTGACCTCAACGAATCGATCGCCGCCGCGCCCATCGTTCGCCGCGCCAGGCCCGTGCTTCAGCCATCCATCACGAACAGCGGGCCGCGCGACGCGACTATGATGATGGACCGCATCTGGAATCGAGCGCAGCATCGCGGGCGGATCGGGATCGTGCGCGAACGGCTGGATATCGATGAGCCGGCCATCCTCGACGACCGCATTGAACGCGCCCCAATGCGAGCTGCCGGGAGTTATCTGAAGATGGTCCGATCTCGATGCCATGAGGGGGTAGCCAATACTATGTCGGGAATTTTAGCGAAAGGGGGTCTCGATGTCCTACTGAGGCGACCAGGTCACGCCGCCATCGTGCGTGGCGAAGCGCTGGCCGTTGGCGGCGATCACGATCGCGTTGTTGCTATCGGTCGCACTGATCGCCGTGAAATTGGCGTGCGAAGGCGGCGTGATGAGCTGCCAATGCGCGCCGCTATCGAGCGTGCGCACGATGGTGCCGGATTTTCCTACCATCCAGCATACGTCGTGTGATGGTGCGGAGGCGGCAAGCAAATCGGTTGTCACACCGCTGTGCTGCGCGACCCACGCGCCGGAATTCGCGGATCGCAATATCGCGCCACCGATACCGAATTGCCACGCAACGCTGCCATAGGGCGAGGAGATCTGATTTATCCGCGGCGCTTTCGCCATCATCGTCGTGGCGCCGGATAATGACGAACCCATCGCGGCGGTCGGCGCGCGCACCTCGCCTGCCAGCGCAGCAGAAGCGTTTTGTGCGGCCGCGGAAGCAGGCGCTGCGGCAGACAGGTTGGAATTTCCGATCGCCGCGGATGCGGATTTTTCTTCGGCAAGTTCCCTGCGCTCCGACCGCGCAGCCTCCGGCGATTCTTCGATTCCTCTCGCGACCGCTGCATTCCCGAGCGACGGTGCTACTGATTTTTCAGTCGCCCTTTTGCCGTAATGAGCGAAAATCTTCGCAGTTCGCGATTCGCTGACTCCCGCCGGCGCTGGCGGCACGCTCGGAACTTGCGATGCGACCTCGGGAGGAGGGGCCGCAGCCGGTTCCGCCGCTTCGAGCTTCGGCGCAACGGCCGGCGATGCGAGCGCGATCACCTCGGGCGCGCGTTGCTCGCGAGTGCGGACGCCGATCGCGATTGCGATCGCGATTCCAACCATCGCCATCGGCGCCAGCAGCCGAGTGATCCAGAAAAAACCGCGCGCGGGTTCGGAATCAACCGGCGATCGATCGACGTCGTCGGCGCGCGCGATCGACGCCATCATCGATTGACATCGCGCGCATGAGATCAGATGCGAATCGACGCGAGCGCGATCGCGGCGCGACAACACACGGTCGTAATACGCCGCGAGCAGGTCGGGGGCAGGGCACTCGGCGGCATTCGAGGAGGGGGCGCTTTGGAGCTGTCGCTTCAGTGCTGCCTCGAATGCATCCGCTGATTTTTTCTCGCTTGCCAATTCTCTCCTCGATCTTAGAACGAACTGCCTTCCTTCTTTTGCGATATGATTCCGGCGCCCAACTTGCCCGCGTCCAACTTGAACGGAGCGTCTTCCGGGGCACGATCGTAGCAAAGCTGAATCTGCTCGCTGCTCATCTGATGAGTGAGGCGCAGCTCGCGCTCGACATTCCTGCGCAGTTCGCGGCGCGTGCGATCGAGCTTTCGCGATACGGTCGATTCGTGCTCGTCCATGGCGCGCGCGATCTGCCGCAGCGTCAGCTCATCGCGATAGTAGTAGCCGAGCCGCAAACGATCGTTGCCTGCGAGCGCCGCGATCGCCGCACTCAACACTGCCGCGAAAATTTCCATCATGCGCGCATGATCCGGCTCATGCGGCTCGGCGGATTCTTGCGAAGAGCGAGACTCTTGCGCCTCCGCATTTTCCAGCGGCTCGAAACGCCGCGAACCACGCACGCTATCGATGTGGCGTTGCGCGACGATCGCGCGCAGCCAGGTCGCGAGCGAGCTGCGGCCGTGAAAATAGTCGAGCAGCGAACGGCGCGGCGCACCTCGCGCATCGACGCCGTACAACTCGGCCCACATCGAGTCGGCGATCTCGCGCGCGGGCATTTCGTCGCGGCAAATCGCGCGCGCCGCCGCGTACAGAATCGGGCGATATTTCTCGATGAAGGTTTCCCACGCGGCCGCGACGCCGACGCGGCACGCGATCGCGAGTGCGAGGTCCTCCGCGCGAAGCGAATCGAGGTAGGCCTCGACAGACTCGCCGCGCGCGGCGCCACCCCATGACGCGACGCTACGCTCGATCGTCTTAAGTATGTCGTCTTCCGAAATTTTCCACGTAACGCCGAATCTGAGGATGCGCGCGGCGGCCAACGCAGACTGCCTTTGCAAATCTGATGGGATGCCGACCTCCATTCGTCAGGTTTTGGAGATCGCCCAGGTGGAACTTGCAGTCACCGCGACCTCGCCGCGTGCATTTGCAATCGAAGCTTCGAGGAACGCGAGCGCGCGGGTGCGGCGAATCACTCGCGCCTCACCGGAGAGCGGACCAGGACGCAACGCGCGCAGATATGTCAGCTTGACTTCGGCGGTAATGGCCCATTCGCCGACCTCGAGCGTCGAGGCGATTGCGGTCCCGAGCATCTCGTCGATGAAGATCGCGAGGTAGCCGCCTTGCACGATTCCGAACGGATTCAGCGCCGACGACGGCTGCGCTTCCCACGACCATCGCGAGACGCCGAGGGCGAATTCCAGCGGGCGCATTCCGAGCGCAAGATTCGACGAAGAAAAATCGCCGATGCGATTCTCGCGAATCAGCCGATTGATGGAATCGACCGGGGCCAGCTTGCTCTCGGACACGACGCCTCCGCGCACCTGCGCTGATGCGCTACATCATAGGCGTCGCGGTAGGCGTCGCGCGAGACAAATCCACCCACTTCGATTCCGCGCGTGGAATCGACCTGAACGAACGGCGATTGGGTCGAAGCCAGCGGCGATAATTCAGCCGCCGGTTTGTAGGCTAACCCGCCACTCCGTTCAATATACCGGCCAGGAAGAGGGCCCCGAGGGTTACCGCAGATGCTAGCCCGACGAAGATAATCATCTTGCCCACAGCACTGTCTCCCTCGTCGAAGGCGTTTTCATACCGACTCGCCTTCGGCGTTACAACCATTCGAGTGGCTTATTCGAAAGCACAAATACTCTTATGTCTGACCAAGGTCAATATTCCGGCCGACAGCCAAATCCTCTTTCGATTTCAGCCCCTTAGAGTGGTGCGCGATCGAGGGAGCGGTACTGGATCGCCTCGCTAATGTGGTGTGCTTCGATGCGTTCGGACGCGTCGAGATCGGCGACCGTTCTGGCCACCTTGAGAATCCTCGTGTAAGCGCGGGCGCTCAGTCCGAGGCGATTGATCGCGAGCTCGAGCAGGCGCTCACCGCCGGCTTCGATGTGGCAATTCGCGCGCAACTCGCGCGAGCCCATCTGCGCGTTGCAAAAGAAACTCATCCCGGTAAACCGCTTGAGCTGGATCGCGCGCGCACGATCAACGCGCTCGCGAATCTTCTCCGACGACTCGCCGTCCGATTTTTCCGTGAGCTCCTTGTAGCGCACCGCCGGCACCTCGATATGAATGTCGATGCGATCGAGCAGCGGTCCCGAAATGCGCGAGCGGTACCGCTGAATGACGATCGGCGAGCAGGTGCATTCGTGCGTCGCGTCGCCGAAAAAACCGCATGGGCATGGATTCATCGCGGCGACCAGCATCACGGAGGCGGGGAAGGTCAGCGTGCCCATCACGCGCGAGATGGTGATGCGCGCGTCTTCGAGCGGCTGGCGCAACACCTCGAGCACGTTTTTTCGGAACTCCGGCAGCTCATCGAGGAACAGCACGCCATGATGCGCGAGGCTGACTTCGCCCGGCCGCGGCACCGGTCCGCCGCCAATCAGGCCCGCGTCGGAAATCGTGTGATGCGGCGAGCGAAACGGACGCGTCGAGATCAGCGCGCGTCCATCGAGCAGGCCCATCACGGAATGAACCTTGGTGGCTTCGATCGCTTCCTCGAAAGTCATCGCGGGCAGGATGGTCGGCAGGCGCTTCGCGAGCATCGTCTTGCCCGAGCCGGGCGGGCCGATCATGAGCACGTTATGACCGCCGGCCGCCGCGACCTCGAGCGCGCGCTTAGCCTGCTCCTGCCCCTTCACGTCACTGAAGTCGACCTCGTACTTGCTGTGCGCGCTGAACATCGTGGCGACATCGGCCACCATCGGCGTCAGTTCGCGGTTGCCTTCGAAGAACTCCAGTGTCTCACGCAGCGTGTCGACCGGAAGGATCGCGACGCCGTCGCCGACCACCGCGGCCTCCATCGCGTTATCGCGCGGCAGCACCAGGCCGTCATACTTTGCGGTGCGCGCATGCAGCGCGGTGGACAGCGCCCCCTTGATGCCACGCACGCGCCCGTCGAGCGCAAGCTCGCCGATGACCATATAGCGTTTCAACCGCTCGCGGCTGGTGAGCCGACCCGTCGCGCCAAGCAGGGAGAGCGCGATCGGGAGATCGAAGGCGGAACCGTCCTTGCGCATATCGGCGGGCGCCAGATTGATCGTGATCGTGCGATTGGGGAAATTGAAGCCGGAATTGGTGACCGCCGGCTTGACGCGATCCTGTGATTCCTTGACCGCGCCAGCCGCGAGACCGACGGTCTTCAGGACCGGCTGAGTGCCGTTGCCGATGTGGACCTCGACCTCGACGCCGAACGCGTCGACGCCGTGCAGTGCCGCCGAGAGTACGCTTGCTATCAAACAGTTAACCCATGGTGAGTATTACCTCAGGGCCGCGATGGGTCAAAGACAGGGTATGCGAGGGTTGGGCGGTTGGGCGCGCGGAGAGATATATAAATGATCGATGGGACTGGAACGCGCATTGGAGGCAAGTCACATGGCGATGACGATAGAATCCGCACTCGCGCGCGAGAGCATCCGCGAGGCGCTCGCGCAATATTCGATGCTGCTGGACGGCGACGGGATTACGCCCGATGCGCGGAAGTGGGCCGACAAGCTTTTCACCGCGGACGCGGTATTCGTGTCGCATTATCCAGATGGAACCGAGCAAATTCGGCTCGAGGGTAGAGAAGCGATCTTCAAAACCTTCGGGCGGCCGGGCTCTCCCGAAGTAGCGGCGCGCCATTTCATGGTGAACACGGTCTTCGACGAACTCTCACCGACGACCGCAAAGACCCGGACCTCCGCGCTCATCCAGATTTCCAAACGCGATCAGGATTGCGCGAAGAAGAAGGGAATATTGAACGGCGGCCAGCCGGTGATTTCCGCGATCCTCGTATACCACGATACCTGGGTCCTCGAGGCCGGCGAGTGGAAGAAGAAGCTGAGCATCCTGCGCCGCGACACCTGATACCTTCTCCGCCGAATCGAGGTGTAGACAGGATTTAGTACTCTCGGTCTTTGCGCAATTCGTCGAGGTCGATTGAGAACTTAACCTTACCCCGCATCATTCGGAGATGCTCGTAGGCCCACTTCCTCGTGACCAGTTCCAGTCCCTTGCGAACTGTCCCGCTGATCCCTTCTCCCGTGGCCTTCTGTGCCCGCGCCAGCAAATCGGTCGGCACCGAAACGGTGATCTTGCGATCGCGGTTGTTCTTTATGATGGCAGCTCTCATAGCCATCGATTCTACGGCCAGATGGCGCCCGAGGCGATCAGTGCGTCGCGCTCGGCGCGCGTTAATCCCAGCAACTCGCCGAGGACGTAGTCGTTGTTCTCGCCGACATCGGGCGCGATGCTTCGTACCGATGCCGGCGTGTGCGACAACTTGAATGGAATGCCGGTGACTTGCGAAAGCGCGCCGTCGATGCGTTTCATCCCCGGCCAGAACCCGCGTTCCTTGAACTGCGGATCGCGCGCACATATGTCGGCGCCATTTTCGACGATGCCGGCGGCGACTTTCGCGAGTTGCAGGATCATCATCGCGTCCTCGGCGCTGCGCTCGCGCGTCCATTGCGAGAGATGCGCATCGAGGTCGGCGCGATTTTTCATGCGCAGGTATAGCGTTTGAAATTTCGCCTCGGCGGTCCACGCGGGCGCGCCAATTGCGTTCACCAATCGCTCCCATTCGCCTTGCGAGCGAACCGAGATCGCGACCCATCGGTCGTCATCGTCGCCGAGCGGCGCGCATCGATAAACACCGTGCGGCGCCGCTGGACCTTCCTGCGAATTGTAAAGCGGCGGCGGCTGCTCGCGCTCATTGACGTTGATATCGAGCAGCGACGGACCGACGACGCTGACGACCGCCTCGAACTGCGATAGATCGACGAACTGACCCTGCCCGGTGCGACGCTTATGGTAGAGCGCAATCAGCGCCGCGAGTGCGCCGGTGTAGCCGCCCGCCATGTCGGCGTAGGAATAGCCATATCCTGCCGGCTCTCCCGTGTCCTCGGCCATTAGGTGCGTGTAGCCGCCGAGCGCCTGCAGCGTCGGGCCGTAGCTGACGTAGCTCGCGCGCGGGCCGGTGTGCCCGAGACCCGACATACTGATGCAGATGATGTCGGGTTTGATTTTAACGAGGCTCGCATAGTCCATCCCCCACGCCTTCATCACGCGCGCGGAGAAATTGTCCATCACGAGGTCGCTCGTTCGCGCCAACTTGCGCGCGAGTTCGAGGCCGTCGGGATGCGCCATGTTGATCGCGACCGACAATTTGTCGCGATGCAGATCACATTGTAGGCCGCGCTTGCGATCGCCAAGCGGAGGCGGAACCTTGCGCTCGATTTTCACCACCTCGGCGCCGTGGTCAGCGAGGATTCGCGTCGCAACGGGACCGGCGACCACCCAGGTGAAATCGAGGACGCGCACGCCTGCGAGCGGCAATTGATTCGTCGCCATCCTAGATCACGCCCTCGGCGCGCAGCGCTGCCATCTCATCAGAATCGATTTGCAACTCGTCGCGAAGGATCTCGCCGGTATGCTCGCCGAGCAGCGGCGGACGCCGATACGCGCGCCATGGTGTGCCATTAAAAAGATACGGCGCGCCCGGGTAGAGGAAGCTGCGGCCGAGTTCGGGATGCTCGACCTCGGCGAAAAAACCGCGCGCGTCGAGTTGCTCGTCATCGAAGAGCGCCTCGGGCCGCTGCACGATCGCATAAGGCTGGCGCAGCAGTTGCGCGCGCTCGAGCAGCTCGTCGCGATTGTAATCTTTGACCCATTCGTCGAGGACGTCGAACAGATGCTCAGCGTGAATCGAACGGTACATCACGTCATTCCACGCCGGCTCCACGAGGTCCTGCGCCTTGCCGTCGCCATTGACCCATTCGATGAGCGAGGTCCAATCGCCGAGCGTGCAGTGCATGATGTAGCCGTCGCGGCATTTTCCGACGCGAAAAAATCGGCTCCAATGCAGCGTGCCGCGACGCGGCTCGACCTGGTTTTGGCCGAAGTAACTTCCGGCGACATGCTCGACGGCCGAGGCCGTGGCCTCCTGCATGCTCAGGTCGATCCACTGACCCTCGCCCGAAAAATCGCGCGCGAGGAGCGCCGTCATCGCGGCGATCGCGCCGTAGTATGCCGCCGAATGATAAGCCTGCAAGCCCAGCGGCCGCACCGGAGGGCGTCCCGGCGAGCCGTTGACATACAGCATGCCCGACAGCGCGGTGATGACGGTGTCGTCGGCGGCGAAGTCTCGATACGGACCGGTCTGCCCGAACGGCGCAATCGAAAGAAGGATCAGCGCGGGATTCGCGCCATGAAGCTGCTCCCATCCGAGGCCCAGCCTGGCGATCTCACCGGGCGCGAAACTCTCGATGACAACATCGGCGGAGCGTGCGAGCGCAAGCGCGAGTTCGCGGCCTCTGGGACGCGCGAGGTCGAGCGTCAACGATCGTTTGTTGAGATTGTAGAACCAGAACCACAGGCTGCGATCATGATGCGGCAGGTCATTGTAGAACGGACCGATGCGGCGGCCCTCGTCGCCGGCGGGCGGCTCGACCTTGATCACATCGGCGCCCATGTCGGCGAGCAGGCGCGCGCATAGATGCGCGCGATGCGTGCTCAAGTCGAGCACGCGCAGGCCCGCGAGCGCGCCCGAGGTATCCACGACGAATGTTGCTCCTACGGCTTGAGCGCTCGAATCGCGCGCTTGTTGCCGCTGACCCGATCCTCGTTGACCGGATTGACGAACACGATAACGGTGCCGAGGCCTGGCGCCGCGAGCTCCGCGAGGCGCTCGCGAATGCGCGATTCGGGACCAACCAGCAGCGCCGAGTCGATCATGTTGTCGCTCACCGACGCCATCGCTTTCGCTTCGTCGCGCCCCGCCGCGCGGATGCCTTCGATCTCGTTTCTGAAGCCCGCGTTGGCGAGCATGTTACCGTAGAAGCGCAGGGCGCCGTAGCGCGACAGCAGTTTGCGCGCGGGTCGCCGCGCCGCTTCGAGGTCATCGGAAATGAATGCCGTCGCGAACAGCGTGGGCTCGATCTCGCTCACGTTGCGATTGCCGATTTTCGCGCCCTCGGCCAATTCGCCCAACGCCTGCTTGACGCGCGCGGGTGGAAAAAAATTGAAGATGACGCCGTCGGCGATTTCGCCCGCCAACTTCACCATCGGACGCGATACGCCCGCGAGGTAGATCGGCAGCTTCGAGGTGACCTTCGGACCGGTGCGGCCGCCATCGATCGCCTTGCGTAGCGCGGTCACGACTTCGCGCATCTTATCCATCGGGACGCCCATCTCGATGCCGAGCGCGCCGTTGCCCTCGCGATGACCGGTGCCTAAGCCGAGGATGAATCGCCCGCCGGTGAACTCCTGCACCGCGGCGGCCTCATTGGCGAGCAAGGCCGGATGGCGCAGGTAGATATTTGTGATCGCGGTACCCAGCTTGACGGTCCGCGTATGTTGTCCGATGCCGAGGCAGTAGGCGAGCGAGTCGTTGCCGGCCTCGGTGATGAAGACGCCCGCCAGGCCGTTGTCCTCGACACTCTTGGACAGATCGATGAGCGTTTGCGGCGGCGTATCGGGCATGGCCGAAAATGCGAGTGCGATTTTAGTTTTAGCGTCTGCCATAATTTGTCCTCTTTAAGATTCCCTCGACTCCGCTGCGCTCCGCATCATTCGATTTCGATTCGGCCCTAAGACAGCCCGAATCGGCTTCGCGTACGCCTGCGGCGTGGCGCTGCGCGCCCCCTTCGGGCCTCGGTTCGAGAAGGCTGAAAATTTCATCCCGATGGTGCGGCGTCAAGCGCGGCGGGTAGCGGATTGATGGAAATCGGCGCCGTCTTCGTCAGATATGCAGCAGCATTTTGCCACCGACGGAGCTTTGTAATGAATAAACTGAAAAATGCGCTACCGATTATCGTCCTCGCAAGCACCCCCGCGATGGGCTGCGCGGAAGCGGCACATACCACCGGCGAAGTAACCAACGATACCGGCAGCGCAGTCGGCTCGGTACTCGATGGAGTCGGCGCCGTGGTCATGTGGCCCTTCCACGTGATCGGCGATCTATTCGCCTAATGGTTCAACCGCTCGCTCCCGGCGAGATCGCGGCAAAGAAATCCTTGATGCGCTTGTGGTTGACGCCGTTATCGCCAATCCCGTCGCGCGATTTGGAGCGCATCTCCAGCAGGCTCCCGCCACCCTCGCCTTGGCGCACTTCAATGACGAAATCGTCATTGAAATGAAACAGGTCCGAGGTCGAGTAGCCCTCGATAGTGCGGGTTGCGGGATTGGTCACCGTGATGGTCCAGGTCGGCATCTGCGAAGCGGTGCGCTGCACGGCTTTGAAGGCGTCGTCGGGAGGCTCCGGCATCTTCAGCGGCAGCAGGGCGCCATAACCCTGCAACTGTCGGTCGGCATATTTCGCGCGAGCATACTTCATGTTGCGGCCGGCGTTCGCATTCAGCCGCTGAGCGTTGGTGAACTCAGGAGGATTGTCGAAGTCAGTGGTGATGTCATTGATCGCCGGAACCTTCGGACCGGTCAGGATGATAAATAGCACCGGCGCGATGGCCACCAGTCCCAGGATGGTGCCGATGACGGCGCGCGGGCGGGCCGGCGCTCGCATCGGATTGCGGGTCGCGAAAATTCCGATCAGTCCTAGCAACAGCGCGAAGAATCCGAGCAGGAACCCCAGCAGGAACATCTGAAAGCCGACGAAGGGCGCGACGTAACGCCAATGCGCGCCGACCACGCCGGCCGCGAGCATCGCCACTGCCAGCAGACCATCGAAGAATGCGAGCCACGCTACGATCATAGTCACCCCGCCTGTTAGTAATTCGAGATCACTTCTTCACGCCGCGGACCACGAATTGCGGCAGCACGAAGAAAAAGTTCCCCTGCTCGATCGCGCGATCGATCGACGCGAGCCATTCGGCGATCTCCGCATCGGCAATGCGTCCCGAATCATGGGCATAGCGCGCGAAGCTAGCTTTGAGCATCGGCAGTGATCGCCCCGCGGTATCGGCGCCCGCGAGGATTTCGACTTTCACATCGACCAGACCTACCGCGCGAAACAAACCGAAGAGCATCCTTCCTATGCGCGGCTCCTTGATCGCGATCGATTTCGAGGCCGTCAGCACGCGCTCGTTGCGCTCGCGATTAGCCGCGCCAGTCTCGAGCACCATCAAATCCCAGTCGCTATCGGATGCGACGACGATTCCTCCGGGCGCCGTCACTCGCGCCATTTCCGCGACAGTATCCGCGGCAGAATCGACATACTCAAGAACATTTTTGCAGAACACGCGATCGAAGCTGGCGCTGGGAAACGGCAGCGGCGGGAAACCGCTGTGCGTGAACTCGAGCGGAAGCATCGCCTCGCGAGCGCGCGCAGTCGAGCGCGCGATGAACTCCGCGTTGATATCGACGCCCATCACCTTGCCCGAGGGCGCCACCTGTCGCGCCAGTTCCATCGTGGTATGCGCGGGGCCGGAGCCGACATCGAGCACGCGCAGTCCCGGTTTGAGATCGAGGGGACGGATGATCGGCTCGAGCGCGGGATGGTAGCCGAGGATCTGGTCGTAGGCCTGATGGCGCTCGGGTTCGATATCGATCCAATGCTGCTTGTAATACGGGTTGGACATATGTTCGCTCCGCTCCCGCCACTTCGTTACATCAAGCGCGCGGGTATTAAAAGATGCGCGGTTACCAGCTGCACGATTTAGTGACGCGCGTTGAAAAGAGCCCGCCGTGCACCTATCATCAGTAGTTCTATCAACATGGCACTTAGAAAAGTAACTTACTTCGATAAGCCGGGCGTGGCGCCTCGACCCGAAGATGAAGACGGGCAGGCGAAACCCAACGTTTACGGGGTCCGATGGGTCAATCCCGATACCTTCGAAACCATTCGCGTTCGCGGCGGCGCGCGCACCGGTCCGCATGGCGAGGTTTTGCAGAAGGTCGCCCCTACCCTGGATTTGACCTCATTCGCGAATCAGGATCTGCATCGGGCGCCCGAAACGAAAAAATAGACAGCAGACACATGCCCCGCAGCGAGCGCGTCAGCGCACTCGAGGAACCCTTTGTATGAAATACGCGATTGTCACCGGTGGCGCGCGCGGTCTCGGCCTCGGAATCGTCAACGCTCTCTTCGAGCACAATGTCGTCGATGAGGTCGCCGTCATCGATTTGAAGCTGGCGGCGGCGCCCGAGGCGATCGCGAAAAAGGTTCATGGCTTCACCGCCGACGTCACCGACGAAAAGCAAATCCATCAGGCCGTCGAGGCCATCGCGGCGAAGCTCGGACCGAATCCCGCCGTGCTATGCAACAACGCGGGCGGCGGCGAGCGCGCCTGGTTCGAGCATGGGCGCGAGGGCGAATGGGAAACCGTCGAGATCTTTCGCCGCTATGTCGATTTGAATCTCAACTCGGTTCACATCGTGACGCGCGAAGTCGCTCCTCGAATGAAGGCGGGCGCGGCGATTTGCAACACCGCCTCGATCGCCGGGCAACTGGCGAGCCCGTTCCTCGCGGCATACGCGGCCGCGAAGGCTGGCGTAATTTCCTACAGCAAGACGTGCGCGCTGCAGCTTGGTCCCAAGGGCATCCGCGTCAATGCGGTCGCGCCCGGCCTCATCTACACGCAGGTGTGGGAAAACCTCGGTGCGGCGCTTGGCGGCGGCGACGCGAAGGCGCGCGCGACCTTCGAGGCCACCGTGCGCGCATCAGTGCCGCTCGGCCGCGAGCAGACGATGCAGGACATCGGCCGCACGGTCGCGTGGCTATGCTCCGAGCAGGCGCAAAATGTTACCGGGCAGACAATCGCGATTGATGGGGGCATTACGCTCGGCGGCCGCTTCGATCGCCGCGAATAAGCGCAAAGACGCGAGAAGCGAATTCTTCCAAAAACCCTCGGCGCGCGGCTTCCAGGCCGTGCGCCGTCTTTTTTCTAACTTAGTGTCTTTGTGCCTTTGTGGTTTACTCTGCTCTTGGTCCGCTCCCCTCCGGAAAATAGAATGATGCGCACCATGAACGCTAAGGAAGACAAAGCCCTCGCGATACTGCGCCGCCTGCGCGAGAACGGTTTCATCGCGCTTTTCAATGGCGGATGCGTGCGCGATCGCCTGCTCGGAATTCCTGTAAAGGACTACGACATCGCGACCGATGCGCGGCCCGAAGTCGTCCAGCGTCTGTTCGAGAACACTGTCGCGGTCGGCGCGCAGTTCGGCGTCATCATGGTCATCCTCGACGGCGATCCCTGCGAAGTCGCGACCTTTCGCGCCGATGCTCCCTACGTCGACGGCCGCCGCCCTTCGTCGATTCGCTTCGGCACGATTGAGGAGGACGCGAAGCGCCGCGACTTCACCATCGGTGGCATGTACTACGATCCGTTCGAAGATCGGTTGATCGATCTCGTTGGTGGAATGCGCGATTTGCGCGCCGGTATCATTCGCGCGATCGGAAGTCCTTACGACCGCTTCGCCGAAGATCATCTTCGCGTGTTGCGCGCTGCGCGGTTCGCCGCGCGCTTGAATTTCGTCATCGAGCCGCAGACGCATGCCGCGATGAAACTGGCCGCGCCGCTGGTGCCGAAGGTTTCCGCCGAGCGCATCGGAGACGAAATCGTGCGCCTGATGACCGAGGGCGGCGCCGCGCGCGGAATGGACATCATGGTCGAGACCGGTCTGATGAAGGAGGTCTTGCCCGAGATTCTGCCGATGATCGGATGCGAGCAGCCCGCGAACTATCATCCTGAAGGCGACGTTTATGTGCACACTAAAATCGCGGTCGCGATGCTGAGTCCCGGATGCAGCGAGTCGCTCGCGTTCGGAATTCTTTTTCATGACGTCGCGAAGCCACAGACGCGCGCCGAGCAGAACGGCAAGGTTACCTACTACGGTCACACCGAGATCGGCGCCGAGATGGCGACCAACATCCTCGCGCGGTTGCGCCGCTCGCGCGCGGTGCAGGAACGCGTCGCGTACTTGGTGAAAAATCATTTGAAGCTGACGATGGCGCCGCGCATGCGCACCTCGACGCTCAAGCGGATGCTCACCGAAGACGGCTTCGACGACTTGCTCGAAGTGAGCAGGATGGACGCGCTCGCGTCGAGTTCCTACCTCGGCTACTACCACTTTTGCCGCCGCGCGATGACGCAGATGACGCCGGCCCAAATGCGTCCGCCGCGTTTTATCAGCGGCAACGATCTCATTGGCATGGGATTCAAACCGGGCCCTGCCTTCAAAAATATTCTGAAGGAACTCGAAGACTTGCAACTCGACGGCGCCATCGCCGACCGCGAGGCCGCCATCGAATACGTCCGCCAGCATTATCCCGCGGCAGGAAACTGAGCGGGCTTGCTCGAAGCGAAATCCATCACCAGGCGATTCGGGCGAACGGTGGCGCTCGACGACGTGAATTTCTCGGCGCGTGCCGGCGAGATCCACGCGTTGCTCGGCGAAAACGGCGCCGGCAAAACCACGCTGATGAATGTCTTCACCGGGCGAATTCGTCCCGACTCGGGAGTCGTCAGCCTCGATGGCAAACCGCTGCCGCTCGGATCGTCCGATGCCGCACTGCGCGCGGGAATCGCCGCGGTGCATCAGAGCCCGATGCTGTTCGAGCGCTTCACCTGGGAAGAAAATCTCGCGCTCGGCGGCTTCGGGCGCGACGGCGGCGGCCTCGGCCTGCAGAAACTTGATCTGGAAGCCGTCGCGTCGAGAGCGGCTGAGCTCGCGCGTCATCTGGGCTTCGAACTACCGCCGCCGCGCGTAATCATCGCGGAAAGATCGGTCGCCGAGCGGGTGCGACTCGAGGTCCTGCGCGCGCTGAGTTTCGACCCGCGCGTGCTTATCCTCGATGAGCCGACTGGCGTCCTCGCGCCGAGCGAGCTGACGGCGTTTCTGGATCTTTTGCGTCGGCTGCGCGGCGAGGGGCGCATCGTCATCCTCATTACACACAAATTGGCCGAGGCGCGCGCAGTCGCTGATCGCATCACGGTGTTGCGCAATGGCCGCCTCGTTGCGGAGACCACGCCCGCCGAGTCGGATGAATCGCAGTTGGCGCGCCTGATGATCGGCGAGCTGATGACTCCTCCCGAAGCGCAACTCCATCCGGTAGCGAAAGCCGACACGCTGCTAGAAATCGAAAATCTCACGTATCGAAACGGCGGCGCGACGATCCTCGATGGAATTTCGTTGCGCCTCAATGCCGGCGAGATCGCGGGTATCGCGGGCGTCGATGGGAACGGGCAAGTTGAGTTGGTCGAGGTTCTCGCCGGTGCTCGTCGCGCGACTTCGGGATCGTTTCGCATTCCGGGAAATGACAGTGGCTCTGCGATGGCCGCCATACCGCAGGATCGCGATCTCGACGGACTGATCCTCGACATGCAACTATGGGAAAATCTCCTGCTCGCCGAGCCGGTCCGCGCACATATGACACGCCGCGGGTGGCTCGACGTTCCAGGTGCGATGGAACGTTGTCGCGAAATGCTGTCGGCGTTTCGCATCCGCGCGACTGGGCCGGAGGCGCTCGCGTCGTCGCTCTCGGGAGGAAATCGCCAGCGGCTCGAGGTCGCGCGCGCGCTGACGCAAAATCCGCGCGTGATCGTCGCACACAACGTCACCCGAGGATTGGATCTGAATGCGACCGCCGATGTGCATCGCATCCTGCTTGAGTTCGCGGCCGCCGGCGGCGCGGTACTGCTCATCTCAAGCGATCTCGACGAGCTGCTCGCGATGACGAGCCGCTTGTTCGTCATCAGCCGCGGAAAAATTCGCGCCACCGATCCGCGCGATCGCTCGCCCGAAAAGTTGGGGCTGCTGATGGCCGGCCGCTGGAGGGATTGAGATGCTCGCGACGATCGGAAAGCCCGCCGGCGCAATCGCACTCGCCATCGCGCTGATCTCATTCGTCTTGTTGGCTCTGGGAGCTTCTCCGGCGGGAGTCTTCAGTGCGCTTTATGAGGGCGCGTTCGGAAACTGGATCGCATTCACCGATTCATTGGTGAAAGCCACGCCGCTCGTCTTTACCGGGCTGGCGATCTCGGTCGCGTTTTCCGCAGCGCTATGGAACATCGGCGCCGACGGGCAATTGGTAATCGGCGCGATCGCCGCGGGCGCGGTCGGTCCTTTCCTAGGCGGATGGCCGAGGCCGCTCGCGATCGCGCTCATTCTGATCGCCGGTGCACTCGGCGGCGCTGCCTGGAGCGGCATCTGCGGATGGCTGCGCGCGCGGCGCGACACCAACGAGGTCATCAGCACCATCATGCTGAACTTCGTCGCCGCGCAAATCCTGAGCTGGACGGTGCACGGACCGCTGATGGAAGCCTCGCGCGCGTATCCGCAAAGCATGCCGATCGCGTCGAGTGCCGAGATGTATATGTTCATGCCGCCCACGCGGCTCAACCTCGGGATGCTCCTCGCGCTCATCCTCGCGATCGCGATGTATCTTTTTTTGTTTCGCAGCGAGCCAGGTTTCCAGTTGCGCGCGATGGGAAAAAATCGCCGCGCCGCGAATTTCTTTCGCATCCCGATCGCGTCGCTCACCGTTTGGACGATGGCGCTGAGCGGCGCGCTCGCGGGACTCGGCGGCGCGGTGCAGATCTCGGCGATCAATCACCGCCTGTATGAGAAAGTCTCGCCCGGATGGGGTTTCGAGGCGATCGCCGTGGCGCTGGTCGCGCGTCTCAATCCGCTCGCGATCATTGTCGCGGCGATTTTTTTCGGCGCACTCGACAACGGCTCGCAGGCGATGCAGCGTGCCGAGGGCGTTTCTCCGGTGCTGGTGCAGGTGATCCAGGCGATGGTGATTCTCATCCTGCTCGCGTTCGATACCAGCGCGTGGGGCAATCTGCGCGATGCATTTTCGCGCACGCCCACGGCGACTTCGCGCACCACCGAGGCGCATGATGTTTGAGCAGGCGCTCGAGGCGTTTCTCACCTCGACGATTGCGATGGCAACGCCGATCCTGCTCGCGGCGTTGGGCGAATTTCTAGTCGAAGAAAGCGGCATCATCAATATCGGCATCGAGGGCGCGATGCTGTCGGGCGCGTTCTTTGCGCTTTCCGGTGTGTATTTTACCGGCAACATCGCGGTCGGCCTGCTATGCGGTATGGCGGCTGCGATCGCGATCAACGCGATGCTCGGGGTGCTGGTGATAAATCTCGCGGTCAACCAAGTCGTCGCGGGCACCGCGCTCGATATCCTCGCCGCGGGCATCACCGGGGTTTTCTATCGCAAATTGTTCGGCATCACCGGCAAGGCCTTCATCGTTACGCCGCTGCGTCCGATCGCGATTGGCCCGCTGGCGCGGATTCCGCTCCTCGGCCCAATGCTGTTCGACCAGAGCCCGCTGGTGTACTTCGCTTTTCTGATGGTGCCGAATATCGCGTGGATGATATATCGCACGCGCTACGGATTGCGGTTGCGCGCGGCCGGCGAACGTCCCGAGGCCGCGGACGCGTTGGGGCTCGGAGTGTATGCGCTGCGATGGCAGGCGCTGATCGCGTCGGGAGTGCTGACCGGCTTGGCGGGCGCGTTTCTCACCGTCGCGTATGCGAACACCTTCGTGGAAAACATTTCGGCGGGACGCGGATTCGTCGCGCTCGCGGTGGTGATCCTCGGACGGCGCAATCCATGGGGGCTCGCGGCCGCATCGATATTGTTTGGCGCGGCGATGGCGCTGCAATTCGGCCTGCAAGCGGTTGGCACCGCGATTCCGTATCAGCTTTTCCTTGCGCTGCCGTATGCGCTAACGCTCATCGTGCTCGCATTTTTCGGCGGCCAGGCGCGCGATCCCAGCGCGCTGGGCGTTCCGTACACCCGCAGTTAAGTTTTGACTAAAAGTCGCCTCTTCGCGATGATCGATTGTCGAAAGGGACGTTAGTGGTTTTGTCGTTAAAGTCGATTCTTTATCTCCTCGCGATAACATCTTTATTCGCACTCGGGGCATGCGCCGCGAAGCAAGCGGCTCCTGATAAGAACGGGGTTGTTCACGTTAACGGTCTCCTTCCCGACCGATCACACGATGAGTTCAAGTTTTCTGACGGCACGGTGCGCACCCATGGCAATCCTGATGTTACGCACTGGGCTGAGGTGACGTACAACGATGGCGAGTCGTTTTCCATTTTGTTCGACCGTCCGTTTGGATACGGTCAGTCTACTTGGGAAGCATTCGACGCCACCTGCAAGAACAATCTAAACTGTCCTTTCATTCTGGAGAGAGGCAACTCTTCCGCTATCGTGCCGCTCGATGGCCAAGACTGGATGGATTCAGAATTGTGGATGCTGATCCGTTTCGACGCCTACGACTACAAGAACGCCATCAAATATCAGGCGTGCCGCGACGATCATTTCTATAGCGCGCCGGACTCGAAAACTTTGATGGACGTGGTCGACAAGGTCGATCAAGATCCAGCCGCGGCGAAATCGGATCCTGAGGTGACAAAGTATCTGCTCACCGATGATGCGCTAGTCCGCCGCTTGCCCGTATGTATAACTGGCGTCATCGCATCGGACTCGAGGCCGCATATCCCGCACCCGCAAATCCGGAGCACGTGCGGATCGTGCCCGCCAGCCACAGCCATCTGAAGTATGTGGAGGCAAAGGGAGACAAGGGCGGCGTCGATATCTATGTCGATGAGGACCATCGGCGCATCGACCATATGGCCTTCATCTCACCGAAAGGCTCGTTCTCGTACCGGCCAGTGTACGAGGGTAACGATTGCCCAACGTTCGAGCGATGTGAGCATGCCGCGGCTGGGCCGGAGAAACAACCGTCGCGCTTCGACATCCGATCATTGGATGGCGAGCCGCTCTCGCAATCGAGAATTTTCGAGGTCAACGATTCGGTCAGTGGCATCAAGTACTACAACGGTTGCGCCGGCGGACGGCTCTATTCGGGCAAAAATCGCCAGACAGTAGAGAGCGAACTCAAGGTTGCGCTGGAGAGTCCCGAACCGCCGCCCGCGAAGGGCGCGCCGATGCTCGGTGCCCCGGAAACCTCGGAGAGCGGCGACGTCGTCATCCCCGATACATTTTGCGACTGGAGCTTTCGCCGGCAGCAAGCGGAAATGGCGAAGAAATCGCAAGCTGCGCCTTGAATCGCGAGGCTGCGTGCGCTCGGCGATGATGCTAGGTTAAATCTGATGCGCGAGGATGTCCCAAATACTTCCGCGTTCCCGACCGCGCGATGCGAGCCGTGCGACAAGTCGGTCCTCACTTACGTGACGCTCAACGATGGCGGCGATGAGGTCCGATGCTGCGTGCATTGCGACGGCGCGATATTCGAGGACCTGCGTTGGCTAACCGCATCCGAGCTGGAGGCCGAAGGCTACGAGATCGGCTATCGACCTGACGACAAACCGAAATCCGGCGGCGGATGCGACTCCGGCGGATGCGGTTCCTGCGCAACGCGCAAGCATTAGAAATCGTGAAATGAAAAGGCGCCCCCATCTGGAGCGCCTTTCTTTTCGAAGACTGCCGCTGATGCGGGCGGCCTTAGCCCTTCAGTCCAAGGAACTGTTTCAGCTTCTCGGCGTCGAAGCCGAGCATGGTTTGGTTATCGACTTTGATCACAGGCGCCGCGCGATAGCCCATCGCGAGGAGCTCCTCGCGCGCCTTGGTATCTTCGGAAACATTGTGCTCGGTAAATTCCACGTGGTTGAGCGCCAGAAATTCCTTGGCGCGACTGCAGGCATTGCAGCCATGCATCGTATAAACCGTGACGTTCATCTAACGGCATGACCTCCTGAACGACCGTTTCATTCCCTAAGCTTAGCACTCCCTACCACGCGAAGCGCACAGGGGCCAATACCCGTGAGTGTATGGAAATCCGCCCAAGTGGATCGCGAAATTGCCTGACGCGGGAATAAATTGCGCCGCCGATGAGTACAAAGGAGCGGACGCATCGCTGCGGGATCGCGGTGACAACATAAACATAACCATCGATGTATCGGCCGCCGCTTTTTTTCGTCGCGAGGTTCGCTATAATCGCCGGTTCTCGTTTCCGCATACCTCTGACCACAGGAGGTCGAACTTTTCCGATGAGCAAAATCGAAAACGAGGTTGCCGCGCAGTGGGATGAAAACGCGTCGACGTGGGCGGCCGAAGTTCGCGCCGGCCATGATCGCACGCACGAAATTTTCACCAGTCCGCGTTTTATGGCGTTTATTCCCGATCTGGCGGGGCTCAACGTGCTCGACCTCGGGTGCGGCGAGGGACGCTACACGCGTTCGCTTGCGCGGCGCGGCGCGTGTATCACCGGGGTGGATATTTCGCCCCAGATGCTGGGGCACGCGCGCCAGGAAGAAATGCGCGAGCCGCTGGGGATTCGCTATGAGCTCGAATCGTCCACGCAACTTCGCTCGTTCGCGGACCATAGCTTCGATGCGGCCGTCTCAACCATGGCATTGATGGACACGCCGGATTTTCCCGCGGTCGCGCGCGCGGCGTTCCGCGTCATCCGTCCGGGAGGCGGATTTTTCTTCAGCGTGCTTCATCCATGCTTCATGGGGCGTGGTTCGACGTGGGCTAAAGATGCCGAGGGACGGATCGTTGGCCGCATGGTGCCCGACTACTGGCGCGAAGAACCGTACACCGAGCAATGGGGCTTCGAAACGGCGCCACCGTTTACGATTCACTACTTCCCCTATCGCATGGAGGACTACATCAACGGAGTATGCGCCGCAGGCTTCCGCATCGAGCGTGTTCAGGAGCCGCGACCGGGCGACGCGCTGATCGAAGCGCATCCGGAATTCAGCTTTCTTACCGCCATCCACCATCACTCGGCCTTCGTGCTGTTCGTCGCGGCCCGAAAGAGCTGAGATCTATTTTGCGCCGAGGAGATTCGCCAGACGCGTGAGCTCGGCGGAATCGACGTCGGAGATCGCCCAGTAGGTCATTCCCGAGTGCGTCCAGTTCGCGAGGTGGTAGCCATGGTCGTTCGACCAGCGCGGCTGCGGCAATGCCTCGTCGCCGTCGCGCGTCGGCCACATGAACACATTGATGATATGCGCGTGACTCCGGTAGACCAGCGCCGAGACAGGCTTGCCGCCCGCATAGTCGAGGCGCCCGCCGACCAGCGTGAAGCCATCGCTCGCGAGATCATCGACTGGCGGCGCGTAATCGAGCTTGCCCATGAACCACGGCTTCACGGTAAGACGATCCTCCGAGGCGACGTCAGAAAGATGATTCGCCATCAGCGAGCGAATGTGATCCGACACGATTTCGTTCTCGAGGTTTTGCGCTGAGCCGCCACCGCTCTGCAGCAGCCACGCGTTCCATCCGACCACGAAGAACAGCGCCAACGATGCGGCGATTGCGAGCCCGCGCCAGGGCATCGCGCGCGACTGGCGCGCGACAGGAGGGCTTAAGATTTGCGCCTCGATCCTTTTACGCAGTGCGGCGGGCGCGCTGAATTTCGGCGGCTTCACGAGGACCTCGCTCAGCGCTGAGCGTGCGCCCGAGAGCGCCGCACATCCGGTGCACTCTTCGAGGTGACGCTCGAGCGCGGCACTGCGCGGCGCATCGAGTTCGCCGTCATACCACGCATCGAGGAGGTTGGTTGCTTCGTCGCAAGTCACGAGGCTTTTCCCATCCGGCGCTTGGTCGCGCGAGTCAGCTTATAAGATAGATCCTCGAATTCGCGAAGGACAATGACCTCGCTCACAACGAAGCGGCTATGTCGGCGCTTTCCTTAATGAGCAGCGCGACGAGATCCGCGGCCGGCATCGCTCGCGCCAGCGGTGCGGCCTGGCCGGCCCACAACGACAAATGATCCGCGTCGCCCTGCTTCGCCGCAGCGGTGCGCATCGGACGGGTCAGATTGTTCTGCGTGGGATACGGCAACAGCGCGCGCTCGTACTCCTTCATATCGATCGCGAATGAATTCGCGATGCCGCGCGCGAGGCGTCCGCTGAATGCGCGGGTGAGAATCGTCGCGTCATCGCGCGCAGCCAGCACTGCGGCCTGATATGCCCGCGATGCGCCACTCTCCGGGCATGCGAGGAAAGCCGTCCCCATCTGCACGCCACTCGCGCCAAGCGCGGCAGCTGCGACGATGCCGCGCCCGTCCATAATTCCTCCTGACGCGATCACCGGCAGCGTTACCGCGTCAACGATCTGCGGAACCAGCGCCAGCGTGCCGATGAGGCTGTCTTCACACGACCCCAGGAAAGTCCCGCGATGCGCGCCGGCCTCGCTTCCTTGCACGACGATCGCATCGACGCCCGCCGCATGTAGCGCTCGCGCCTCGGCGACAGTGGTCGCGGTTCCCATCAGCTTGATGCCGCGCGCTTTCATCCTCGCAATGATTCCCGCCGCCGGAATACCGAAGGTGAAGCTGAAGATCGGAACATTCGCATCGAGGATCACCTCCACCTGCTTTTCGAATGAAGGAAGAGAATCCTCGGGAGTCGTGGGCGGCGGAAGGCCGACGCGTGCGTGATGATGCGTCATCAGTTCGAGCATCCGCGCGACATCGCGCGAGCCAGTCCCGTCGGGGCCACCTGCGAACAGGTTCACCGCGAATGGCCGATTCGTCAGCGCGCGAATCTGCGCGATCGTTTCGGCAATCTGCTCGGGCGTCATGTAGCCTGCGCCCATCGAGCCGAGTCCTCCCGCATTCGATACCGCCGCCACCAGTGCGGGCGTACTCGTCCCGCCAGCCATCGGCGCGAGGATGATCGCGTACTCGATGCCTACGAAGGAAGCAAACTTTGCAAATCGTTGCATGTTGACTAACGCTCGACTGGTGCGGTTACTTCGGCGGGTCGACGCGCATGGCGTCGGCAGACGAGGGCGCGTCGCCGCATAAGTATCTCCGATAGACAGACAAGGCCGGGTCTTTCGTCATGTCAATGGCGCTATGGCGATCGTTACGCCAATCGCCGAGGCCCACGCACATATACTTGATGTTCTTCCCACAGTCGTACGCATCCTTCATGAAACCCGTGCGTCCGATTTTCTCCGGCTTACTCACGCCGGAACTTTCGTTGAAGTAGATCAGGCCGTCGTCGCCACGATGGACTGACGCAGGCTCGAGGTACGAATGCCCCGGGTCGCCATCAACATTGAGCGATTTAGTGGCGGGCTCTTCGACCCATCCGTCGCGCCCGCTCCATTGCGAATTCGCGGGAGACGCAACAACCAACAGCGTAATGAGCGCCAACCCACAAAATGAGATCGCAACTGATATGTTGCCGCAAAGGTTCATCGAGTGAGCGAACCCCACTTCGGCAGCGGACGATTCTCGGCGATAGCTAGGGACATTAGCTCGCCGGCGCGAACACTCAGCGCGACACCGTGGCCGGCATATCCGCCGGAGACCAGCACGCGAGGATTTCGAGGATGCGCGCCGAGGATCGGAACCGCATCGTCGGCGAATGCGATCGGCCCTCCCCATGCGGCGGGGAATTGCACGTTGGCAAGTCTCGGATGAAGACCGCGGACGCGACGCTGCAAGCGCTCGAGCACCGCGCCTGACTCGCCCTCGCGCACATCCGAGTTTTCCAAATCGGACGGCCCACCGAATACCAGCCCGGCGCCGAAGATGACGCGGCCATCAGCGATCGTTCGGCCCCATAGGTACGGCATATCAGTCGTATAAAAAGGAATGCCCTGGCCGAGACCGATCGCGGCCAGAGTGGAGATGTCGAGCGGCTCAGTAGCGCACGCAAAGGTCAGCGAACTGCGCAGCGGAGGAGTGTCGGGGAGCGTCGCGTTGATCCACGCATTGGTGGCGATGACGATATGACCGGGCGTGATGCGTTCGCCGCTCACCTCCAGCGTCAATTCGGGCTCGAACGAAATCTTCGTGACGCGCGCGTCCTCGCGGATGACTGCGCCTGCGCGGAGGGCGGCCCGCGCGAGGCCGATCGTCAGCGCGGCAGGCTGAACCACGCCTCCCTCGACATTTTTCACTATGCAAACCGGCTGGCCGGCGTCGGTCCACGGGATCATCTTCGCGGGCGGCGCGCTGCGATGCGCGATCTCCCAGCAGCCCGGCAGTACGAGGTCGCAATCGATTCGCTCCTCGGCGACGATGCGCTCGAGGCCCACCACACAAATGTTCACCTCGTCGAGCGGGCCCGCCGCGGTACCCTCGAGCACGAGGCCTCCGGTGCGTCCGCTGGCGCCGTCGGCGATCAACCCTGCCTCGTAAATGACCGCGCGGATTCCTCGCCTCGCTAGATGAAGCGCCGTCGAGGTTCCTGTCAGCCCGCCACCGACGATCGCGACATCCGGGGTGGATGACGGCGAATCGGTCGAGGCGCTATCGAGTTTCGCTCCTCGGGACCATGGCGGCTCGCCCCACTGCGATCGCGTTTTGATTGGCGCAGATTTCATAGCCGAACCGAACTATCAGCCTACGCGCGACGAATTCGATGCGAAAGGCGCTTCGAGCGACTGGGCGAGCTGGCGGGATTTTACACCGGATGCGAGGATGCAGGGCCGGGCCCTCTCTATGTGAGAGGGCCCGGCCTTTTTTGGTTACTTCGAGAGTTGGCTCAAGTTGACCGGTATTCCGGTGACACTAAACGGATTGCCCTCACCATCAGTACTAGTCACCGCGACGAGGGTCTGTACCGTCGACTTCAGCTTGGCGGTTGTGCAAGCAGGGCACGGATCGCATCCCGTCATTGTCATGCTCATGGTGGCGATGAACATGCCGAAGCCCGCAGCGACGATGCGCTGGCGGATGCCTCCCTGGAAAACAAACGTCATCAACAGCATCGGCACTATCGCGCCGAGTAGCATCAGCAAGGCGCTTCCCGATGGTGGACTGAGCGGCAATATATCGCGCAGGTGTCCGGCCATGGTTTGAACTGCGGGGCTATGGGCAAATCCTCCGCCATAGAATCCGCCGTCGGAGTTGGTTCCCTTGAACAAAGTCTGGATCAGTCCGGCCTTAGCCGCTGCAGCGCTTTTTCCTGCGATCACCGCACTCAATGAGAAATTCACCGTTGAATTGGGCGGGATGCTGAGGGGCGGATTGAAGGTGAATACGGTGGTGCTGGTAGGCGGCGTGACTGTCACCGATGGATTGCTCTCATCGAAGGTGGCAGTCAGCGTCAACGAGCTGAGCAACGATGGATTGCTGACAGTTACTGTCACATTGCTGAGCAATTCGAAGGTGTTCCCTGAGCTGGTGTAGGTGAAGCTTCCTCCGCTCACCGTCTGGCCGGCTTTGCCGATGAGATTTACCGGCGTAGGAGCCGTGATAGAACCACCGATCGAGGAAGTAGGACTCGCGGTAGGCAACGCAGTGAAGGTGGGCGCGATTGTTGCCGTGCTGGTCGCGATAATAGTGGCAGTCGTCGTCGGTGTCGGCGTCAACGTCGGTGTCGGGGTCAACGTAGGAGTTATCGTCGGAGTAAGTGTAGCCGTCGGCGTGATTGTAGGTGTGGTTGTAGGTGTCGCAGTCGTGGTCGCTGTGGATGTAGAGGTCGCGGTCGGCGTCGAGGTTGAAGTTGTAGTCGCCGTCGAAGTTGGCGTAGCCGTCAAGGTTGCGGTAGCCGTC